>Ga0070680_100002871_pt1 | contig 12792 bp, 12 predicted proteins | sample KBSC73BmetaG_FD_64672 | JGI IMG/M metagenome (GOLD analysis project Ga0070680, IMG submission 64672) | Corn rhizosphere microbial communities from Kellogg Biological Station, Michigan, USA - KBS C7-3B metaG | ecosystem: Host-associated > Plants > Roots > Rhizosphere | place: USA: Michigan...
GCCGCCGCCGTGGATGGCCGCCGCCGCCTCGTGCTTGTCCGGCGTGACAACGTCGAACATCTGCTGATGATTGGCGGCCCGACTGACATCGTCGTCGAGCCGAACATCGTCCGCGCCGCCGCGAGCCGCGACCAGTTGCCATACCGCCCTGCCGGCGCAGAACCGCCGCCGCGAATCGTCCCTCTTCCGGATGCCCACGGCGAGGGCGAGGACGTTTTCCCGCATCCCGAGCCGCAGATGCCAGAGCCGCCGCCGCGGCCGGTGCGCCCCTCCTTTGCCGAGGAGGTACGCCGCGCGGCGCCGCCGCCGATGCCGATGCCCGATCGGCGCGCCGAACCGCTGCCCAGCTTTGCACCGGAACCGATGGGACGTCCCGAACCGCGAACCGAGCCAAGACTCGAACAGCCAAGACTCGAACAGCCACGGATCGAACAACCGAGACTCGAACCGCGCGTGGACCGGCCCGAGCCAATGCCGCCGCGGATGCCGCGCGGGGAACCACTGATGCCGCGTCCTTCGCGCCAAGCGGATGGACCGAAGCCGCCGCCGATGCGCGAACGGACCATCGCCGTTACCCCGCCACCACCGCCCGCGCCGCCTCCGCCGCCTGCCCCCGCGCCTGCGCCCGCGAGTTCCGCTGATCAAAATCTCGCCGAGATGGCGCAGCGTCTTGAGGCTGCACTTCGTCGCCCGTCTGCGCCCAACACGCCGGCCGCCGAAGCTGCGCCACCGGTCGCACCTCAATCGCCGCCCGCCCGCGCCGCGCGCGCCGAGCCAGCGGCTCCGCCTTCTCCCGCGCCCGCGCCCGGGAAAAGCAGCTTTGAAAATCTGGAAGACGAGATGGCCTCGCTGTTGGGTCGTCCGAAGTCATCGTCTTCGTGAGCTTCGCCAAAAGACCGCGTAGAGTTCTCTCATTCCTGACTTTCCTGATCGCGGCGGCGACGCTGGCGACGCCGGCGTTCGCGCAGGACATCAGCATCAATCTCGGCGGCGGACAGGGCGGCGTCACCGAACGCGCCATCCAGCTCATTGCGCTGTTGACGGTGCTCTCGATCGCGCCGTCGATCCTGATCATGATGACGTCGTTCACGCGGATCGTGGTGGTGCTGTCGCTCTTGCGCACCGCGATGGGCACGGCAACCGCTCCCCCCAACTCCGTGATCATTGCGCTGGCGATGTTCCTCACCGCCTTCGTGATGGGGCCGGTGCTGCAGAAATCCTATGACGACGGTATCCGTCCCCTGATCGCCAACCAGATCTCGGTGGAGGACGCGCTGCAGCGCGCCTCGGTGCCGCTGCGCGGCTTCATGCAGAAGAACGTGCGCGAGAAGGATTTGAAGCTGTTCATGGACCTGTCCGGTGAGCCGCCACCGGCGACACCCGACGAGATGTCGCTGCGCATCCTCGTGCCCGCCTTCATGATCAGCGAGCTGCGCCGCGCCTTCGAGATCGGCTTCCTGCTGTTTCTGCCGTTTCTCATCATCGATCTCGTCGTCGCCTCGATCCTCATGTCGATGGGCATGATGATGCTGCCGCCGGTGACCATCTCCCTGCCCTTCAAGCTCATCTTCTTCGTTCTGGTCGATGGCTGGTACCTGGTCGCCGGAAGCCTCGTCCAGAGCTTCGGCGTCGGATAGGCGCAAGCGCGATGAGCGAGCGCAGCAGCATCCGGGGATCGACGCGCCTGAGCGGCGCATATGTCCGGCTTGCGGCGCTCGGGATAGCAATGGCGGTCGCGAGCCTTGCGGTGCCGGCGCAGGCCGATTTCTACAGCCTCGCCGGTCGCTTTGAATGCCTCGACAAGCCCGCGGGAAGCTGCGGCGGGCCGGGGCGCGCGGAGCTGCTTCCGCCGCCGGCATCCAAGCCCGCGGCCAAGGAGACCACCACCACCGCGGTCGCGGCACCTCACCTCGATGCGGCGCCGCCGCGGCAACCGACCACGCCGCAGACGGAGGCGAACGCGAGCCGCGAGCGCGGTCCCATCGAGACGATTGCCGCCGCGATCCGGCGCGGACAGGTCTCGGCGGCAGACCGCGCTACGCTGCAACGCCTTTCCCAAGCGGGCAATGCGCATGCGACGGAATTGCTCGCCTGGTGCGATTATAAGGGGATCGGCGCCGCGCCCGATCCGGTCGCCGCCTATGTGCTCTACGGCATCGCCGCCTTGGGCGGCGTGCCGACGGCGCGTCAGAACCAGGCGGTGATCTATGAATACGCGCTCACCTCCGAGCAGCGCCAGAAGGTCCTCGATATGCAGAACGAGGTCCTGGCCAATCCCTGAAAGCCTGCCGCACGGCTTTGCCGCGGCATTCGACGCTCCGTTGCGATTCTGATAGGTTCGGCGATGGAGGTCTCCCTTGCCGCGCAACCTCGTCTGCCATCATTCGCATTGGGGCGCGTTCCGCGCCGAGGTGGAAAACGGCCGCGTGATCGCGGCGCATCCCTTCGAGCGTGACGCCGATCCCTCGCCGCTGCTCGACAACATTCCCGCGAGCGTTCATTCGAGCGCGCGCATCGCGCAGCCCATGGTCCGCGAGGCCTGGCTGCGCGATCGCGCCGAGAGCGGCGGCAGCCGCGGCTTTGACCGCTTCGTTAGGATCTCCTGGCCCGAAGCGCTCGATCTCGTCGCCGGCGAGCTGGCGCGTGTCCGCGGCGCCTACGGAGCATCCGCGATCATGGGCGGCTCGCAAGGCTGGTCCTCGGCCGGCATCTTTCATGGCGCGCGCGGGCAGCTGCGGCGCTTTCTTGCCGCAAGCGGCGGCTTCGTCGACCAGACGAGCAATTACAGCTTCGGCACGGCGCTGACCTTCCTGCCGCATGTTCTGGGCTCGGCCCAGGCGGTTACCGGTCCGCTCACCTCCTGGTCGTCGATTGCGCATCATGCGCGGCTTGTCGTGCTGCTCGGCGGCGCCAATCCCAAGAACACGCAAGTCGCCTTTGGCGGCGCGGCGGAGCACAGCAGCAAGGGCTGGATGGAAGAGCTCGCGCGCCGCGGTGTGGCCGTGATCAATATCAGCCCCATTCGCGAGGATGGGCCGGCGGAAGCGACACCGGAATGGATCCCGATCCGCCCCAACACCGATACGGCTCTGCTTCTTGCCCTGACGCAGACGCTCATCGCCGAGAACCGGCACGATGCGGCGTTCCTCGAAACCTATTGCACGGGTTTCGCGCGCGTCATGGCCTATCTCATGGGCGAGAGCGACGGCACGGCAAAGAACGCCGATTGGGCGGCGGCAATCACCGGCGTTCCCGCCGACACCATCCGCGCCCTGGCGCGGCGCATGGCGGCGACGCGCACCATGCTCTCCTGCTCCTGGTCGCTGCAGCGCGCCGATCACGGCGAGCAGCCCTATTGGGCAACGATTCTCCTGGCGGCGGCGCTCGGCCAGATCGGCCTGCCCGGCGGCGGGTTCGGCTTCGGCTATGGCTCCTCGGCCAATATCGCCGAGCCGCCGCTCGCTTATGCGCTGCCGATGATGGAAGGCCTGCCCAATCCTGGGAAGCGCGCGATCCCGGCGGCGCGCATCGCCGATTGCCTGCTCGATCCCGGCGGCACCTATTCGTTCAACGGCAAGACCGAGACCTATCCCGATATCCGCCTCGTCTATTGGGCCGGCGGCAACCCGTTCCACCATCATCAGGATATCAACAAGCTGCGCCTCGCCTGGGCGAAACCCGAGACGATCATCGTCCATGAGCCATGGTGGACGGCGACGGCGCGCTTTGCCGATATCGTTCTGCCGGCGACAACCAGCCTCGAGCGCAACGATATCGGCGCCGGCGGACGCGATCACTACGTCGTCGCGATGCAGAAGGCGATCGAGCCCGTTGGCGAGGCGCGCGACGATTTCGCGATCTTCACCGCGCTTGCGCGACGCCTCGGCTGCGAGGCCGCCTATACCGAGGGGCGCGACGAGTTGGGCTGGCTGCGCCATCTCTATCAGCGGTTCCGCGATGGCGCGCGCAGCAATGTCCTGCCCGATTTCGACGCGTTCTGGGCGAAGGGCTGGCTCGATGTGCCGCCGCGCAGCGAGGAATTCGTGCTGTTCGAGCAATTCCGCGCGGATCCCGCAGCGCACCCCCTCGGCACGCCGTCGGGCAAGATCGAGCTCTATTCCGAGCGCATCGCCGGTTTCGGCCATGGCGATTGCCCGCCGCATCCCGCCTGGCTCGAGCCGAGAGAGTGGCTCGGCGCCGCCGCCAAGACCTATCCGCTTCACCTCGTCTCGAGCCAGCCGCGCTATCGCCTCCACAGCCAGATGGATGTGGGGCCGGTGAGCGCTCAAGGGAAAGTCGCTGGCCGCGAAGCGATCGCGATCAACCCCGCCGATGCGGCGGCGCGCGGCATCAAGGACGGCGATATCGTGCGCGTCTTCAATGCGCGCGGCGCCTGCCTCGCGGGCGCCGTCCTCAGCGAGGCGATGTTGCCCGGCGTCGTGCGCCTCTCCTGCGGCGCGTGGTACGACCCGGCGGATGCGAGTGCGGAGGCGCTCTGCCGCCACGGCAATCCCAATGTCTTGACCGCGGATCGCGGCACGTCGCAGCTCAGCCAGGGGCCGAGCTCCGCCACGGCGATGGTCGAGATCGCGTGCGTTTCGGGCACGGCGCCTGAAGTCCGCGCCTTCGCGCCGCCGCCGCTTGCCGACGCGCCGGGCTTGCAATCGGCGGGAGAATCGGCACCCTAGTTGGCTCATACGCCGCTCAAGGAGGCCGGATTGAGCCCAGACGAACACGATCCCCACGCCCATGCGCACGATCACGATCACGATCATGCGGGGTCAACGCTCTCGGAGATGCAGCTTCGCGTCCGTGCGCTCGAGACCGTGCTGACCGAGAAAGGCTATATCGATCCCGCCGCGCTCGATCGCATCGTCGAGGCCTTCGAGACCCGGATCGGACCGCATATCGGCGCGCGCATCATCGCCAAGGCGTGGAGCGATCCCGCCTTCAAGCAGAGCCTCATCGCCGATGCGACGACGGCGATCAATGCCGCGGGCACGCTCGACCGGGTCGGCGAGCATCTGATCGCGGTCGAGAACACCGAGGGGCGGCACAACATGGTCGTCTGCACGCTCTGCTCCTGCTATCCCTGGGAAGTCCTCGGCCTGCCGCCGGTCTGGTACAAATCGGCCGCCTATCGCTCGCGCGCGGTGATCGATCCGCGCGGCGTCCTCCAGGATTTCGGCGTGGCCTTGCCGCAGGAGACCGAAATCCGCGTTTGGGATTCGACTGCGGAGACGCGTTACATCGTCGTGCCGCGCCGTCCCGCCGGCACGGAAGGGTGGAGCGAAGCACAACTCGCCGAGCTCGTCACTCGCGACAGCATGGTCGGCACCGGCCTCGCCAAAGCGCCGACGGAGGCCAAGCCATGAATGGCGTCCACGACATGGGCGGAATGCAGGTTTTCGGGCCGGTGCGGCCGGAAGCGAACGAGCCCGTCTTCCATGCGCGCTGGGAGGGCCGCGTCCTCGCCATGCAGCGCGCCATGGGCTATCTCGGCCTGTGGAACATCGACATGTCGCGCTATTCGCTCGAGAAGATGGCGCCGCATATCTATCTCGGCGTCACCTATTACGAGAAATGGGAGCGCGGTCTCGAAAGTCGGGTGATCGAGCACGAGCTTGCCGGCGAGGACGAGTTGAAGGCCGGCCACTCGCTGCGCCCGGCGAAACCGGTGCGGCGCACGCTCAAGGTGGCCGATGTCGCGAAGGTGATGTCGCGCGGCTCCTATGCGCGGCCCGCCAAGGGGCCGGCGCGGTTTCAACCCGGCGCCAAGGTGCGCACCAAGAATATCAATCCCGTCTCGCATACCCGCCTTCCCCGCTATGCGCGCGGCCAAGTCGGGACGGTCGAGGCGGTGCGCGGCTGTCATGTGTTCCCCGATGCGGTCGTCGCCGGGCAGGGTGAAGATCCGCAATGGCTCTATACGGTCGTCTTCAGCGGCCGCGATTTGTGGGGCGAGGCCGCCGATCCCGCGCTCAAAGTCTCGATCGAAGCCTTCGAGCCCTATCTGGAGCCGGCATGAGCCCAGGGCGCGATCCTGCCGCCTCGGCAGTGTCGGCCGCGCTTCCCGATCTGCCGCGCGACCGCGAAGGACCGGTTTTCCGCGAGCCCTGGGAAGCCCAGGCTTTCGCCATCGCGGTTGCCTTGCACGACCGCGGCGTCTTCACCTGGGGCGAATGGACCGAGAGACTCGGCGCCGAGATCAAGCGCGCCCAGGCCGCCGGCGATCCCGACCGCGGCGACACCTATTACCATCACTGGCTGCACACCCTCGAGCGCATGGTCGGCGAAAAAGGCATCGCCAAACCCGCGACGCTCGAGAGCTTGCACGATGCCTGGGATCGCGCCGCCAAGGCAACGCCGCACGGCAAGCCGATCCTTCTGCCGCCCGAGGATCTCGCACGGCTCGATTGAGTAAGCCCGCTTGACATAGGTGCATATGCTCTTATATTGGGCGCATATGCACAGAATGCCCGCGGAGCCGCCCATGCCGGAGCAAGACCGTCTTACCTCTCTCGACTGCAACTGCCGGGCCGTGCGCCAGGCGGCGCGCACGATCACACAGTTCTATGACCGGTACCTTGCACCCTCCGGGCTGCGCATCTCGCAATTCGGCGTGCTCGCGATCCTCGCAAGCAAAGGGCCGCTGACGATCAACGAACTGGCGGCGGAATTCATCATCGACCGCACCACGCTGGGGCGAAACATCCTGCCCTTGCAGCGCGACGGGTTCATTCGCGTGAAGCCGAGCCCCTTCGATCGCCGCAGCAAGGAGCTGCACCTGACGGAGACCGGCAAGAAGCGCTTCCACGAAGCGCGCAAGTATTGGCTCGAAGCGCAAAAGGGCTTCGAAGCGCGCTTCGGCGGCAGCCGCGCGGCTGAGCTGCGCGGCCTCCTCCACGCCGTCGTCGACAGCGATATTCGGCCGGCGGCGGCCACCCTGAACTAAGACCGAGCTGTTCCGGCCCGCACCGCGATCGGGCCGGTTTTTCTTCGGCAGATAGGCGTATCTACACGTTTTACCAGGGTGCTTGGCGATGGACACTCTCCTACACAGCAGCGATCTCGGTCCGCCCACGGCGCGGCAGCGGCGCCTCGGCGCCGCGCGAAAAACCGTTCCGCTCCTCCTTGGCGCGGCGGCCGCGGCCGCCCTCGCCTGGTACGGCTGGTCGTGGTGGGAGGCTGGGCGGTTCGTGCAATCGACCGACGATGCTTATGTCGGCGGCGATATCACGCCGGTTTCGCCCAGGATCGCAGGCTTCATCGCCGAGGTCGCGGTCACCGACAATCAGCGCGTCAAAGCCGGCGATCTTCTGGTGAAGCTCGACGATCGCGACGACCGCGCCGCTCTCGCCCGCGCGGTCGCCGCTGTCGCCGCCCAGCAAGCCGCGCTCGCCAATCTCGCGGCGACCCGAAACCTGCAGGAGGCGATGATCGCGCAGGCGCAAGCCGAGATCACGGCGACGGAGGCCGAGGTCGCGCGGGCGCGCGACGATGCGGCGCGCTATCGCGCGCTCACCAAGGACCAAATCGCCTCGGTGCAGCGCTTCCAGCAGGCCGACACCGACTACAAGAAGGCGCTGGCGGCCGACCGGAAAAGCCACGCCGCGCTCGAAGCGGCAGAGCGCCGGATCGAGGTCATCGACACGCAACGCCAAGAGGCGCAAGCGTCGCTCGATGAAGCGACGGCGGCGCGCGACATCGCACGACTCAATCTCGGCTACACCGAGATTCGCGCGCCGATCGACGGCGTCGTCGGCAATCGCAGCGCGCGGCTCGGCGCCTATGTGACGCCGGGAACGCAACTCCTCTCGCTCGTGCCAGCGGATGGGTTGTGGGTCGATGCCAATTTCAAGGAGAACCAGATCGGCGGGTTGCGCCCTGGGCAAAAAGTCTCGATCGCTGCCGATGCGCTGCCGGGCGCGCGCTTCGACGGCGTGGTCGCGAGCCTCGCCCCCGCGACCGGCGCGCAGTTCAGCATCATTCCGCCCGAGAACGCCACCGGCAATTTCACCCGCATTGTGCAGCGCGTTCCGGTGCGCATCCGTCTCGCGGGCGCGGCGGCGCGGCTCGGCGAACTGCGCCCGGGGCTTTCGGTAACCGTGGCCGTCGATGAGCGCGCCGGCACCGCCCCGCAAGAGGCCGCGCGGTGAGCGCCGTTGCGGTGCTCGATCGCGCTGCGGCCGAGCGGCCGGCGGCAGCGCCCGCCGCCGATGAAGCCGCGCCGCTGTCCACCGCGCGCAAGACCGCGGCGCTCGGCATCATGTGCCTCGGCTTCTTCATCGCCTATCTCGACATCCAGATCGTTGCATCCTCGATGCAGGAGATCGGCGGCGGCCTGTCGGCGAGCCAGGACGAGATTGCCTGGATCCAGACCTCCTATCTCATCGCCGAGATCATCGTCATTCCCTTGTCGGGCTGGCTCAGCCGGGTGATGTCGACGCGCTGGCTGTTCAGCGCCTCGGCGGCGGGCTTCACCCTTGCCAGCTTGCTTTGCGGCACGGCGAGCGACATTCATTCGATGATCGTCTTCCGCGCCATCCAGGGATTTCTCGGCGGCTCGATGATCCCGACGGTGTTCACGACGGCGCTCGTCTTCTTCCGGGGCAAGCAGCTCGTGATCGCGGCCTCGGTGGTCGGCGGCCTCGCCTCGCTGGCGCCGACCTTGGGTCCCGCGATCGGCGGCTGGATCACCGATGCTTGGTCCTGGCATTGGCTGTTCTTCATCAATCTCGCCCCCGGCTGCGCCGTCGCCGTGCTCGTGCCACTGCTGGTGCGAATCGACGAGCCCGAGTGGCGCCTCGTCAAAGAGGCGGATTATCTCGGCATCCTGCTGATGTCGCTGTGCCTCGGCTGCCTCGAATACGTGCTCGAGGAAGGGCCGCGCTGGGACTGGTTCGGCGACGACACGATCCTCGCCTGCGCCTGGATATCCGGTATCTCCGGTATCGGCTTCGTGCTGCGCAGCCTCACCTTCGCCCATCCGGTGGTCGATTTGCGCGCGCTCGCCATCCGCAATTTCTCGCTCGGCTGCTGGTTCTCCTTCGTCACCGGCATCGGCATTTTCGCCTCGGTCTTCCTGACGCCGCTGTTTCTCGGCCGGGTCCGCGGCTTCGATTCCTGGCAGATCGGCACGGCGCTGCTCTCGGCGGGCTGCTTTCAGATCGTAGCGGTGATCGTATACGGCCAGCTTGCCAACCGCGTCGATCTGCGCTGGCTGATGATGGCAGGGCTGGCAAGCTTTGCCGTCGCGATGTGGCTCTTCACCGGCGCGACCAACCAATGGGGCTGGCGCGAGATGGTCCTGCCGCAGGCTTTCCGCGGTTTCGCGCAGCAATTCTGCGTCGCGCCGATTGTCACGCTGACCCTCGGCGCGTTGCCGCCCGAGCGGCTCAAATCGGCGAGCGGCCTTTTCAATCTGATGCGCAATCTCGGCGGCGCGATCGGCATCGCGCTCTGCGGCACCATCCTCAACGACCGCACCAATCTGCATTTCCTGCGCATCGGCGAGCATCTGACCGCCGCCAATGGCGCGGCGATGGAGTTCCTCCACCGCACCGCCGCGCGCTATGGCGCGCTCTGGCCGGACTCACTCCACAGCCAGGCCGCGGCGCTCAAGAAGCTCTGGCTGCTGGCCTATCGTGAGGCCGAGGTCCAAAGCTTCGCCGATGCCTATCTGGCGATCGCGATGTGCTTCGCCCTCGCCGTCGTGATGGTGCCTTTGATGAAAAAGGTGGGCTCGCCTGGGGGCCGTTAGCTTGACGAGTCCGTGCTTTGCGCGCCCGCAGCCTCGAGGCTGCGCACGAGGGCGGCGATCACGTCCTTCAATTCCTGCTCGCGCACCAGCTTGATCGCCCGCTCCGAATCGAACCATCGCCGCTTGCGTTCGCTGCGCTCCAGCCAAGTTTTGAGTTGGCGCTCCACCTCGAAGGCAAAGACATCCACTCGGCATGGGACGACCGACCCATCCTTCAGCCGCTTCTGGTAATGGAACGCACCGAAGGGCTGCTGCCCAATGCTGCCCTCGAGCCCCGCCTCCTCCAGCGCTTCCCGCCGCGCGACGTCGCGCGGCGGTTTTCGGCCGATCGGCCAACCCTTGGGAACGATCCAGCGCCGCGTATTGCGCGAGGTGATCAGCATGATTTCGATGCGATCTTTGTCATTCCGATGCCGATAAGGGATGACGCCGTATTGCCGCCTCGGCCGCTGAGCCGGCGGATCGAGCTTCGCCGTCGCGGGCGCGGGCGCCATCAGCCCAGCCCCTTCAGCAGCGTATAGGCGATCGCCGCGATGATCCCGGTCGCCGGCATGGTCAGGATCCAGGCGATGACGATATCCTTGGCGACGCCCCATCGCACCGCCGAAACCCGCCGCGCGGCGCCGACGCCGATGATCGAGCCGGTGATGGTGTGCGTCGTCGATACCGGAATGCCGAGATGGGTTGCGGCAAAGAGGGTGATCGCACCGGCGCTCTCGGCGCAGAAGCCCTGCATCGGCGTGAGGCGCGTGATCTTCGAGCCCATGGTGCGAACGATCCGCCAGCCGCCGAAAAGCGTGCCGAGACCCATGGCCGCCTGGCAAGCCAACACCACCGACAGCGGGACATAAAACTCCCTGCCGAGAAGACCTTGGGAAAAGAGCAGCGCCGCGATGATCCCCATCGTCTTCTGCGCGTCATTGCCGCCATGGCCCAGCGACAGGGCGGAGGCCGACGCGAATTGGCAAATCCGGAAATAGCCGTCGACCGCCAGCGGTGTCGAGCGGACGAAGAACCATGACACGGTGAGCACGAGCCCGAGCGCCAGCATCATTCCCAAGGCCGGCGATAAAACGATGGCCCCTGCCGTCTTGAACAACCCGCTCCACACCACCGCGCCGATGCCGCCTTTGGCGATCCCGGCGCCCACGAGTCCGCCGATCAAGGCATGGGAGCTGCTCGACGGAATGCCGGCTAAGGAGGTGAAGCCCTGCCAAATAATGGCGCCGGCCAAAGCGGCGAGGATCACATGCGGATCGACAACGCCCGGCGCGATGATGCCAACCCCGACCGTCTTCGCGACGCTCAAGCCGAAGAAGAGGAACGCGATGAAGTTGAAGAACGCCGCCCAGCAGACCGCGTATTTCGGCGCGAGGACCCGGGTCGAGACGATCGTCGCGATCGAATTCGCCGCATCGTTGAGCCCATTCATGAAGTCGAACACCAGCGCGATCACGATGAGCCCGATCAGAAAAGGCAGGGCAACCGAAGTGTCCATGGCCCGGTCTTTTCGGCGCGCTCAGAGATGCTCGGTCAAAATGTCGCTGATCCTATTGGCGACGTTTTCGAACCGGTCGACGACCTTTTCCAAATGCTCGTACATCGCCGAGCCGATAATGAACGCCATCGCATCGGAGCGGCCGTTGGTTTGGAGGATACGTTTCAAGCCCTGGTCATGGAGCTCGTCGGAATGCTCCTCCAATTGGCGGATTTCCTGGGTCAGCACGTGCAGCCGGTCGGCCTCCTTCTTCATGGTGCTCAACAACCCGACAATTTCTGCGGTCTTTTGCGCCGATTGCAGGATGACATCGCCCAGCTGCTGCATGAGCGGATCGAATTCCCGCAGCTCGAAGAGACCGATCGCCTTGACCGTCTGCCGCATCTGGTCGACGGCGTCGTCCATCAAGGAGATCAGATCGGTGATGTCGCCGCGCTCGAACGGGGTGATGAAGGTGCGCCGGACGGCTTGAATGACTTCCAGCGTCACCTGGTCGGCCTGCGTCTCGTATTGCACGACCCGGGCGCAGTTCTGGGCCATCGCCTCGCCGCCCGCCAACACCGCTTTCAGCGCCTCGGCGCCATGGACCAAGAGCTCTGCGTGACGATTGAAGAGCACGAAGAAGCGCTCCTCTTTGGGCATCAACGCTTGGAACCAGCCGAACAAAATGCACCCCGGAATTCTGGAGGGAGACGGCCAGCGAGCTCGGCCGGGCGCAGCATGCGCAATCCTGATCGGAATGTGAAGGATTTATGACAGAGCTCCTCGCCGTGTGCCTGGCGCGCGGGCAGCGATCGGGGCTTCGCTCGGCCGCTCGGCCCCGCAAAACCCGTTGCCATCCAGCCGCCGCGGGCGGAACATGGGGCAAGCAAGCCGAGGAGGAAGCCATGGCGATTGAGGCGATGACGCGCCCCACCGACAAATATGCGACGGTCGACGGGCTGAAAATGCGCTATATCGAGGCGGGAAGCGGCCCCGCCCTGCTCTTGATGCATGGCGCCTCCCTGGGTTCCTCGGCCGATGTGTTCATCCGCAATCTCGAGCCCTTCGCCGCGGCCGGGTTTCGCGCCATCGCCTTCGATTTCCCGGGTTACGGGCTGAGCGAGGTCGGCAACGATCTCTCCCTCGCCTATCAGCGCGACTCCGTGCCGAAATTCATGGATGCGCTCGGCCTCGACCGCGTCGGGCTCGTCGCGCATTCACGCTCGGGCTCGATCGCCGTCCAGCTCGCGCTTAAGGAACCCATCCGCTACACGCATCTGGTGGTGCTGGGCACCGGAACCCTGCTGCCGCCCCTGCCCGCGGATGTCGAGGGCCGCTACGCCCAAGTGGCGCAGCGCGTCGATCGCCAAATGGCCGTGACCGAGCCGACGCCCGAAGATACGAAAAAGCTGATGCAGGCCGATCTCTATCACACCGAGCTGGTGACCCCCGATGAGCTCGCGCTGCGTCACAGCCGCAGCATTGGCAAGGCTTTTCAGACCTTCACCGCGCGTGCCAATGCGCCGGAGGGCGGCGGTGGCGGCGGCAC
>Ga0070680_100002880_pt1 | contig 12788 bp, 10 predicted proteins | sample KBSC73BmetaG_FD_64672 | JGI IMG/M metagenome (GOLD analysis project Ga0070680, IMG submission 64672) | Corn rhizosphere microbial communities from Kellogg Biological Station, Michigan, USA - KBS C7-3B metaG | ecosystem: Host-associated > Plants > Roots > Rhizosphere | place: USA: Michigan...
TTCGATCTGCTGCGGCCTTTCGACCTGCGGCATCAGATCGATACGCCCAAGGCCTGGGACCTCTTCGCCCAGGCGAGCCGCCTCGCCTATGCCGATCGCGACCGCTACGTCGCCGATCCGGATTTCGTCAAAGCGCCGATCGACGGGCTGCTCGACCGCGCCTATCTCGCCGAGCGCAGCAAGCTCATCGCTCCCGGCCATTTCCCGCCGGGGCCGATGGCGCCCGGCGATCCGCCGGGCGAGCACGCCGATAATTGGGGCCGCGACTCAACGCCCGAATTTCCCTCGACCAGCAATCTCGCGGTGATCGATCGCGCCGGCAACGCCCTCGACATGACGACGACGATCGAATTCGCCTTCGGCTCGCATCTGATGATGCGCGGGTTTCTCTTGAACAACGAGCTGACCGATTTCTCCTTCGTGCCGGAGGATAAGGGCCGGCCGGTGGCGAACCGGGTCGAGGGCGGCAAGCGCCCGCGCAGCTCGATGTCGCCGACCCTCGTCTTCGACAGAAACGGCAAGCTAGTCATGAGTCTCGGCTCCGCCGGCGGCGCGGCGATCATCACCGACGTGGCAAAGACGCTCCTTGCGACGCTCGACTGGCATTACGGCCTGCAGCGCGCCATGGACCTGCCCAATGTCTCGAACCGCAACGGCGCCACCGATATCGAGACGCGGCCCGATGCCGATGCCCTCGCCGGCGCGCTCGCGGCCGACGGCCATCCGATCCGGCGCAATGGCCGCGACAGCGGACTCTCCGGGATTCGCGTCACGCCGCAAGGCTTCGAGGGCGCCGCCGATAAACGGCGCGCCGGCAACGCGCTGGGCGATTGAGATGGCCGAGGCCGCGCGCCCGACCGTCCGCGTCTTGCCGGGCCATGACAAGCGCGTCGCACTTGGGCATCCCTGGATCTATTCCAACGAGATCGCGATGGATGCCGCGGCCAAAGCCCTACCGCCCGGCATTCTCGTCAATCTCGTCGCGGCCAGCGGCAAGAATCTGGGCATCGGCACCTTCAATCCGCACACTCTCATCGCCGCGCGGCTGTTGAGCCGGGACGCTGGCACACGCATCGATGCAGGATTTTTCGCGACGCGTTTCGAGCGCGCCTTGAGCTTGCGGCGCCGTCTCTACGACGCGCCCTATTACCGCGCTATCCATGCCGAGGCCGATGGTCTGCCCGGACTCGTTCTCGACCGCTTCGGCGACGTGCTCGCCTGCCAGATCAACACGGCCGGGCTGCAGCGGCTCGAGGACGAGCTGATTGCCGCGATGAAGCAGGTCTTCGCGCCGCGCGCCATCGTGTTGCGCAACGATACCGCGGCGCGCGGCCTCGAAGGGCTCGCCGGCGAAGAGCGCGTCGCCGAAGGCACGCTCGAGCCCCCGGTCGAGATCACCGAGAACGGTGCTCGCTTTCTCGTCGATCCCCTTGCCGGGCAAAAGACCGGCTGGTTCTACGATCAGCGCGAAAACCGCCGCTTCGTATCGCGGCTTGCCGCGGGAGCACGCGTGCTCGACCTCTATTGTTTCGGCGGCGGCTTCGGCATCGAGGCGGCGATGTCCGGGGCCGATGCCGTGCTGGCGATCGACCGCTCCGAGGCGGCGCTCCAATGGGCGGCGGCTTCGGCGAAGCTCAACGGCGTCGATCAACGCTGCCGCTTCGCGCGCGGCGAGGCCTTCGCCGAATTGGAACGGCTTCATGCTCAGGGCGAGCGTTTCGATGTGGTGATCGCCGATCCGCCGGCCTTCGCGCGCTCGAAAAAGGATCGCGGGCCGGCGCTGCGCGGCTATCGCAAGCTCGCGCGGCTCGCTGCGGCGCTCGTCGCCAAAGGCGGCGTGCTCTTCATCGCCTCCTGCTCGCATCAGGTCGAAGCGGAGGCGTTTGCGCAAGAAGTGCGCCGCGGCATTCACGACGCGCAGCGCGACGGCCGGGTCATCGCCTCGAGCGGCGCCGCGCCCGACCACCCGGTCCATCCCTTCCTGCCCGAGAGCGCTTATCTCAAGGCCGAGACCCTGGTGCTGGATTAGCGCGAGGTCGGTTTTCGCCGACAACCCATTCGCGTCATGGCCGGGCTTGTCCCGGCCATCCACGCCTTTGACCGCGACACTGCTTCAAAAACATGGATGCCCGGAACAAGTCCGGGCATGACGATTCAAAATTAACCTAACTTCGCTTCAGCGCGGCGTGCCCGGCAGGGTGAGGCGGAAGATCGTGCCCGAGCCGGTGCTTTCATCGAGCGCGATATCGCCGCCATGGGCGCGCATCACCTCGCGCGCGATCGCGAGGCCGAGCCCCGTGCCGCCAGGCCGAGCCGAGCCGGCAAAAGGCTGGAACAGGTTTTCGCGCGCCTTGGGCGGCATGCCCGGCCCATCATCGGCCACTTCCATGACGAGCGAGCCCTTGCCGTCGACCGCACGCACGCTGAGGCGCCGCGCCCCCGCCTCGGCCGCGTTTTGCGCGAGGTTCTGGAACACGCGGAAGAGCTGGTCGCGATCGCCGGTCGCAATGATCGAGGGCGGCACCTTGTTGTCGAGGCGCAGCCGTTCCTCGCCCGATTTCAACTCGAGCTCGCTTAGCTCCTCGATGAGACCCGCCAGCGCGAAGCGCACGCGCTTGAGGCTCGGCGTCCCCTCGCGGGTATAGGTGAGGGTGCCAGTGCACAGCGCCACCGCGCGATCGATCGCGGCAACGAGGCTCGGCGCGACGCGCCGCACCTCGGGCACGGCACTCCCGGCAATGCTGTCCGAGAGGAGCCGCATGGTCGAGAGGATGTTGCGCAGATCGTGATTGATCTTGGTGACCGCCGTGCCGAGCGCGGCGAGCCGCTCCTTCTGGCTCAAGGTCTGGCGCACCGTCTCTTGCATTGCCGCGAATTCGCGCTCGGCCTCGCCGAGCTCGTCGCGCCGCCGCCGCGGCGCGACCGCGCGCGAGGCATCGAAGGGCGATTCGCGGAACTGGATCATGCCCTGGGTCAAGCGGCGCATCGGAGCGACCAGCAGCCATTGCAGGGTGACATAGACGAGCGCGCCGGTGATGAGCGAAATGATCAGCGAGACGCCGAGCAGCTGGCCGCCGAAATGCCACATCTTGACGCGCAGCGGCCGCGAATCGATCAGCACCTCGACCACCACGTCGGGCTCCTTGCGCGACACGTCGAGCACGCGCAGCACGCGGTTGTCGTGGCGCAGCATGGTGGTGAGCGCGTCGCGCATCAGCGTGAACATGCCGACGCCGCGCAGATCGAAGGTCGCGCCCGGCGTCGGCGGCATCTGGCTGTCGATCATCAAGGTCTCGTCGGCCTTGTGGACGACGATGCCATGCGCCCCGACATCGGCCAGCAACTCGTTGGCGAGCGAGGGGCTGACATAATTGTCGGGGGTGGCTTCGAGGGCGAAGACGGCGAGGCGCGCGGCGTCGAGCCGATCCTCGAGATAGGCGAAGCGGTCCCGCGCCACCGTCGGCAGGAAGATCAGCACTTCCGAGACCATCACGAAGAGCGCCGTCAACAGCAGCAGCCGGGCCGACAGGCCGGTTCGAACGAGGTTTCGCAAGGGGTTGAAGCGCAAGACTATTCCCCAGGATCGCGCGCGCCGTTGACTTCATCCGACCGCTCACCTATACAGCGCCGTCGTCCCCCTGAAAAGCGTCGTCGGAGCCACGCCCGTGAAGCGCACCTATCAGCCGAGCAAACTGGTCCGCAAGCGCCGCCATGGCTTTCGCGCGCGCATGGCGACCGTCGGCGGCCGCCGCGTGCTCGCAAGCCGGCGCGCCAAGGGCCGCAAACGGCTTTCCGCCTGAGGGACTGAAACGGCCACCCTCGATGACCGCCGTCGCGCGCCTCAGGCGCCGGCCTGAATTCCTGGCGGTTGCAAAGAGCGGCCGCAGATGGGCCGCGCCCGGCCTCGTCCTGCAAGCCGCGCGCCGCCCGGAGGGTTCACGTTTGCCGCCCGCACCCCGCATCGGCTTCACCGCCAGCCGGAAAGTCGGCATCGCCGTCGAGCGCAACCGCGCCCGCCGCCGCCTGAAAGCCGCCGCCGCGGCAGTTTTACCGCAGGCGGGCGAGCCTGGCTTCGACTATGTCGTGATCGCGCGCGGCGAGACCTTGACCCGGCCCTTTGCCGATCTTCTCGGCGATCTCGAAACCGCGCTGAAACGCGTCCATGCGCCGCGCCGCGCGCCGGGAGCGGCATGATGGGCGCGCTGCTCCGCGGCCTCATCGGCGCTTACCAGCTGCTGCTCTCGCCGCTGCTGCTGCCGAGCTGCCGCTTCGAGCCGAGCTGCTCGCATTACGCGCAGGAGGCGATCGCGACGCATGGCGTCCTGCGCGGCCTCGGCCTCGCTTCGCGGCGCTTGCTGCGCTGTCACCCTTGGGGCGGCAGCGGCTACGATCCCGTGCCGCCGGCGTGCCGCGAGCGCACCCACCACGCCTGAAACCCATGGACCAGCAGAAAAACCTCATCCTCGCGATCGTACTCTCGGTCGCCATCCTGTTCGGCTTTCAGTTTTTCCTCGCGCCCAAATTGGAAGGGCCGAAGCCGCCGGCGAGCCAAACCCAGAGCCAGCCGGTGCCGCAGGCCAACAAGCCGGCCGCGCCGGGAACGAAACCCGAAACGACCGCTGCGGCCTCGACCGCGATTCCGCGCGCGACCGCCCTCGGCGAGACGCCACGCGTCCAGATCAAGACGCCGCGGCTCAGCGGCTCGATCGATCTCGTCGGCGCCAAGATCGACGATCTGACGCTGACGACCTATCGCGAAGAGCCCGATCCCAGCAGCCCCGAGATCGTGCTGCTGGCGCCCGAGGGCACCGAGCATCCCTATTTCGCCGAATTCGGCTGGGTTGCGAGCGACCCGGCTGTGAAGCTGCCCGGTGCCGATACGCGCTGGACGAGCTCGGGCGAGACATTGCGGCCGGGACAGCCCGTCACCCTGACCTGGGACAATGGCGCGGGGCTGCGCTTCACGCGCCGCTACGCGGTCGACGAGAACTACATGTTCACGGTCACGCAGAGCGTCGCCAATCAATCGGGCGCCAAGGTTTCGCTCTTTCCCTATGCTTATGTCGCGCGCAAGGGCGAGGTTCCCGTCTCTTCCACCTATCTGCTGCATGAAGGGCCGGTCGGCGTCTTCAACGGCACGCTCGAGGATGGCTACAAATATTCGAGCCTCAGCCCCGGCAAGCCGGTGAATTTCGCCTCGACCGGCGGCTGGCTCGGCTTCACCGACAAATACTGGCTGACGGCGCTCATCCCCGACCAGAAAGAAGCGGTCTCGGCGAATTTCCAGCATTTCATGCAGGGTCAAACCGACGTCTACCAGGCCGATTTCCGCGGCAGCGAGCACGGCCTCGCGCCGGGCAGCAGCTTCACCACCACCGACCGCTTCTTCGCCGGCGCCAAAGAGCTGACTCTCCTCCAGAATTACGAGGACAGGCTGGGCATTCCGCTCTTCGACCGCGCGATCGATTTCGGCTGGTTCTGGTTTTTGACGAAGCCGATCTTCCTAATGCTCGATTTCTTCTACGGGCTCATCGGCAATTTCGGCTTGGCGATCATGCTGCTCACCGTGATCATCAAATTGATCTTCTTTCCGCTCGCCAACAAATCCTACACGGCGATGAGCAAGATGAAGCAGCTCCAGCCGGAGATGCAAAAGCTTCGGGAGAAGTTCGGCGACGACAAGGCCAAGCTCAACCAGGAGATGATGGCGCTCTATAAGCGCGTCGGCGCCAATCCGATGGCCGGCTGCCTGCCGATCGTCATCCAGATCCCGGTGTTCTTCTCGCTCTACAAGGTGCTCTACGTCACGATCGAGATGCGCCAGGCGCCGTTCTTCGGCTGGATCCACGATCTGTCGCTGCCCGATCCGACGAGCTTTGCGAATCTCTTCGGTCTCTTGCATTTCACCCCGCCGCACATCCTGGCGATCGGCGCGTGGCCGATCATCATGGGCATCACCATGTTCCTGCAGCAAAAGCTCAACCCGCAGCCGCCCGATCCGGTGCAGGCGAAGATGTTCATGGCGCTGCCTTTCGTCTTCACCTACATGCTGGCGCAATTCGCCTCGGGCCTCGTCATCTATTGGGCGTGGAACAATTTGCTGTCGATCGCCCAGCAATGGCTGATCATGCGCCGCGCCGGCATCACGCGCGGCGGCAAGCCGGTCAAAACCTGAGGGCCAAACCCTCTCCGCCCAGTGGGCGGAGAGGGTGCGACCCGCGGATCGAAATCCGCGGGGAGCGGGTGAGGTGGGTCATTGACGGCGTGAGGTGGCGAACAACACCTCACCCTTCCCATCGCTTCGCGATGGGGACGCCCCGGCCAACCGCTCTTCGCGGTTGGCCCCAAAGGGTTCGATCGCAATCGCGATCGAACGGGACGTCCCCTCTCCCCGCTTCGCGCTTGTTATGGAGAGGGAATCTTGGCAATGCCTGACATCTACCCCGTCGACGCGGCGCCCGACGCGTCCGCCGAGGAGCAAGGCCGGCTGCTCTTCGCCAAGCCCTGCCGGTTCGTTGCCGGCGCGGCCGACGAAACCGCGATCCCCGCCGACACGCTGCCCGAGATCGCCTTTGCCGGCCGCTCCAATGTCGGCAAGTCGAGCCTCGTCAACGCGCTCACCGGTCAGAATGCGCTGGCGCGCGTCTCGCGCACGCCCGGCCGCACGCAGCAGATCAATTTCTTCGAGCTGGGCGACCGGGTGATGCTCGTCGATTTGCCCGGTTACGGCTATGCCGCGGCGCCCAAGCAGGCGATCGCGCGGTGGACGAAGCTGATCGAGCGCTATCTGCGCGGCCGCGCCAGCCTCCTCCGCGTGCTCGTGCTGCTCGATGCGCGGTTCGGGATCAAGGACACCGACGAGCCGGTGCTGCGGCTGCTCGACGAGGCGGCGGTCTCGTACCAGGCGGTCTTGACCAAGGCCGATCTCGTCGAAGAGGAGGCGCTCGCCGCTCTGCTCCCGCGGCTCGGGGCGATGCTCGCGCGCCACGCCGCCGCCCATCCGGTCATCCACATCACCAGCGCAGAGCGCGGCTCCGGCATCGCCGCCTTGCGCGGCATGCTCGCGACCCTGGCAGCCGAGCGAGGCGCGCGCTAGATTTCGGCCGCCATGGCCGATACTCCCTCCCCGGCGAATGATGCCGCCAGCAAAGCCGCGACGCTGTCGGCGGCTCTGCCTTATTTCAAGCGCTATTCCGGCAAGACCGTGGTCGTCAAATATGGCGGCCATGCCATGGGCGATGAAGCCATCGCGCAGCAATTCGCCGCCGATGTCGTGCTTCTAAAGCAGGTCGGCATGAATCCGGTCGTCGTTCATGGCGGCGGCCCGCAGATCGGCGCCATGCTCGAGCGCCTCAAGATCAAGAGCTCTTTCGTCGACGGCTTGCGCGTCACCGACCGCGAGACCGTCGAGATCGTCGAGATGGTGCTCTCGGGCTCGATCAACAAAGAGCTGGTGATGTGGATCAACAAGGCGGGCGGGCTCGCCGTTGGCCTGTCGGGCAAGGACGCCGATCTCATCCGCGCGCGGAAATTCGAGCACACGCCGCGCCGCGCGACCGACAGCAATATCGAGAAGGTGCTGGATCTGGGCTTCGTCGGCGAGCCTTATGCGATCAACACCAAGATGCTCGACCTCCTCGAGAAATCGGACATCATTCCAGTCATCGCGCCGATCGGCGTCGGATCGAAGGGCGAGACCTACAACATCAATGCCGACACGGTCGCGGGCGCGGTCGCGGCGGCGCTCAAAGCCAAGCGCTTCCTGCTCCTCACCGACGTGGTCGGCGTGCTCGACAAGGAGAAGAAGCTGATATCCCAGCTCACGGTCGAGACCGCACGCGAGCTCATCGCCGACGGCACGATCTCGGGCGGGATGATCCCGAAGATCGAGACCTGTCTCGACGCCATCAAGGGCGGCGTCGAGGCTGCGGTCATCATCGATGGCCGCGTGCCGCATGCCATTTTGCTGGAATTGTTCGCCGAGGGCGCGGGAACGCTGATTCGCCGCGGCCGGCAAGCCTAGGACCAGGAAGGGAGACGCTCATGGACATGACGACGAAGACCAAGGCCAAGCCGCGCCTCGGCACCCACCCCGCGCGCAGCTACCCCGATCTTCATGACCATTTGCGCTCGCTGGAAAAGGCCGGGCTGCTCGTCACGGTCGACCGTGAGATCAGCAAGGACACGGAGATGCACCCGCTGGTGCGCTGGCAGTTCCGCGGCGGCATTCCCGAGAAAGGCCGCAAAGCCTTCCTCTTCACCAATGTCAGCGACGCCAAGGGCAAGCATTACGACATCCCGGTCGCGGTCGGCGTGCTCGCCACCAACCGCGAGATCTATTCGATCGGCATGGCTTGCGATCTCGACAAGATCGACGAGACCTGGAACCGCGCGGTCGCCAATCCGATCCCGCCGCGCGTGGTGACCGACGCGCCGTGTCAGGAGATCGTCGTCACCGGCAAGGCGCTCAAAAAACCCGGCAACGGGCTCGACGGCATTCCGCTGCCGATCTCGACCCCGGGTTGGGACGTCTCGCCCTATACGACCTTGTCGCAATACATCACCAAGGATCCCGAAACCGGGATTCAGAACATGGGCATCTATCGCGGCCAGGTGAAAGCGCCCGACCGCTTGGGCATGAACCCCTCGCTCGAGCTGCGGCCGGGCATCTATACGCATTGGGAAAAGGCCAAGGCCAAGGGCAAGAAGCTGCCGGCGGCGGTGATCCTCGGCTGCCCGCCCTGTATCGCCTATACCTCGGCGCAGAAGCTGCCCGAAACCATGGACGAGCTCACCGTCGCGGGCGGCCTCGTCGGCTCGCCGATCAATGTGGTGAAGGCAAAGACCGTCGATCTGCTGGTCCCGGCCGAGGCCGAGATCGTCATCGAAGGCTTGATTCATACCGACGAGCTCGAGCCCGAGGCGCCGTTCGGCGAGAGCCACGGCCATGTGAATTTGCAGGAATACAACGCCTTCATGGAGGTGACCTGCATCACGCGGCGGCGCGATGCGATCCTCACCTCGATCATCAGCCAGGTGACACCGTCGGAATCGAGCCTCATCAAGCGCGTCGCGCTGGAGCCGATGATGCTCGCGCATCTCACCAACGCGCTCGGTATCCGCGGCATCAAGAAAGTCTCGATGCACGAGCCGCTGACCAATCTTCGGAAGGTGCTGGTGCTGGTGGTCGACCGCAAAATGCCGACCACCGAGATCTGGCGTGCGATGTATGGCGCCGGCGCGCTCCACCGCGCGGCCGGGAAATACATCATCGCGGTCAATGACGATATCGACCCGGACGATGCCAACGCGCTGCTTTGGGCGATGTCCTACCGCGCCAATCCTCTCCTCGACATGCATATCCTGCCGCATCGCGACCAGGGCCACGGGCCGCGCAGCCATAGGAATGGCGGCCAGGACGGCTCGGTGCTGATCGATGCGACCTTGAAGGAGCCTTACCCGCCGGTGTCGCTCCCCAAGCGCCCCTATATGGAGCGCGCCAAGAAAATCTGGGAAGAGCTCGGCCTGCCGGCCTTGCGGCCGGAGCAACCCTGGTTCGGCTATTCCTTGGGCGAATGGTCGGACGAGTTCGACGAAGCCGCCGAGCGCGCGGTCAGGGGCGACTATTTCGAGACCGGCAAGATGATCGCCAAGCGCCGGCGCAAGGATGTCGCGATGAACACCGAGATCCGCGATCTCAAGGACGAGCCCAAGAAGAGCGGAAAAAAAGCGAAGAAGAAGTAGACTCGCATCCAACTAAACTGAATCAGCAAATGAATTGTCGTCATGCCCGCGAAAGCGGGCATCCAGGGAGGCTGTGGCTCTGGACCCCCGCTTGCACGGGGGTGACGAGAAAAGCGTGATCCGACTTGTTCCGCGCCCTCAATGCGCCAGCGGATTGGGGCGAAGCTGGAAATGGACGAGCAGCGGGGTCGTGCCCTTGCCGCCTTCCTTGAGCCAGGGCGTGCGATCGCCGCTCGTCGTCCATAGGCCGCGGCCCTTCCAACCCGCATTCGGATCGTCGATCCGCCCGTCGAGCCCCTTGGCGTAGAAGCTCAACGGATAGGGCACGCGCAGGACGATCATCTTGCCGTCCTTCAACGCGATCAGCCCGTCATTGAGATTGCCGGTCGAGATCGGCACGTTCTTGCCGAGGCCCAGCGTGTCGTGCTGGTCGACCCAGGTGTAGTAGCTCGCCTCGGCGCTGTTGTCGCCGATGCCGGCAAAGCCCGGACCCGGATATTTATAGAAGGTCCAGCCTTCGGGGCATTGATCGCCCGTTGCCTTGGGCCCGTTGAGCGGGCCTTTGCATTTGCGCCGGTCGAAGCTTCCCATATGACCGCTCGCGAGCGACACCCAGACCACGCCATTGCCATCGATATCGCCGCCGCGCGGACCGAAGCCCGGCTTCGGGATGTTGTAGATCTCGGCGAGCGCGGTCTCGGGCGGGTTCGCGCCGGGAATGAGCCGCACGATCGCGCCGGTGCCGCCGAAGACCCCGACCGTGCCCCAAACGGATCCATCCACCGGGCTCGGCATGATCGCGTAGAAGCCGCCATTGATGCGCTTGTCCTTGGTCGGATCGACCGGCTGATTGGGCTCGACGTAATCGTCGCGCTTGCCGTTGCCGTTGGTGTCGAGAACGAGCGCGGTCCAGCCTTGCGCCTTCTTCGCGTCACCGGTCGCAAGGAATTCCTTCACGTTGAGCCAGCCCACCACCGGGCCGCCGCCGCTCGTCCACAGCGTGTCATTGGCATCGAAGCCGAATTGCAGATGATGCGTCTCGAAGCAGGTGTCGATGTAGGTGAATTTTTTGGTCTTCGGATCGAGCATCGCCAGCTGGCGGTGACTCTGCGCCAGCGGAAAGAGCTTGGCCGAAATGAGATCGGAGCCTGCTTTGCAGAAATCCGGATCGGGCGGCGCGCGGCCCGCGGCCGAAAGCCACAGCCGGCCTTCCTCGTCGAACATCGAGTTGTGATTGTTGAGGCGATTGGTCCAGATCTTCTCATTGCCCCAATAGGCCGAGGGCTGGTCCGGCTTGAGCATCGCCGCATGTCCCGGGCCCAGCGATTCCGGCATGGCCGGATCGCCCGGCGGCGGATCGTAGGCGCTGGCGATGTTGGTCTTGGGATCGACGATCGGCAGCAGATCGGTGCTGTATTCGGGCGAGCCATAGACGGGCCCATAGCCATTAACCGTCGGGTTGCGCTTGTCGGTCGAGATCGGATCGTGCAGATAGGTATGATCGCTTCCCCAGCCCCAGAGCGTTACGACGATGTCGCGCTCGATGCCTTGCGGGCGCGGCGGCTTCGCATGCGGCAACTCGCCCTTGGCGATGCGATCGGTCCAATCGGCGAAATATTTGAAGGGCGCGCCGCCGAGCTTGCCGGCCAAGGGTCCGACCATCAGCGGTGCGGCCTGCCCCGATTGCACGCGCCGCATCCACGCTTCCTTGCTGGTCTTGAAATGCGCGAAGGCCGCGGGGAAGGTACGGGTCGCTTCCTGGCCGAGCTGATGGCAGCCGATGCAGTCGCGGTTCTTCATGCTGGTCAGCCAGTCAGTCTGCGTGACGTTGGCGGGTATGCCATTCTCGCCGCCGAACGCGCTCTTCTCCGGAATCTTGAGCATCGAATACCAGTAGATCGCCGGGTCGTAATGCGCCGCCGCGGCGGCGTTCGGCGCGGGCACGGCGGTGAGGTTCATGGTCTCGCCGGGGACTCCGTGCAGCTTGGGCGAGTCGACCAAGCCGTAGCCGCGCACCCAGACGCTGTAATCGGCGTTGGGAAGATCGGGCAGCACATACCGCCCCTTGTCGTCGGTGACGACGATCTTGATGAAGCGCGTCGGCAGCTCCGAGGTTTCGGCGATCACCCAGACGCCGGCCTCGGGCCCGTGCGCGCCCAGGACGACCCCGCCGATGTCGTTGCCGTCGATTGCGACCGGAGCGGACTTGCCTTGTTGCGCTTTGAGCGGCGGCGAGCCGATGACGATCGCGCCCGCCGCAAGCGCCGCCAAACCAAGACGGAATCCAAGTGTGGGTACCATGCGCCCATCCTCCCGCTGCTAGTGCTTATTCTTCGGTCGTATTCTTTGATCGGCGTCGCGCATGACGGAGCGGATCCGCAAAGCGCCAGGATCCATCCCCGAGGCGTTCGCCTCTATCCAGGCACAATTGCGAGCTTTGCGCAATAAGACTCCCGGCGAGAACAGAAATCGCCGGTGATCCGGCGTTCAATAGACGTCGCGTAGATAGCGCCGCTCGCGCGCAAGATTGGCGAGATAGGCTTTGGCCGCGCCCATGCCCATCCCGCTCTGGCGCGCGATGATGGCGGCGAGCGCCGCATCGACATCCTTTCCCATGGCGACGCTGCCGCAGACGAAGATATATGCGTCCTCTTCGATCCAGGCCCAAAGCTCCTTGGCGCGCTCGCGCATGCGCTGCTGCACATAGACGCGCTCGGCCTGGTCGCGCGAGAAGGCGAGATCGAGCGCGCGCAAGAGCCCGTCGCGCCGGAACGCCGCGATCTCGTCCTCGTAGAGGAAATCGCTGGCGCGGTGCTGATCGCCGAAGAAGAGCCAGTTCCGGCCTTTGGCGCCGAGCGCGCGGCGCTCTTGCAGGAAGGCGCGGAACGGCGCCACGCCGGTGCCCGGCCCGATCATGATCAGCGGCGCGTCGTTGTTCTTGGGCAGGCGGAAGGAATGCGCCGGTTGAACGAAGACCGGCACCCGGCCGCGCGGTGCGGCGCGCTCGGCGAGAAATACCGATGCCACGCCCTTGCGCTTGCGAT
>Ga0070680_100002882_pt1 | contig 12787 bp, 12 predicted proteins | sample KBSC73BmetaG_FD_64672 | JGI IMG/M metagenome (GOLD analysis project Ga0070680, IMG submission 64672) | Corn rhizosphere microbial communities from Kellogg Biological Station, Michigan, USA - KBS C7-3B metaG | ecosystem: Host-associated > Plants > Roots > Rhizosphere | place: USA: Michigan...
CTGCAGTCCCGCCGCGGCAGAGGCAAACGCGAGATACGTCGGCGCGTTGTCGAGCACACTCGACAGCGCCCCCGTCGACCAGAAGAACTGAGCCGGCGTCCGCACGCCGAGCTGCGGCGCGTGCACGTTGAGGAGCTCGAGCATCGGCGCCATCGTGACGAAGATCGCCGCAAACAGCACCGCCACCTCGACGATCGGCCCAAAGGCGAACTCGTTCTTGGTACGCAGCTCGGCCGATCCAGCGAGATAGCCGAGGACGCCGAGCACCGCCACGACCCACGCCGGCCAAGCCAGCACGATCGACACGATCACGAGCAGGAGCGCGAGGATGGGAAGCGCCCCCTTGATCTCGAGCGGCTCGTGAATCAGCACTTGCTCGTGCTGTGCGCCGGGCAGCTCCCGTTCATCCTTATTGAGCGCCCACTGATCCCAGACGTTGAAGATCACGAGCAGCACGCCGTTGACGAACAACCACTGCGGCCACAGCTGCAGCGTCCAGCTGAATGGGACGCCGCGCAAGAACCCCAGCAGCAGCGGCGGATCGCCGACCGGTGTGAGCAATCCCCCACAGTTCGCGACGATGAAAATGAAAAAGATCACGAGGTGCGCGACGCGCTTGCGGGCCTTGTTGGCGCGCAGCAGCGGCCGGATCAGCAGGACCGAGGCTCCGGTCGTTCCCGCCAGGTTCGCCAATATCGCGCCGATCCCGAGCATCGCGGTGTTGACGAGCGGCGTGCCGGCCAGCGAGCCCTGGATATGGATGCCGCCCGAGATCACGAACAGGGCCGCGATCACGACGATAAATCCGAGATACTCGAGCGCTTTCTCGGCGAGCAAATGGCGGCCTTCCACGCTCGCCCCGAAATAGATCAGCACCGGCAGCGAGACCAGTCCCGCGATGAGCGCCTTGTTGCGGTTGTGGTGCCACCAGCGCGGCGCGATCAGCGGCGCGAACGCAATCACCAGCAGCAGCACCAGGAACGGCAACGCGCTGACGAGCGGAAGCTCTGTGCCACGCATAAGTTGGCATCATGCTGCTGCTGGTAGTCGCGCTCGCGCAAGCCCCGCCGGTCATCGAGCTGCAGCCGGGCCTGGTGATCACGCAGTCGGCGCGCGTCGTCAAGAAGACGTACGCGCTGGCCGGCGAGCCGATCACGATTCGCGGCGACAACATCAGCGTCGACTTCAATGGCGCGACGCTCGAAGGGACGCCGCCCACCACCGCGCCGGATCGTCGCAGCGGCGTCGCAATTCTGGTCGAGGGCGGCTCGAACATCCGCATCAGCCACGCCCGCGGGCATGGCTACCGGTTCGGCATCATCGCCCGCGGCACCCGGAATCTCACGCTCGAAGACAATGATTTCAGCGATACCTGGAAGCCCCGGCTCTTCAGCCTGATCGAGCACGAGAGCCTGGTGGACTGGCTGTCGTTTCACAACAACGAGAGCAATCAGTGGCTGCGCTTCGGGGCGGCGATCTACCTGGAGGATGTCCAGGGCGGGCGGGTGCGGCACAACGTCGCCCTGGGCGGCATGAACGCGCTGATGCTGGTGCGGAGCAACGGCCTGATGATCCGCGACAACAACTTCTCCTTCAACTCCGGGCTCGGCGTCGCCCTGTATCGCTCGAGCGACGACACGATCGTCCACAATCAGATCGACTACAACGTGCGCGGCTACAGTCACGGGTTCTACACGCGCGGCCAGGACTCCGCCGATCTGCTGCTGTACGAGCAGAGCAATCGCAACGTGGTGGCGTTCAACTCACTCACCCACGGCGGTGACGGCGTGTTCCTGTGGGCCGGCCAGACCACGATGGACTCGGGGCAGGGCGGATCGAACGACAATCTGTTCTATGGCAACGACGTGAGTTTCGCGACCGCGAACGGCATCGAGGCGACGTTCAGCCGCAACCGCATTGTCGCGAACACGGCCTGGGGCAGCGAATACGGCATCTGGGCGGGCTACAGCTTCGACACCGAGATCATCGGCAACGACTTCAAGAACAACCGCACCGGCATTGCCATCGAGCACGGGCAGAACAATACGATCGCGCTCAACCGGTTCGACGGGGATTCGACCGCGATTCGCCTGTGGGCCGATTCGATCGCGCCGTCCGATTGGGGCTATCCCAAGTTCCGCGACACGCGCAGCCGCGGGTACAAGATCGGCGGCAACCAGTTCACGAGGAATCAGATCACGCTGAAGGTCGCGAACACGACGGATCTCGATACCGCCGGGTCCGTGCGCCGGCCGCCGCCGCCGCAATTTTCGCCCAAGGTGACTGCGCCACCGTCGTCGGACCTGGCGCAGCGCGCCCGCGCCGCGATCATCGTCGACGAATGGGGACCGTACGACTATCGCACCCCGAAACTCTGGCCCGCCGGCGACTCGAGCCGCGCGGTGCCACTGCGCCTCGCGACCCTCGGGCCCGGGACGCGCGACACCTGGCGCGTGGTGTCGGCCCGCGGGCTGGCCATCATCTCGCGAGACTCCGGACGCATCGGCGAAACGATCGCCGTGACGCCGCACCGCGACTCGACCGGTGACTGGGGACTCACGCTGCGCTCGGCGGGCCGCGAGTTCTCCTACGAACAGTTCGAGCCGACGATCAACTGGCTGGTGCGGTTTTCGAGCGATACCGGCGCCGTCCCTCGCCCCCCGCTGCGCCGGCTCGACTTCATGTGGTACCGCCCGCCCCAGGCGTTTGCCTTCCTGCCGCGGAGCAACTGGTCGCTCGAGGCCGCGGGGCTGGTCACGCTCCCGGAAGGCACCTACTCGATCCGCACGATCAGCGACGATGCCGTTCGGGTTTGGGTGGACGGGACGCTGGTGATCGACGCGTGGACGCCGCACGAGTCGCGAGTCGACTACGCGCCGATCACTCCCGGTGAGCACGGGTTGCGCGTCGAGTACCAACAGATCGACGGCTGGGTCGAATTACGAGTCGACATCATCCGCGGATCGTCCCGGAGTCAGGGATCGCCCGGTCCGCACTAGGGAACACCGCCCCACGCCACGAGTAGACCATATCATGAAAACCGTCCCCGACCAGACTGGAGATTTCCTCGCCCGGCGCCTCGATGCCGCCCGGGACCTGTATCTCCTGGCGCTGGGACTCGGCGAGCGCGGGCCGCATCAGTTTGGCTCCCTCATCATCGAAGCGCGGCTGCACTTCATCAGCGTGATCGAGGAAGCGCGGACCGCGGGCCTCGATACGATCGACATCCAGAACCTCCTGGCCAATCACAACATAGACCTGCTGGATACGATCCGGCCCGAGCTGCGCGAGCGGCTGGAAGGGTTGCTGCGCGAAGTCGCCAATCCGCGCTAGGATCTGGGAGTTGGGAGTTGGGGATTTGACTTCCCCAACTCCCGGTTCCCAACTCCCATTTCCTTAGATTCGAGGCATGCCGCACGAGTCAGCGATCATCGTCGGGGCCGGGCCGATCGGCCTGGCATGCGCGATCTCCGCCAAGCGCCGCGGGATCGATCCACTCGTCATCGATGCCGGCGCGCTCGCCAATTCGATCGTACGCTATCCCATCAACATGATGTTTTTCACGACCCCCGAGCGGCTCGAGATCGGCGGGCATCCGCTCGTGTGCGCCGGCGCGAAAGCGACGCGGGAGGAAGCGCTGAAGTATTACCGCGGCGTCGCTCGCGCCGAAGGGATTCGAGTCCAGACGTACACCAAGCTGATCACCGCCCACGAGGTCGAGACACGCCTCGGCAAGGCCGGCATCTCCTGGGACAAGCTCGTGCTCGCCACCGGCTACTTCGATCAGCCGAATCGATTGGGCGTCCCCGGCGAAGATTTGCCGCACGTGCATCACTACTTCGATGAGGGACACTTTTCGTACGGACGCGACGCCGTCGTCATCGGCGGCAAGAATTCCGCGGTCGAGGCGGCGCTGCAGCTGTTTCGCGCCGGCGCTCGTACCACGATCATCTATCGCGGCACGACGTGGCCCAAGAGCGTGAAGTACTGGCTGCGGCCCGACCTCGAAAACCGTATCAAGGCCGGCGAGATCACCGCGCGGTTGGGAACGCACGTGGCCGCTATCACGCCGTCGGAAGTGCGGGTACACGGCCTGGGAGGCGAAGAGGCGATTCGCGCCGAGCGCGTGTATCCGTTGATCGGATTCCATCCCGATCTCGGTCTGTTCGATCGCATCGGCATCAAGTACGACCGCGAGACCGGCCGTCCCCAGATCGACGCGAATACGCTGGAAACGTCGGTTGCGGGTGTACATGTCGCGGGCAGCGTCACCGCGGGGAACAAGATCTCGGAGATCTTCATCGAGAACGGCCGGTTCGACGGGGAGAAGATTTTCGGGTCTGCGGCTGAGCGTGCGCAGGCTCAGAACCTATACCAAGGAATTAGACGCGAGACCGGGGAGTAATCCCTTCCCATCCTTGATCGCCGAGGTAACTTGCGACTTATGTCCGAACTTCGCGCCGCACTAGCAGAAGATCTCGGCCCCCTGTATCGAATCGAGCGCGAAGTGCGGCCGGTCGGCGACTATCGGCTGTTTGTCGCGACCGAATCGCAGAACGGCACCGAGCTCCTCATCAAGGTGCTGCCCGCCGCGTTGTCGCTCGGCATCAACGACCTGCAATTCGAGCGCGCGGTCCTGCTGCTCGCCGCCAACCTCACGCATCCGAATCTCGTGAAACCGCGCGGGGCGGGGCGTGCCGGATCCTTCGTGTTCCACACGCGCCCGTTCGTGAAGGGCACCACCCTGCGCGCCTGGATCGGCAACAACGGCGCGGTGCCGCTCGCGCGGGCGGTGGAGATTCTGCGCGGCGTGCTGAACGGTCTCGCCCACGCGCATGCCGCCGGCATCGCGCACGGCGAGCTGAAGCCCGAAAACGTGTTGCTCAGCGATGAAGGCATTCTCGTCGTCGATACCGGAATCGCGTCGGCGCTGGCGAAGCCCGCGACGGCGCGCAACGACATGGCGGCCGTGCAGGCGCTCGCGCGCGAGATGCTCAACGGCGCGAAGCCGAGCGTGACGGACGAGCCGCTGGAGCGGACGCGGACGCTGCCGCTGTGGCTCAGTGAGTGGATGCGGCAGCGCTGGGTCGACGCCGGCCGGGCACTCGCGGGGATGCGGCCACCGCCGTCCTCTAGCTCCCCTTCGTCTCAGCTCTTCGCCTGATCGCGCGCAGCCACATCCGCCGGATCAGTCCGCTTCCCAACCGAATCGTCCACCAGTAGAGCGCGAACTTGCGCGCGGCGCGCTCGTCCGTCGCCCAGACCCGTGTCTCGGTCGTCACGATGGACATGGCGAGCTGCGATTCGCGCACGCGGAAATTCATGACGGCCTTGGCGTATCCGGGCGATGTGATTGCCAGAAATTCGTCAGGAGTGTCGGGCTGGCGCTTCGCCTGCGGCGGTGACATCACGAACGTTCCGATCACGAGCTCGTGCTCGGTATTGGCCAGCTGCATGAACCCGGTGCGCAGCGCCACCTTGAGAATCGGCTCATCGGCGGGCGGATTGAGGATGCTGCCGCCTGCGGGACCGGGCCGGCCCGCGCGTCGCAGCCACGTCAACAATCGAAACCCGCGAATGTCGCGCGCCGTAACCTCACGAATCGCGCGCCGCGCGGCATCGGCGGGCGCGAGCACCGCGATGCGGTGCACCTCGCGGAATTGCCACTCGGGAGCGAATTTGTCGAGCAGGCTCACTTCCTTTTACTCTCCGGAGAAATCTGTGTCCCACCGACTTCTGCTTGTCGCTGCCGTCCTCGTTACCGCCGCCGTTCCCGCAAGCCTCGCCGCGCAGGGCTCATTCGGCCAGGCGCTCGCCATCAGCGGGCGCGAGGTCTATGTGGGCCAGCCCGGCAACGCGTACGGGCCGGGGCAAGTCTACGTCTTCCAGCAGAACGCCAACGGCGCATGGCGCGCGGTCCGCAAGCTCACGATGCCTGGCGCGACCAACGGGGACGGCTTCGGCAGCGCGATCGCGATCGACGGCAACCTGCTGCTCGTCGGCTCGACCAAGGCCGATTCCGGCCGCGGCGCGGTGTATCAGTTTACCCGCGAAGCCGCGGGCGGTTGGCGCGAGAGTGGCCGGATCACGGCCCCGCAGCGGACGGCCGAGGACGGTTTCGGCGCGAATGTGCTGGTTGCGGGCGACCGGGCGTTCATTGCGAACGGCCCCCCGCGCGGTCGCGCCACGGTGTACGTCTTCAAACGCAACGGCACGACGTGGGCGGCTGAAACGACATTTGCCCCGCTCGACACGATGCCCAATAGCGCGTTCGGGAGCGCCCTTGCGGCTTCCGGCACTCGCCTGATGATCGGCAGCGCGCGCGCCGATTCGGGCACCGGGGCCGTGTACGTGTACAATCGCGACCCCTCGGGTGCCTGGAAGATGGAGATCCGCATCCCCTCGCCCGGCCCCATGACGGGCAAGAACGCGAACTTCGGCAGCGCGATCGTGCTGCGCGGCGACACGGCTCTGATCGGCGCGACCAACGACCGGGTCGCCGGCGCGGTGTGGGTGTTCGCGCGGGACACGGTGCAGAACCGCTGGAATCCGGTGAGTCGCGCCTTGCCGTTCGACGGCTCGTTCGGCTCCCGCTTCGGCTCGTCGATCGCCGAAGTGGGCAAGGAGCTGTGGGTGGGCAGCATGGGCGCCAACGGCTTCTCGGGCCGCGTGTACCGCATCACGCGTGACACGACCGGATTCACCGGGTCTACCAAGATGGGTGTCACGGGGCTCGATGACGGCGACCGGTTCGGTGAGCGCATTGCCGCGGCGGGATCGCTCGTGGCCGTGACGATCGGCAACGACGATTACGGCGAGGGCGCGGTCGCGCTGTTTACGCGCCGCTCGACGGGTGCCTGGGTGCTCGCGACGAAGCTGACGGGGGACGTGGCGTCGCTCAACGCGATCACCGGCGCGCAGCGCGAGTGTACGGGCGGGAAGGTGCAGATGTTCGACTGCAATCAGGTCGACCTGATGTCGTTCCTGCCGGTCTCGCAAATCGGCGGCAAGCGCGGCGTGCAGCTCAGCGATGTGTGGGGCTACAACGACCCGGAGACGGGAAAGGAAATCGCGATCGTCGGTCGGGTGGACGGCACGTCGTTCGTGGACATCACCGATCCGAGTCGCCCCGTGTACCTGGGAGATCTGCCCAAGACGCCGGGCTCGGTCGGGTCGTTCTGGCGCGAAATCAAGACGTACAAGCATTACGCGTTCATCGTGGCCGACGGCGCGCGCCAGGCGGGGATGCAGGTGTTCGACCTGAACCGGCTGCGCGGCGTGCGGACGCCACAGACCTTCACGCCCGATCACCTCTATCGCGGCGTGCACAGCGTGCACGACATCGTCTCGGATACCGTCAGCGGATACATGTACCTCACCGGATCGAACGGGGGCGGGAACACCTGCGGCGGCGGCCTGCACATGGTGGACGTGCGCGATCCGCTCAACCCCAAGTTCGCCGGCTGCTTCTCCGACCCGCAGACGGGGCGCGCGGGCACTGGGTACACGCATGACGCGCAGTGCGTCGTGTATCATGGGCCGACCACCAAGTATCAGGGGCGCCAGATCTGCTTCGGATTCAACGAGACGCATCTGTCGATCGCGGATGTGACCGACAAGGCGCACCCGGTGGCGATCTCGCGCGCCACGTATCCGAACGTCGGCTACGCGCACCAGGGCTGGCTCACCGACGACCAGCGCTACATGTACGAGGACGATGAGCTCGACGAGATCCAGGGCTTCGTGGACGGGACCCGCACGCTGATCTGGGACGTGAGCGACCTCGACAACCCGGTGCTCGCCGGCGAGTACATCTCGAAGAACAAGGCCACCGACCATAACCTCTGGCTGGTCGGGAATACGATGTATCAGTCGAACTACGTATCGGGGTTGCGGGTGCTCGACATCACCGACCGGCTGAAGCCCAAGGAAGTCGGCTTCTTCGACACGCATCCCGTCGGCCCCGATGAGCCGGGGTTCGAGGGCACCTGGGGCAACTATCCGTTCTTCAAGAGCGGCGTCGTCGCGGTTTCGAGTATGACCGAGGGCCTGTTCATTCTGAAGAAGCGCCCAACGGCCCCGGTGCCATAATGCGCTACGCGGCGCTGTTGTTGGCGGTACTCGGTTGCCTCGGTGGCCGACGGCCGGACGGTCTGACGGTCGGACGGTCGGTCCTTGTGTATGTCGCCAACCAAGCGTCCGGCAAAGTGACCGTGGTCAACGCCGTGACCGACTCGGTCGTGGCCACCGTAGATTTTTCGACGTTGGGTTTCTCGGCGCATCCCAAACCGCACCACATCGTGGTCGAGCCGGACGGGTCGTACTGGTATGTCTCGCTCGTGGGCGACAACGCGGTCGTCAAGCTCGATCGGACGAACCACGTGGTCGCGAAGGCGCAGACGGAGACGCCGGGGCTGCTCGCGATCGACCCGACGAGCGATCTGCTGTACTCGACGCGGTCGATGTCGGCGGTCAACGCGCCCGCGCGCATCGCCGTGATCGATCGCAAGACGATGACGCCGACCGAGGTCGAAGTGCTCGTGTCGCGGCCGCACGGTCTCGCGATCGCGCCCGACGGCAAGCACGCTTACGTCTCGAGCCTCGGCACGAACCAGATCGCGGTGTACGACGCGGCGCGCGAGCACGTGGGCATCGTGGAAGTGCCGGGCGGCGACACGAGCCAGGTGATGGTGCAGCTCGCCGTCTCACCCGACGGGAAGACGCTCGTGGCGACGTCGCAGCTCACGGGCAAGCTGCTCGTGTTCGATCTCGCCGACCCGAACCAGCCGAAGCTCGTGCAGCGGGTGAACACGGGCGACTGGCCCTGGCTCGTGGCGTTCACCCCGGACGGCGCCGAGGTGTGGGTGCCGAACCAGCGGTCGAACGACGTGACGGTGGTGGATGCCAAGCGCTGGAGCGTGATCACGACGGTGAAGGGCGACTTCGCGCAGCCTGACGGCATCGCGATTTCGGGCGACGGCAAGCAGGTGTTCGTGGCCAATCACAACACCGACAACGTCATGACGATGGGCGGGATCAGCATGGCGATGCCGATGGCGGGCATGGCGGCGCCGGGCCGGCTGATCGTGATCGATGCGAAGAAGCGCGCGGTGGTGGGTCGGGTCGACACGGCTCCCGACGGCGCGGGGTTGGGCGTGGCAGGAGGGAAGCCCTGAGGTTCGCCTGGGGAATCGTCGCGCTAGCCGCATGCGCGCGCCCTCTACCGCCTCCTACCGCCCCCAATAACCTCGCCTTTCATCGCGAGATATCTCCGTTCCCGGTCACGGACTCCCTCGGCCACACCTACGCCCTCCCCTTCCTCGGCGGTTTTGAGCATCCGCGGCCGCAGCTCGTCGATATCGACGGCGATGGCGTCAACGATTTGTTCATTCAGGAAAAATCGAACGATCTCGCGCTGTTTCAGCGGTCCGCCCGCGCCGGCACGTGGGCGCTGCAGACCGAACGCTATCAGGATCTCGACATCGGTGAGTGGTACCGCTTCGCCGATATCGATGGCGACCGCCTCGTCGATCTGTTCACCGAATCGCCGCTCAGCTACATCCGGTACTACCGCAACGTGGGGACGCGCACGGCGGCCCGGTTCGTCGTCGCGGCCGACACCCTGCGGGATGTCGCGGGGCAGCCGATTTATGCCGACCGGCAGAACATCGCGCAGTTCGCGGACATCGACTGCAACGGGAAGCCGGACCTTTTGCTGGGACGAGTCGACGGAACGATCACGCGCTACGAACTTCAGAACCTCGACACCCTCCACCATCCTCGATTCCGGCTGTTGACCGAGCGGTTCCAGGACATCCAGATCATCGGTCAAATGCGGCCGTCGCGGCACGGCGCCAACACGATGGCGGTGTTCGACGTCGACTCGGATGGCGATGCCGACATTCTGTGGGGTGATTTCTTCGAGCCGGGCCTGCTGTTGATCCGCAATGACGGCACATGCGCGCAAATCGATTTCCATGGTGCGCCGATACCATTCCCGGCCGGGGCGCCGATCGCGACGAGCGGCTACAACGCGCCCGCCGCGGGCGACCTGAACGGCGACGGCCGGCTCGATCTCGTGATGGGTGTGCTGGGCGGCGCGTTCAATCCCAACAAGACGAGCACGGCGAATCTGTATGAGCTCGATCAGACGGGTCCCAACACCTGGAACGTCGTGACGAACCGCCTGCTCGACGGCGTCGATCTCGGTGCCGAGACGATCCCCGCGTTCGGAGACATCGATGAGGACGGTGATCAGGACCTCGTCGTCGGCACGAAGATCGAGCCGGACAATCCGCGCACGGGGGGCATGTATTGGTTCGAGAACACCGGGACCCGCTCGGCGCCGGCGCTGCGGCTGCGTGGGCATCTGTCGGTGCTTCCCGCGTTCCACCTGGCCCCGGCACTCGGCGATCTGGACGGCGACGGGCTTCCCGACCTCGTCGTCGGTCAATTCCAGGATCCGGTTGCGTGGTATCGCAACAGCGGCAACGCGGGACCCAATCGGTTTGTCTTGATGGACTCCGCGCTCGTGCGCCTGCCGCGCGGGAGCAATGCGGTGCCGGAGCTGCGCGACAGCGAGGGCGACGGCGATCTCGATCTGTTCATCGGTGACGCGGGCGGGCGGGTGGCGTTCTTCCGCAACGAAGGCTCGCGGCAGGCGCCGAAATTCGTGCTGGCCAGCGACGATTATGTCGGCACCCGCGCGGGCCGGCGCGTCGTGCCGCGCTTCTTCAATGGCCAACTGCTGTTGGGCACCGAGCGCGGCGGGTTTGACTCCACGCTCGGTGTGCGGCTGCCTCCCTACGCGGCTCCGGCGTTCGCCAATCTGCGCGGGTCGATCGACATGATTGTGGGGACCGCGGGCGGCGGGCTCCAGTATTTCGAAGCGCGGCCTAACTCCAAGTAGTTAGCCCCGGCCTCACTCCCAAACCGATTCATCGGACGATTTATCGCGTCCGGTTTTTTCTCTATCCTCCTCACCGGAGTTAGCCCACATAACCGGAGGCTTTGCCATGTTAGCCGCGCTCGCGGTGATCCTGCTGGTGGCTTGGTTGCTTGGCTTTATCGTCTTCCACGTGTCGAGCGGGTTGATTCACCTGCTGCTCGTGGTCGCCCTCGTTGCCTTTGTCTGGCAACTCGTAGCTGGACGACGTAGCACCAGCGTATAGCTAGGAATAACCTTTTTACCGGAGCTGATCATGGCCCGAAATAACCGCACATCGAGAGTTCGGCGCAGCACCGTGGCCAAGTCCGTATCCAAAGGCAGTCGTCGTACCAAGCGCGGTTCACGCGCGCGCGGCGCTCGCAACAACCGGAGCTCGATGTAGTCAGCGGTAGTCGGGAGCTATCAAGCGGCGTGCATTCCGGCGCCGCTTGATTCGCTCCATAACCACGGAGTGAAACAATGGCACGCAAGACCAGTGTGAGCACTAAGCAGAAGTCCAGCGGGAAGCGCTCGCATACGCGCGCCGCGACGGCGCGTCGTACCAAACGGTCGCTGCTCTCCCGACTCAAGTTCTGGTAAGTCTGGTACGTCCAGAGCGGCTCTCGACTCGGCGCAGTCCCCCAAACGCCTAAGTCCGAGTACTGAAACCGCTTCGCAGCTCATAGATCGCCGGGCCAGGTAGCAGTGAAACCTGGTCCGGCCTTTTTTGTGGGATTGGGGACTAGGGACTGGGGACTGGGGGACTGACACCCCAGGGCCCATATTGGCGTATGGTACGACGTTCCCGAGTCCCAAGTCCCTAACCCCGAGTCCCTATGCTCAAGCCGATTCTGTCTCTCGCCGCGGTAGGCTTCGTCGGCGTTGTCCTCTGGAAACTCGCGGCGGGCCTGCTGCTGCCGCTCTTCTTCTTCGTTTTCAAGATCGCTCTGATCGGCGGCCTGATCGCTCTGGCGTTCTGGTTCTTCAACAAGAAAAGTCGTGGTAAGGAGGACACACCCCCCGCGACCTCCTAGTGTCCTGAGCAACACAATCGAGGCGCGCCCGGCCTGAACCTGGCCGGGCGCGCCTCGTGCGTTCTCCCCCGGCACAACCCCAACGGGAGGACGCCATGAGCTACTGGAAAGGCCTGGGTGTCGCCGTCGCCATCGACCTGCTCTGGATCATGGGAGCATCCACCATCCTGGCGCCGGATCTGAAAGAGCCCGCTTACACCGAGGAGCCGTGGGCGGTGACGGTCGCCGAGCCGGAGCCGAACGAAGTCGATGAGCTGATCGAGATCAGTGAGCGGCTCGATTCACTCATGATGCAGCTGCAGATGAATCCCGAAGACGTCGACGCAATCGAAAAGGTCGCCGACATCTACGCGGGCAAGGCTTGGTGGAACGCGGCGATCGGACCGCTGGCGCGCGCGCTGCAGCTCGACCCAGACCGGTGGAGTCTCTGGTCGGCGCTCGATCGGGCCGTGGGGCAGGCGGGCATGGCGACGATCACGGACGCCGAGCTGACGGTGCGGGCCGCGAGTTTTGTCGACGAGGTGATGGCGTGGGGGCATGGATGCTGACGGGAACGCATAACGGGAAACGGGAAACGTGTCGTTGCTCACGTTTCCCGTTTCTCGTGTCCCGTTTCCCGCGTCCGTTTACTGGTCTACCCAGGTGCTCCTGACGTCATACGTCACGTTATAGACCAGCTGATTGATCAGCCGTCCGTAGGCATCGTTCGGATCGTGAGCCTCGAACGATGGCATCCCGCCGATGAACGACATGCCGCCGACTTTCTCGGTCGACTGCGAGCTGCGGCGCCACATCACGCCGCCCGTCCGCGTGTTCACGAGCCACA
>Ga0070680_100002885_pt1 | contig 12782 bp, 8 predicted proteins | sample KBSC73BmetaG_FD_64672 | JGI IMG/M metagenome (GOLD analysis project Ga0070680, IMG submission 64672) | Corn rhizosphere microbial communities from Kellogg Biological Station, Michigan, USA - KBS C7-3B metaG | ecosystem: Host-associated > Plants > Roots > Rhizosphere | place: USA: Michigan...
TGCCATCTTCAAGGTTTGTAGCGGATAATGATCGCAAACCGGACGCTAGTACAAAACCAAAGCCAACAAAATCATCGGAATTACCTACCCCAAAACCAACCAGTACAGCCTTACCGCAGCTACACCCGCGGTTAATCCACCGTGACGTACATATGGCGGGCAAAGGGTTTGATTTTTCTTGGCCACAGTGTGGCCGTGCCGAGAAATACTATAAGCATTCGGAACTTTTCCCGGGCTCAGCAAATTTTGCAATGGTCGGCTTGAATGAAGGTCGTATACCTGGCCTTAATCCGTGCTTTGGTAAGGAGCTTTCGATTGCACAGAAAATTGCCGGTAAAAATGTCATGCTGTATGTTATGGCTGCAAACTTGAAGGGGGTTAAAGGTGTCGACTGGCCGAAAAACAACAGCAGTGTGAAGGGCAGCGGCCTTAAAAATCCGTATGGTAGTTGCCCTCAGAGTAAGCTAGCCTGCGACTGGATAGCGGGTAGGCAATTGGCCGACAAAGATCTAGGATTCATTGAAAAGGCACCTGTAAAAGCTGCTTTGCAATCACTCCTCTGGATAGATGTTGAAACCGGTATGGATTGGGACAGTAAGGCTAGCAACTTGGCAGTAGTCCGGGGCATGAACGCCGAGCTTGAACATAAGCGTTGGCAAACCGGTGTTTATACTGCTTCTGGCATGTGGAACAAGATTATCGGTCGCAGCAACTTACCGGAACTGGCCGGTCCGGAATGGTTAGCTCCTGGTGGTCCGGAGGCTTGTGATTTATCACCGGTGGTTAAAAACGCACACGTACTTTATGGCCAGAATACACCGAACTACCCCAAAGGTAGCCATTACACACTAGACCTTGATTACGCTTGCTAATAAAAATAGCCTCCGATGGAGACTACTATTCTTGGTAGCAGGGGCGAGATTTGAACTCGCGACCCCAGGCTTATGAGTCCTGTGCTCTAACCAACTGAGCTACCCTGCCTCGTCGGAATCGACGGTTAGCTTCCGCAAAATAATTGTTACTATTTTGCTTCATCTTCTAGTCGCTTCCTCCTCTCAAAACTCCAAACAGCTCTGCTTGGTTTGGAATTTTTGTCTTCAGCTCGAAAACAGAGTGTAATATAGCATGATTTGTATCTGTTGGCTAGGCTTCGGGCTTGTAGAAATAATCTGGATTACTGAGCCATTCATTTAAAGCATCTAGGTAGGGAAGTGCTTCGGGAGAATGCTGCATTTTCTTGCTCTTCTCATGTTCGTGCATTTCGCGGGTAACTTTGTTTTTGCGCCAGAACCGCTCCTTTTCGCCTAAGTTTATAAGTACAGGCGGCAACATTTTATCCACTGTGTATACAAACTTAGCCTCGGCATCGTGCTTCTCGGCATAGCCGATTACCGCACCCACGAGTTCTGGGAAGTCAGGCCAGTCCTGTTTAATTTGCTCTATTGCTGCTTTTTCACGCTCGGCTTTAGTTTCGACCCCAGCCTTATCAAAGACATAAGTGTCTCCGCTGTGTAATTCAACAACGTCGTGAGCAAGTGCATAAAGCAGTATTTTTCCTAGATCAAGCTTTGGGGCAATTTTAGGGGCCAAAAACCAGCAAGTGAGGGCTAAGCCATAACTATGCTCTACGTCGTTTTCCAACTGGCCGTTGTTTGCCAGTTCGAGAACGCGCTTTACCTTGGCAAAATCTGCAATTAATTGCTGTAATTCGGCAATCCTTTGCATAGGTGGGTAGTTTGGTGGCATGACTACAGCAATTGTACTATTTTGGCGTTTGGGAAGCTGTCAACTTCGTCAAAATGAACGGCCGGGTCTATGGCATGCTCTATAGAACGACCTATGGAGCCGTGCGCAACGACAAGCACGTTATCGCGATGCAGGCTTTGTAAATAAGCAAGCGCTTCTTTGCCGCGTGCAACTATGTTCTGGTCTGATTCTACACCTTCGTGCTCGTTAATATAACGGGCACCAGTATAGGGTTGGCCTTCTAATACGCCAAAAGCACGTTCTGTTAATAAGTCATTACGCACTATATCCTTTTCTGGGTAGCCAATTTCTTTTGCAATGATTACAGCCGTTTCCCATGCGCGCTCCAGAGGACTGCTAACGATTACGTCTATTTTTAAATTCCGTGCCTCTTGGCCAGCAAGCTTAGATTGTTCGATGCCCTCAGGAGCTAAAGGAGTGTCAGTGCGACCCGAAAATATGCCTAGCTTGTTCATAACGCTCAGGCCGTGGCGCACAAAATACAGATGTTTCATATACACTAATTATACCTATGGAAGTTGATGTTAGACCCGGTAAGTATATCGTGGCTGTAAGCGGCGGCGTGGACTCTGTGGTGCTGCTCGACGTACTGAATAAGAAAAAGGAACTGGAAGTCGTTGTTGCTCACTTTGACCATGGCATACGAGAGGACTCACCCCATGATCGTAAATTCGTACAAGCGTTGGCCAAAAAATATGGCTTAGCGTTCGAGTATGCCGAGGGCAACTTAGGGCCAGACGTTAGTGAGGCTACTGCACGCGAAGCTCGCTATACGTTTCTAAGGGCGGTTAAAGAAAAGTACGAAGCGGACGCAATCATAGTAGCCCATCACCAAGATGACTTGATTGAAACGGCTATGATTAATTTGCTTCGAGGTACGGGCAGGAAAGGTCTTACATCGCTATCTTCCGGCGACGAAATAGTTCGGCCGCTGCTTGAATATTCGAAAAGAGAAATTACGAATTACGCAAAAAAACATGGATTAGTGTGGCGCGAGGATAGCACTAATAAAGATGTGAAATATCTGCGCAACTATGTTCGCCTGGTGCTGTTGCCCAAACTGTCAGTTGCACAACGAGAAAATTTACTGCGCACTATACAAGCGCAGCGTAGTGTAAATGCGGAGCTGGACAAAGTACTGGCAAAATTTTTGTCCGCTGGCCTCGATAAAAAGCGATTGCTCAGTTTGGGGCATAAGGAAGCTGCTGAGGTAGTCGTTGCTTGGTTACGGGAGAATAACGTAACCGATATTGACCGCAAGGCTGTGGAACGGGCGGTCGTAGGTGTTAAAACGGCAAAGCCGGGTAAGAGAATTGTTATCAAAAATAACCTGGTAATAGAGGTAGGAAAGAATAAATTGGCACTCGACTACATGGAGCGCTAGTAAAAGGAAATTTGTCGCGTTATAATAGCTAGATATGGAGAGAAAACCCCGTAATTCCAAGAAGCCGACTGCTAGTCGTCGAGGCATGAAAAATGCTGGCTTTATTGCCCTGATTATACTTTTCGGGCTCATACTATTAGCTAATTTAGGCCACACTAATGTTAAAGAAATTCCACTGTCCCAAGCAGTTCAGCAAGAAAATAGTGGCGACTACCAGAAGCTTACTGTAAATGGCAATGAGGTAGATATAGCTACCAAAACCGACAACATCAGTCATCCTTCACTTGTCACGCATATTGACCCAAATGCAACGTTAAAAGAGCAGGGGTTTGATTTGAAAAAGGTACAAGTACAATACAAGCCGGAATCTGCCGGCGGCTCAGCTTGGGTCAACCTGGCCTCCTCGGTCATACCGGTTGTACTGATAGCTGGGTTCTTATACTTCATGTTGCGTAGCGCTCAGGGGCAGGGTAATCAAGCACTGAGTTTTGGTAAAAGCCGGGCCAGGCTATACGGCAACGAAAAGGACAAAGTTGTCTTTAAAGACATTGCCGGCTCAGGCGAAGCAAAGCAAGATTTACAAGAAGTTGTGGAGTTTTTGAAGTTCCCCAAAAAGTTTGCTGGCATGGGAGCCCGTATACCGAAGGGTGTGCTACTTATTGGTCCTCCTGGAACCGGTAAAACTATGCTTGCGCGGGCAGTTGCTGGCGAAGCAAATGTGCCATTCTTTAGTATCTCTGGTAGCGAATTTGTGGAAATGTTTGTTGGTGTCGGCGCTTCTCGCGTCCGCGACCTATTTGCAAAGGCTAAGAAAAATGCACCATGTATTATATTCATCGATGAAATAGATGCGGTTGGCCGTCGCCGTGGCAGTGGCATGGGCGGTGGGCACGATGAGCGCGAGCAAACGCTTAACCAGATACTTGTTGAGATGGATGGGTTTGAGCAGGGCCAGAACGTTATCGTACTAGCGGCTACGAACCGCGTAGATGTGCTGGACCCAGCGCTACTGCGCCCTGGCCGTTTTGACCGCCGAGTTACCATTGGCTTGCCAGACCGCCAAGACCGTGAAGCCATCCTAAAAGTGCACTTTACTAAGAAGCCACTCGCTAAGAATGTAGACCTCGATGCTCTCGCTGCTAAAAGTGCAGGATCTTCCGGTGCTGACCTGGCTAACATTGCAAACGAAGCCGCCATAATTGCTGCGCGCAATAGCCACAATGAAATCACGCAAAGTGATGTTACCGAAGCGTTTGAGCGCGTAGCTATTGGTCCGGAGCGCAAGAGCAAGGTTATGACTGAAGCCGACAAGTTAACGACCGCTTACCATGAAGCTGGTCACGCTATAGTTGGCCACGTACTACCAGATAGCGACCCGGTGCATAAGGTCACTATCATTCCTCGTGGTGGCACTGGTGGTGTAACATGGTTTATTCCTCCTGAAGACCGGGTATACGTGTCGCTCGTGCAATTCAAAGACATGCTTGCCCGCGGCATGGGCGGACGTATAGCCGAAGAAGTTATATTTGGTGCTGACCGAGTAACTACCGGTGCTAGCAATGACTTACAGAAATCTGCTGAAATTGCCCGCGACATGGTTGTGAACCAAGGTATGGGTAAAAAATTGCGTGACCAAGTGTTCCATGTCGACGATGGCATGATGCTTGACCGCCTAGTACATGAACGTGAATATTCGGATGAGACCGCCAAGGTAATTGACGACGAAGTCGAAGCGCTTATAACTGAAGCCGCTAACCGTGCTCGCGCTGTCATAAAAGCAAACCTCGATAAGCTTGAAAAACTCAAGGATAAGCTGCTTGAAAAAGAAACAGTTGACGCTGACGAAGTAGCTGAACTGTTTAAGGGTTCCAAGCTCCCCGACACCGCATCCCTGTATTAACGGCTTCGCCTTATAAGACAAACCTAACGGGTTTTCTCATCGCCGCTTTTGGAATGAATCCAAATCCGCTTAAACCGGACCGCGGCTACTCTTTTCCCTTTATATCTAGACGGCCAAGAACCATAGTACGCTTGCACTGTATTTACAGGGCTAAAAGTGAGAGAATAAGGGGATAAAGGGTAGGCATCTCATAACCCCATGAACAACGCGAATCAAACACAGCCAGAAAGCCAGGCACCCGAAGGGGTCGTACTGTTATTGCAGGTGCCACGGACAAACGAAAAAAAGGAGCTTGCAGCCGAGCAGATGTTTGCTAGCCTGCACGGCTTACTTACATTGCCCTCACACAAGCTGTTTCAGGCAGCAACGCGGGAACGCATCAGTTTTGAAATAGCAGTGCGCAAAAAGCGGATTGGTTTTTATGTATGGGTACCAAACTACTTAAAGAGCTTCGTAGAGGAGCAGATATACGCCCAGTATCCTAGCGTTCAGATAAGTGAAGTGCCGGACTACTCTGAACTTATGGAACAAGACTTCACGACAGTGCTCTCAACCGAGCTCAAACTCAGTAATAACGACGCTTTGCCTATAAAAACGTTCCAGAGCTTTGAAGTCGACCCATTAGCGGCCATAACTGCGACGCTCGCTAAATTTGAAGATGACGAAGAAGCTTGGGTGCAAATGGTTATAAAACCAGCGGCAGGGAATTGGCACCGCAAAAGCGAGCGTTATGTGGCGGGACTGCGCGGCAAAACAAAAAGCGCTAATGGAACTTCGCTATTGAGTGCTTTGTGGGCACCCCCAGGAGAAAACAAACCAGCGGCTATATCGCTTACAGAATACGAGCAGGCAAGAGCCAGTGGCGCCGAAGAAAAAAGTCACAAGCTCGCTTTCGAGGCTTCAGTGCGAATTGTGTACCGCGGCAGTGCGCCAATGCAGCAAGCTAAATTGCGTTTGCAATCAATTATTGCCAGCTACAAACAGTTCAACACGACCTACCTGAACGGTTTTGAGCAACGAGCCATAACGGAAAATACTGCGCTTGTTAATGCCTACCGCTCAAGGGTAATTATCAAAAAAGGCTTTATCCTGAACATAGAAGAAGTGGCTACGCTGTACCACTTACCCCACACCAATGTGGAAACACCCTATATTTTGTGGGCACTGAGCCAGACCGCCGAGCCACCCGCAAACTTACCTATTGTGACCGAAGCCTACAATCTGGATATTAGCCCAGTTGCGGCTACTAATTTCCGCGGCCATAACACGATGTTTGGTTTACCAAGGACGGACCGTGGCCGCCACCTGTACATTATCGGACAAACTGGTGTAGGTAAGTCAGGTATGCTGGAGCTTTTAACCATCTCCGACATTTATAGTCCCTATGGTTTTGCGGTGATTGACCCGCACGGCGACTATGCGCTTAGCATTCTACGGCGCATACCGGCAGACAGGGCAGAGGACGTCATATATTTCAATCCGGCCGATACGGACTTTCCGATAGCCTTTAACCCTATGGAAGTAACTGACCCAAAGCTTAAGACCCATACGGCAAGCGAGCTTATAGGAGTGCTGAAGCGGATGTTTGAAAGTTGGGGCCCGCGCCTAGAATACATACTGCGCTATTCACTGCTTGCACTCTTGGATTACCCAGATGCTACTATGCTCGACATTACCCGTATACTGACGGATAAGAAGTTCCGCAATGACGTGTTGCAATACGTGCAGGATCCGGTTGTACGTAACTTTTGGCAGATAGAATTTGCTAGCTGGAATGACAAGTTTGCCGCCGAAGCAGTCGCACCGGTGCTTAACAAGGTAGGTGCTTTTACGGCTAACCCACTGGTCCGTAACATAATCGGCCAACCCAAAAGCAGCTTCAATATTCGGCAGATAATGGACCAGCGCAAAATACTCATAGTGAACTTGTCGCGTGGTTTAGTTGGCGAGGACAATGCCGCACTGCTTGGAGCTTTGCTAGTCACCAAGATACAGCTTGGAGCTATGAGCCGAGCCGATATACCCGCCAGTGAGCGCAGCCCATTCTACCTATACGTCGACGAATTCCAAAACTTCGCGACCGATAGCTTCGCCACAATACTAAGTGAAGCCCGTAAGTATGGCTTGAACTTAACAGTGGCAAATCAGTACATCGCCCAGATGAGCCAAGAAGTTAAAGACGCCGTATTTGGTAACGTGGGCTCAATAATTGCATTTCGCATGGGTGCCGACGATGCACGCAGCATGCAGCGCTACTTTGAACCGAAGTTTTTGGAATACGACCTTGTACACATGCATAACCGGCACTTTGTTATAAGTATGACTATAGAAGGCGAAAAAGTTCCGGCGTTTTCGGCTGTTTCGTTAGATTTGCCGCCGCATGGCGCCGACCAGACGGCAATGATTGTAGAGCGCAGCCGTGCCCAATACTCTAGCAGTCGCGATTTCGTGGAGCGCTATGTGGGTGAGCGTTACCTCTTTGATACGCCTAAAGTCGCCAAACCAGCCCCAGTTCCTGCTCCAGCAGCATTACCAAAACCTACAGAAGTAGTGCCTGCTGTCGGCCATGCCGCAGTTGCCATGCCAGACCGGCCAGCAGTAACGGAAACTGGTACGGATAAGCCTAAGCGCAAACGAACTCGTAAGCGCAAACGAAAACCAATAGCAGCACCAGGACACGATATACAAGAGCTCAAGGGCGACGGTGTTATTAGCCTTAAGTAATCAATAAGAGAAACAATTTTGCTAAAACCTCTGTAACCAGCGGAGTTGCTGGATTATACTGAATTAAGCTAATGATAATAAAAGTTTCATGAATCCCCCAGAATCAGCCTCTAGGCGTCGTGCATCTATAAGTAAAGTGGCTCTACTGCTCATGGGCACTTCGTTACTTGGTCAGGTGCTTGGTTTTTTGCGTACTAAATTGGTGAATGGAAACTTCCCGGCTACGGGTCCGCACAGTACTGATGCCTACTTCGCTGCCTTTAACATTCCAGACTTTTTCTTCTTTACCCTGGCAGCGGGGGCCCTAGGTGTGGCGTTTATGCCTGTTCTTAGCGACCACTTGCATAAAAACGACCGTAAAGGGGTCTGGGAACTCTCTACAAGCCTTATGAACTTCTTAGCCATAATTATGGCTGTCGTGGGTGTCGTAATGTTCGTGTTTGCTAAGCCGCTTATCCGTTATGTTATAGCCCCACATATGGCGCCTGAGCAAATAGACACTACGGCGACAATAATGCGTTTTTTGGCGTTCAATCCACTGCTATTCACTATATCCGGTGTGCTTACGAGCGTGCAGCAAACCATGGGCCGATTCTTTTTCTTTGCCATAGCCCCACTGTTTTACAACATGAGCATTATTATTAGTGCAGTTATCTTCAGTACGTTACCGCCGCACCACGGCGGTCCGTGGCATTTGGGACTGGTGGGCTTGGGGCTTGGTGCACTCATCGGGGCCATACTGCAGCTAGTTGTAGTGGCCATAGGCTCTGTTAAGTTAAACTTCCACTGGCATCCGGGTATCAAGTGGCGCAGCCGAGACTTCCATGTGATTTTGCGTAATCTGCCGCCGCGTTCATTGGACCAGGGTATAGACCAGCTCGAGTCAATCGTTGAAACGCGCTTTGCAACCGGTCTTGGCACCGGAGCAGTTACGTACTATAACAACGCCTACATTTTAAGTACGGCGCCGATACTACTCATAGGTACCGCCATCTCTACCGCTGCCTTTCCGCGCCTGAATGCCCGGCTTAGCCAAGGCCGTCCTGACCTGTTTCGGCGTGATTTTCTTACGGTGCTACGGGCAATGATATGGATTGCTGCACCATTGGTCGTTGTTTGTTACTTCTGTCGAGGCTACTTGGCTCGTCTCATTTACACCCAAGGCAACCAGCAAATCGCCATCATCTTTGGTTTCCTAACGCTAGCCATCTTTTTTCGCATAATCTACTCTATAGTTTCCCGATGGTTTTACGCTCAGAAAGATACCCGCACGCCACTCTACGTGTCCATCTTTGCTATAGCCCTCAATATTTTCCTTGCCTATAAACTTGCCCGTCCGGATGCCTATAACATTGCAGGTTTGGCTCTCGCACAGTCCCTCGTGGCCGTAGCGGAAGTTGTAGTACTGATGGCAATAATGATTTGGCGCGACCGCCAACTGCTGGATGGTACGTTCTGGGGAGGAGTAGTACGTATATTCTCGGTTACTGGCTTTAGCGTGGTAGCAGGCTTCATAATGATTTCGCTGTACCCTCTCGGCGCAACCGACCGTGGTGTTATAACGCTTGGTACAAAACTGCTGCTCATAACCTTAGTTACATTTGGAGTGCACACAGTGGTGTCGGCACTATTCGACCTAGATGAAGTCCGGCCGCTCTTCATCCGCCTGAAGCGGTTAGCACTTAAGCCTGTCAAAGTAGACCTGTAAACAACCGTGCTACACTTGCCATATGGGCAGAGAACTTAGACTAGCACTCGTGGCACTAATACTTGGCAGTGGCATAGCAGTGCTAGACGGCACGGTCGTAAACTTGGCTTTGCCCAAGATAGCGAGTGATTTACATGCCAGTTTTGCCGATTTGCAGTGGATTGCAGACGGCTTTTTATTATCTTTATCTGCCTTAATACTTCTTGGCGGTTCACTTGGTGATATTTTTGGCCGTAAAAAGGTTTACCTAACTGGTTATGTGGGCTTTGGTATAGCATCTTTGCTGTGTGGACTAGCGCCGAATGCCAAAGCGCTTATTATTGCACGCTTGCTGCAGGGTGTGTTTGGCGCACTGCTTGTCCCCGGCGCGCTCGCAATTATTAATACCAACTTTCCAAAGGCAGAACGGGGTGGAGCGATTGGTACATGGTCTGCCTGGTTGGCTATATTCGCACCGCTGGGGCCAATTATTGGAGGTTATCTGCTGGATGTCACGAGCTGGCGGTGGATATTCTTTATAAACCCACCCTTTGTGTTAATCGGTTCAATTTTAGCCGCAAAGTATGTACGGGAAAGTAAAGACCAAAACCCGCGGCGGATTGATGTATTCGGAAGTCTTTTAGTTACGGCTGCACTGGCCGGTATAACGTATGGCCTTATAGAAGGGCCGACCAATCACTGGGCTAGTTCTGCGATTGTACCTTTGGTTGCCGGAGTTTTGCTTGGCCTAGTCTTTATATTTGTCGAAAGAAAGTCAAAAGACCCTATGATGCCGCTCGGGCTCTTCCGCTCACGTAATTTTACCGGTAGCAACATCATGACTTTCCTGAACTATGGCGCCCTTGGTGGTTTTCTCTTTGCCTTTGTCATCTACCTCCAAAGTACACTCCATTACTCGAGTATCGAGGCCGGTATAAGTATCCTGCCGCTACCAATTGCACTCTTTTTGCTTTCCAAGCAATTTGGTACATGGAGTGCGCGTATTGGCCCGCGCCTGTTTATGACTATTGGCCCCCTTATGGTAGGTACAAGTATACTTGCACTTTATGGTATTGACCGTGGTTCAAGCTATATAGGACACATACTTCCAGCGATGATATTGTTTGGTGTTGGAATGAGTGTGCTTGTAGCCCCGCTAACAGTTACAGTCATGGCATCAGTACATGAAACAAGTTCCGGCATCGCATCAGGTATAAACAATGTTATGGCGCGCGTATCAGGGTTAGTAGTGGTGGCAGTACTCGGGATATTTGGCGCAGAGCATTACTACAAGTTTTCCATCTTGCTCTGTGGATTCATGGCTCTCATTGCCGGCGTAGTTTCGTGGTTTCTTATACAAAACCCGCCAAAGGCAAAAATAGAGAAGGTCACTACCTAATCTACCCCTGTTACGGTATAATTGGTCCCTGAATGAATCAAGATCACATACGCAATTTTTGCATTATTGCTCATATTGACCACGGTAAGTCGACGTTAGCTGACCGCTTACTCGAATTGACCGGCACGGTAGACAAACGCGACATGAAGGCGCAGCTACTTGACCGTATGGACCTGGAGCGCGAAAAGGGCATAACCATCAAACTGGCCCCGGTGCGCATGGAATACAAAGGGTATGAACTTAATCTTATAGATACTCCTGGCCATGTGGATTTCAGCTACGAGGTATCACGCAGCCTTGAGGCCTGCGAAGGGGCATTGCTGGTTGTAGATGCTAGCCAAGGCATACAGGCCCAAACGCTTGCGAACGTGTATCTGGCGATGGCAGCAGACCTGCACATCATACCCGTTATGAACAAGATTGACTTGCCGGCATCAGACGTCGAAAAAGTAGGCGCAGAAATTGTGAGCTTACTTGGCTGCAAGTTCGAAGACATTTTGCAAATCAGTGCTAAGACAGGTGAGGGAGTCGAACAGGTTTTGGACCGGATTATTGCAGACGTTCCAGCGCCAAAAGTGTCTGACCTAAAGCAAGCACGGGCACTTATATTCGACAGCTACTACGATGATTACCGGGGAGTAATTCTGTATATCCGCGTATTCGACGGGGAAATCGCCAAGAATGCGAATATAAAAATGATGGCTACTAGCGCTACTGGCTTAGCGCTAGAAGTTGGTGCTCTTAAGCCAGATATGACACAAGGGGCTTCGCTAAAGGCTGGTGAGATTGGCTATATAGTCACTAACCTTAAAACCACCCGTGATGCAAAAGTTGGTGACACAATAACGCTTGCAAATAACGCTGCAAGCGAACCTTTACCGGGCTATAAAGACGTGCAGCCGTTTGTGTATGCCGGCTTTTTCCCGGAGAGCAATGAGTATTATCAGGAACTGAAAGATGCAATCGAGAAGTTATCGCTCAGTGACTCTGCCTTGCAGTTCGCGCCAGAGAATTCGCCAGTTCTCGGCTTTGGTGTACGCATTGGCTTTCTCGGTCTATTACACATGGATATCATCCGCGAACGTTTGGAGCGAGAATACAATCTGGAACTCGTCGTAACTAACCCTTCTACGGACTACCAAGTAAGTTTACTTAATGGTGAAGAACTGGATATCAAATCTGCGAGCGACCTACCAGATCCGGCAAAGATTAAAGAAATCCGAGAGCCCTGGATAAAAGGTGAAATAGTCGTGCCGAAAGATTACGTCGGCCCCGTAATCCAATTAATTTCGTCTAAGCGGGGGTTGCAAAAGAACCTGAGCTACATGGAAGACCGCGCACTAGTTGCGTTCGAAGCGCCGCTTGCCAACTTACTAACCGACTTTTATGACCAGCTCAAAAGTATCACTAGCGGCTACGGATCGTTCAACTACGAACTAGACAATTATCGAGCTGAAGACCTCGTGCGCTTGGACTTTTATGTAGCAGGTGAAATGGTCAGTTCGCTGAGCGTTATGGTTCACCGTAGTGAAAGCCAAAGGTTAGGCAGGGAAATTGTAGAAAAGTTGAAGGAAGTAATCCCGCGCCAAAACTTCCAAGTTAGTCTGCAAGCGGCAATTGGCGGTCGCTTTATAGCCCGCGAAGACTTAAGTGCCTACCGTAAGGATGTAACGACGGGCCTATATGGCGGTGATGTAAGCCGCAAAAAGAAGGTGCTAGCCAAGCAAGCCAAAGGCAAAAAGCGAATGAAGCGCTTCGGTAAAGTAGACATCCCCGCTGAAGCCTTCACTGTCATGCTAAAACGCGACTAAAAGTTGTGATGCCAATCACTTAGAAAAATATTGCAAGGAACGTGGCTATGCTACAATTCTGCTTAGAACAGCATGCAAAACGAAGACCTAAAACATCTCTGGCAAGCCTT
>Ga0070680_100002889_pt1 | contig 12777 bp, 10 predicted proteins | sample KBSC73BmetaG_FD_64672 | JGI IMG/M metagenome (GOLD analysis project Ga0070680, IMG submission 64672) | Corn rhizosphere microbial communities from Kellogg Biological Station, Michigan, USA - KBS C7-3B metaG | ecosystem: Host-associated > Plants > Roots > Rhizosphere | place: USA: Michigan...
GATATTGAAGCCCGGCGCAGGGCGGGCGTGATCGAAGAGAAGGATTACGAGCGCCAGAAAAATGACCGGACTCGTGACAAGCAGCATCTTCTGGACGCGCTTTTCGAACTGCATCTCGTGCCCGGCAACTATGAACGCTCGGCCGAACGGATTCCCGAACTTACGGGCGAGCTGCACCAGGCAATAGTAGGATTCCTCGCCACTACGGCCTCGGTCTTATGGCTGATCAATCAGGAAGACATGACTAAGGAACGCGAGCAGCAGAACCTTCCCGGCACGACAGCCGAATATCCCAACTGGAGCCGAAAGATGCGGTGGGCCGTGGAAGACCTCTGGCTGCCCGGCGAGGCTCGGGACTGCGCCGCCATGGTGCGGCACTGGGTGGAACGGTCCGGCCGCGCCAAATAGCCGGCTCGGCTGCCTGTTCACGGCCGGGGACGCTCGAAGAACTCCTGCGTTTTCATCACCCTCCTCGGGCAACCTCCCCGCGGAGGCCCTCACCCGTGCTAAGTCTGATACGGGGACTCACGCGCGGCCGGGCCGGAATGGCCCGAACAGATCGGGCCGAACGAACCCAACGGGCACAGTTGAATTCTGCAAACAAAACCTGCATGAGCGCCGCCTCGCGACGGCTCGGCGTCCCGAGGAGGAAAAACGCAGCGCGCCGCCCGGCTGCCTGGCCACTCGAAAAAACGAACCGGTTGTGGAGACCGGCCAAACAAAATAAACGTCGCTTCCCGGCGTCGGAGTATTTTCGGAACAAGCCAATCTGCCCGGTTGCATCGCGGGAGCGTTGCCAAAAAACCAATGCGCCCCCCGCGAGGTGGTCGCTGCACCCAGAGGCGAGACGAACCGAACGGGAAAACTCGCAACCGGCTGCCAGCATCATCCAGCCATTGCCAAACGAAGCCACCGCGCGTTTCCGCGCCGCTGCCTGGCGACTCGAAAAAACGAACCCATTGTGGACACCGGCCAAAGAAAACAAAGGCGTTGCTTCCCGCCGCGAGAGTATCGCACCCGGGGCCGAACGAACCCAACGGAAAAACTCGAATTCCGCAAAACAAAGCCAACCGGCCGCCAGCATCGCGCAGCCATTGCCAAACGAAGCCAGCGCGCGCCGCTGTCTGGCCACTCGAAAAAACGAACCCATTATCGAGACCGGCCAAAGAAAACAGAGGCGTTGCTTCCCGCCGTCAGAGTATTTTCGGAACAAGCCAATTCGCCCGGACTATCGCGGAGTGTCACCAAACGAACCCACCGCGTCCATCAGTTCAGGCTTGCTCGACTTGCAGCTTCCTTCCCATATACAATCCGACTTGCGTATCGATCAGATCGTCCTCACCCACGTCCGCATTCCGCTTGTCGAGCCGTTCCGCATCAGCTCGGGGGCGGTCTCCGAAAAAGACGGCATCGTCGTCGAGCTTCGTTCGGAGGGTCTCAGCGGACATGGCGAGTCCTCACCCATGGCCGGCAGCTTCTATTCGAGCGACACGCCGGAAAAGTCATGGGCGGAGTTGTGCAGTGTCATCGCGCCGGCGATCCTGGGCAGAGAACTCGGCTGTGCGGAACAGTGGAACCAGACGCTCGATCCCCTTCCGGCCGGGAAGTTTACGAAAACCGGCGTCGAGACCGCGCTGTGGGATCTCGCGGCGCAAAGGGAAGGGAAGCCGCTCCATGTGGCGCTCGGCGGCGTGAAAAGCAGCGTCGAATCCGGCCTGGCCGTCGGATTGTATAACGATACGGCCGCCATGCTCCGCGTCATTGAGCACCACCTGGCCGATGGATACCGCCGCGTAAAGCTGAAGATCGAGCCGGGGCACGACGTGGAAATCGTCCGGGCGGCAAGGCAGGCATTCGGCGAGATCCCGATGTTTGTCGACGCGAACGGCGCTTACGGCCTGGAACATCTGGATACGTTCCGTCGGCTCGACGATTTCGGCCTGATGATGTTCGAGCAGCCGTTTCCCGGCCCGGCGCTCGAGGACCTGGCCGCGCTCCAGAGAGAAGTTCGAACCCCAGTGTGCCTCGATGAATCGCTCGAATCGGCCGAAATGCTTCAACGCGCCATCGGGCTGGGAAGCTTTCGCATCGCCAATTTCAAGATTCAGCGAGTGGGCGGTTTCCATCATGCGCTCGAAATGGTTCGGATCTGCCGCGCGAATTCGATTCCGGCATGGGCCGGCGCCATGCCGGAGCTCGGAATCGGGCAGGCGCAGGGCGCGGCGCTCGCCTCACTGGCGGAATTCGTTTACCCCACTGATGTGGAGGCGAGCCGCCGCTGGTTTCAGGACGATATCGTCATGCCCTTCATTGAGGTGAGGGACGGCGAGATCGAACTGCCCCGGGCGCCTGGCCTGGGATACGCAGTGGATGAATCCAAACTGCGCAAATACAGAGTTGCGGAGTTCCGTCTGCCCGAGTAGCCGGTGAATTTCTGGGCAGGGACGCGGAAACTTTTGACAAGTAAAGGTTTGTAAACTGGCGTCTTTACACTTATTCACGTTCTACAAAAGTCGAAACAAGTAACAATCGATTAGCCGCATCGTCTCTTCGAAGACGGGCCGAATACAAAAAATGATGATGAATCGCTGGAAGACTGTATTGATTGTGTTTGCGGCGCTGGCTGCGCTCTCCCTGCTTGGGGTCGGTGAGCTTCTGGCGCAAACTCCCGGTTCGCTTCGCGGCCAGGTCACGGATCCCTCGGCTGCCGTGGTTCCGAACACAACCGTACAGGTTACCGGCGCAGGCGTAACGCGAAATGCTAAAACGGACGGTCAGGGCCGCTACGCCATTGCCGGCCTCCCGTCAGGCGCTTACACCGTAACGGCGGCGGCCAAAGGCTTTCTTACTTTCACGCAGCAGAACGTGAATGTGGCGGCCGGGCAGGCCACTTCGCTTGATATTGCGCTTCAGATTCAGACCGAAGCGCAGCAGGTGAACGTCAGTGAATCGGCTACCGGCCAGGTTTCGGTGGATCCCTCCTCGAACGTAGGCGCGCTCGTCCTCAAGAATGAAGACCTCGAATCGCTGCCGGATGATCCGGACGATCTGCAATCCGACCTCGAAGCGCTTGCGGGACCCGCGGCCGGTCCGAACGGCGCCCAGTTCTTCATCGACGGATTCAGCGGCGGGCAGTTGCCGCCCAAGAGTTCCATCCGCGAGATTCGCATCAATTCGAATCCGTTTTCATCTGAATTCGATCGGCCCGGTTTCGGAAGAATTGAAATCTTCACCAAACCCGGCACGGACAAATACCACGGCACGGCGTTTTTCAATTTCGGCGACAAAATCTTCGACACCCGCAACCCGATCCTGACTGGCGAGAAGGCGCCGTACAGTTCCAAATTCATGACCGGTAATGTCGGCGGCCCGCTGGGTAAAAAGGCTTCGTTTTTCCTCGATTACAATCGCCGCATCATCGATCAGTCGGCGCTGATTGACGCTTACGTGCTGAATCCCGATTTCACTCAGTCGCTCTACAACAGCGCGTACCCCACTCCGAATCACCTCTGGATGATCAGCCCGCGGCTCGATTATCAGTTGAACGCAACGAACACTTTGGTTCTGCGTTACAACCACACCCAGGCTTCGAACGTCAGCGGCGTGGGTGGTTTCAGCCTTCCCAGTCAGCAGACGAACAGCGTCAGCCGGAACAACAGCGCACAGATCACGGAAACCGCGATTCTCGGCACGAAGGCCGTGGATGAGACGCGATTCCAGTTTTTTGACAGCCATAATACGCAGCGGGGCGTGGGCGATTTCGGCATCCCCGGCATCAATGTAAGCAGCTCTTTCAATTCCGGTGGGGCGCCGCTGGACATGAACTTCACTCACCGGAAAACCTACGAACTTCAGAACATCGTCACCTTATCCGAAGGCTCCCACGCCATCAAGATTGGCGCCCGCGCGCGCCAGGCCGATCTCACCAGCCAGTCCACTTCGAACTTCAACGGAAGCTGGACCTTCAATGCTCCCAACCCAACTGCGCCATGCATGGCTGGCTTTGGTGACCATCCGACCAATCTGGATCTGTATCAGCAAACCGAACTGATGCTCACTCAGGGCGTTCCGATTTCAACGGTTATAGCCGAGGGTTGCGGCCCCAACCAGTTCACCCTCAGCAGGGGAATCCCGGTCCAGGGAGTACGTCAGTTCGATCTCGGCGTCTTTGTTCAGGACGACTGGAGATTCAAACAGAACCTGACCATTCAGATGGGCGTGCGCTATGAGACCCAGAACAATATCAGGGATCATAACGACTGGGCGCCTCGCCTCGCCTTCGCCTGGGCGCCCGGGGGCAAAAAGGGACAGAACTCCAAAACCGTGATCCGTGGCGGATTCGGAATTTTCTATGACCGGTTTGATGAAACTGATGTGCTGCAGGCGCTGCGCTTCAATGGCGTAACGCAGACCAATTACAACATCACGGGCGGCTTCGCGGGTACGAACTCGCCGCAAGCAACTGCGGCCCTTGCTTACTTTGGCAATGGCCTGAATCCGCTGGTTCCGGGCGTGCCGCCTCTGTCGCTTCTTACCGCCTCGACCCAGGCCATTTACCAGATCGACAAAAATTTCCGAGCGCCGTACATGATGCAAACGGCCATCGGAGTGGAACGGGCTCTTCCCGGGCGCACCACGCTCTCATTCAACTTTGTCGATACCCGCGGCATTCACGTTCTTCGGACGCGGGATATCAATGCGCCGATTCCGGAGCTTTATGTACCCGGGAAGCCGGCCACCGGTACCACGCCGGCTGTTCCGGCGGTGCTCGTGCGGCCTTTCCCGGCGATCAATAACGATGTCTATCAGTACGAGTCGAGCGGCATCTTCAAGCAGATGCAGCTTATGACCAACGTCAACACGCGCGTCAATTCCCACGTTTCGGTGTTTGGATTCTACGTCTATGGCCAGGCGCACACCAATGCCAGCGGCTTTCCGATGAATCAGTACGATGACAGCTTTGACTGGGGCCGCGCGCACTTCGACGTGCGCCACCGCGTATTTTTCGGCGGTAACGTCGGGCTGCCATTCGCGCTGGTGCTTGCGCCATTCGTTACGGCAAGCTCGGGGGCGCCTTTTAACATCACCACCGGCAACTCGTTTTATGGGGACGGCATTTATAACGAGCGCCCGGCGTTCGCTCCAGACAGCGCAATCGGTCAGCCGAATATCGTTTCCAAAACAATCAACGGCGCCACTTACACTCTCAACACCAAACCCGTTATTGGCGATCGATATATCCCGGTCAACTACGGCGATGGCCCGAGTCAGTTCAGCGTCAATTTCCGGCTCAGCCGTACCTGGGGCTGGGGAGAACGGAATACGGGCGGTAATCCGAATCAGTTCGGTGGGCCCGGGGGCGGGCGCGGTTTCGGAGGCGGTGGTGGCGGTCGCCGCGGCGGCGGCGGATTTGGCGGCGGCTTCGGTGGTGGTCCCCGCGGCATGGGCGGTATGGGCAATGTCGGCGGGAGCGGCAAGAAATACAATCTGACGGCGACGATTTCGGCCCGCAACGCCTTCAATCACGTCAATTGGGGACCGCCGAACGGCATGATCAGTTCGACATTCTTCGGCGAATCGACCACTCTGGCGGGTGGCGGCGGCCCGGGCGGCGGCTTTGGCGGCAACGGCGGGGCCGCGGGCAATCGCAGGATCGAACTGCAGTTGCGCTTTACCTTCTGATTTGTCGACGACCTGATTCCTTTACAACGGCGCGCGGTTCCATGGACATGCTAAGTTGTGCCCATGGAACTGGGCGCCGTGTGTCTTTTGAATTTGCGGTACACGCAGTGGGCGGATGAGCAGGTTCTTCAAGCTGTTTCACAGGTTCCCCGGGAGCAGGCTCTGGCCGACCGGGGCAGTTCGTTCGGCGGCATTCTCGGCACCCTGCAGCACATCTATCGCTCCCAGCGCGCCTGGCTGCTTCGCATGACGACGGATCCCGACGCTCAGGCCGCAGCGGTGAACGCGCCGCCCGATCCGGTCTTTCTCAAAACCGTCTGGCCGCCGCTGCATCGCGACTGGATCGCGTGGGCCGAATCCGTGACCGACTGGGATGCCTTGCAGACGCACAGGAACCAGAAAGGCGAACAGTTCAGCCTGCCGCGCTGGCAGATTGTCATGCACGTGATCAATCACTCGACGTATCACCGCGGTCAGATCATCACCATGCTGCGACAGGCGGACGCGGCGCCGCCTCCTTCAGTCGATCTGATTGCGTTCTATCGCGCGCTTCCCGCGCTTACTCGATCACAAGCGTCGCAATCGTGAGGAAGCGCTGGTCGATGTCGATCCCGGTACCGTCTTCGGCTTTGTAAGTCTCGATATCCACGGGGCTTTGTCCCGGCCTGTAGAGGCGCGCATGCCGCCATGTGCCGCGAAGCCGAACCGTAACGCCCTGAGCGGCGTAATCGGAGTAATTCACCAGATGCAGCACCATCTCGCGCCCGCCGCGCTCCGACAGCAGGTTCGACAGCATGCTCGCGACGTTGAACAGCTTCACTCCCACGTTGCGGCGGCCGATCGCGGTGTCGATCTCCTGCCACATGGTGACCACGTTCGTATCGGCGGGGTCGTGAACGAAAACGTCTTCCGGCCGGTCGAGCGCCTTCGCTGAATCCGGCCCGGCCACCACTTTGCCGCCATCGGCTGCAGCGGCTTCAATGCTCTTCTTTTCGGCCGCATTGAGATGAGCGGGGTCGGTTTCGACCGCAACCGCGGCGTTTTTCAGCACGCCGTTTGTCGAAGCTTTCGACGCGGGCACATCCACGGCGGGAATGTGTTTTGCCGTGAGCATGTCGAACAAGCCGGCCGAGAGCCGCGCGCGAGACAGATCCTCGACGATCGCCACGCCGCCGGCCGCCTGCGCGGCACGCCACTCCGGATGCGTTTCGTAGTGCGCGACCGCGGCCGCGATGCTGCGCCAATCGGAAAGAGCTTTCGCATCGCCCGCGAGCAGCCGCGTCGAAAAATCGTCATCGAGCGAGATCACCCAGCGGCCGCCACTCATTTCCGCATCGCCTACGGCTTGCAAATAGCGGGAGAGGGCGACAACGGTTTTCGGTGGCGGCCGATTGGCGAGCCAGATGACGGCGTCGGTCGAAGCGCGCGCAAAGCGGATAAATCCGGTGTTGGTGTCGATCCACGGATTTGCGGTGGGCCCGGCGGAGGCGCTTCCGCCCGCTTCGACGTGAATCCCCGGCCAGAGCCCCTGCGAAGTTGCAAGAATTGGCGCCGCGCCATCGAATCTCATTCGCGCCCGCGGGACCGACTCGATGAGAAGCGCCTTCGATTTCGCCACCATGCCCGCGACGATGAGCCGCGTGTAATCGTCGAAATCACCTTCGGTCACGACGGCGTCAAACTTCATTTTTACGGCGGTTTGGCTGGCTTCCACAGCATCGCCTTCGCGCCGGATAATTGCGACGGTCGCGATACCGCGCTTCGCCGCTTCTTCGAGAAAGGCGCGCGACCATTGCGGGCGTTCGAGCCAGACGCAGTTTATCGGAGTCCCGCTCAGCAGCTCGAGCGATTTCGGATCGGCGGACGCCCACCGCGCGGGAACCCAGTCGGCGTAAAGGCTGATCAGCGCGGTGGCAGCGAGCATGGCCGATACGAGTCTAGCGAACGAGGCTTTTTGCCAGCGCCAGCGCTCCGTACAGCACGCTGTCGTCGCCGAGCGCTGCCGGCGCCACATCGATGCGGGCACGCGACCAGGGCGGCATCTGCCGCCGCAATTCCCGGTCGAGCGGCTCGAACAGCGCCGGTCCGGCTTTCGCGATTCCGCCCCCGATTACGATGCGCGCGGGGTTCAGGATCATGATCATCGCTTTTAACCCGCGAGCCAGATCCACCACGTAGCGTTCGACGAATTCCGGCCGCTGCATCAGGTCGCGCGCCGGTACGCCGTAATCACGTTCCAGCCACAATCCGCAGCACATCCGCTCGAGACACCCGTTTGATCCGCAGAGGCATTCGGGGCCGTCCGGCCGGACATTTGCGTGCCCGATCTCGCCGGCCCACGAATCCACGCCACGCAGAAGCCGCCCGCCGGTGATGATGCCGCCGCCAATGCCGGTTGAAAGCGTCATATAGAAAAGCGGATCGCAGTTTTTTCCGGCGCCGAAACGAAATTCGCCCGCGGCGCCTGCGTTCGCGTCGTTATCCATCACGACCGGCGCGCCGATGATCTCGCGCACGAACGCGGGCAAGTCGAAATCCTTCCAGCCGCCGACGTGCGTGGACGTCGCCACCATCTGGCGGTCCCAGTTGACCGGGCCTCCGAAGCCGATCCCGCAGTTCGCAAACGGCGTTTCGGCCTGCCATTCACGCAACAGCGGTTCGAGTTCCTGGAGCATCCAGTCGCGGCCGCCCTCTCGCTTCGTTATGCGGCTTTCGCGCCGGATCATGCGGTCGCCTTCGAACGCGGCGACGGTGAATTTGGTTCCGCCGATGTCGATTGCCAGCGTCGTCATCGGGCGTTATGAAGAATTTCGTGAGGCCGGGCGATTCCTTCGATTCGTTTCGCCGCGGTGATCGCGGCGACCAGGTTTCCGAACTGGGTCGCACGGATCACATCCCGCGTGATGACATAGGCAAGTCCGAAGGCAGCTCCGAATGCGCCATCGGAATGGTTGAGGCCATCGGTCGGGTACGAAGCCGAAGAAACATTCACCGCGCCCCGGGAATCGTAGACCGAGACGCCCTGTCCTTCATGGACCAGAACCAGCAGCCGGGCCCTCAGCTTTTCCCGCAAAGCGGGGTAATCGATTCGCCCCAGCATCTGCATGGAAAGCGCTTCGGCTTCACGGCGGTCCGGTTTTAAAATAACGCGGCGGTAATTCGGAAGGTTCGCTTTCGATTCCACGATCACGACTTTATCCGGGTACGCAGGCGAGAGATCGTCGACCAGCTTCCGAAACGGTTCGGTGATGACTCCGTACTCCGAGGTCGCATGGTCGGCGATGTATATCAGATTGAAGCCGTCGAATACCGATTGATAGCGGTTGACGATCTGGCGCGCGAGCGTGTCGGGCAGCCGCCTGTCAGGCGTGAATTCGATTCGCGGCCGGTCCTCCCGACCGGTGACTGAATTGAAAAGTCGCATGGATGTCCAGGTCGGAATTTCCTGCGTCCGAATCAGATTTTCAATGGAAATTCCGCGTTCGCGGAGAGCATTTTGTAATTCGAATCCGTGCCCGTCCTGGCCGGCCACGCCCAGCACGGCGACGCGCCCGCAACCGAGCGCGGCCAGGTCCGCGGCCACCGAGCCGCCCAGACCCGGTCTGAATTCCGAGCCCGTTACCGTGATTCGGTCTTCGCCTCCCTCCATCTGCGGGCCGGAAAGCGATTGGTCGTAAGTACAACGACAGTCAAGACATAGATCGCCGGCCACGAGCGCCGACATATTTGGAATGCGTTCGAGAATGTCTGAATCGGTCATTTCGTCCGGTCGCGCCCGCCACTGTACGAAGACGGGCCGCGGCAGGTATGCGCCAGCACGTATTCTGACACGCTGCTATGCAAAACTGGTCTCGGTGAGGGGCTCTGGCAGGATTACGCGCCGCAGCATGATCGCGCAGCTCTCCGCGGTTGCCGCGTTCGATGGGGTGAAATCCGCCCTGGCTCAGACCCTTGAAGACCCGCTGCGCCAGCTCAGGCCCTCGCATCCCCGGCTGATTCTGCTCGATGCCGACGTGGACCGGCTGCGCGTTCTTCTGCGCGATTATCTTCCGGCGAAGCGCATTTACGGCGAATTCGAAAAGGAATGCGACCGGCTTTTGAGCACGCCGCCGGTGGAATACAAGCTCTCCGGAGCCCGGCTTTCCATCCCGACCCGGCGCGCGCTCGACCGCATTCTGACGCTCTCGCTCATGTTCCGCATCAGCGGACGGGACCCGTGGTTCCGCCGGGCTGTGATGGAAATGAACGCCGCAGCCGGCTTGAAGGACTGGAATTCCGGCCATTTCGCGGATCTGGCCGATATGACGCACGCCTTCGCGATCGGGTACGACTGGCTGTACAGCGGCCTTTCCGCCGACGAGCGAACGACGTTTCGCGATGCGATTGTTTCAAAAGGGCTTGCGCCCGCGCTGGGCGCGTACCAGCTCCAGAGCCAGTGGACGCGCGACCGGGGCTACTGGAATCTGGTCTGCAACTCGGGTGTGGCGCTGGGCGCTCTCGCAGTAGGAGATGAGGCGAAGGAGGAAGCGGCACAGGTTGTTCGTTCTGCGCTCGAATCCGTGCCTCACGGCATCGCCAACTATACGGCGGAGGGCGCGTGGCCGGAGGGTCCGGGTTACTGGGAACAGGCGACGCGCGCGGCTTGCACTCTGTTCGCCGCGCTGCAAACGGCGCTTGGTACCGATTACGGGCTCAGCTCGCCGCACGCCCTCGAAAGGACGGGGCGCTTTCGGATTTACCTCACCGGGCCTTCGAACAAAATCTTCAATTTCGGCGAAAGCGGGGATGACCCGGGGCTTGCGCCCGAAATGTTCTGGATGGCGCGCCGGTACTCGATCCCGGTGTACGCCTGGAGCGAAACGAAGGCGCTCGACCGGAACTCTCATCCGGATGCCTACGACCTGGTCTGGCTGGATCGCGATGTGCGCCAGCCGCAACCTCCGGCGTGGCCTCTCGACACCGTCTTTCATGGCGTCAACGTCGCCTCATTCCGCGGCGCATGGGATGATCCGAACGCCACCTTCGTGGCAGTGAAGGGCGGCGATAACAAGGCGCCGCACATGCATCTCGATCTGGGGCATTTTGTTCTGGACGCCGGAGGCATTCGCTGGGCGCTCGATGTGGGGCCGGAAGATCCACTTTCGGCGACTCGGGGGAAAGGCGTCCCGCTTCGCAACCGCACAGACCTTCACAACACGATCACGGTGGATGGCGAGAATCAGGACTCCCGCGCCGAGGCTCACATCGTCCGCCAGGATTTCGGTCCGGACCTGAGCTGGGTACAGATCGATCTTTCGAAGGCGTATCCGAAACTGCGGCTGTGGACGCGGAAGATCGGGCTGGCGAAGCGGCAGACGGTCCTGATCGAAGACAATCTTCGGGCCGATCAGCCGGTCGAGGCGATCTGGGGCATGATGACGGATGCCGACATTTCGACCGCGGGGCAGAGCGCCACGCTGCACAAGACCGGCTGGAACCTGGCGGCGGAGATCATTTCGCCGAGGCATGCTCTTTTCGACCAGACGCCAGCGCGCCCGGGCGCTTCTCCCGGGGTCAGGCAACTTATCGTGAGGCTGAGCGACAAGGTAACGGAACTCGATTTGTTCGTGGCGTTCGCGCCATATCGCGAGGGCCAGCCAAGACCGAAGATCTCCGCTCAGTTCCCATCGTGATAAAACGGCGCGAATTCCTGGCTGCTCCCGTTTTGCTCGCGGCGCCGGCATGGCTGCGGGCGGAGAATCGTGCGCCAGCGATCGAGGCATTTGAGCGCCGGATTTTCGATCGGATCAATCAGCTTCGTACCGAGTGCGGCTCGCCGGCTCTCGAGTGGGTGAACGCGATTTACGCGGAAGCCCGGGAGCAGAGCGCGCGGAAAGCCGCGCTTCGGTTTCCGGGGCACGTGGATCCCCAGCGCGGCGATGTCGCGCAGAGGCTGAGTACGCGCGGTCTCGTCTGGGCCGGGTGTGGCGAGAACCTGTTTTCGGAAAGGGGCTATGAGGATCCTGTCAATCTTGCGGTTGTGTGCTGGTGGTACAGCGCGGGACACCGCGAAAATCTGCTGAATCCGGCGTATTCACAAAGCGCTGTCGGGATCGCGATCGAGGCGGACGATCGGATCTACGCAACGCAGATTTTTGTGACGCCGCGGTTTCCTTCCCGGGAAGCGCAAAAAAGCCCGGCGCACCGCGCTGAACGCGGCCACCGGGCTCACAAGCTGCTCGGGCTGTTCGGACGGGGTTAGTCCGAGGACTCAGAGAACGAACCAATATAAGAGCTGCGCTTGTCCGGGCTGCTCCACTTCGTTCCAAGGCCGTCGCCCTGGTAACTGTTGGCAAGCGTGTAGGCGGGCATCGCGTGATTGACACTCGTCAGCGGCGTATACCAGACTTCTTCGTTGTGGCAGATCTGATCGCCTTCATGCATGGCGCGCGTCTGAACTTTGGCCAGTTCGCCGGCTTTCAGCGTCGCCTGCATGCTGTGAAGATCGTTGTTTGCGAGCGTCAGCTCGACTGGCCGGTATTCGACGCGCACAACGTCCGAGAGGAGCTTGCCCGCCATGTGCTTCGCAAATGCGGCAAGAGCGACACGCTGTTCTTCGTTCGCGTTCTGGTCGATGATCAGCACAGACTTGATCGGGTACGCGCTGAGGTTCACTGCGCCAAGCGTGTTGGACGCGCGAACCACGCCGACCACGCCGAGTCCGGCGAGATCGACGCCATTGTAAGAGCCTTTCGAGATCTTCCAGCCGAAAACGGCAAGATCGCCGCGAAGGCCTTCTTCTGAGTTGGCGAAACACGGGCCGGTATATACGTCGGCCGTACGGGCTTCAACGTAATTACCAGTGATCTGGTCCGCGTGGGTTGGGGGAAGGCTGGCGGCCATCATCACGCCAGCGGAAATCATCAGGGAACCGAAAACGGCTACGGCTTTCATCGTTTCTCCTGTTCAGGAAACTTCCCTAATTGTACCGCCTGGATGGGCTTGAAACCCCCAACTTTAGGCCGGTAGCGTGATGAAGGCACGGCCCGGGCACGAGCTGCTCCGCTGTCACGGTTGCGGAACGGCACTGGTCGAAGATGCCCCTCCGGCCCGAGT
>Ga0070680_100002893_pt1 | contig 12755 bp, 13 predicted proteins | sample KBSC73BmetaG_FD_64672 | JGI IMG/M metagenome (GOLD analysis project Ga0070680, IMG submission 64672) | Corn rhizosphere microbial communities from Kellogg Biological Station, Michigan, USA - KBS C7-3B metaG | ecosystem: Host-associated > Plants > Roots > Rhizosphere | place: USA: Michigan...
GCACAGAACGAGCTGCAGAAGAACACGTTCCAAGCGCAGGGCGACTCGATCAAAGCCGCAGGCCAGGCGAAGGCGATTCTTGCAACGGCGGAGGCGCAAGCCAAAGCGAACGAGATGCTGACGCGAAGCGTGACGACGACGCTGGTGCAGTACGAGATGGCGAAGCGGTGGGATGGAAAAATGCCGCAGGTGTCTGGATCCGCGATGCCGTTGCTCCAACTTGGCAAGCCGTAAAAAGCTCATCACGGACCGAACGGACACAGACGGATCGGCACAGAACGGCGTGATCCTCTATGTGCTGACAAACGCTCGGGATGCCACGAGTGGCGTCCCGAGCGTCCGTTGATAAGAAAAGTCTTACGGCGTGTCCGTGCCCGTCAGTCTGTGCCCGTTTCTGTCCGTGATAGACCTCAAGCTCTCCGCGGACGAAGCGACAAACCAAGCGCGACGACAGCAAGAGCAAGAGCAATCCCTGACATCCAACTCGGCGAGCCACCACTCGATGCGGTCGAAGCTGCGGCGATCGTCGTCACGGAAGCGGGACGTTTCGAGCCAGCGGGGCCAGTCCACTCGACTTTTTCACCGTCGGCGTACGTCTGGAATACCGGCCAGTGAATCTCCGTCGCGGTCTTCGGATTCGCTGCGACGAACGGAAATTCCGCGAATCGTTCCGGCGCGAGCGTGCCAGTCCACACAGCCCCGATGATTCGTTGCGCCGAATCGCGCACGACCTCGAGCTGCCAACCCGCGACGTCCTCGAACGAGCTCACGCGCACGTCCGCGGGGAACTGAATCTCCACCCGCGTCGTCGCGACTTTCTTCTCGTTCGGTACACGAATCGAGTAGCGCTCGAACGCGCCCGTGGTGGAGGCCTTCGGAAAAACGACGGCGTGCGCCAGCGCGAGCGTCTGCACCGCGAGCGTCAGCGCGATGACGACACCCGCGATGCGCAACGACGCCGAGCGTGTACCGCGGCGAGATGAAACCCGAGTCATGGTGAGGAGTCCTGAGCGCTGGGTTGGCCGGCCACTGCGCTCGCCGGCGGGGAGACGTATCCGAGAAAACCGCCCAACAGAATGACGAGCCACAGCACTGTGATCTCTCGGCGAAGCGACGCGCGAAAACCAAGTGCGACGCGGCCGTCGAGGTCAGCGGGGAGACGCAGCAGTGTGCGCCGGTGATACGCCCCGAACGCCACCAACACGCCGAGGCCGGCCACCTTCGCGAAAACGGTGATGCCGTACGGCGACCAGAGATCCGCGAAGCGCGGAACGAGAATCACGACCTGCAGCACGCCGGAGATGGTGATTGCCAACACTGACCAGAGGGCGATCGCCGAAACACGACCAGTGTCAGCCGCGAACTGCTCCACACCGCGCCGATCGCTCACGACAAGCCAGAGCAATCCACCAACCCATCCGGCGAGCGCGACCAGGTGCAACAGCTTGAGCGGCACCGACAGCGACGGCTGAAATGCGATCGAGTGTCCCACCGCAGCCGACAGCACGAGCGACGGCACGGTCGCGACTAGCGCGAGCCCGCCGCGTCGTGCGAACACGAGCGCCCAGAGCGGTAGCAACGAGAGCAGCGCCCGCCACAACTCCGTGCGACCCGCGGAGGTGCTGAATGCCGACGACAACCAATCCGCCGTCAACCGATAGTCCGGCGCCGCGTTGATCGTCCACGTGAGCAGATGGCCGGCGAGCAGCACCGGTGTGATGATGGAGAACCACAGCGCCACTCGCGCCGGTCGCGATTCGAGACTGGTTTTCGTGGTGACGAGATAAAAAAGCAGGCCGGCCAACGTCGCCAGCGAACCGACGCCCAGTCCGCGAAGCACCGCCGGAATGAGCGGCGCGCCCGCGATCGAGGGACCCCAGGCGGGCTTCACGAGCGCGGCCGACGTCGTTGGTGGCGGCGCGGTCGCGGTGCCGACCGTGAAGACGTAGCTCCCGCCGACCGGATGACCGTCCTCGGACAGCACGTGCCATTCGACGCGATACGTGCCGGGCCCGAGGTTCTGCGTCGCGCCCATGATGATGTGCGCGTCGTGCGGATCATTCGCGAGCGAGAGCGGCGTCGAGCGTCCGTCCGGACTCACGAGAATGACATGCGCGACCGCCGGCTCCATCGTCTCGCTGAACTCGAGCCGGATGCTCGTCGGACTGGTGGTGAGAGTGCTGTTCGCGGTGGGACGCGTCGAGATCAGCGTCACGTGGGCACTGGCGACGGCGTAGAACCGAACGACCGCCGCCAGCGCGAGCGCGCCCGCCCAAATCACGCGACGCACAACCTTGTCATCCCGAGCGAAGCGAGGGATCTGCACGTCACAGAGCGTATTTCAGGTTCGCCACGTACGTCCGCTGTGGGAACGGGTGGAAGAGGAAGTATTTGCGATTGAGCAAATTATCAATGCCGGCGCCGGCCGACCAATGATCCGTCACGCGGTAATTCGCGTGCGTGTCCATCACGAACCACTCCGCGAATCCCTGATAGGTGTTCGTGTTCACATCGGTATTGTCGAGCGTCGTGTAGAGCTTCGAGCTGTACCGCCCGCCGAGTGTGAAGGCGAGGTTGTCGGTCTGGTGGTACGTCGCCGCAAAGCTCGCGCGCCACTCCGGAATGTTTGGCAGCCGCTTGCCGATCGCCGCATCCGCCGCCGCGGTTGGACTCGCGCGGCCAGTGATTGCGAGCGTGCGCGCGTCGAGACCAGTCGCGGTGGCATTCAGCTCGAGCTGTGGCAACAACACGCCGAAGCTCGAGAACACAACTTCGGCGCCGCGCGAGCGAACGTGATCGACGTTCGAGACATACGAGTACAGCGTCGACGAGTTCGCGACCAGCGGCAGGAACTGCGAGATGATCGCGTCGTGCGTGTCGTCCTCAAAGAGCGAGAGCTGCACGCTGCCGAGCGGAAAACGTCGCTCGACCCGGAGCTCGGTCGCCAGAACGTTGTCGGGCTCGAGATTCGGATTGGGTGACGTGAACGTCGCGCCCGTTGAGACGAGCTGATAGAGCTCGGCCGGCGTTGCGAAACGGTATGCCTTGCCGACTGATGCTGACAGGGCCCACTCGGGCGCCGGCGCCCACGCAAGCACGGCCTTCGGCGAGAATCTGTTTCCGCTCACGACCGGCTGGTTCACCGTCGTGCCGCCGCTGATGTTGAGGCCATCGAATGCGCGCCACGACTCGAGGCGTCCACCGACCGTGAGCTTGAACGCCGACGCGAACTGCCACGCATCCTGCACCCAGAGCGCGCCAGTTCGAGTTTTTCCGTCGCCTTCCGTGAAAACGCCGGAGTAGCTCGGCGACGTCGTCGTCCAATCGGGCGTGTTGAACGTGGTGTTGAGCAGCGTATAGCGATCGTAATGCGCGCCGAAGCTCACGGTGTGCGCCGGCTTCGTTGCGCTCGAACGCCAGATCGCCTTCGCGTCGAGCGTGTTCCACCCTGTGCCGTCGAGCACCGCAACGCGGCCCGCGGATGCGAACGTCGTCCCCGAGCTCGATGCAGTCACTGGCGTACGCTGCTTGTCGGTGTCGAAAGCGTACTGCGTTACGACCGCCTCGAAATCCCAATTCGACTTCGTGTCGCTGCGCAGCGAGAGACTCTGTGCGTGATGCCGCTCCGTGAGATCGTAGAAGCCGCTCGCGAATCCAGCTTGGCCGGCATACGTCGGCTGACCTGACGTCGTGCTGTACGGATCGACTCCAGCGTCCGCCCCGTTCTGCCAGTAGCCGAATGTGTACGCGGCGCGAAGCGACGGCGTGAAATCGTACGCCGCTTTGATCTTCGCGTTGGTCATGCCGGTGTGCAGCAGGCCCGTTGCGCCGAGGACATCCGCCGGCGCGCCGAGCTTGTTGGTCGCGGTGAACCCGCCCGCCGTTCCACTCGGGAACGACGATGCAGTCACGTACGTGAGCGGCTGGCTCTGGCTGTTCTGATAATTGCCCGTTGCCCAGAACGCGAACTTGCCGAACCGATTTCCGAGGTCGGCCGTCGTCTGCATCGTGGGTAGCGTCTTGTCGGTGCCGTAGAGCGAGAAGGTCTGAACCGCCTGCGTCTGATTGATCGAGCCTTCGAGCTTGTTCGGCAGACGCGTGGTGATTTCCATGACCGCGCCCATCGAGTTGCCCGAGTATGCGGCCGAGAAGGGCCCATACATCATATCGATGCGAGCGATCTCGGCCGGTGAGACGAGCCCCCACCGCGGACCGCCGATGGTGTTGTTGTTCGCGATGAGCGCCGTCAGGGGCACGCCGTCGGCGAAGATGAGACTGCGCGCGCTGGAGCTGAATCCCCACACGCGCGTGGCCATCGTAGCCTGCGTGTCGCCATTGTTTCGCTTGCGGAGAAAGACGCTCGGCAGGTACTTCACCGCGTCTTCGGTATCGAGAAGGTTCACCGTCTGCTCGACTTTGCGGGCGGTGATGCTCGCCGTCGTCGGAAGCGTGTTGAGTTGAAGTGGGGCAGCGGACGGCTCGGCGATCCGCTGAGCGCTGACCTTGATGGCGCCCAGTTGCACGACCGAATCCGGCTTCGCCGGTATTGGGATGGCCTGGGCTTGGAGGCCGCTCGCCGTGACAAGCGCCACGGCGACGGTGAATATGACTTTCATGAGCTGGTGCTCGGCGATGGTTGAGTGACGTGAGAGAGCGAACGCGTTCGTATTCGACGCGACCTCACGCTGCTCGATGCGGATCCATGGCCGAAGCGATCACGCCAAAAGTGGCGCGATCAAAAGCTGGGGTGGGATCCGGATTGTGTGAGCCGAGCGGAGATGCGCCGCGCTCAGGCGCGCGGCGGTCCCGTGGGATATGGTCGTGAAAGCTCGGGGGCCGGCTGTGGATGGGTCTCAGCTGGCGGAAATTCGGCCTGCGGCTCGTAGGCCGCGACCTCGACGATCGCGACGGGGGCGTTCGCGACGACAATCTGAGCGACGCCCGGCGCGCAGCAGCCGATGCAGGAGCAGTCCTTCTCGCTATGCTCCGGCGCGGATTGGTCCGATCCCGACGCCGTGTGGCCGGTCACCATGCTGCCGTGCCCGTGGTGGTGCCCCGCTCCGGCCGCCGCGTGCATGACAGCGTAGGCGCCATGCGTCGGGCATGGCGACAAGAGATTGGGCTCCCCTATGAATAGGGGAAGCCAAGCTCCTAGAAGAACAGCGAGAGCCCTGAACCAGGGACTACGACGCATGGATCGGAAGTTGCCCACCTGGCAAGTGGAGCGCCAGGGTCAAGTTGATTGCAAACACCTGTCTGGGATGACCGGATGAGTCTGCGACGGTATAGTTACAGTGGGGCGCTTACATGCCGCTTACTGAGCGTCGCTGCTCCCGACTCGACACCCTACAGGTGATCATGCCCAATAGCATCCTGCTCGTCGAGGATAACGAGGACAACCGTATCATCTACGCGACGGCGTTGCGATACGCCGGCTACAAGGTGTTCGAGGCGATCACGGGCACGGAAGGCGTCCAGCAGGCGCGCTTCCATCGCCCTGATCTGGTCCTGATGGACATTTCGGTTCCCGAGCTCGACGGCTGGGAAGCGACGACGATCCTCAAGGCCGATCCCGACACGAAGCACATCCCGATCATCGCCGTGACGGCACATGCCCTACCCGGCGATGAGGAGCGAAGCATCGAGGCGGGATGCGACGGTTATCTCGCGAAGCCGATTCCGCCCGCGGCACTAATCGCCGAAATCGACCGACGGTTCGGACGGACGACGCCGTCGTATCAGCCGCGATCCAACGGGGAGATGACGGCCTCGCCCTGAACGCCGGCCGTCGCTGTAGCTCATGCCCATCGTTCCCTTCACGCAACTACCAGACTCGGCGCGCATCTGGGTCTTCGGGTGCGACCGGCCGCTCATTGGTGCGCCCGCAGATACGCTGCTCGCGTCAGTCGACCAGTTCCTCTCCGAGTGGCGAGCGCACGGCATCCCGCTCAAGTGCGCTCGCGATTGGCGCGACGATCGCTTTCTCGCGGTTGGTGTCGACGTCAACGAAGAGAACGCGTCCGGCTGCTCGATCGACGGATTGTTCCGCACGCTGCAGCAGCTCGAGCGCGTGATCGGCTCGCGATTGGTTGGCGGAGGACGCGTGTTCTACCGAACCGACTCGAAGGTCGAAGCGGCGACGCGAGAGGAATTCCTCTCGCGTGTGAGAGAGGGCGCAATCCAGCGAGAGGCGATGGTGTTCGATACGAGTCTCACCGAGGCGCGCGATTGGCGCACGAAATTCGAGCAGCCCGCAACGCGAAGCTGGGCGTCCAAGTACTTCATGTAGGTTTTTGAACTACGAAACTGAGAATAGGCGAAGCGCTCGCGCCATCCCGAGTGCAACGAGGGAGCTGCACTTCCGTAGTCGAACCGCTGTTGAACGCAGTTCGCGCTAGAGCAATCCGGCGTCAGTGACTTCTGGATACGATCGTTCCACGCGCGTGATTTCCTCGACCTGCCCAGGCGAGAGCGTTTCGTCCGGATCGAGACACCAAATCCCCTCGAGCAGTCCCTGACGCCGCAGCACCTCGTGAATTCCCGGGATGCAGCCCGCGAAGTTGTGCGCGACGTCGAACACCGCGCCGTTCGCGTCCGTGAGCGCCGCACCGTGTGAGAGGAGCGTCGGCTCGAACTCACCCGTCACTCGCGCGCTCTTGATCGCGTCGAGCATCGCGACCGCGGCTCGTGTCCACACGGCCCACTGGCCCAACAATCCGCCGTCGATCCATCGAACGACCGTGGTGCCGCCGGCGTGGATGGGGAACGGCGTCAACAGGTCCGCGACGATGTTGTCGTCATTGCCGGTGTAGAGCGCGATGTCGTCGCGCTCTGCTTCGACGACCGCTCGCACGACATCAATAGTCTGATATCGATTGAACGGCGCGATCTTGATGGCCCACACGCTCGGGATCTCGACGAACTCGCGCCAGAACCGATACGACAGCACGCGCCCGCCGACTGCCGGCTGCAGATAAAAACCGAAGAGCGGAATTGCATCGGCGATCACGCGGCAGTGATCGACCAGCTCGTCCTCGGACTCGGTGCGCCAGTCGCCGAGGCTCAAAAGACCTGCATCATACCCCAACTCGGCGGCGATCTCGGCTTCGGCGCGCGCCTGCGGCGTATGTCCGCAGATGCCCGCGACCATCGCGAACGGCCGCGACGCGCGCGTCGCCTTCGCTTCTTCCATCGCAAGCTCGAGCACCGGACGAAGCAGACCGACACTCGCATCGCGAATCGCGAACTGCGTCGTGTGCACGCCGACGGCGACTCCGCCTGCGCCGGCGTCGATGTAGTAGCGCGTGAGACCGCGTTGCCGCGCTTCGTCCAACGTGCGATCGGCGGTGAGCGCCAACGGATGCGCGGGAATCACCTGTCCGTCGCGAAGGTGTTGTCGGACACTGGTGGGAAGTGCGGATCCCTCGCTTCGCTCGGGATGACGGGCGCTGCGTTCGGGACCGAACGTCTCAGAACTTGCCATCGCGCGTCTCGAACTTGGTGGGTTTGCCGAGCAGTGCTCCGCCGTGCTCGACCCAATCGGCCACGCGGTCGAGCATCTCGTTGACGCTGGTACTCGGAGGAGTGAACAGCGCTTGCATCCGATCGGTGTTGCTCAACAGCGCGTCGGGTCGCTCCTGTCCCGTGATCTGCGGCTTGACCTGAAACCGCTGACCGAACCACTCGGCGAGCTTTCGAACCGAGAGTCGCTCGGTCCCGGTGAGATTCACCACGAACGCCGGCGACTCGGCATGCGGCAGGCACTCGATCGCGATGCGGTTCGCGTCGGCCTGCCAGATCACGTTCACGAATCCCATGTCCACGTTCACCGGATCGCCGCGCTTCACCTTCGTGGCGACGTCGACGAGCACGCCGTAGCGCAAATCGATCGCGTAGTTCAGCCGCACGATCGCGACGCGCGTTCCGTGCTGCTCGGCGTAGAGCTCGAAGACGCGCTCGCGGCCGACGCACGATGCCGCGTACTCGCCAACCGGTCCGAGTGGGTCCGTCTCGCGCGATCCGCCCGACGTCGCGGCGGTCAATGCGTACACATTGCCCGTGGAAAACGCGACGATTCGAGAATTCTTATACCGCTCCGCGCAATTCGCCGGCACGATGGTGTTCATGGCCCACGTCATCGGCGGCGCGCCCGACGTGCCGAACTTCTGCCCGGCCATGAAAATGACGTTCGGCGCGTCGGGCAGCCGGTCGACATCGTGGCGATCGAGCAAATCGGCGCGGAGCGTCTCGACGCCTGCCGCGTTGAGCGCGGATTCTGCCTCGCGCGACGACCAGCGAGACACGGCGATGACGCGCCGGTCGTCGGGCTTCGCGCGCGCGACCATGCGCGCGAGCGTCGGCCCCATTTTTCCCCCGGCGCCGAGCACGACGACGTCTCCTGGGCATGCCGTCAACGCCGCGGTAGTATCGGCGCGCGGCGTGGAGAGCAGATCGTCGAGCTCGGCTTCGGTCATGCCGCGCGGCGGGGGTCGTCCATCTCCCTGGCGAATGCTTTGACGCGCGCGACCATCGCGCTGAGCCCAACCTCGCGACCGGACAGGCCGATGCCTTCCATCAGCTGCTGCACGTAGTCCGGCGGAATCGCGAGCGTCACACTGGGCGGCTGGTCATTGATGGACGAGAAGAGAATCGCCAGAAATGCCGCGATGGTCGGCGACTGTCGCGCGTTCAGGTCGGCATAGAAGTGCAGCTTGCCGTCGATGGACTCCGGAAAGAGATCCACTCGCGTCTGACACTCTGGAACGCAGTACCCGCCCCGATCGAGCGCGCGGAACCGCTCCGGGACCGGCTCCAGCTTCTTGGAGTAATGCACCAGAGCCTGCATCTTCTCTTCACGTCCCATTGCCCGAAAGCGCGCGAGGACGCGCGAGATCGCCGGTGGAAGCGTGGCCGATGACGTTTCTTCGCTCATTGGTCGATTCAAAGGTAGCGCGGATTGCCGCGTCAAGTCATTCACCGTTTTGGACGGAGCGTTCGAGAGTCATGCCGACACGCAGCGCGAGTGCCAAGTGGGAGGGAGGGCTCAAGGGAGGTCGCGGCAGCTTCAGCGGCGAAACCGGGCTCGGTGGTCAATACAGTTTTGCGTCGCGGTTCGAATCGGGAACCGGGTCGAATCCGGAGGAATTGCTCGCGGCCGCCGAGGCGGCGTGCTATAGCATGGCGCTGAGCTCCGGCCTCGAGAAAAACGGGACCACCGCGACCAGCATCGAGACGAAGGCTGGATGCACGATCGAAATGGTCGGGGGTCAACCGACGATCACACGAATGCAGCTCGACGTTCGCGCGGTGGTGCCGAAGATCGACGATGCGACGTTCCAGCGGATCGCCGATGAGACGTCGAAGGCGTGTCCCGTGTCGCGGGTCATCGCGCCGACGGTGAAGATCGAGCTCAAGGCGACGCTCGCCACGTGAACGTTCGCCCGCTCGTCTTCGCGGCAGCGGCCGTCCTCGCGTGTCGTCCCGAGCCGTACGCGGGAATCGAAGCGACGGGCTCGCTCGAGCTCGTGGAGGTCGACGTATCCCCAATGGTGCCGGCGCGCGTGAAGCGCGTGCTTCGCGATGAAGGTGACCGCGTTCGATTGGGTGACACGCTCCTCACGCTCACGCAGGTGACGCTGCCGTCGGAGATTGCGGGCCGACAAGCGGACGTCGCGCAAGCCGAAGCCCACCTGAAGGATCTTCTCGCCGGGCCTCGCCCGGCGGAGGTGGGCCAGGCGGAAGCGAACCTCCGCAACGCCGAAGCGGAAGCGACAAAGGCAGCGAAAGATCTGGAGCGACTCACGCCGCTCGCCGCGAAGGGCAACATCAGTCAACAACAGCTCGACGCTGCGCGAGCGGCGGCACACACCACGTCGGCGCAGGTCGATGCGGCGCGGAATTCACTGCGACTCGTGCGAGAAGGCGCGCGCGCGGAGGAGATCGCGGCCGCGCGCGCCGCGGTGAGCTCGGCGCGTCAGGCACTTGCTGGCGCGCAAGCCTCGGCGCGCGATCTCGTGCTCACGTCGCCTGTGACGGGATCGGTGTTGAGCCGACACTCCGAGCCGGGTGAAGTCCTCGCGCCCGGCGTGTCTGGAATGACGCTCGGCGACATCGGCCGACCGTACGTGCGCATTTATGTCGATCAGTTCGCGTTTCCGCATGTGCACATCGGCGACACCGCGCTGGTGTACCTCGATGCGTTGCCTCGCGAGCCGTTTCACGGAACAGTGGTGTCGGTGAACGACAAAGCGGAGTTTACGCCGCGCGTTGCGCTGACTCGAGATGAGCGCGCCGACTTGATGTTCGGAGTGAAAGTGCAGCTCGGCGACACGACGGGACTGCTCAAGGCCGGGCTGCCCGTGACCGTGCGCATCCCGCAGAGCCGGGCCAAGTGACCGCGGCGGCCGCGGACGATGTCGCCGTTCGTGCCGAAAAATTGCGCAAAGTGTTTGGGACGTTCGTCGCGGTCGACTCGCTGGATCTCGAGATTCGTCGCGGCGATGTCTTCGGGCTGCTCGGGCCGAATGGCTCGGGCAAGACGACGACGATTCGCATGTTGTGTGGCCTGCTCGATCCGACGTCAGGCACCGGGAGGGTCGCGGGTTACGACGTCACGCGCGAGCCGGAAATGGTGAAGCGCAGCATCGGGTACATGTCGCAGCGCTACGGCTTGTACGACGATCTTTCCGTCTACGAGAACATTCGCTTCTACGCGACCGTGTACGGACTCACGGGCTCGACACGCTCGAAGCGCATCGACGAATTGCTCGACGAGCTGCATCTGCGAAAGCGATCGGAGCAACGGGCGGGCACGCTGAGCGGCGGGTGGAAGCAGCGCCTCGCGCTTGCCGCGGCGACGGCACACCGGCCTCCGGTACTCTTTCTCGACGAGCCGACAGCGGGCGTGGATCCGGCGTCGAGACGCGAGTTCTGGTCGCGAATTCACGCGATGGCGGCTGCGGGCACGACGATCCTGGTCACGACGCACTACATGGATGAAGCGTCGCAGTGCAAGCACCTGGCGTTTCTGTCGCGCGGTCATCTCATCGCGCACGGAACGCCTGAGGAAGTGCTGAAGCATTTCGGCCAGCCGACGATCGAAGATGTGTTCATCGAGCTGCAGAAGAGGGACGAGCGATGATCACCGGGTTCGCGGCAATGCTCTGGAAGGAGTTCATCCAGATGCGGCGCGACAAGTTCACGCTCGCGATGATGGTCGGCATTCCGTCGATCCAGCTGGTGCTGTTCGGCTACGCGATTCGCACCGAAGTGCGGCACGTGCCGATGGTCGTGCTCGACGAGTCGCGGACCGCGGAGAGCCGCCAGCTGATCGATGTCATGCGCAACACGGGAAACTTCGACATCGTCGGCATGGTGCAATCGCGCGACGAGATCCGTGTTCGCATCGAGCGCGGGTCGGCACATGCGGCGCTCGTGATTCCGCCGGACTATTTGCGCGACATCAAACGCGGGCGCGGTGCTACTGCGCAAGTGATCGTCGACGCAGCGGATCCATTGTCGTCGAGCGCGGCGATCAGTACGGCGTCGCTCGCGGCGCAGGTGACCTCACTCTCGATCTTGCAGGAGTCGGGCGCGGCTCCGCAAACTCCGCCGCTCGATGTTCGCGTGCGTCCGTGGTACAACCCCGATCTCAAGAGCTCCACGTTCATCGTCCCGGGAATCATCGGCGTGCTGCTGGCGATGATGCTCATTCTCATCACGAGCATGGCGATCGTCCGCGAGCGCGAGCGCGGCACGCTCGAGCAGCTCGTCGTGACACCGATCAGCAAGACGGCGCTGATGCTCGGCAAGATCGTGCCGTTCATCGTCGTGGGTTACGTGCAGATGACGGTGATTCTCGTACTCGGGAAAGTGCTGTTCGACATCCCGATCCGCGGCAGCGTGCCGCTGCTCTACCTGCTGACGATGGCGTACATCGTCGCCAACCTCGCGCTCGGCATGCTCGTGTCGACGGTGACGAAGACGCAGGTGCAGGCGATGCAGCTGAGCTTCTTCCTCATCCTGCCGAATATTTTGCTCTCCGGCTTCATGTTTCCGCGCGACGCGATGCCGGAAGTGGCAAAGTGGTTGGGGAATGCGCTGCCGCTGACCTACTATCTGAACATTCTCCGCGGCGTGTTACTCAAAGGCATCGGCATGTCCGAGCTCTGGCAGGACACGTTGGCTCTGTGTGCTTTCGCTGCAGGATTGATCATGTTGAGCGTTCGGCGGTTCACGAAGACCATCGGGTAACCGCACGGATAGCGAATGGCGCGGCGGACAAGCACTCTAGTCGTCAGGGGCAGTCGCCAGTCGTCAGGCGAAACGGCGCTTTCATTAAGCCTGACGCCTGACCACTGACGCTGACGACTCGCAGTTCCGTAGTCCAGCTAGCACTTGCTGTCTCGGTGTCGAGACGGCAGCGTTCAGCTCTCACAATTTTCCTGGCTTATGACACAGACTACCGAACGGTCCGTCACGTGGTACAAGTGGGACGAGATGCAGCGCGAGACCGTCTCGCCGATGCTGGATCGCCGCCTGATCACCGCCGATCGCATGATGATCGCGCACGTGTACCTCAAGAAAGGCTGCATCGTGCCGAAACACTCGCACGAGAACGAGCAGATCACCTACATCCTCGAAGGCGCGCTCAAGTTCAAGATTGGCGAACAGCAGGACGAGGAGATCATCGTCCGCGCCGGGGAGGTGCTGCACATCCCGTCGAACGTGCCGCACATGGCCGAGGCGCTCGAGGA
>Ga0070680_100002895_pt1 | contig 12752 bp, 11 predicted proteins | sample KBSC73BmetaG_FD_64672 | JGI IMG/M metagenome (GOLD analysis project Ga0070680, IMG submission 64672) | Corn rhizosphere microbial communities from Kellogg Biological Station, Michigan, USA - KBS C7-3B metaG | ecosystem: Host-associated > Plants > Roots > Rhizosphere | place: USA: Michigan...
CTATCCCGGGCTGCCGTCGCATCCGGATCATCAGATCGCATCAGAAACGATGTCGGGCTTCGGCGGCATGATGGCGATCGAGCTGACGGGCGGCGCCCGCGCGGCCGAGCGTTTTCTGAAGAAGCTCAAGCTGTTCCGCCATGCGCCCAGCCTTGGCGGCGTCGATTCATTGGTTTCGGAGCCGCGCTTCACGTCGCACGCGCACCTCACGCCGGCCGAACGCGCAGCGGTGGGAATTCCGGACGGCTTTCTCCGGCTCAGCATCGGCATCGAGAGTGCGGCAGACCTGATCGACGACATCGAGCAGGCGCTGCGCTGAATGACCGCGCCGCTGGCAGGACCGCCCGAGCGCCGGCGCCTCGAGCGGCGCACCAATCCCACGCTGGCCGAGCTCACTCTGCCCGAGCTGCGGCGCATGCTCGTCACGACGATCCTGTTCGTGATCATCCTCGTGCTGTTCCTGTGGATGGTGCGCACGGTGATCATCGCCGCGATCCTCGGCGTGATCGTCGCCATGTTCATGCGGCCGGTGTTTCTCTGGTTCCGGAAGCGCATTCCGAACAACGTCGTGGCCACGACGATCACGCTGGCGTTGCTGATCGTGCCGATCTTCGCGCTCTCGGCGTACAGCTACGACGAGATCGCGGACGTCGCCGGGTACGTCAATGCCCATCAGGCGGAGATCGCCGCAAAGATCGACCAGTCGCTGCACCGGTTGCCGTTCCTGCAGTCCGCCAACACCGGCGAGGCGGTCAAGCATTACGTGCTCGTCGCCTCGAACTACGGCACGAACCTCCTGAGCGGCCTGCGCTCGGCAGTGGCCAGCATTGCGGTGGCGGCGACGATCTTCATGTTCACGGCCTACTATGTGATGGGCGACGCCGACGAGATCATGGCGTACTTCCGCAACCGCATTCCGCCGCGGTACGGCGAGCTGGCCACGGCGCTCGAGTCGAATGCGCGCGGCGTGCTGTACGGGGCGATCTACTCGACGTTTCTCACGCAGGCGATCAAGTCGATCATCATTCTGGCGATGAACCTGGCGTTCCAGGTGCCGCTGGCAGCTGTGCTCGCCATTCTCTCGTTCATCATCGGCTTCTTCCCCATTGTCGGCTCGTGGAGCGTGTACCTGCCGGTTGCCGCGTGGCTCGCCATCTTCCGCGACTCGCCGGCGCAGGGGCTCGCGATGGTGCTCATCGGCTTCTTCGTCAACACCATCTACATCTCCACCTTCCTCCGCCCAAAGATCGCGGCCGAGCGGTCCAAGGTGCTGAACTTCTACTGGATGCTGGTCGCGCTGGTGACGGGCGTGTACACGTTCGGCCTGGTGGGAATTCTCCTCGGGCCGATGCTGATCGGCTTGCTCAAGGCGATCCTCGACACGATCACCTCGCAGCCGGCGTGGCAGTGGTCGGATATCGCTGGTGACGGAGGCGGCGTCGATGCGTCTGACCTGTAGCCATGATTCGCTTCGAAAAAGTCACCAAGGTCTATGCGCGCTCGGGCGGCGGCGCCGCACTGCGCGACGTCAGCTTCCGCGTCGGCAAGGGTGAGTTCGTCTTCCTGACCGGCCCCAGCGGCGCGGGCAAGAGCACCATTCTCAAGCTGCTGTACATGGATCAGCGCCCCACGGAGGGCGTCGTCCGCATCAGCGGCTACGCGTCCGACACCGTCCGTCGCCGCGAGATTCCGCAGCTTCGCCGACGGCTCGGCATCGTCTTCCAGGATTTCCGCCTGCTCGAGGATCTCACGGCGGAAGGCAACGTGGCATTCGCGCTTCAAGTCACCGGCACACCGGCGGCGCAGATTCCCGGCAAGGTCGCCCGCGCCCTGACGCAGGTCGGGCTCGCGTCCAAGTCCACCGCCTATCCGCGCGAGCTGTCCGGCGGCGAGCAGCAACGCGTCGCCTTTGCGCGCGCGCTCGTGAACGATCCGTTCGTGCTGATCGCCGACGAGCCTACCGGCAACCTCGACGATCGCGCCACGCGCGGCATCTTCCAGCTGCTGCGCGAGATCAACGCGTCGGGCACGGCGGTGATCATGGCCACGCACGATCTGGAGCTGGTACGCCGGTCGGAGCTTCGTTGCATCGAGCTGAACCAGGGTGAGCTGGTATTCGATTCGGCTGAAGCGACGCCCGTCGAGCTGGAGGTGGACTGATGACGTCGTTCCGTACCGCGCTCGTCGCGTTCCGGCGCGCGCCGCTGCTCAGCGCGCTCAGCGTGACGACGATCGCCTTTTCGCTGTTCGCCTTCGGGTTGTTCGGGCTCGTCGCGCTCAACATTCGTGACGCACTCGCCAAGGTCGGCGAGCGCGTGGAGATTCGCGCGTTCGTCGCCGACAGCACGCCGATCGAGACGATCACCAGAGCGTCCGATGAAGTGGCGGCGTACCCCGAAGTGCTGTCCGTCGAGATCGTGACCAAGGAGCAGGCACTCGCCAAGGCGCGACAGGAGCTGGGCGAGTTCAAGGACGTGTTCGACGGGCAGTTCCTCCCCGCGTCGCTCGACGTGAAGCTCAAGCCCGGCTTCCGCGACCCCACGCATGTCGGCGCCGTGGCCGATCGCATGCGCACGTTCGACTTCGTCGACGACGTGCGGTACGGCGAAGAATGGATCACGCAGCTTTATAAACTGCGCACCATCGCCGGCGTCGCGGGCGCCGCACTCGGTCTGGCGTTCGCCGCGGTCGCCGTGATCATCATCGGCGCCACCATCCGCATGGCGGTGCTGGCGCGCAGCCGCGAGATCTCGATCATGCGACTCGTCGGCGCAACCGACGGCTTCATTCGGCGGCCATTTCTCGTCGAGGGCTCGATCAAGGGCATCCTCGGCGGCGTGCTCGCGCTGGGATTGACGTGGGTCGCCATGCGCGTGCTCGAGCAGTACCTGCACTTTCAGACCGCGTTCTTCGATCACCGGCTGGCGACGCTCGGCGTCATCTGCGGCGCGCTGATCGGTTTGCTCGGCAGCGCCGTCTCCGTCGGACGGCATCTGCGGCAGGTATGAGCGGCGCCACGCCGCGGCGGCGCGGCCGGTGGCTGCCGTTCGTCGCGGGACTCGTGCTCGCCAGCGCCGGCATGGTGCAGCCGCGCGCCGCGCAGGCGCAGAGCGTCGAGCAGTCGGCCAGGCTCCGCGCGCAGCGCGACACGCTCGACCGCATCCGGCGCGAGCGCCAGGAGCTCGAGCAGCGCGCGCTCGACTTGCAGAATACCGTGCACGACCTCGGCGACGAGGTGTCGAATCTCGACCGGCAGGCCGACGCCACGGCGCGCATCGTCAAGGCGCTCGACTCCCAACTCGCGGCGATCAACGACGAGGTGACCGACGCGTCGATCAAGCAGGCGCGCGCCGAATCGGAGTTGGAGGTGAAGCGCGCGTCGCTGCAGCGGCGGCTGATCGACATCTACAAGCGCGGCCCGCTGTTCGCCACCGAGGCGATGCTCTCGGCGCATTCGTTCGGCGAACTGGTGGCGCGCTACAAGTACCTGCACATGCTCACGCTGCACGATCGCGGACTGGTCACGCGCGTCGAGCAGTTGCGCGATCAGGTGGCGCGCGAGCACCGTCGCCTCGTGTCGCTGCAGGTGGCGCTGCAGGAGAATCGCACCGACAAGCAGAGCGAGGAGGAGCGGCTGCGCGGCCTGGAGCGCATTCGCGAAGCGACGCTCGCCCAGACCAAACACCAGGCGCAGGTCACCGAAGCACAGCTGGCGCGACTCAAGGCGACGGAGACACAGCTTGCCAATGCGATCTCCGTGCTGGAAACGGAGCGGCGGCGGGCGGAGGTGGCGCATCCGAGCGAGGCACGCGTCGGCAGCTCGATCCGCTCGACCGACTACGGACGTCTCGATTGGCCGGTCGACGGTCCGATGATCTACACGTTCGGCAAGGCGCAGACAGCGAGCAACACGACCATCCGCTGGAACGGTGACGGCATCAAGGCGCCGGTCAACACCGCCGTGCACGCGATCGCCGCGGGCAAAGTGGTGAGCGTTCGTCAGCTCGGGACGTACGGCCTGACCGTGATCATCGACCACGGCGGCGGCGACTACTCGATCTACGGCTCGCTCGCTCACGCCGATGTGCGCGAGCAGCAAATGGTGGCGAAGGGTGACGTGATCGGCGGCGTCGGCATCTCCGACCCCGACCTGCCGCCGCATCTGCATTTCGAGATCCGACATGGCGGCCCGGCCGTTGATCCGGCGAGCTGGATGAAATGACGCTGGAACGCTGGAACGGCAGAGCGCTGAACCGCCCAGCATCCAGCATCCCGCTAGCTTCCAGCTTCTAGCATCTAGTATCTTCTATGCCCGATCGCGTCACCAAGCGGTGCTCTGTGTGCGGACGGTTCCGCGCGTACGATCTCGACGATCAGTTCTGCATCGTCTGCGGCCAGGATTCGCTCGAGTCATCCTGCGACTGCGGCCGCGAGTTCGATTACGCACTTGGAGAATCCGGGCCCATCCACTGTCCACGTTGCGGAAAGGCGTTCCATGGTAAAGCGGCGGAGTTCGAAGGGTAGGAAGCCGGCGAAGAAGGCCGCGCCGAAGAAACAGGCCAGGCACTCGACGAAGCCCGCGCTGAACAAGGCGCCGGCCAGGAAGGCAACGCGGGCAAAGAAGGTCGCAGCGAAAAAAGCGCCGCAGAAGAAAGCGTCGGCGCCGGCGAATTCGAAGCCCGCGTCGAAGCGCACCCGCAAACCGGCCTTCGACGCCAAGCTCGATAGCGCGAATGATCCATCGTGGGTCGCGCCCGTGTGGGACGACGACTTGCTGCTCGGCGCGCACGTCTCCACCGCCGGCGGCACGCACAACGCGCCGCCGCGCGCCCGGGCGATCGGCGCGAGCGCGCTGCAGATCTTCACGAAGATGGCCAACCGCTGGGCCGAACGCGCGTGCGAGAACGGCGAATGCGAGGCCTTCCGCGCCGCGCTGGGCGAGACGCGCGTGCGAGCGGCGATTGCCCACGATTCGTATCTGATCAATCTCGCCAGCCCCGACGAGACGCTGCGCCGCCGGTCGATCGAATCGTTTGTTGGCGAGTTGCAGCGCTGTGCGGCCCTCGGCCTCGACTATCTCGTGTCGCACCCGGGCAATTACATCGACGATCGCGCGAGCGGCATCCGGCGCAACGCTGACGGTATCACGGAAGCGTTGTCGCGCGCGCCCGGGCGCACGATCCTCTGCATGGAGACGACCGCTGGTGGCGGCAGCTCGATCGGCTCCTCGTTCGACGAGTTGGCGGAGCTCATCGCGCTCGTTCCCGAGCCATACCGTTCGCGCATGGCGGTGTGCGTCGATACTTGCCACGCGTATTCCGCGGGCTACGATCTGGTGAATGCGTACGCGGACGTGTGGGCGCAGTTCGACGACGCCCTCGGCCGCGAGCGGCTCGCCGTGCTCCACCTCAATGATTCCAAGACGCCGTTCGCCTCGCGTCGCGATCGCCACGAATTGATCGGCGAGGGTTCGCTCGGCGAGCGCGCGTTCCGGCACATCATGAACGACGAGCGTCTGGCGCGCGTGCCCAAGGTGCTCGAGACCCCAAAGGGCACCGATCCCACGGCGACCGACGCGAAAATGCTCGCCCGGTTGCGAAGCTATCGTTCGGCGTGACTGCAATTCCGCGTCGTTGCTGGCGTTTCGGCCTGCTCAGCCGTAACCTTACTCAAATGCGCACGTCCCCGCCCCGGCCCACGACACGAAGCTGGTTCTTCACCGCCCTCGCGTTGCTCGCGATGGTGGCGCAGCTCGGCGTGGCGCTCGCGCCGCTCGCCGAAGGACGCCAGGGCCGTTCGATGTCGTCGCACATCGAGGCGCCCGGCGCGCATGGGCACTACACGCACGACGAAGCGACCTGCGCTGCCTGCCAGGCACGATCGATCCAGGGAACGACGTCGCGACCCGCGGTACCGCTGCTGGCCGACATCCGGATCCCCACGCAGCGCACTGGCGCGAACGACCGCGTCGTCTCGCGCGGTCTCAACCTTCACGCTCATCCGCGCGCACCTCCCTCGGTGATCTGATCTCGTCGTTGCACGATCGAATCAGGTTCACCCTTCAGGGACAACATGCGCCTCATCACCATCGTGTGCGCGCTGGCCGCGGCAAGCGGCGGCGTACACACGCGAGTCCTGGCTCAGACCACCGACTCGCTTCGCCTGTCACGACGGCAAGCGATTGCCGAAGCGCTCACGCACAACGCGCAGCTCGCCGCTGCGCGCGAGCAGACCGCCGAAGCGCGAGCGCGCCGCGTCAGCGCGATCGCGATTCCCGATCCGCAGCTCGAAGCGGCGTATGACGCCGAGCCGGGACCGTTCACCTTCGGCGCCGCCGGGGCGAAGCCCGTCGCGATCGGTCTCGACATTCCCTTTCCCGACAAGTTCCGGCTGAACAACAAGGCGGGATGGGCCGACGTTCGCGCCACGCAGGCGAACTACCGGCTGCAAGCGCAGACGATCGAGCTCCAGGCGTCCGCCACCTACGACTCGCTGCTCGTCGCGCTGATGCATCGCGTGAATCTCACCGAAGCGCGCGATCTGGCGAGGGATTTCCTGACGCGCACCCAGGCGCGCTACACCGCCGGAAGCGCCGCGCGACTCGACGTGATCCAGGCGCAGGTCGGCGTCGCCCAGTCGGAAAACGATCTGATCGCCAACGAGCGCGACGTCGCCGCGGCGCAAGCATCGCTCAATCGGACGCTCGGCCGCGTCATCGGCGCACCGATCGCCCCGACCGATTCGCTCACGTTGCCGCCGGCGCTGCCGGACTCGGCGAACATCGAGCAGATCGCGCTGCAGAATCGGCCCGAGCTCCGGATCCTCGAGCAACAGCAGATCGGTGCGCACGCGGCGACCGGACTGACGAAGGAATTCTGGCTGCCCGATCTCACGATGTCCGTGCAGCGCGATTACGCCGCGCCGGGATCTCCACTGTTCACCACCGGCATCGCGATGCCGCTGCCGGCGTTCTTCTGGCAGCACACGCACGGCGACATCGCCCAGGCGCAACACTTCGAGCGCGAGCTCGAGGCGACGTACCGCGACACACGCGCGCAGGTCACGCAGGACGTTCGCGCGGCGTACGCCAACGCGAGCACCGCCATGAAGCAGGCCGCGTTCATTCGCGACGAGCTGGTTCCGGCGGCACGCGAAGCCTACCGTGTCGCCTCCACCAGCTACACGCTCGGCGGTTCGTCCGCGCTCGAGGTGCTCACGGCCCGGACCGCCCTGCTCTCCGCCGAAGCACAACTCGCCGACGCACTTGCCGCCGCCAACACCGCGCGCGCCGACCTCGATCGCGCGCTCGGCATCACCGTTCCGACGCCTGGAGCCAGCAACCGATGACATCACTCTCGCGCTCCTTTCCGCGCGTCGCTTCGCTGCTGCTCTGCGGAGCGGCCGCGTGCTCGGGGAAATCTTCGCCGAAGGCCGCCGACTCGACGACGCTCGCTGCCACGCCGCAAGACTTCACGGTCACGGAGGACCAGCGGCAGCGCATCCACGTCGTCACCGTCCAGCCGGTCTCCTTCAGGCCATCCGTCGAGGCCACCGGCAACGTCGCGTTCAACGGCGACAAGTCGACGCAGGTGCTGTCACCGGTCTCCGGGCCGGCGACGCGCGTGATCGGGGACGTCGGCATGAACGTGGCACGCGGCCAACCGCTGGCGTACGTGTCGTCGCCGGATTTCGCGTCCGCCGTCGCCGACTACCGCAAGGCGCAGACCGCGTATCGTCAGGCGAAGCGCGTCGCCGAACGCGATTCAGCATTGTTTAAAAACGACGCGCTGGCGCGCGCCGATCTCGAGCAAGCCCAGGCCGATCTCGCCGCCGCCGATGCCGACGTCGAATCCGCCGAGCAGGCGATGCGCGCGCTCGGCGTGGAGGACGCGCAGATCGCGGCAGTCAAAGCGGGACAGACCGCGCCGATCCAGGCGATCATCCGCTCGCCCATCGACGGCACGATCGTGGAGAAGCTCATCTCCAACGGCCAACTGCTGCAGGCGGGTTCGACCCCGTGCTTCACGATCGCCGACCTCGGCACGATGTGGGTGCTGGCGAACGTGTTCGCGAACGACCTTGGCGACGTGTCCGTCGGTGCGCCGGCGGACGTGTACACGGATGTGACCAAGGCGCCCATCCCCGGCCACGTCGACTACATCGCGTCGCTCGCCGATCCAGGCACCAAGGCGGTGTCGGTGCGCATCGTCGCGCCGAACAACAATCACGCGCTGCGCAAGGACATGTTCGTGCGCGTGCAGATCAAGTCGAGTCACGAGCACACGGGTCTGCTCGTACCGACGTCGTCGGTGCTGCGCGATGACGAGAACCTGCCGTTCGTGTTCGTCGCTGTGGGCAACGCCTATGCGCGCCGACGCATCGATCTCGGTCCGCGCGTCGGCGACAAGTATCAGGTGACGTCGGGCCTCGCCGCCGGTGATCAGGTGGTCAGCGAAGGCGCGCTCTTCCTGCAATTCGCGGAGAGCCAGTGAGCGCGCCGGAGGAGTCTCCAGCTGGCGGTGTCGATCCGCGCGCCGACGCTGTCGCGCATGCAGCTGAACTTGGCGAAGGTGCGTCGCGCCGCGGGCCCATCCAGCACCTCGTCGAAGCGTCGGTCCATCAACCGCTGCTCGTCGGGTTGATTGCCCTCGCCATCATCGGCGGCGGCATCTATGCGCTCAAGCAGCTTCCCGTCGACGCATACCCCGATGTGTCGCCGACGACCGTCGAGATGACGGCGCAGTGGCCGGGCCACGCGGCGGAAGAAGTCGAGCGGCTGATCACCGTGCCGCTCGAGACCGAGCTGAATGGCCTGCCGAATCTGGTCGTGATGCGTTCGGTCTCGTTGTACGGATTGTCGAGCGTGAGCGTCACGTTCACCGACAACACGGACCTGTACTTCGCGCGCGAGCAAGTCTTCGAACGCTTGCCAGGCGCCGAGCTGCCTGACGGTGTCGGCGTCGACGTCGAAGCGCCTTCTTCTCCGTCCGGTCTCGTCTACCGCTATGTGATTCAGAGCTCCGACCGCTCGGCCATGGACCTGCACGTCATGCAGGACTGGGTGCTCGACAAGGCTTATCGCGCCGTGCCCGGCGTGGCGGACGTCGCGTCGCTCGGCGGCGCGACGATGCAGTATCAGGTGCTGGTCGATCCCAACAAGCTCGCCGGCGCGGGACTGTCGGTGAGTGACGTGGGCGATGCGTTGACCGCGAACAACTCGAATGCCGGCGGCGGCTTCTACTCCGAAGGCGGCCAGTTCTTCTACGTGCGCGGCCTTGGACGCGTGATGACGCTCGAGGACATCGGCAACATCGTCATCGCCGTGAAGAACGGCGTGCCGGTGCTCGTCAAGGACATCGGCAGCGTAGTGATCGGCAATGCGCCGCGGCTTGGCCAGTTCGGCTTCAACAAGCAGAACGATGCCGTGGAAGGCATCATCCTGATGCGCACCGGTGAGCAGGCGCAGGTGGTGCTCAAGCGCGTCGAGGCGAAGACGCGCGAGTTGAACGAGCACGTGCTGCCGAAGGACGTGAAGGTCGTGCCGTTCTACGACCGCAGCGACCTCGTGCACCTCACGACGCACACGGTGGCCGAGAACCTGACGCGCGGCATCGTGCTCGTAGTGATCGTGCTGATCTTCTTCCTGTACGACGTGCGTTCGGGCCTGATTGTCGCGATCACCGTGCCGTTCTCGCTGCTGATCGCGTTCATCTGTCTCGATCTGCGCGACATTCCGGCCAACCTGCTCTCGATCGGCGCGATCGACTTCGGCATTCTCGTGGACGGCGCGGTGGTGATGGTCGAGAACATCTATCGACAGCTCGCGCGCCGTCACGGCGAAGCGTACCAGATCAAGGATGTGATCTTCGAGGCGGCGGCGGAAGTCAATCGACCGATCGTGTACGCGATTGCCGTCATCATCGCGGCGTTTCTTCCGATCTATGCGCTCGCCGGCCCGTCCGGAAAGCTGTTCCACCCGATGGCCGACACGACGATCTACGCGCTGCTCGGATCGCTGTTTCTGACGCTGACGGTCATTCCCGTGCTGTGCGTCTGGGCCCTGCGCGGCGGCGTGAAGGAACGGCGGAACGCGGCCTTCGAGTGGATCCGCAATCAATACGCACGCGGACTCGATTGGTGCCTGGTCCACGTGAACGCGACGCTCGGCGGAACGTTGATCGCCTTTGCGCTGTCGCTCATCATCGCCTTCACTCGCGGCGGCGAGTTCATGCCCAAGCTCGACGAGGGCGCGCTGTGGGTCCGTGCGACGATGCCGTACACAATCTCGTTCGAGGAGTCCTCAGCCATCGTTCCGCAGGTTCGCGCGATTCTCGCCAGCTTCCCGCAGGTGACGGTCGTCGCCTCCGAGCATGGCCGCGACGACGCTGGCACCGATCCGACCGGCTTCTTCAACGCGGAGTTCTACGTCGGATTGCTCCCCTACGACCAGTGGAAGGGACCGTATCGCACGAAGCCCGAGCTGATCGACGCCATTCAGAAGAAGCTCTCGATCTTTCCCGGCATCACCTTCAATTATACGCAGCCGGCGGAGGACGCCGTCGACGAAGCGCTTACTGGGTTGAAGAGCTCACTCGACGTGAAGGTGTTCGGCACGGACCTCAACATCCTCGAGGACAAGGGCCGGCAGATCAAGAGCATCATCCAGCGCGTCCCGGGCATCGATCACGTGACGCTCGTACAGGAGCTCGGGCAGCCGAGCCTGACGATCACGGCCGATCGCGCAAAGATGGCGCGGTATGGGCTGAGCGCCGACGCGGTGAACGGATTGATCGAAGCCGCCGTCGGCGGCGCCGCCACCACCGAGGTCGTGCAAGGCGAGCGCACGTTCGATCTCGTCGTCCGACTGCAACCGCAGTTCCGCGCGACCCCGGAGGAAATCGGCAACATCCTGCTCGCCACACCCGATGGACAGCAGGTTCCGCTGCGCGAAGTCGCGACGATCCAGATTGGGAACGGCGCTGCGTTCATCTATCGGCAGGACAACTCGCGCTACATCGGCGTCCAGTATTCGGTCGAAGGCCGCGACCTGGCCAGCGCCGTGGCCGACGCGCGTGCCGCGGTCGACAAGGAGGTCAAGCTGCCGATCGGCTACTCGACGCGGTGGGGCGGCGAGTTCGAGGAGTACACCGCATCCCGCGCGCAGATGAGCGTCGTGGTGCCGATCACGATCGTGCTGATCTTCGCGATTCTGTTCGTGTTGTACAAGAACTTTAAATTCCCGCTGATCACCGTGGCCGGCGTGATCTTCTCCGCGCCGCTCGGCGGCCTCGTGGCGATGTGGATCACCAACACGCCATTCTCCGTGTCGTCGATGATCGGTTTTCTCGCACTGTTCGGCGTATCGGTGCAGACCGCGGTCGTCTACATCTCATACGCGAATGAGCTTCGGCTCGGCGGCTTCGGTATCTTCGAGGCGACGCGCGAGGCGGCGCTCCTGCGGCTGCGGCCGATCATGATGACGGCGCTCGTCGCCGCACTTGGCCTGCTGCCCGCCGCGCTGTCGACGGGCGTCGGCTCCGACACGCAGAAGCCGTTCGCGCTCGTGATCGTCGGTGGATTGTTCTCGCGGCTGCTGATCAGCGTGTTCCTGATGCCGGTGCTGTACCTGATGTTCTCGAAGGAAGGGGATCACCTGGAGGTTTGAGTGCGGAGGAGCGGAGGAGCGCTCGGCCGCTCCTCCGCTCATCCAGTCCTCCTATTCCGGACCCGGCGATCATGTCCGCTGCGCCTGCGCCACGCGTGGGCAATCCCGATCGCGCAGATCCCGGCCACGATCCAGTAGACCGGCCGGAGCAGTGCCGCCACCGCGGGCGCAAGGTGCGCGATGATCGCCAGCGCGAGCTCGATCACCACACCGCCAATCACGATGCGCAGCATCCGCCGCACGTGCGGATGTGTCAATTGGCTGGTTGGGTGAGACTCGTCGGTCACGCCGCGAAACGTAATGCCGGGCGCGGCAGTTTGACCACCGCGCTCGTGCGCGCTATTCGTTGGGCCCGACTGTCTGTTCACCTACCGGGAGCCACATGTCCACCGAATCAGACGAAGCGGCTCGGCACGCGCGCATATCCAGCGACATCGTGTCCATCGCCGCCACGGTCATCGCGCTGATCGCACTCGGAACCGCCGTGTATCAGGCCAAGCTGATGCGTGACCAGGCCAAGGCATCCGTCTGGCCGTATCTCATCCAAGGCAACTCGGGAGAGCATGGTTACGCGCGAATCGTCCAGAACGTCGGTGTCGGCCCGGCGATCATTCGCGCCTTCGAGGTTCGCGTCGACAGCGTGGCGGTGACGAACTGGCGCCAGGTGGCCGATTCTCTGCACATCCAGCCAAGCTGGCGCGCCGTCGCCACCACGACGTTCCGGCCCGGCTTCGTCGTGCCGACGAACACGACCATCGATCTGATCGACGTGCCCGACACGAATGACATTCGCCTGTTCAGAAGCCGAATCGATCATCTCGACACGCGCGTGTGCTATTGCTCGCTGTACGGCGATTGCTGGTGGCTTGAGACTCCCGACTTCGATCCGAAGCCGACGAAGCAGTGCGTGGATAATCCGGCACGGCGGTGGAAGGACTGAGAACCGGGTCCGCAGACCGGAGGCAGTGGTCCGTGGACCGTACCCCGTGGACCTCAGACTAGCGAACAGCGGCCAGAGACCAGAGCCACGGACCACGGACCACGGACCACGGACCACGGACCACGGACCACGGACCAATAATCCACT
>Ga0070680_100002896_pt1 | contig 12748 bp, 6 predicted proteins | sample KBSC73BmetaG_FD_64672 | JGI IMG/M metagenome (GOLD analysis project Ga0070680, IMG submission 64672) | Corn rhizosphere microbial communities from Kellogg Biological Station, Michigan, USA - KBS C7-3B metaG | ecosystem: Host-associated > Plants > Roots > Rhizosphere | place: USA: Michigan...
CGAAGAGATGTTGCGCGCGGTGAAGCGTCATCTCGATGGCGGCGGCGAGCCCGTCCTGATCTTTGAGGACGAGACCGGACGCCAGGTCGACTTCGACTTCACCGGAAGCGTCGACGAGGTCGTGGCCCGTGCGACGGCTGCCAGCCCGCGGACCGGTCCCGGTCGACCGAAGATGGGCGTCGTGAGTCGCGAAGTCTCACTCCTTCCGCGACACTGGGAGTGGCTCGAGGAGCAGCCGAATGGCATCTCGGCGGCGCTGCGTCGAGTGATCGACGATGCGCGGAAGCGCGAGCCGGGCGCGCAGCGAGCGCGACGGATTCGCGACGCGGCGGCCAGGTTCATGTGGTCGGCGGGGGGCGATCTCCCTGGCTTCGAGGAAGCGGCGCGTGCGCTGTACGCACGCGACTATGCGAAGCTCGCCGAGCTCACGACGGCGTGGCCAGCGGACGTTCGAGCGCATGTCGAACAACTCGCGGGCCGTGCGCACGCGCTGGATGAATCGGGGGAAGCGAGCTGAGGCGAGCGCGCATTCATCTGTTCTTCATTTCATAAAAATCTGAGTGTCGAGTGCCCGTCGCTCGGCATTCAGATTTCTTAATTGTCCGCCCTCCTGTCACAGCGAGCCGGACGCGAATAGCTCTCGTGTCGTTCAGACATTCTAGCGAGGCCGTGTCGTCCGTCGGCGTGACCGCGTTAGCACGACCGAGAGTTGTTGCGTCTGAGCATGGGCATCAGCCCACACCGCTGGTCTGTCATATCGCACTCGTGTGATCACCGGAGCGATCTCCATCTGCTCCGATGCTCCCGTGCGTCGCATCTGGTCGCGACGCACGAGCTGTCGCATCCACCTGACAGGGAGGGGAGTGATGACGCACCAAGTACCGTCGCGGAGTACGCGGTTCCGCGCGCGCTGCACCATCCTGGCGATCCTCGCGCTCGGCGCACCGGCCGCGCTGCTCGCACAGCAACGCGCTACCATCAGCGGACGCGTCGCCGCCGCGGGGTCCAACGAGCCACTGGGCGATAGTCGCGTCGCGGTCGTCGGAACCACCATCGCGACGACGGCGAACGCTGACGGTCGATACACGCTGCGCAACGTGCCGGCGGGCACGTTCGACGTTCGCGTGATTCGCGTCGGCTATCAGGAGCAGAAGAAGTCGATCACGGTGACCGACGGCCAGGCGGCGACACTCGACTTCACGATGGAACAGGCCATCGTGCAGTTGCAGGAGATCGTGACGACGGCGACGGGCGAACAGCGTCGCGTCGAGATCGGGAACGCCGTCACCACACTCGGCGACGTCGGGAAGAAAGTGGAGACGGCGCCGGTCACGAATCTCGCGGACCTGATGGTCGCGAAGGCGCCGGGCGTCACCGTGCTTCCCGGCGCGATGACCGGCTCGACACCGGTGGTGAAGATTCGCGGGCTGAACTCGCTGTCGCTCAGCAACGATCCGATCTACGTGATCGATGGCGTGCGCATGAATACGGGCAACTTCAGCGCCGGCTTCACGGGCACGCATTACAGTTATTTGAACGACCTGAGCCCCGAGGAGATCGAGGACATCGAGATCGTGAAGGGCCCGTCCGCCGCGACGCTGTACGGCACGGACGCGGCGAACGGCGTCATCGTGATCACCACGAAGAAGGGTCGCCAGGGCACCACGCGCTGGACGTGGTATGGCGAGGCAGGGACTATCGACGACCGCAACAACTACGCTGGCACCTACGCCATGTGGGGACACGATCCGTCCACGGGCGCGCTCAAGCGCTGCGTGCTCGTCACCATCGGCCAGAAGGCTTGCGTCGTCGACAGCACGACCAGCGTCAACGTGCTCCGCGACGCCGCGACCACGCCGCTCACGCTCGGCAATCGAAACGAGTTTGGCGGGCAAGTGTCGGGCGGCAGCGAGACCGTGCGCTTCTTCTCGAGCGCCTCGATCCAGAACGAGATCGGGCCGTTCAAGATGCCGTCGTTCGCGCGGCAGACGCTCGACACGGCCGGGATCGCGGTTCGCGGCGAGTGGCTCAACCCCGAGGCGTTCCAGTCGGAGAACTTCCGGACGAACCTGAGTGCGTCGCTCGGGCCGAAGTTCGACCTCACGGCGAATGCAGGATTCTCTAATACGAATCAACGGCTGCCGCAGGTCGACAACAACATCTACAGCGTCTACTACTCGGCGTACAACAACCCGGGCTTCGACTTCAAGTCCACGGCGCCCGGCGGCCTCTCGTACAATCCGATCGGGTCGCTGGGTGAGAATCGCGCCGGCTACGGCGTGTACAGCCCAGCGCAGATCTTCCAGTACGTGCCGCAGGAGGGCGTGCAGCGTTTCATCGGTAGCGGTGAAGGACAGTGGCGTCCGTTCACCTGGATGAGCAACCAGGCCACGGTGGGCCTGGACCTCGCGGACCGCACCGACATTCGCCTATGCCGCTTCAACGAGTGCCCGAATTCCGGCACGCTGCGCCAGGGCCAGATCAACGATCAGCAGAGCAACGACCGCAACATGTCGGCGAAGATCGTCAGCACGTCGTCATGGGAAGCGCGTACCTGGGCGCAACTGAAAACGACCTTCGGCGCCGACTACAACAATCTCGAAAGCGACTACGTGCAGGCGAGCGGCCAGCAGCTCCCGCCGGGTGCGCAGAACGTGAATCAGTCGGCGATCAAGAATGCGTCGACGCAGCTGCAGACGGTGAACAAGACCCTCGGCCTCTACGCGCAGGAAGAAGCGGCGATCCGCGATCGCATGTTCCTCACCATCGCGGCGCGCACGGATCAGAACAGCGCCTTCGGCACGAATTTCCAGCGGGTGATCTATCCCAAGGCGAGCCTCTCGTGGATCATGTCGGACGAGAGCTTCTTTCCGAAGGTCGACTACCTGAATCTGTTCCGCCTGCGTCTCGCGTACGGCGCGTCCGGCGTGCAGCCCGGTGCGACGACCGCGCTCCAGACGTATTCCGGATTGACGAACAACGTCGTCATCAACTCGCCCGGCGCGACCGGCGGCACCGACGCCGCCGGCATCATCGCCAATGCGCTCGGCAATCCCGACCTCAAGCCCGAGAAGTCGAGCGAGTTCGAAGGCGGCTTCGAGTCGCGGTTCTTCAACAGCCGCATGAACCTCGACGTCACGTACTACAGTAAGAAGACCAAGGACGCGCTCATCAATCAGCCCATCGCGGCGTCCTCCGGCGCATCCAACCTCACCGTGACGCGGAATCTCGGTTCCGTGAAGAACTCGGGTATCGAGGTGACGGTAACGACGACGATCGTCGATCGGCGCGCCCTCGGCTGGGACATGACGATCGGCGCGTCGCACAACAGCAACAAGATCCTCTCGCTGGGCTTGGACCAGAACGGCAATCCCAACCCGACGATCTTCACCGGCTCCACGCGCGACTCGCTCGGGCTGCCGGTGCTTGGCTACTTCGGACGTCCGTACACATACGCCGACAAGGATGGCAACGGCATCATCACGCCGGACGAAGTCACGGTTGGGTCGAACTTCGTGTACTACGGCTACTCGCAGCCGCGTGACATCGTCTCGATTCAGAACGGCTTCGATCTGCTCAACCGCAAGCTGCGGCTGCAGGCGCTGCTCGATTACAAGGGTGGGTACATCCTGAACAACGGCACGACGAGCTTCTACTGCCAGCAATTCCTGACCTGCTACGACGAGACGCACACGAGCGTGTCGCTCGCGGATCAGGCGCGCCTCGTTGCGCTGCGGTACGAGAACCCCTCGACGGGCTCTGGCTACTTCGACAATGGCCAGTTCTGGCGCCTGCGCGAAGTGTCGGCGACGCTGACGCTGCCGAATCGCGTCGCGAACGCGATTCGGGCTCGCGATGCGAGCCTGCTGTTCGCGGCGCGCAACCTCCACGTCTGGACGTCGTACACCGGCGTCGACCCCGAGGCGAACTACGGCACGGGCGACACGCAGACCGATTTCTCGACGACCGCGCCGCGCACGTACTTCATCCTCCGCCTGAACCTGCACTACTGAGCCTCGACCTCTCCGATAGGATATTCATATGACGATATTCGCATATCGCGAGCGGTGGGCCGCGGCTGCGGTCGTGGCAATGGCACTGTTCGCGAGCGCCTGCAACCCGAAACAGGATCTTCTCGCACCCCAGCAACCGAACGTCATCTCCCCGGGTGACATTCAGACCCAGGCCGGCGCCGACGCCCTCTATGTCGGCGCGCTCGGTCGACTCAAGGTCGCGCTCAACGGCAGCCCGAACAACTCGGGCTCGAATCAGGAGGCCGCGTGGAATTGGGCGGGCTTGTTCACCGACGAGTTCAAGTCGGCCGACACGTTCTCGCAGCGCAACGATGCCGACCAGCGCAACCTGCAGGACAACGACGCGCTGGTCACGCAGATCTGGGCCGGACTCCAGCAGGGCCGAGGTTATGCGCGTGCCGCGATCAACGCGCTCCAGCAGTTCGATCCTGCGGCGACGCCGAAGATCGCCGAGATGTACCTGGCGATGGGATTTCTCGAGCTGACGCTGGGTCAGGAGTTCTGCAACGGCATTCCGCTGGGCGAAACCGTCGGCACGCAGGTGCAGTACACCGCTCCGCTGACGACGGCGCAGGTGTTCACGACGGCAATCGCGCGCTTCGACACAGCACTCACGACTCTGGGCTCTGCGACGGACGCCGCGAGCGTCTCGGTGCGCAACGCCACCCTCGTCGCGAAAGCTCGTGCGCAGGTCGACCTGGGGCAGTTCGCGGCGGCCGCGACGACGATTGCGTCGATTCCAACGTCGTTCCAGTACACGCTCGACTACTCGAACACCACCGTGGATAACCAATGGTGGATACTCGGACCGAGTGTGCTTCGTTATTCATTGGGCGACAGCACGGACGTGACTGGTCCCGTTCTGAATGCGATCCCATTTGCATCATTGAACGATCCTCGCGTTCCGATCGATGCAAGCGTGAGCGGCAAGCCTGGCGAAGACAACCAGACGATCTTCATCTGGCCGAAGACGCTGACGGGACGCGACGATCCGCTTCCAATGGTCTCGGGCATCGATGCGCGACTCATCGAAGCGGAAGCGAAGCTTCAAGCGAATGATTTCGCCGGTATGATGACCATCCTCAACAAGTTGCGCACGGATGGGCAGACGCTCGGCACGTTCAAGGTCGCGCCAATGGCGGCGCTGAGCGCGAACCCCACGACCCAGAGTGCCGCGGCAGACGTTCTGTTCCGTGAGAAGGCCTTGTGGCAGTTCGGTCGCGGCATTCGCATGGACGATCTGCGTCGTCTCGTGCGACAGTACGGCCGCCCGCAGGAGACGGCTTTCCCGAGCGGAAACTTCTTCAAGACCGGAAAGTATGGAGCCGAAGTAGCGTTTCCGGTTCCTGACGCCGAGCGGACGAACCCGAACTTCCACGGTTGTCTGGATCGAAAAGCCTAAACCAAGAACGCTCGATCGATCTGCAACGGGGCCGGCATGTCGCCGGCCCCGTTGTCTTTTGTCCACCACCCATGTTGGCGTCGTGAACACGCTCCGGCCGTTTCCATACACGAGTGCTGGTTGACGAAGTAATTCAGCACAACCCTATTACTGCGCGCCGTAGCCGCGCTACGGCTGTTCGTGACCGGCCCACCCGACGCGACCGTGTGACGCTCGAGGGACATACACGGGTTGGTGTGGGCGAAAATCGAAGCAGCGACATTCGAGTTCCACACCTATCGTTTTCCTTGGGGGGCAGACGATGCTACGTGAACTCCCGCGCTGGAGTCAGACACTCCGCCGCGCCGCACTCTGCGTGTGCGCCGTTCCGACGATCCTCGTCGCGCAATCCACCATCACAGGCCGCGTCACCGCGGCCAACACCGAGGAGCCGCTCGCCAACACGCGCGTCGTGCTGGTGAACAGCACCCTCGGCGCCGTTACGGGAGCGGACGGCCGATACACGTTGCGAAACGTGCCGGCTGGTCCCGCGGAGGTCCGAGCGCTGCGCGTCGGCTACTCGGAGCAGAAGAAGCCGGTCACGGTGCCAGCCAACGGATCGGCGACTGTCGACTTCTCTCTTCAGCAAGCTATCATTCAACTTCAAGAAGTCGTCACGACCGCCACCGGCGAGCAGCGGCGCGTGGAGCTCGGGCACAGCGTCACGACGCTCGGCGACGTGAACAAGAAGGTCGAAGAACTACCGATCACATCGGTCGGCGATCTGCTCACCGCGCGTGCTCCCGGTGTGAGCGTGCTCGGTCAGGGCGCGACCGGTTCGGCGCCGAACATCCGAATTCGCGGACTCAATTCGCTGAGCCTCGGCAACGCGCCGATCGTGTTCATCGACGGCGTTCGCGCGTTTTCCAGCTCATTCAGTGCGCCGAGCAATGGCGGAACGACGTTCAGCTTCATGAACAATTTCTCGCCGGAAGAGATCGAGGACATCGAGATCGTGAAGGGACCATCGGCGGCGACGCTGTATGGCACCGACGCGGCGAACGGTGTCATCGTCATCACGACCAAGAAGGGAAAGGCGGGCAATTCCCGCTGGTCATGGACGGCCGAGCAGGGCGCGGTGAGCGATCGCAATGATTATGGAAAGACGTATGCGATCTGGGGCCATTCGCCGGCCAAGCCGGAAACGCAGCTACGCTGCTGGCTGCAGACGATGGACACGACCACGCCGTGCATTCAGGACAGCGTGACGTCGGCGGACATTCTCCGCGATCCGCAATTGTCCCCGATCCATCTGGGCCGTCGCAGCTTGTTTGGCGGGCAGGTCAACGGCGGCAACGAAGCGGTGCGCTACTTCGTGAGCAGCAATCTCGAGAACGAGGTCGGCGCGCTGAAGATGCCGGACTTCGCGGTTCAGCGACTCGATTCGCTCCAGGTTCCGATGCGCGATCACTGGATGTATCCCGAGGCGCTGCAGATGCTGAACGTGCGCGGGAATCTCTCGGCGACCGTGTCGCCGAAGTTCGATCTGAGCCTGAACACGGGGTTCGTTCAGAGCCACAATCGAATCGCGCAGACCGACAACAACTCGCTGGGCATCTGGTCGTCGGCCCGTGAGAACCCGGGCTTCACGCACGCGGGGCTCGGCTACACGAACGTCGGCGCGCTTGGCGAGGTGCTGCACGGCTACAACCGCTGGATTCCGTCGGAGATCTTCCAGGAATACTCGCCGGTCGACATCCAGCGCATCACGGGATCGGCGACGGGGAACTGGCGGCCATTCGCGTGGCTGCAGAATGACGGCACCGTCGGCGTCGATCTCTCCGACCGCGTGTCGCAGGATCTCTGTCAGCTCAGCCAGTGCCCCAACTCGGGCACGACTCGCCAGGGATCGGTGTCGCTCTCACAGAACAACAACCGATTATTCACGGCGAACCTGGTCAGCACGGCGACGTGGAACTTCAACTCGTGGATCAATCTGAAGACCACGGGCGGTGCGCAGTACGTGAATAACGAGAACGACGGTGTGAACAGCAGCGGCAGCGGCTTGCCGCCAGGCGGGTCGACGGTCGGGCAATCGGCGACGCGGAGCGGTGGCAACACGTATCCGACCGCGACGAAGACGCTCGGTCTCTATGCGCAGGAGCAGGTGACGCTGCACGATCGCCTCTTCATCACGGGTGCCGTGCGCACGGACCAGAACAGCGCGTTCGGGACGAACTTCCAGCGCGTGTTCTATCCGAAGATCAGTGCGTCGTGGATCATGTCCGACGAGGGCTGGTTCCCGCATCCGGAGTTTCTGAATCAGTTCCGATTCCGCACGGCGTACGGGCAATCCGGCGTTCAGCCGGGTTCGACGTCGGCATTGCGCACGTTCTCGACGACCACGGTGAACATCGAGCAGGTGGACCGCTCCGGTCTGCGTGCCAGCGCGCTCGGAAATCCGGATCTGAAGCCCGAGACGTCGGCGGAGCTCGAGCTCGGATTCGACAGCCGAGTGCTGCGCAACAAGGTCAACATCGAGTACACGTACTACAATAAGAAAACGCACGATGCGTTGATCAGCGTTCCGATCGCGGCGTCGTCCGCGGCGTCGTCGCTGTCGCGGCTCACGAACATCGGGTCGATCCAGAACCAGGGCCACGAGGTGACGATCACGACCCAGTTCATCGATCGCCGCAACCTTGGCTGGGACATGACGATCGGCGGCTCGCACAACGCGAACAAGATCGTCTCGCTCGGCATCGACCCCGTGACGGGGCAGCCGAACTTCATCGGCACCGGTGCGACGCGTCAGCGCATCGGCTATCCGATCGATGCGCGGTGGGCACATCCATACACGTGGAGCGACAAGAACAACAACGGCCGCATCGGCACGGACGAGGTGACGGTCGATACGGCGTGGGTGTACATGGGCCCACTCCAGCCGCGCGACATTCTCTCCATCCAGAACGGGCTGGACCTGTTCGCTCGCAGGCTGCGCATCAACGCGTCCTTCGACTACAAGGGCGGCCACACGGCGGTCGACGGCGCGACCGACTTCCTCTGCCAGCAGTATCCGTCATGCCCGGAGACGTCGCTGCCCGGCGTGGAGCTCTGGAAGCAGGCGCGCGCCGAGGCGTATCGCTTTGGCTCCGTCTTCCAGGGGACCACGGTCACGTCGGACGCAGGCTACGACATGAACGGCCAGTTCTGGCGCTTCCGCGAGCTGTCCGCGACGTGGATTCTGCCAAGCGTCGCACAGCGGATGCTTCGCTCGAACAACACCGCGTTCACGTTCGCCGCGCGCAATCTGCATCACTGGACGAAATACACGGGCGTGGATCCCGAATCGAATTACGGCAGTGGCGACGAGCAGAGCGATTTCAACACCGCGGCGCCGCCGACGTATTTCATCTTCCGACTCAACCTCCACTACTAATCGAGGACGATACACATGCAGAATCTCGGATATCGCGCTCGATGGGCGGTGGCCACTGGTCTGCTGCTCGTGGCACCACTCGCGGCCTGCGATGACATCAAGGATCAGTTGCTCGAGCCGCAGAATCCCGGATTGATCGATCCCACCACGGTCAACTCCCCTGACGCCGCGGATGCGCTGCGCATCGGCGCGCTCGGGCAACTCAAGAGCAATACGGCCGGCGGCGAGACGTTCTGGCTCTACGGCGGCCTGCTCACGGACGAATGGAAATCGTCGGACACCTTCCTCCAGCGAAACGAGACCGACCAGCGCACCATTCAGACGAACAACGCGAATATCGCATCGGCGTACGCGGGCATTCAACAGGCACGCGGCTACATTCGCGATGCGATCGAGCAGATGACGAAGTACCTCCCTGAGGCCAAGGGGAACATCGGCGAGCTGTTCTTCGCGCTCGGGTTCCTCGAGATGCAGATGGCCGAGGATCTGTGCAACGGCATTCCGCTCGGCCTGGCGAGGAATGGCGTGATCGACTACACCGATCCCGGCTACAAGCCGTTGACGAACGCCGAAGTCTTCACGAAAGCCGCGGCGCATCTCGACTCGGCCGTCGCGCTGGCCGCGCAGCAGACCGACGCCCACAGCGCGGCGGTAAAGCAGGCGGCCTTGATCGCGAAGGCGCGCGTGCTCGTCGATCAGGGCCAGTTCAGCGCGGCCGCGGCTGCGGTACCGACATCCGCCGTGCCGACGAGCTATCAGTATCTACTCACGTTCGCGCAGACGTCCGGCGACAACGGCCTGTGGAGTCTGAACACGAATCAGGGCCGCTACACGGTCGCCGACAGCAACGATGTGCTCACGGGCGCCATCAAGAACGCGCTGCCATTCATCTCGGCGAAAGATCCACGCGTTCCCGTGGCCGATGCGAAGAAGAAGGGCTTCGACGGCCAGACGAATCTGTTCACGTTCGGTGTTGCGCGCGGCGATCCGATGCCGCTCGTTTCGGGAATCGATGCGCGGCTGATCGAGGCCGAGGCGAAGCTGAACGCGAACGACATCGCGGGGATGATGACGATTCTCAACGGCCTGCGCACCAGCGCACAGACGCTTGGCACGATCAAGGTGCCGGCCATGTCATCGCTGCCGACGCCGACCTCGCAGAACGCGGCGACGACGCTCTTCTTCCGCGAGAAAGCGTTCTGGACGTTCGGTCGCGGGCAGCGGCTTGGCGACGAGCGCCGCCAGGTGCGGCAGTACAAGCGTACGCAGGATCAGGTCTTCCCCGGCGGCGCGTTCTTCAAGAACGGCGCGTATGGCTCGGACGTGAATCTGCCGGTGACGGACTCCGAGAAGACGAACCCGAACTTCCACGGGTGCATCGACCGGAGCGCATGAGCGGTTTCGATTGAACGCTGCACGGAGGGGATGGTCGCGAGACCATCCCCTCGTTTCGTACTTCAATCGATCGGCTTCAGGTTGGCGACGATCTCAGCGCGGTGCGGCTCGAGGAATGGCGGAAGCACAACCTTCTCGCCGAGCGTGCGCTCGTCCTCGTCGACGGCGAAGCCCGGTCCGTCGGACGCGATCTCGAAGAGGATTCCGTTCGGCTCGCGGAAGTAGAGACTTCGAAACCAGAAGCGGTCGACCTTTCCGCTATTCGGAACGCCCAGCGTGTTGAGCCGCTCCGCCCACGCGTCGTAGTCTTGATCAGGCGTTCGAAAGGCCACGTGGTGTACGCCGCCCGCTCCCGGATGAACCGGACCGAGGTCCGGCTGCACCGCGACGTGCAGCTCCGCGCTCGGGCCGCCGGCACCCATCTCGTACACGTGCACGGTATGCGATGCATTTTCCGGATGCGGATACTCGCGAACCGGGCGCATGTCGAGCACGCGCTGAAGCACGGCATCGGTGTGTTGAAGGTTGGGCACGCTGAGCATGATCGGCCCGAGGCCGCGGATCTGATTTTCCGCGGCGACCGGACTCCGGTCCCACGGATGCGCGTCGCCGACTCCGCCATCGTCGATGAGCGTGAGGCGCTGGCCCTCCGGGTCCTCGAGGTCGAGGACGAGGCGGCCGTCACGCTCGGCGACCTGGGAAGATTTCACGCCACGACTCGCCAGCTCTCTGGACCACCACTCGAGCGCATCCAATCCCCCAACGCGGAGATGCGTCCGGACGATCGATCGTGTTCCCCGCTGCTCCGGCTGTACCGGCCAATCAAAGAAGGTGATGTCGGTGCCTGGACTGCCCTTGGCGTCAGCGTAGAAGAGATGATATGCGCTGACGTCGTCCTGGTTGACGGAGCGCTTCACGAGACGCATGCCGAGCGTCTGAGTATAGAAACGATGATTCTCGCGAATTCGCGCGGAAATGGCCGTGAGGTGGTGAATGCCGAGCAGTTCCATGGTCGCCTCTCTATCGTCCGTGCTCGAAACATGGGTGACTCGCCAAGGGCCTCGTCCGGCGCTAATATCGGCGACCCTCCGGCCGGAGCGCGGCAGTGACCTCTTCCTCGCCTTCCCCGCTTTCACTTACGCGACGCGGTTTTCTTGCTGCGGCCGGCTCAGCCGCGGCCGCATGGCTGGCGTTCGAATCCCGCGATGTGCTCGCGGCGGGAATGCATGCCGCGCATGCGCAGCGATTCGATCACCTGTCGCCAGCCGATGCCGTCGACATCGAGGCGGCATGCGCCGAGATCATTCCGACGGACGACACGCCAGGTGCGCGCGAGGCAAAGGTCGTGTACTTCATCGACAAGGCGCTCGGCACATTCGCGAAAGATCAGCGCGACGTCTTCGCAAAGGGCGCGCATGAGCTGCGAACGCGCGCCGCCAAACGCAGAGCGGGAGCGAGATCGTTTGCCGGGCTTCCTGCCGCAGACCGCATCGCGGTGATCGCCTCGCTCGAGAAGGACAAGCATCCGTTCTTCGATGCGTTGCGGGGCGCGACGATCGCCGGGATGTTCGCGAACCCGGAGTACGGCGGCAATCACGACAAAGCCGGATGGAAGTTGATTGGCTTCGACGATCGCTTCTCGTGGGCCGAGCCCTTCGGATGGTACGATAGAAATGTCTGATCATCATCACTCGACGCTGGTGCCGCTCCAGCAGTCAACGGTCCGCTATCGTCCGGACGACGCCGTCGACTTCGTCATCGTTGGTTCTGGTGCGGCTGGCGGGGTTGTCGCGAAGGAGTTGTCGACAGCCGGGTTCCGCGTCGTCGTCCTGGAGCAAGGACCGTGGCACACCGAGCGTGATTTCATTCACGACGAGGTCGCGATCTTCGATCGCAGCCTCCTCTCGAATGATTGGGCGCGCTCGCCGAACACGTTTCGCGCGACGGAGAAGGAGACGGCGAAGGTGAAACCGTCGCTCGCGTATGGGCGAATGGTCGGCGGTACGAGCGTGCATTTCTCCGCGAACTTCTGGCGCTTTCGAGAGATCGACTTCAAGGAAGCCAGCGTGAAGGGAACGCTTGCGGGAACGGGCCTCGCGGATTGGCCCATCAGTTATCAGGATCTCGAGCCGTACTACACGAAGGTCGATTGGGAGATCGGTGTCGCCGGAGCGCCTGGTCCGTACGATCCCCCGCGATCGCGCGGCTATCCGATGCCGCCGCACCCGCCGAAGTCGACTGGCGTGCTGCTCGAGATTGGTGCGAAGAAGCTCGGCTACAAGCCGTTCCCTGCGCCGATGGCAATCGCGTCGCGACCGTACGACGGCCGGTCGCAATGCGCGCAGTGCGGCTTCTGCCTCGGCTTCGGATGCGAGGTGCGCGCGAAATCGAGCTCGCTGGTCACCGTGATTCCGAAGGCCGTCGCGACCGGTCGATGCGAGATCCGACCGCATGCATATGTCCGGAAGATCGAGACGGACGCACGCGGGCGCGTGACCG
>Ga0070680_100002900_pt1 | contig 12742 bp, 6 predicted proteins | sample KBSC73BmetaG_FD_64672 | JGI IMG/M metagenome (GOLD analysis project Ga0070680, IMG submission 64672) | Corn rhizosphere microbial communities from Kellogg Biological Station, Michigan, USA - KBS C7-3B metaG | ecosystem: Host-associated > Plants > Roots > Rhizosphere | place: USA: Michigan...
CGCACTGCGGCGCAAAGAGTACCGACCAGAGCTTGACGGCGTGTTACCACATCAGGACACGGTCCGCCGGCGCGCGGTACATCTTATCGCCCGGCTTGACGTCGTACGCAGTGTAGAAAGCCGGTTGGTTCGTCAGCGGCAGAGAGCCACGCACGGACTCCGGAGCGTGCGGATTGGATTTCAGGAGAGCGATCTCTGCCGGCTCACGCTGCTTGCCTCGCCAGCTCTGCGAGTAGGCGAGGAAAAAGCGCTGATCGCCTGTCATGCCGTCGATAGTCGGCGGCTCGCGGCCCCCGAGTGACAGGTGATACGCCTTGTAGGCGATCGCGAGGCCGGAGTTGTCGGCGATGTTCTCACCGAGGGTGAGGTTGCCGTTGACGTGATAGCCGGGGATCGGCTCGACGGCGTCGTACTGCCCGACGAGCGCCTTGGTCTTCGCAGCGAAGCGCTCGTGATCCTCCTTCGTCCACCAGTCGCGCAGATTTCCGTCGGCGTCGAACTGGCTGCCTTGATCGTCAAAGGCGTGGCTGATCTCGTGGCCGATCACCGCGCCGATCGCACCGTAGTTGGCGGCATCGTCGGCCTTCGCATCGAAGTACGGCGGTTGCAGAATCGCCGCCGGGAATACGATCTCGTTCAGGCCGGGATCGTAGTAGGCGTTGACCGTGGGCGGGGTCATGAACCACTCGTCGCGGTCGATGGGGCCGCCGAGCTTCTTCACCTGGCGGTGATACTCGAACGAGCGCGCGCGCATCACGTTGCCCAGCAGATCGTCCTGTTTGATGGTCACGCTGCTGTAGTCCCGCCATTTGTTCGGATAGCCGATGTGCACGGCGAGCTTCGAGAGCTTCTCCTGGGCCTGCTTCTTGGTCTGCGGTCCCATCCAGTCGAGCGACTCGATGTCGGTGCGGTAGGTCGCGATCAGGTTGTTCACCAGCGCGAGCGCGTGTGCCTTGGTCTCGGGCGGGAAATACTGCGCGACGTACACCTTGCCCAGGGCCTCGCCGATGGCGCCCTTGACGAGACTGACGCCCCTCTTCCAGCGAACCTCGTTGGTCGGAGTGCCGCGCACGACGGTGCCATAGAAGGCGAAGTCCTCATCGGCGAAGGGATGACTCAGGTAGCGTGAGAAAGTGCTGAGCAGGTGCCAGCGCGCGTAGCTCTTCCACACCGGGAGCGGCGTCTGCTGCAGGATCTTGCCCAGGGCATGCAGGTAGGTCGGCTGGCTGACGATGACATAGTTGAGCTTGCCCTGCAGGTCGTCGGCCGCCAGGAAGCCCTGCCAGTCGTATTGCGGGACGAGCGCGCGCAGGCGCGCCAGCGTGAGCTTGTTGTAGGTTTTGACCGGATCGCGGTTCTCGACCTGGGTCCATTGCACGCGTGCCAGCTGCGTCTCCAGATCCAGGATCTGCTGCGCCTCCTGCGCGGCGGATGCATCGCCCAGCAGGCTGAGCATCTTCTGGATGTGCGCCTGGTATTTCTGCCGGATCTGCTTGAGCTTCGCATCGTCCTCCTTGAGGTAGTAGTCGCGGTCGGGCAGGCCCAGGCCGCCCTGGTCGACTTCCAACGCATACTTGGTGGAGTCGCGCGCATCCTGCGTCACGCCGATATCGAACGGCGTGGACACGTCGATCTGCTGGAAGTGAGCAAACAGGTGGGCGAGGCCCTCGAGGTCGTGTACACCCTGCACGGCGGCAAGCTCCGCATCCAGCGGATGCACGCCGAGCATCTCGATGTGCGACTCGTCCATGAAGCTGGCGTAGAGGTCGCCGATCTTCTGCGTCTCCGAGCCCGGCGGGCGCGGCGCAGCCGCGGCTTTGTCGAGGATGCCGTGGAGCTGATCGAGCGTGAGGTCGGTGAGCTCGTTGTCGAGGCCGTACGAGGACTTGTCCGGCGGGATCGGTGTGTTCTTCAGCCACGTCCCGTTGGCGTAGCCGTAGAAATCATCCTGTGGGCGCACGCTGCGATCCATCGCCGTGAAAATGAGACCTGTGCGGTCGGTCGGGCGGTCGACGCCGGCGGCGAACGGGGAGGCGGCGGGAACGAGCGTGAACGCAGCGCAGGCGAACAGCACTGCAAGCCGGGATTTCTGGCCGGTGCGATGACGCGGCCCGGTGACGATCGACATGGAGAATCCTCTACGCTGAGCGCGACGGCGCAGACCCAGACTGATTCCGTTCCGACCCTCGCGCGGGGATGGGGTTCCGATACTGTTGTGCAAATGGTAGCAAATGGCCGGCCGGTGCCACTGCTGCCCCCGCCCCTGTGGCCTGGCTCGGGGGCATGCGACAATGCGGCTCGCTGTGCCCATCCAGAAGGGGGACCCCTCGTGCGCATCGTCAGTCTGAGTCTCGGTCTCGTGCTGCTGTCTGCGTTTTCAGCTTACGCCCAGGCACCCGCTCCGGGCGCGGGCGCCGCCCCGCCCAGCAATGCGACCGCCATGGTCGTGAAGTTCAAAGTCAAGGAGGGCATGAACGAGGCCTTCGAGAAGGCTTTCCGGGACATGGAGAAGGGCGTCGCGAGCTCCGAGCCGGGCAACATCACCTACGATCTGTTCCATCTGGCCGGGGATCCGCAGACTTATGTGGTCTTCGAGCACTACCGGAACCCGGCGGCGGTCGCCGCGCACGGCAAGACCGAGCATGCACGGCAACTGATCGCCGCCCTGAACGGCCTGCTGGATGGCCGGCCGGATGCCATGCGGCTCGAGCTCGTGAGCTCGAAGCAGAAGCCCTAGCCGGCGCAATCACCTGGCGGACGTGCTGCACCGCGCCCCCCTGGCAGGGGGTGCCCGCATGTCTCCCCGGGGCGAAGTGTCGCCAACTGAGAGGGAGTTCACTGCAATTCGGCCGCCGATTCCGCAGCGTAGCGGACGCACACTCATCAGGGACTCCCGGGAAGTGGAAGACCGCCAGAACGCGCGCCCTGCCGCAGCGAGCGCTGCGGGCAGAGCCGCAATCATCGCCACCGTGCTGGGCGCGGTGGCAGGCGCACATGCGCCCCTCGCTGCGGCGCAGACTCAGGATGCGGGGCCGACGCAGGTCGCAAGCTCCATCAACTCTCTGAAAGGGCTGAGCATCGAGGACCTCATGAAGACCGAGGTGACCTCGGTCTCCAAAGCGGAGGAGCCGCTGAGCGATGCGGCGGCTGCGATCTACGTCATCACGCGTGACGATATCCTGCGCTCGGGCGCGCAGAGCCTGCCGGACATGCTGCGCCTTGCGCCGAACCTGCAGGTAGCGCAGATCACCACCACCAGCTACGCGATCTCTGCACGCGGTTTCAACGGCTCGGCGTCTTCGAAACTGCTGGTTCTCATCGACGGTCGCAGCATCTATACCCCTTATCACTCGGGCGTGCCGTGGGACATCCAGGACGTGCTCCCGCAGAACATCGAGCGCATCGAGGTGATCAGCGGGCCTGGGGCAGCCCTGTGGGGCGCGAACGCAGTCAACGGCGTCATCAACATCGTGACGCGCCGGTCCTACGACACGCAGGGTCCCTCGGTGGACCTCGGCGGCGGCAATCTCGAGCAACGCGGCAACGCCCAGTACGGCGGGCAGGTCAACGACGCGCTCCACTACCGGGCCTACGTCGATTCACTGCATTACGACCAGGACCAGAGGCCGCTCGGCGGGGGCGCTCAGGATGCCCATCGCATGACTCAGGGGGGGTTCCGAACGGACTGGACACCGCTGGGTGATCTCGTGACGCTGCAGGGAGACTTCTACCAGGGCTCGGAGGACGGCTACGGGGTGCCCCGTGAGGATATCCTCGGCCAGAATGTGTTGGGTCGCTGGAATCATTCGTTCGCCGGCGGGGCCGCGCTGCAGCTGCAGGCCTACTACGATCATCAGCTGCAGTCCGAGCCGGGAGTCGGCGAGGACGATCTGCATACCTACGACCTGTACCTGCAGCACAGTTTCTCGTGGGGCGCGCGCCAGAGCATCGTCTGGGGTGGCGAATACCGCATCCAGCATGACAATTTCCCAATCATCACGACTGCGACTCAACCGCTGTATTTCCGGCCGCGCGACCGCAAGCTGACTCTCGGAAGCGTGTTCGCGCAGGACACCTTGGCGCTCACCGAGGCGCTGAAGCTCACTGTGGGAATGAAACTGGAGGACGAGCCCTACAGCGGCCTCGAGCCCCTGCCCAGCGGACGCCTCTCATGGAAACTGTCGCCCAACCACCTCCTCTGGGCGGCGATCTCCCGAGCCGTGCGCGCTCCCTCGCGCCTCGATCGCGATCTGTACGAAAACGTAGGCCCCATCACCGTCATCGCCGGCGGCAACTTCCAGCCGGAGGAATTGACGGCCTATGAGGTCGGCTATCGGACCCAGCCGACCTCGCGCAGCTCGGTGTCGATCTCGACGTTCTACAACGTGTACGACGATCTGCGCACGGCGGAGTTCGGCCCCGGCGGCCAGCTTCCCATCACCTTCGCCAACCGGATGGCCGGCGAGACCTACGGCGCGGAGATCTGGGGCAGCTATCAGCTGTTGACGTGGTGGCGCCTGGATGCCGGCGCCAACTGGCTGCGCAAGGAGCTGCACTTCGAGCCCGGCAGCTCGCAGCTCGGTGGGCTTGCACTCGCCGGCAACGACCCCAGTTACCAGCTGTCGCTGCGCTCATCGATGCTGTTCGCGAGCCAGGGAGTGTTCGACCTGTCCGTGCGCCAGATTGGCTCGCTGCCCGATCCGGCCTCGCCCGCCTACACGGAGGTGGACGCACGGGTGGCGTGGCGGCTGGTGCCCTCCCTGGAGCTGTCGCTGAAAGGATCGAATCTGATCCATCCGCAGCATCTGGAGTTCGGCACGACCGTGGCGCCGCTGCAACTGGGATCCACAGGGGTGGAAACCGGTCGCGCGTGGTATGTCGAGGTCCGCTGGCGACCGTCGACCTAGCCAAGCGCCTCGCCCACGCCGGGCGCGGGTCGCTCCCCTCGTACGCGCCACCAGGGCTCGTACGCGCCGCCAGGGTGAATCTGGTGGATTTTGCCGCATATACAGTAGCCAGGCGCTGACACACCTGTATGCGTCCCCGCGCCCGGCTGGGCGGATGGGCGCGAGCCTTTTTGGTTTACAATGATCGAATTTCTTTGAGCGACTGCGCCTCGCTACTCATCCTGAGTCTGACGGTGACGGAATGACCGACGCTTCCGGCGACGCGATCCTTGTGCGGGGGGCGCGCCAGAACAATCTGAAGAACCTGAGCCTCGACATTCCTTTGAACGAGCTCGTGGTGGTGACCGGCGTCTCGGGGTCCGGCAAGTCCTCGCTCGTCTTCGACACGCTCTATGCGGAAGGACAGCGCCGCTACGTCGAGACGTTCTCGCCGTACGCGCGGCAGTTTCTCGATCGCATGGACAAGCCCCAGGTCGATGCGATCGCGGGCATCCCTCCGGCCATCGCCATCGATCAGACCAATCCGGTGCGGACCTCGCGCTCCACCGTGGGCACGATGACGGAGCTGAACGATCATTTGAAGCTGCTGTTCGCGCGGGCGGCGGCGCTGTTCTGCCGATGCTGCGGCAAGCCCGTACGCAGAGACACTGCCGAGAGCATCTACGAGGATCTGCTGCACAGGGCAAAGAGTGCCGGCGATCCGCGCCTGCTGTTGTGTTTCCCGGTCCCCGTGCCCTTGAGCTTCAAGGAGGCGGAGGTTCGTGAGCTGCTGGAGAAGCAGGGTTACACGCGTTTCCTGGAAAACCCCGCGGATGTGAAGGCGCGTGCCGTGGCAGCCGAGCCACCCCCGACGCCGCAGCGTGGCCGCAAGAAAGACAAGCGGGCGGCGGCACAGACACTGGTGGTGCTGGAAGTCGTGCAGGATCGGTTGCGCGCGGGCGGTGCGGAGCGTGGCCGCGTGCTCGAATCTCTCGAGGCAGCCCTGCGTGTGGGCCAAGGGCGCGTGAACATTCACATCGTCGATGACAGCGATCCCCCACGAAGCGTGCAGTGCTGGAAATATTCCGGCGGATTGCATTGTGCGGAATGCGATCTGACGTACCGCGAGCCGAACCCGAGCCTGTTCTCGTTCAACTCGCCGGTCGGCGCGTGCGAGACCTGTCGCGGCTTCGGCCGCACCATCGGCATCGACTACGGCCTCGTCATTCCGGATGAGAGCAAGTCGTTGCGGGGCGGCGCGGTCAAGACGTGGCAGACCAAGTCGTACGCGGAGTGTCAGGACGATCTCGTCAAGTTCGCCAAGAAGCGCGGCATTCCGCTGGATATCCCGTGGCGCGAGCTGAGCGCCGATCAGCGCAAGTGGGTGATCGAGGGCGAGGGTCCCTGGAGCAAGGGAGTGTGGTACGGCGCCAAGCGGTTCTTCGAGTGGCTCGAGACGCGCTCATACAAGATGCACGTCCGTGTCCTGCTGTCACGCTATCGCGCCTATACGCCGTGTGACGCCTGCGATGGGGCTCGCCTGAAGACGGACGCTCTGCTGTGGCGCGTGGGCACGCGAGAGCTCGCCGATTCGGTGTTGCCTCCGGAGCAGCGGTTTCGGGCTCACGGAGTGCAGTGGAGCGATGCAGCGCTGCACCAGCTTCCCGGGTTGGCGATCCACGACCTGATGTTGCTGCCGATCGAGCGAGCCTGCGAGTTCTTCCGCAAGCTCGAGCTCCCCAAGCCTTTCGACGAGGCCACCGACCTGCTGCTGACGGAGATCCGGGGCCGCTGCGGCTATCTCGCCGACGTCGGGCTCGGGTATCTCACACTCGATCGCCAGTCGCGCACGCTCTCCGGGGGCGAAGTCCAGCGCATCAACCTGACGACGGCGCTGGGAACCTCGCTCGTCAACACGCTGTTCGTGCTGGACGAGCCCTCCATCGGCTTGCATCCGCGGGACATGCAGCGCGTCATCGGCGTGATGAAACGACTGCGCGACGCCGGCAACTCGCTGGTCGTCGTCGAGCACGATCCGCAGATCATGCTGGAGGCGGATCGGATCCTGGACATGGGACCGGGAGCGGGCGAGCGCGGCGGTGAGATCGTATTCTTCGGCAGCCCGAAGGAGATCCGCAAGCATGCCCGGTCGCTGACCGGGGAGTATCTCAGCGGGCGCAAGACGGTGGTTGCAGCGCCCCGCAAGCCGGCTGTCGCGCCCGATGAGCGCGTGAATGCCCAGGCGGTCGCGAGAGTCGAGGTCGTGGCCGAGGCCGTCTCCAACAGATGGCTGGAGCTGCGCGGCGCGCGCCAACACAACTTGAAGGGCATCGACGTGCGCCTTCCCCTGAAGCGCCTCGTGTGCGTCACCGGAGTCTCCGGATCCGGCAAGTCCACCCTCATCGAGGATGTGCTCTACCCTGCGCTCCTGAAGTATCGCGGCAGGCCGACCGAGGCGCCGGGCGAGTTTGCCGGGTTGAGCGGCGCCGAATTGATCGACGATGTCGTCATGGTCGACCAGACTCCCGTGGGCCGCACGACGCGCTCGAATCCGGCCAGTTATGTCGGCGCATTCGATGTCATTCGCGCGCTGTTCGCCGCCGAGCCGGCGGCGCAGGAGCGCAAGTACACCGCCGGCACGTTCAGCTTCAACTCCGGCAACGGGCGCTGCCCCACCTGCAGCGGCAACGGCTTCGAGCACGTCGAGATGCAGTTCCTGTCGGACGTGTATCTGCGCTGCCCCGACTGCAACGGCCGCCGCTACCGCGACGAAGTGCTGGACATCAAGCGCGAGGGCGCGGACGGCCGGCGCTGCAGCATCTCCGACGTCCTGGACATGACGGTGACCGAGGCCCTCGCCTTCTTCGCCGATTCCAAGGAGCTCGCCGCGCGCCTGGCGCCGCTCGCCGACGTGGGACTGGAGTACGTCAAGCTCGGCCAACCCGTGCCGACACTCTCCGGCGGAGAAGCCCAACGGTTGAAGCTGGCGGGCCATCTGGCGGAAGCCGGCTCCGTCATCTCCAGCACGACGCATCACGGCAAGCTGTTTCTGTTCGATGAGCCCACCACCGGGCTGCACTTCGACGATGTCGCCAAGCTGCTGAAGGCGTTTCGCAAGCTGCTCGCCGCCGGGCATTCGCTGCTGGTCATCGAGCACAACCTCGATGTGATCCGCGCGAGCGACTGGATCGTGGACCTGGGCCCGGACGGTGGCGACCGCGGTGGCGAGATCGTGTGCACCGGCACTCCGGCGCAGGTGCGCGCCCATCCGCGCTCCTACACAGGCCAGGCGCTGGCCGAATACGAGAAGGCGCTTTCCGGCGACAAGCCCGTGGGCGAGGCCCTCAACAAAGCCGCCGCCGAGCCGGTCTTTGCAAGCGATGCCGTCCGGGAGCCGAGTGCCGTCTACGGCCGCGGCATGGCGCGCGCGAACAATGCCGTGGTGATTCACAACGCACGCGAGCACAACCTCAAGAGCATCGACGTCCAGATCCCGCGCGACAAATTCACGGTCGTCACCGGGGTATCGGGGTCTGGCAAGTCGACGCTCGCGTTCGACATCCTCTTCAATGAGGGTCAGCGCCGTTACCTCGAGTCTCTGAATGCGTATGCCCGGCAGTTCGTTCAGCCCGCGGCGCGTCCCGATGTCGATGCGATATTCGGCATTCCGCCCACGGTCGCCATCGAGCAGCGCACCAGTCGTGGCGGGCGCAAGAGCACGGTGGCCACGCTTACTGAGATCTATCACTTTCTGCGGCTCTTGTACGTGAAGCTCGGCACCCAGCATTGCCCCGACTGCGAAGTGCCCATCGAGCCGCAGAGCGCCGCTTCGATCGCAGCGCGGCTGCTGCGGGACTACAAGGGCAGACGCATCGCGCTGCTGGCGCCACTGGTGGTGGCGCGCAAGGGCTACTACACCGACCTTGCGAAATGGGCCGCCAAGAAGGGCTTCAAGACCTTGCGCGTGGATGGCGCCAGTCTCTCCACATCGCAGTGGCCGCGACTGTCGCGCTTCAAGGAGCACACGATCGAGCTGCCGGTGGCGGAGATCGACGTGGCCTCGAAGTCCGACACCGCGCTGCACCAGGCATTGGCTCGCGCCCTCGACTTCGGCAAGGGCATCGTGCATGTGCTGGGCCCGAAGTCGGACCGCGTCACCGTGTTCTCCACCAAGCGTGCCTGCCCCTCCTGCGGGCGCAGCTTCGCCGAGCTGGACCCGCGCTTGTTCTCGTTCAACTCCAAGCACGGCTGGTGCGGGAGCTGCTTCGGCACCGGCGTCGAGATGACGGGCTTCGACGAGGAGCAGAGCGGCGAGGAAGTCTGGTGGAACGACTGGTACGAGCATGAGCCCGTGGCCTGCAGCGCCTGCGCCGGTCAGCGGCTGAGCCCGATCGCGCTGCACGTGCGCTTCCGTAATCGCTCCATCGCCGATCTCACTCGGGAGTCTGTCGCGCAATCGCGGGACTTTTTCGCGCAGCTGCAGCTGAATGCGCGCGAGACGGAGATTGCCCGCGACCTGCTCGCGGAGTTGCGCTCCCGGCTCGGATTTCTGGATCGGGTGGGGCTCGGGTACATGCAGCTCGACCGCTCGGCACCGACGCTCTCGGGAGGGGAAGCGCAACGCATCCGGCTCGCGGCGCAGCTCGGCTCCAACCTGCAGGGTGTCTGCTACGTGCTCGATGAGCCCACGATCGGCCTGCATCCGCGCGACAACGAGATCCTGCTCGACTCGCTCACCGAGCTGGCCAGTCACCGCAACACCCTGGTGGTGGTGGAGCACGACGAGGACACGATCCGTCGCGCCGACTACGTGCTGGATCTGGGCCCGGCGGCGGGGGTGCGCGGCGGCGAGGTCGTCGGGTCGGGCACTGTGAAGGATCTCATGCGTAACCCGCGCTCGACCACGGGCCGCTTCCTGGCCGAGCCGCTGCTGCACCCTGCGCAACCCCTTCGCGCCGTGGACACCCGCACTGATCTGCTGAAGCTGGATCGGGTGACGCTCCACAACGTCAAGGGGACGGATGTCGAGATCCCGCTGGGCCGGCTCGTCGTCATCACGGGTGTGTCGGGATCCGGCAAGTCGACTCTCGCCAGAGACGTGCTGTACGCGAATCTGCGGCGGATTCTGGGTGAGACGAACGGCAATGGCCGCGGCAGGGGCGGCAACGGTGCTGCGCGCAAACAAGCCAAGCGCATTGCAAAACAGGACCTCGTCGGCTGTTCCGGTTTGCGCGGGGTGGAGAAGGTCGATCGGGTGCTGGAAGTCGACCAGACGCCCATCGGCAAGACGCCGCGATCCTGTCCGGCGACGTACGTCGGGTTCTGGGACGACATCCGGGCGATCTACGCGGGGACTACCGAAGCGCGCATCCGCGGCTACACCTCGAGCCGTTTCTCATTCAACACGGCCGGTGGGCGCTGCGAAGCCTGCGAGGGCCAGGGCGTCAAGACCATCGAGATGAGCTTTCTCCCCGACGTCAAGGTCGCCTGCGATGTCTGTGGCGGTCGCCGCTTCAACTCCGAGACGCTCGCGGTCTTGTGGCGAGAGAAGAGTATCGGCGACATTCTCGCCATGAGTGTCGATGCCGCCGTCGAGTTCTTCCAGGCGCATCCGCGTGTGCATCACGCGCTCAAGCTGCTGCAGGACGTGGGTCTCGGCTATCTGACGCTCGGCCAACAGAGTCCGACGCTCTCAGGCGGCGAGGCACAACGCATCAAGCTGGTCACGGAGCTCTCCAAGGTGCGGGGCGACCTCCGCGCCGGTCCGCGGTTCAAGCCAAAGCACACCCTGTACGTGCTTGATGAGCCCACGGTGGGCCTGCACATGGCGGACGTCGAGAAGCTGATCCACGTGCTGCATCGACTGGTCGAGGCGGGCAATACGGCCGTGGTCGTCGAGCACAACCTCGATATCATGGCCGAAGCGGATTGGATCCTGGATATGGGACCGGAGGCCGGGGAGGGTGGCGGAAGAATCGTCGCTGAAGGCACGCCGGCGGAGATCGCCCGGCGGAAGAAGCAATCGCACACAGGACGCGTGCTGAGCGAGTTCCTCAAGGACCGGACGGCCTCCTGAGAGGCGCGGCCACCCGCGCTCGCGCGGCATTGCACCGGCGGACTTCCGCATTACCTCAGGATCATGTTGCGCGCAACGCAACTGTCACGGGCACGCTCGCAGCTCTCACGGCCGGCGTGCAGCTCGCATGGCCGGCACCGCAGCGCTGATGAGCGCCACGAGCACCGTGCCAACGACGGCGCGAATGAGGAAGCTCAGATTGCCGATGGAGCGCAGCTGCTGTTGTGAGTTCTCCCGGAACGAGGAGGTCTGGGTCTCGTTGGAGGAGTTGGCGAACACCCGATCGATGGTGTCGGACATGGCCGCGGCACGCTGCGGGTCCGAGATGACGGCGTAGAGATTGCGTACCGTGCTCTTGTTGAGCGTTCGCCCTTCATCCAGGTGAGAGCCGTGCGGCCGGGTTTGCGCCAGATACCGGCCCAGACGAGGGGAAGGTACTTCAAGCGGTGCTCTCGATGACTGTACCGCTCAGTCTACTGGGATGCGCGCGGGAGGTAGCAGTTCGCGCGACAGACCGCCGGTTGTGTCGGATCAACCGTGCGCCGTGCCGCCACCTGGCGGTCCACGGCAATGCCAAGTGGTCCGCCCGGTGCGCACGAAAATGGTCCTTGTCCCTGGCCCGGCGCCGGTCGAGCATGCGCCTGCGTGGCAGGGGGCTGGCATGGGCAATGACGTCGGGCGTCGTGTGTTGGGAGCTGCGGCCTTTGCGTTTGGGGTCATCGGCCTGGTCAGGCATGACTTCGACACCTGGCAGCAGCTCCACTCTCTGTGGCAGACCCCTCTCGGCGCGGGCCTCGTGTGCGTCGCAACGATTGCGGAAATCGCCGGCGGAGCCGCCATTCAGTGGAACAGGAGCGCGCGCCCGGCTGCCCTGGCGCTCGGGATCGTGTATCTGTTCTTCGCGCTGCGCTGGGTACCCGCGATCCTCGCCCACCCCGGGAGCTATGACGGCTGGGGCAATGTGTTCGAGCAACTCTCGCTCGTTTGCGGAGCACTGATCGTCTATGCGTGCGCACCTCCCGTATCTGCCTCGGTGCCGCGGCTCGCGCAGGCAGGTCGCTATCTCTTCGGTGTCTGTGTCATCTCTTTCACGCTCGAGCAGCTGGTCTACCTGGATGCAACGGCGAGCTTCGTGCCGACGTGGATCCCGCCGGGGCCGATGTTCTGGGCGGTCCTCACGACGGTGGCGATGGGTCTGGGCGCCCTCGCCCTGCTCTCCGGGCAGCTCGCGGTGCTGGCTTCCCGACTGCTCACTCTCATGATGGTGGGGTTCGGTCTGCTGATCTGGCTGCCGCGGCTGCTCTCCAATCCTCAGGATTCGATGAACTGGGGCGGCAATGCCCAGAATCTGGCCATTACCGGCGCGTCGTGGATCGTGTCCGACTTCCTCGCGCGCACCGCAGCGACCGTCACGCCCCGGTCTGCGTCGATGCACGACGCCCGGGCGGGCCAGTGATTTCACGGGCGGGGCGCCGTAGACTGCCCCCATGGCACACGACCTCGTTTGCTGGAAATGCGGCACATCGCTGGCCGCCCTGAGCTTGCCGCTGCGCAGGCTGGACGAATGTCCGAAGTGCCGTGCCGAGCTGCACGTCTGTCGTATGTGCGTCGACTACGACACGCGCGTCGCCAAACACTGTCGCGAGCCGACGGCCGAGGAAGTCAGCGATAAGACCCACGCGAACTTCTGCGATCACTTCAAGCCGCGGTCGGCGGCGTACGTTCCGCCCAACACGGCGGAAGTCGACAAGGCCAAAGCGGAGCTCGCGAAGCTGTTCGG
>Ga0070680_100002901_pt1 | contig 12740 bp, 10 predicted proteins | sample KBSC73BmetaG_FD_64672 | JGI IMG/M metagenome (GOLD analysis project Ga0070680, IMG submission 64672) | Corn rhizosphere microbial communities from Kellogg Biological Station, Michigan, USA - KBS C7-3B metaG | ecosystem: Host-associated > Plants > Roots > Rhizosphere | place: USA: Michigan...
GCACGGTCGCGAAGTCGCCGATCGCCACCTCGATCCGCTCGGCTCCGGGCTTGGCGCGCAACCGCGCGACCATCGCCTCCGAAAGGTCGATCCCCACGACCCGGACGCCGCGCGCCGAGAGCGGCAGCGCGATCCGGCCGGTGCCGATCCCGAGCTCGAGCGCGCGGCCGTCACCGGCGAGTTGCTCGAGGAAGTCGACGGCGGGCTCGACGACGGACGCATCGAACATGCCGGCAGCCAACTCGTCGTAGCGGGCGGCAACGGCCTCTCCGAAGTGGTTCTCGGGCACTGTGGACACATCGTTGCACTCTCGTATGGGGTCTGACCCCTGACGGAAGCGCAACGAATCTTCCACAGGCAGCGAGGTCGCTCGTTCTCGCGTTTTGGTGGAAGGATCGTGACTTCCGGGTGACGATTCCGGCGCACTTCTGTAGGGGGTCTGACCCCGAACTAGCGCGCGGCCGGCCGGACGGCGGCCCGAAGAGGCTCGACCCGAACGGCCGAGACCTTGTACTCGGGCGTGCCGATCAGGGGGTCGCCGACGTCGTGGATGAGCCAGTTCACCTTCGCCTGCGCGAAGTGCAGCGCCATCCAGACGAGACCCGGGTAGACGCGCTCCGAGTAGTGCGCCTCCGCCTCGAGCGTCCCGCGCCGCGAGACGAGGCGCGCGACCTCGCCGTCGGCGATCCCGAGTGCGGCCCCGTCCTCGGCGTTGAGCTCGAAGAACGGCTGCTCCTGCTTCTCGAGGACGCCGGGCTCGCGCATCGTCATCGTCGCCGAGTTGTAGTGGTAGAGCGTGCGCCCCGTCGAGAGGATGAACGGGTACTCGGAGTCGGTCGGCTCGATCGGCGGCTGGTACTCGACGGGGAAGAACCGCCCGCGGCCGCCGGGCAGCGCCGGCTCGGGCGCGTGGAGGTACGGCGTCCCGGGGTGGTCGAGGTCGGTGCACGGCCACTGGATGCCGTGGGGCTCGAGCCGCGGATAGCGGATCCCGTACCAGTTCGGGGAGAGGTCGGCGAGCTCGTTCCAGACCTCCTCGGGCGACTCGTACGCGGGCCAGAACCCGCCGAGCGCGGCCGCCATCGCGCAGACGATCCGCCAGTCCTCGCGCGCCTCGCCGGGGCAGTCGAGCGCCTTGCGCACCCGGTTCACGCGGCGCTCGGTGTTCGTGAACGTGCCGTCCTTCTCCGCGAAGCTCGACGCCGGCAGCACGACATCTGCGTACTTGCGGGTCGAGTCGTTCAGGAAGATGTCCTGGGAGACGATGAACTCGCAGCCGGCGAGGCCTTGCTCGACGTGGTGGGCGTTCGGCTCGGTCTGCGCCGGGTTCTCGCCGATCAGGTAGAGGGCCTTCACCCGCCCGTCGTGGAGGCCCGAGACGATCTGGTCGAGCCGGTAGCCGGGGGTCTGCGGCAGCTCGACGCCCCAGGCGTCCGCGAACTTCGCGTGGACCTCGGGATCCTCGACCGGCTGGTAGCCGGGGTAGTACGACGGGTTCGCGCCGGAGTCGTTCAGCCCCTGGACGTTGTTCTGGCCGCGGAGCGCGTTCAGGCCGGTCGACTCGTAGCCGAGGTGGCCGGTCATCAGCACGAGGTTCGAGAGCGACCAGATGTTGTCGACGCCGCAGGCGTGCTCGGTCATCCCGAGCGTGTAGAAGATCGCCGCGTACCGTTCGCCCGCGTACTCGCGCGCGGTCTGGCGGATCGCCTCCGCGTCGACGCCGGTGACGCGCGCCGCCTCCTCCGGCGAGTAGCGCGAGACGACCTCGCGCACCGCGTCGAAGCCGACCGTGTGCGCCCGGATGTAGTCCTCGTCCTGGAGCCCCTCCGCCAGGATCGTGTGCATCATCGCGTTGATCAGCCAGACGTCGGTGCCTGGGCGCACCTGCAGATGGCGCTTCGCGAGCTTGGTCAGCCAGATCTTGCGCGGGTCGGCGACGACGATCGTGGCGCCCTTGCGCGCCGCCTTCTTGATCCGCAGCGCGAGCACGGGGTGCGCCTCGGTCGTGTTCGACCCGATCACGAGCAGGAAGCGGGCGTTCTCGATCTCGGGGATCGAGTTGGTGCTTGCTCCTCTGCCGAACGACCTGACCAGGCCGTAGAGGGTCGGAGCGTGTCAGGTCGCCTCGCACGAGTGGACGGAGTTGGTGCCGATCACCCCCCGCGCCAGCTTCTGGATCAGGTAGTTCTCCTCGTTCGTCAACCGGGCCGAGGCGAGAAAGCCGACCGCCTGGGGGCCGTGTCGCTCCTTGACCCGGGACAGTCCCCCGGCCGCGGCCGAAAGCGCCTCGTCCCAGGAGGCCGGGTGAAGCTCCCCGTCATCGCCCCGGATCAGCGGCTGCGTCAGGCGGTCGGGGTGGTGGACGAAGTTGAAGGCGAAGCGCCCCTTGACGCAGAGGTTGCCCTCGTTCGAGACGTACGACGGGTCGGACGTGACCTTGACGATCCGCTTCGTCTCGGGGTCGACGTTCAGGTCGACCTGGCAGCCGACGCCGCAGAACGTGCACGTCGTCTTCGTCCTGGTCAGCGCCGCCTCGCGGCCGGGCGGCGCGCCCTCCTCGAACTTCTCGTAGAGCGCGCCGGTCGGGCAGACCGAGAGGCACCCGCCGCACAACTCGCACTCGGTGTCGAGCCAGCCTCGCCCCCACGTCGGGACGACCCGCGCCTCGGCGCCGCGGCCCTCCAGCGACAGCGCCGAGCACTGCATCACCTCCTGCGTGTACCGGACGCAGCGCGCGCACAGGATGCACGCGTCGGGGTCGTAGCCCATCAGCAGGTCGCGGTCCTCGTACGGCTCGCGTTTGGCATCCGGCAGGACGAGCGGCGCCTCGACGCCGAGATCGTCCGCGAGCTCGAGCAGCTCGTTCGGCCGGCCTGCGGGCGAGGCGTTGAGGTGCTCGGCCAGCAGCATCTCCGTCAGCGTCCGCTGGAACTGGGGCACCGACGAGTTCGTCGACACGACCATGCCGGCGGCGACACGGGTTGCGCAGGCGGGCAGCGGACGAGGCGATCCCTCGACCCCGACGACGCACATGCGGCAGCCGCCGTAGGGGTCGAGCTTCGAGTCGTGGCAGAGCGTGGGAACGAAGACGTCGTTGCGGGCGAGCGCGTGGAGGAGCAGCTCGCCCTCGGGAGCCGCGACCTCGCGACCGTCGACCGTGAAACTGACCACGCTGCTCCCGGCGCCTACCTGATCCTGTAGGTCAGCCTTCTCGTGGTCGCCGACGACTTGTACTGGACGAGCAGCGTCACGGTGACCGACTTCCCCTTCGAGCGAACGGGGACGCCGACCACGCAGGACCGATAGGGAGCGGGCCCGTTGACGGCTGTCGTCCTGACCGGCGAGCTGCCCACCTTGGCGGCGCAGCCGAGCGCCGACGGCGCGACGCTCTGGGCGCCGAGCAGCACGCGCGCCCGGACGACGAACCGCTGCCCGGCATGCGGAAGCCCGACGGGCGAGACGACGAACCGCGGAGGCGCGGGCGGCGGCGTCGTCGTGGTCGGGGGCGGCGGAGGAGCGGTCGGCAGGATCAACCGGTACGTGAAGATGCCGTTCCCGTCGGGCGCGTCGTCGCCGATCGACCCGCCGTTGTCCCTGGTCGTCTCCACGTAGAAGTTGAGCCCCGTCGTGTTCCCGAGATCGGAGCGGTTGATCCGGAAGGAGATCTGCCCGGCGGCAGTGGAGCTCTGCAGCGTCGGCGCGCTCGCGGCCGCGAACGACGACCCGTTCCAGGCGAAGAGGCCGGTGTGGTCCTTGACCCCGGCGTAGACGTAGTCGAATCCGCCGTTGCCCGTGGCGCCGTTCCCGTCGGTGTCCATGACCACCAGGATCCCCTCGTTGGGCTGGAAGTCCGACGAGTGGTTCGCCAGCGTGACGGTCACCGTGATGTTCCCCTGGTCGTCGTTGGCGACGCCGATGCTGCTGATGTCCGGCGCGCCGTTGACGGCGTCGCCGACACGGTCGGTGTACGTCTGGGAGCCCGCGCCCGCGCGCAGCGGGACGAATGCACGGGCCGGCTGCAGTCGGAAGGCCGCGCGGCTGTCGCGAGGATGGCCGCTCGCGGAGGCCGCCACGCCCGCGACCACGAGGGCCGCGGCCACCAGAACGAGACCTGCCTTCATCACTCTCCCCTTTCACCGTTTGACTCCCCGGGCGGTTGTATCACGAGCGGCGCCACGATCATGGGGCCAGGCACTTCGCCTTCAGCCGGGTCACCTCGGCCAGCACCAACGGGCGGGTCGAGGGACCGATCCTGCGGTTGACCCTCCCGTCGGCCCACATCACCACCCACCCCGTTCGCCGGTCGAGGTAGTGAAGCGCAGCGACGTGCGGCGTCCCGCGGATCGTCGCCTTCACCACCGCGAACCGGTCGCTCATGTAGGTCGCCTTGCAGACGTCGACCGGCCGCCAGTGCCGCGTGCCGTAGAAGCCGGTCACTGCGCCCCAGATCGTCGCCGCCAGCGCCACGGCGACGATCATCCGAGCGGCTCGATCAGCGCCGGCCAGTGACGCGCGACGTTCCGCACGGGGATCGGCGACGCCTGGCCGAGGCCGCAGATCGAGGTCTGCGCCATCGCCTCCAGCCACTCGTCGACCTTCTCGCGCGGCATCGCGGCACGACCGTGCTCCAGCTCCTCGACGACGTGGTGGAGGGCGCGGTTGCCGATCCGGCAGGGCGTGCACTTCTGGCACGACTCCTCGGCGAAGAAGCGCATCGTCTCGCCGAGCAGCCGGAGCACCGGATAGCTCGTGGGGAACACCTGGACGGCCGCCGAGCCCGGGCCGCTCCCCCACTCCCCGAGCGCCTCGCGCGTGAGCGGGACGTCGAGCGCCGCCGGCGGGAGGATCCCGCTCGCAGCGCCTCCCGGGACGAACGCGCCGACCTCGGCGGTGAAGCCGCCGGCGTGCTCGTCGACGAGCCGCCGCGCGGTCACGTCCGGCGGCGCCTCGTAGCAGCCGGGCTCATGGACGGCCCCCGACACCGACCACAACCGCCCCGGTTGCCACTCCCCGCGGAGGATCCGAGCGACGTGGACGAGCGTCTCGACGTTGTTGATCAGCGTCGGCCGGCCGAGGTAGCCCTTCTGCGCCGGGAACGGCGGGCGCAGCCGCGGCATCCCGCGGCGGCCCTCCATCGACTCGAGCATCGCCGACTCCTCGCCGCAGACGTACGAGCCGGCGCCGACGACGACGTGCACGTTCAACCCGCGCTCCGCGATCGCGTCGTGCAGGCGGGCGCGCGACGTGGCGTATTCCTCGCGGAGGTAGACGAACGCCTCGTCGACCTCGCAGAAGCGCATCGCCGCGACGAGCCCCTCCAGCAGGAGGTGCGGGCGCAGCTCCATCACGTAGCGGTCCTTGATCGTCCCCGGCTCCCCCTCGTCGGCGTTGACGATCACGACACGGGGGCCGGGCTCGCGGCGGACGGCGTCCCACTTGCGGTGCGTGGGGAAGCCGGCGCCGCCCATGCCCGTCAGGCCCGCGGCCTCGAGCCGGGCGAGCACCTCCTCGGGCGGGAGCTCCGGGGGGTCGCGCGGCTCGTCGGGCTCGAGCAGGAAGCCGTTCGTCCGGTGGGTGACGCCGCCGCGGACGTCGTCGCCGTCCATGACCACCGGCGCCAGGTCGCAGTGGCCGAGACAGGCGACGGCCAGCGCGCCGTCCGCGTTCGCGCCCATGCAGTCGCACACCGGCCCGGTGCAGATGCGGACGACGTCCGCCGGCACCTGCAGGAACGAATAGAACGACACGACCTCGTGCACCTCGCCTCGGCGGATGTTCATGTGGTCGGCGAGCGAGTCCGACAGCTCGGGCGTGATCGGCCCCACCTCACGGCGCACGCGCCCGAGGTTGTCGAGCAGCCGCGTGCGCTCGGTCGGAAGTTCCGGCAGGAGCGAGGTCAGGGCGAGGACGTCCGTGCTCCGATTATCGCGGCGATGCGAAAGGCGGCGTGCGCAACCACGCAGCCGAGGGCGGCGCCGGCGATTACGTCGGGTGAGCGCGTCACCGGCAGTGACAGGCTCGAGCCTGTCACTGCCGTTCTAGGAGCGGTACGAGAGCTGCTCGCGCTTGCCGCTCTCTCCCGAGCGGACAATCGCGTCGCACACCTCGGCCGCGCGATAGCCGTCCTCGAAGGTGGCGCCGTGAGGCGCGACCTCCGAGTCGTCGGCGATCGCGCGGAGCAGGTGGTGGAGCTCGTTCACGAACGTGTCGCCCCAGCCGATGATGTGCCCCGGCGGCCACCAGAACTCCCAGAACGGATGGTCGGCCTCGGAGACGAGCACCCTGGTGAACCCCCGCGTGCGGCCGCCGTTCCGGAACACCTCCAGCTCGTTCAGCCGCTCCATGTCGAACGCCAGCGACCCCTTCGAGCCGTTGATCTCCCACTGGAACGCGTTCCGCCGGCCGAGCGCCAGGCGGGTGGACTCGATCGTCCCGACGGCGCCGTTCTCGAACTCGACCGCCGCCTCGATCGCGTCGTCGACCTGGCGGTCCGGGAGGAACGTCTTGACCAGCGCGGAGACCGAAGCGAGATCGCCGACCAGGTACCGCGCGAGGTCGACGACGTGCGCGCCGAGATCGCCGAGCGCGCCGCTGCCCGCCTCGTCCGCGTGGAACCGCCAGGTGTCCAGCGACGGGTCGTCGCCCCAGTCCTGGAGGTAGCGCCCGCGGAAGTGGCGGATCTCGCCGAGCTCGCCCGCGTCGATCAGCTCGCGCGCGAGCCGCACGGCCGGGACGAACCGGTAGTTGAAGGCGCACAGGTGCTTGACGCCGGTTGCCGCCACCGCCTTCCAGATCTCGTAGCTCTCGTCGGCGTCGCGGCCGAGCGGTTTCTCGCAGACGACGTGCTTGCCCGCCTGCGCGGCGGCGATCGTCGGCTCGGCGTGGACGGCGTTCGGGCCACCGTTGTCGAACAGCGTGATCCCGGGGTCGGAGACGATGTCGTGCCAGTCGGTCGTCCAGCGCTCGTAGCCGTAGCGCTCGGCAGCCCCGCGCACGGCCTCCTCGTTCCGGCCGGCGATCGCGACCAGCCGCGGCATGAGCGGCGGCGGCCAGGTCATGTAGGCGATCTTGCGGAACGCGTTCGAGTGCGCCTTCCCCATGAAGGCGTACCCCAGCATCCCGACTCCGATCGAGGGGATTTCGCCTGCGGCGGAATCCCTAGCTGTCGCGCCGATTCCCACGACGGCTAGCTCCTCTGCATGGCTGCGTCGAAAGCCAAGTCTGAAGGCATGAAGTCGGTACGCATCACGAACGCCAACGCATCCTGCGCGCCGTACTCACGGTCCATTCCCGAATCCTCCCACTCGATCGACAGCGGTCCCGTGTAGCCGATCCGGTTCAGTGCCCGGAACAGCTCCTCGAAGTCGACGTCGCCGTGGCCGGGCGAGACGAAGTCCCAGCCGCGCGCCTCCTCGCCGAAGTTCAAATGCGAGCCGAGGATCGACCGCCGCCCGTCGAGGCGCTTGCGCGAGTCCTTGACGTGCACGTGGTAGATCCGGTCGGCGAACTCGAGGGCGAACTGGGCGGTGTCGAGGTGCTGGTGCGCGAAGTGGCTCGGGTCGAGGTTGATCCCGAAGCCCTCGCGGTCGTCGATCGCGTCCAGCGTCTTGCGGGTGGTGACGAAGTCGTACGCGATCTCGGTCGGATGCACCTCGAGCCCGAACTTCACGCCCTCCGCGTCGAAGACGTCGATGATCGGCGACCAGCGCTCGGCGAAGTCCTCGTAGCCGCGCTCGACCTCGGCGAAGTCGTTCGGCGGGAACGAGTAGAGCATGTGCCAGACCGCCGAGCCGGTGAAGCCGTTCACCTGCGTGACGCCGAGCCGCGCCGCCGCGCGGGCGGTGTCCTTCATCCGCTCGGCCGCGCGCTGCTGGACGCCGGCCGGCTCGCCGTCCCCCCACACGTCCGGGGGGAGGATCGCCTGGTGCCGCGCGTCGATCGGGTCGCAGACGGCCTGCCCGACGAGGTGGGCGCCGAGGGCGAAGCAGTTCAGATGGTTGCGCTCGAGCACCTCCTGGATGCCGGCGCAGTAGTCGTCCTCGGCCAGCGCGCGGTCGACCTCGAAGTGGTCGCCCCAGCAGGCGAGCTCGAGGCCGTCGAAACCCCAGCGGCCGGCCCTCTCGGCCAGATCCTCGAGCGGCAGGTCGGCCCACTGGCCGGTGAAGAGCGTGACCGGTCTCGCCATCGCGTCGATCTTATGCGCGTAGCATCCGGGCGTGCTCGCCGCCGTCGTCGCACTCGCGCTCGCGTTCCACGCCACGCCGACCGTGTCGAAGCTCGTCCATTTCAAGTCGCCGTCCGGAAACATCAACTGCATCGGGGCGGCCGCCGACAAGTTCGAGCCGGCGTTCGTCGACTGCATCGTCCGGAAGAACACATGGCCGAGCGTCCCCCGCAAACCGGCGAGGTGCGATCTCGACTGGGTCGGGACGGACCTCGGCGTGGCGAAGCGAAAGGTCTTCGTCGGAGCCTGCCGCGGCGACATCGGGCCGCTCTGCATCGACCCGGCCAACCCGTGCAGCACGCTCGCCTACGGCCGGTCGGTCGACCTGGGACCGATCCGCTGCGTCTCGGCCACGACCGGAGTCACGTGCCGCTATCGGACTGCGCCCCGGCTGGGCTTCCGCATTGCCCGTGAAGGCTACGTCGTCTACCGCCGGTAGCTGGTTGACTACGGCGCGATGACGACCTGGGGGATCATCTCGACCGCCGACATCAACCGGCTGGTCATCCCACCGGCCCAGGAGTCGCCGGCGATCGACCTGGTCGCGGTCGCCAGCCGGACCCAGGAGCGCGCCGACGAGTACGCCGCGAAGTGGGGCATCCCGCGCGCGTACGGCTCTTACGAGGCGCTGCTCGCCGACCCGGAGATCGAGTGCGTCTACATCTCGCTGCCGAACACGATGCACACCGAGTGGTCGATCAAGTCGGTCGAGGCCGGCAAGCACGTGCTGTGCGAGAAGCCGTTCACGCGCAACCCGGACGACGTCATCGCCGCCTGGGATGCGGCCGACCGCGCCGGCCGCATCCTGTCCGAGGCGTTCATGTGGCGGCACAATCCGCAGACCTCGCGTCTGCGCGGACTGATCGACGACGGCGCGATCGGCGAGGTGCGGCTGATCCGGTCGGCGTTCTCGTACTCGCTCTACGACGAGGACAACATCCGCCTGCGGCCCGACGTCGAGGGCGGCGCGCTGATGGATGTCGGGTGCTACTGCGTGAGCGGATCGCGCCTGGCGGCGGGTGCGGAGCCGGTGCGCGTGTACGGGTCGGCGTGGTACGGCCCGAGCGGCACCGACTGGGTCTTCACCGCGTCGCTGCGCTTCCCCGGCGACGTGCTCGCGACTTTCGACTGCGGCACCGCGTTGCCGAACCGCGACGAGCTCGAGGTGGTCGGCAGCGAGGGCTCGCTGTTCCTGGACGATCCCTGGCACGCGGGCACGCCGGTGATCGAGCTGCGCCGCGAAGGCGGGGTCGAGCGGATCGAGCACGAGCCGGCGAACTCGTACCGCCTGGAACTGGAGAACGTCGGTGCCGCGGCCGCCGGCGAGGCGGAGCTCCTGCTCGGCCGCGACGACGCGATGGGCCAGGCACGCACGCTCGAGGCGCTGCACCGGTCGGCTCAGAGCGGCGAGCCCGTCTCGCTGTAGTGGACGCCGCCGAGGCGCGCGCGCGGGCGGCGGCGATGCTGGCCGAGGCCGGGATCGTGCTGACGCCGGCCGAGGGCGCCGCGATCGAAGTGGCCGACTTCGGGCTGGGCGACCTCGAGCGCTGGGGGCTGCAGATCGTGGTCTACGTGAACACGGATCGGGTCTGCGCGAAGGAGCTGGTCATGTTCCCGGGCCAGGAGTGTCCGGAGCACCGGCACCCGCCGGTCGACGGCGGGCCCGGGAAGGAGGAGACATTCCGCGTCCGGCGCGGCTCCGTGCGGCTCTGGGTCGACGGCGACGGCGAGGTCGTCCTCGGTCCGGGGGAGCAGCACACGATCCCGCCCGACACCCTGCACCGGTTCCGGGCCGGCGACGAGGGCGCGATCGTGTCGGAGTTCTCCACCCGGAGCCGCGACGAATCCGACGTGTTCACGGATCCGCGTGTCCGTAGGGTCTGACCCTCCAAGGTGAGGGCGCAACCCGTGTCTGCAGGGACAGTCCCCTCCGGGGGACAGTCCTAGACCGAAAGTCCTGCCGCCTCGATCGCCCGCCGCGCCAGCTCCTCGTCCACCTCGCCCGGCAGGCCGCTGACGCCGACCGCGCCGACGCGCGTCTCGCCGTCGAACGCTGCGACGCCGCCCTTGAAGAACGTGAAGAACGGGTCGAAGCTCGCCCGCTCGACGGGGTCGTCCGCAACCTTCGCCGCCAGCTCCGACGTCGCGCGCGCGTCACTCCGGGCGGCCGTGTAGGCCTTCCGCTGGGCGTTCAGCCGCGTGTCCGGCGCGGCCGCGTCCATCGTGGCGGCAGCAACGACCTCACCGTGGGTGTCGGCGACGAAGACGGACACCGGCCCGGGCGCTTCCGCGACCACGAACCGCACCACCGCCAACGCCCGCTCCAGCTCCATACGGTCATTCTTAACAGTGCCAGGCACGGTTAAGAAGGGGATCCGAACTTCCGCTCCGTGCAGGGTCTTTGCCGTACCCGGCACCGTAAGGACGGCGGCGCCGCTGACCGGAGCAAATCGCTCGGCCCGGAGTACCATGAGGAGCCCATGGGCGCCCCCGCGCTAGCTGCCCCCGCCGGGCGGGCTCTGACCATCCGCGGACGTCCGTACCCGGTCATCCTCCCGAGGGTGAGCGACCCGCGGCTCCACCTGGCCGCGGTGATCATCTCGCTCCAGGTCCTCGGTCAGGTCGCGTTCGACTTCCGCCTGTCGATCGCCCAGATCCTGATCGCGATCGGCACCTGCGCGCTGCTCGAGGTCGGGATCGCGTTCTTCCGCCAGCACGTCCTGATGTGGCCGGCGAGCGCGATGCTGACCGGGAACGGCGTCGCCTTCGTGCTGCGCGTGCCCGGAACGGAACACGGCGACTGGTGGAGCACGCACGGCTGGCCGATCTTCGCCGGGACGGCCGCGGTCTCGCTGCTCTCGAAGTATGTGATCACCTTCCGCGGCTCGCACGTCTTCAACCCGTCGAACTTCGGGCTCGTGCTCTGCTTCCTGGTGCTCGGCCCCGGGCGCGCCGAGCCGCTCGACTTCTGGTGGGGGCCGATGTCGGGATGGATGGTGCTCGCGCTCGCGATCATCGTCGGCGGCGGCCTGGCGATCCTGATCCGCCTGCGCCTGATCGTGATCGCCGTCGCCTTCTGGTTGACGTTCGCCGGCGCGCTCGCCGTCCTGATGGCCACCGGCCACGCGATGACCGCGCGCTGGCACCTCGGCCCGGTTACCGGCCACTACTTCTGGTGGGTGCTCGTCACCTCGCCGGAGGTCCTGGTCTTCCTGTTCTTCATGATCACCGATCCGAAGACGACGCCGAAGAGCACCCGCGGGCGCGCGATCTACGCGGTCTCGATCGGACTCCTCTCGGTGCTGCTGATCGCACCGGCGAAGACCGAGTTCTGGGCGAAGGTCGCGCTGCTCGGCGCGCTCGCGATCGTCTGCCTGGCCCGGCCGCTGCTCGGCCTGGTCCCGCGCATCAGCTTCGACCGTCGCGTGCTGGTCGCGCTCGGCGCGATCGCCCTGGTGGCATACACCGGCGCGATCGCCGGCGCCGGGATCCGCGCCCGTCACGACACGACCGCGGCCCCGCTCGCCGGCACCGGCCGCCTGCCGGAGATCACGGTGCTGCCGTCGAGGAACGTCCAGACGAAGCTCGACCGGCCGACGGCGGACCGCATTGCGGCCGACCTCGTCGCCGACCTCCACCTCCAGACGACTGCACTCGCCCGCCGGGACCGGACCGTCCTGACCCGCTCGGCGACGTTCGACCGGCTGCCCCAGCTCCGCCAGTTGATCAGCAGCGCCGCCGGCGCGCCGATCCGGGTCCCGTCGTACCGGCTCGACCGGATGCGTGTGTGGCTCGAACCCGGCCACGGGCAGGGCGCCGCGATCGCGGTCGCCGCCGTCGAGGGAAAACAGCAACTGACCGTCTACACCGGTCGGCGAGCGCAGCTGGTATCGCGCGAGGCGCCCGCGACGTTCCGCCAGACGCTCGAGCTGCAGGAGGACTCGGGCCACTGGCTGGTCGCGCGGATTCGCGTCCCCGTCAAGCCGGTGCTCGCGCTCGCGAGCCCCGCGGTGCGGGCAGCCGCCAGGAAGAGCTTCGCGGGCGTCCGGCTGACGGACGTCGCTTCGCGGGTCGGGCTCGACTTTCGCCAGGGCGCGTTCCGCTACGGCGTCACCCAGGACGTCCCGGCGATGATGGGCGGCGGCATCTGCTGGCTCGACTACGACAACGACGGCTGGCTCGACCTCTTCGTCGTCAACTCGTACGGCGAGGGTGACATCGGCGCCTACTCCGCCCGCGGCGGCCTGCCTCGGACCGCGCTCTTCCACAACGACCGCGGTCGGTTCACGGACGTCAGCGCCTCCACACACGCCGGCCGCGAAGTCCGCGGCGAGGGTTGCGTCGCCGGCGACCTCAACGGGGACGGCTACACCGATCTGTTCGTGACCACCGCCCAGAGCGACGAGTTGCTCTGGAACAACGGCGACGGCACCTTCACCGAAGGCGCGCGCGCCGCGGGGATCGCCTCGTTCGGGTGGCACTCGGGCGCCGCGATCGGCGACGTGAACGGCGACGG
>Ga0070680_100002904_pt1 | contig 12733 bp, 13 predicted proteins | sample KBSC73BmetaG_FD_64672 | JGI IMG/M metagenome (GOLD analysis project Ga0070680, IMG submission 64672) | Corn rhizosphere microbial communities from Kellogg Biological Station, Michigan, USA - KBS C7-3B metaG | ecosystem: Host-associated > Plants > Roots > Rhizosphere | place: USA: Michigan...
GTGAAGACGCTTGAGGAGGCGCTCGATGTCCTTCGATAAGATCCTCATCGCCAATCGCGGCGAGATCGCGCTTCGCGTCATTCGCGCGTGCCGCGAGCTCGGCATCCAGACCGTCGTCGTATATAGCGAAGCCGACGCGCACAGCCTTCCGGTGCATCTCGCGGACGAAGCGATCTGCATCGGCCCGGCGTCATCGCGTGAGAGCTACCTCAACATCCCGTCGATCATGTCCGCCGCGCTCATCAGCGGAGCGCAGGCCATCCATCCGGGATACGGGTTCCTTGCCGAGAACGCCGATTTCGCCGAGGTCTGCAAAGAGCACGGACTTGTGTTCATCGGTCCACCGCCCGAGATCCTGCGCAAGTTCCACGACAAGGTCGCGACACGCGTCGCGATGAAGAAGCTCGGTCTGCCGGTGATCCCGGGGTCCGACGGACCCGTGAAGGGCATGGCCGAGGCGCTGCGCATCGCGGAGGCCGTCGGATATCCGGTGATGTTGAAGGCACGCTCCGGCGGTGGCGGCCGTGGTATGCGCAAGGTCACCGCACCGAATGATCTTCAGCGTCTGTGGGACCAGGCGAGCACCGAGGCGAAGGCATCCTTCGGCGATGCGGGCCTCTACGTCGAGCGCTGCCTCGAGGGCGTCCGTCACGTCGAAGCACAGATCGCGGTCGACGAGTACGGAAGCGGCATCTGTCTCGGCGAGCGTGAGTGCTCGATCCAGCGCCGGAACCAGAAGATGATCGAGGAAGCGCCATCCGCGTCCATCAGCGAGGAGCTGCGGCAGGAGATCGCGCGCCGCGCGACCGATGCCGCGGTCCGTTGCGGCTACCGCAACGTTGGTACCTTCGAGTTCCTCGTCGACGCCGCCGGCGAGTTCTATTTCATCGAGGTGAATTCGCGCATCCAGGTCGAGCACACCGTCACCGAGATGACGACCGGCATCGATCTCGTGAAGGAGCAGATCGCACTCGCGTCCGGACAGCCGCTGTCGTTCAGCGAGGAGCAGATCTGGATCAGCGGCCACGCGATCGAGTGCCGCATCAACGCGGAAGACAGCGAGCAGAACTTCGCGCCGTCGACCGGCGTGCTCACGACGTGGCTGCAGCCCGGTGGTCCTGGGATCCGCATCGACACGCACTGCTTCCAGGGCTACGAGGTGCCGCCGTACTACGACTCCTTGCTGGCGAAGGTCATCGCGTGGGGCCGCGACCGGGCCGAGGCCGTGACGCGCATGCAGCGCGCGCTCGATGAATTCACGATCGTCGGCGTCACGACGAACATCCCCGCGCACAAGAAGATCCTCGCGAGCGAGCTGTTCCGCTCGGGCCAGGTGACGACGCACCTCATCGACACCGTTGGAGTCGACGCGCTGACCGCCTAGCCCGCCTCTAGACTCGCGCCGTGACGTCCCTGGATCGTGCGGGCATCGAGGCGCTGATCCCGCACCGCGATCCCTTCCTCCTCATCGACCGTGTGACCGAGCTCGAGCCCGGCGTGCGCGCAGTCGCCGAGCACACATTCACCGGCGAGGAGTGGTACTTGAAGGGCCACTTCCCGGGGAATCCGATCGTGCCGGGCGTCATCCTCGTCGAATCGCTGGCCCAGGCCGCGACCGTGATGGCGATGGCGCTGCCCGAGTATCGCGACGGGCTTGGACTTTTCGCGGGCATCGATGAGATGCGGTTCAAGCGCATCGTCCGACCCGGCGAAACAGCGCGGTACGAGGCCGTCATCGACAAGATGCGGCGCGGCTATGCGCGCGTGAACGTGCGCGCGTTCGTCGGCGACGAGCTCGCCGCCGAGGGCGTCATCCAGGCGATCTTCCAGCCGCGCGCCGCGGCCGCGGGAAAGCAGACCGCACCTTGAGCGAAGATCGCCGCTCCGGCGACGAGCGTCGCCCTGGCGAGGAGCGTCGCCTCGGCATAGAGCGGCGCGCCGAGGGCGTCCTGCGCGCGGCCGATCCCGAGAGGGTCCGCCGGATGGAGGCGCGTCCGGTCGTCGAGATCATCGGCGTGCCGATGGATCTCGGCGGCAATCGCCGCGGTGTCGACATGGGTCCGTCGGGCATCCGCTACGGCGGCCTCGTCGCCAAGCTCTCCGACATCGGCTTCCGCGTGAAGGACCGCGGGAACATCCGGGTTGCCGACCTCGATGAGGGTCTCGCGACCCACGCCGGGAGGAGGGTCGACCCCGAGCGCGTGAGGCGCGGCCCGCGCGCGCACAACGTCGCGGAGATCGTGCGCGCGTGTGAAGAGCTCGCGACGGTCGTCGCGGACATCGCGCGCGCCGGCAACATCCCGCTCGTGCTGGGCGGGGACCACTCGATGGCGATGGGCACGCTCGCGGGTCTCGCTCGGGCGGGGAAGCGGCCCGGCGTGATCTATATCGACGCTCACGGTGACATCAACACGCCTGAGACGACTCCGTCAGGGAACGTGCATGGCATGCCCTTCGCGGTCGCGCTCGGACTCGCAGGCGAGCCGTTTCCCGCGGATCTGCGCGGCACCACCAGCGGTGACCGCGGCGTGTTGCTCGGACTTCGCGATGTCGATCCGGGCGAGCGCGACAACATCAAGAGGGCCGGCGTGACCGCGCTCACGATGTCCGACATCGATCGGCTCGGCATGGGACCGGCGATGGAGAAAGCGATCGCGGTCGCCGGCAAGGGTGACGGGATCCATCTCTCGCTCGACATGGACGCGCTCGATCCGGACGAGGCGCCCGGCGTCGGCACGCCGGTGCGCGGCGGTCTCACCTACCGCGAAGCGCAGCTCGCGATGGAGATGCTCGCCGCGTCCGGGAAGCTCCGCTCGGTGGAGATCGCCGAGGTGAATCCGATCCTCGACGAGAGCAACCGCACGGCGGCGCTTGCGGTCGAGCTCGTGGCGAGCGCGCTCGGCGAAACGATCCTCTAGACGCGCTTGCGGTTCGTCACCGCGTGGTGGAACAGCGCCGCGACCTCGACATTGCGTCGGTCGCGCGCGATGTCGAGCGGGGTCAGGCCCTTTGGATCCGTGGCGTTTGGATCGGCCCCGTAGGCGAGCAGCATCTCGGCGATCTCGAGGTCGCCGGTGAAGGCGGCGGTGTGCAGTGGGGTGCCACCCTCGCGGCTCTTCGCATTTGGATCGGCGCCGGCATCGAGCAGCAGTCGCACGATCTCGCGCTCGCTCCCAGCCGCGTCGGTCGCGACCGCCGAATGCAGAGGCGTGAACCCCTGGTCGCGTGACGGCGCGCTCGGCTTCGCGCCACGGTCGAGCAGTGCCTTCACGACGTCGCGCCGCTTGAAGAAGGCGGCGAGACCGAGCGGCGTGTAGCCGTCCTTCGCGACCGCGTCGGTGAGGGAGTGGTCCGCCTCGACGAGCGCTGCAACACGCTTCGCGTCGCCAGCCGTGGCCGCCTCGAAGACGTCGAGCGTGGGCGCGCGGGACAAGAGGGCCGCCGCGACGTCGGGCTTGCCGTAGTAGTGGGCGAGGAGAACGGCCGACGTGCCGCTCTCATCCCGCGCGGACATCAGCGATGCATCAGCTTCGAGCATCCGATCCACCGCGGCGCGGTCGCCCTTCTTCACCGCTTCGAAAAACTCAGCTGCCATCTCCGGCCTCCCCGATTGGCGTTAGTTAGCCTTGCTAACTAATATCACGGCATGCCCGCCAACGCAACCCGGGCGCCGGCCAAAGTGCGGGAGCGCGAGCTTGCCGACCGCCTGCACTCGGCGGCCATACACCTCCTGCGTCGCGCGCGGCGGAGCGATCCGCTGACCGGCGCGACGCCGGCGCAGCTGTCCGCGCTTTCGGTGCTCATGAGCGGACCCAAGACGCTGGGCGAGCTCGCCGCGGCCGAGCAGGTGCGCGCGCCCACCATCAGCCGGCTCGCCGCGGAGATGGAGCGCATCGCATTGATCCGGCGGCGCGCAGACCCCAGGGACGCGCGCGTGGTTCATGTCGAGATGACGGCGAAGGGCCGCCGCGTGCTCGGCAAAGGTCGTGATCTGCGCATCGCCGATATCGAGGGCCGTGTCCGGCGGTTGGATCCGCCGGGGATCGCGACGCTCGAGAAGGCGGTGGGCATCATCGAGGGAATGCTCCGCGACTGAGCGGCGTTAGCCTGTAGGCGACAGGGGAGGCCGCGTGCAGCTACGTCTTCACAACACGCTGACGCGAAGCGTGGAGCCGGTCGTACCACTGAACGACGGCGAGATTCGCATGTACACGTGTGGACCGACGGTGTACCGGCCGGTGCACGTCGGCAACCTCCGCTCGTACCTGTTGGCCGATTGGCTGCGGCGCACGTTCGAGCTGTTCGGCCACCGCGTGATCTCCGTGAAGAACATCACCGACGTCGGCCACATGCGGCAGGACGCGGTGGACCGTGGCGAGGACAAGGTCATCGCCGCGGCGCTCGCGGAGGGCAAGACGCCCGCGCAGATCGCGGAGTTCTACGAGGCCGCGTTCCACGAGGACGAACGCCGCCTGGGCATCCTTCCCGCGACCTTCAATCCGCGCGCGACCGCGCACGTCGTGGAGATGATCGCGATCATCGAGCGCCTGCTCGCGCGGGATCTCGCGTACATCGTCGAAGGGGCCGTCTACTACGCCGTGAAGCGATTCCCTGGCTACGGTCGCCTCTCCGGCAATGTGAGTGAAGCGCTGCGGCAGGGCGTGCGCACGGAGGTCGATCCGAACAAGCGCAACGCGGCGGACTTCGCGCTCTGGAAGCGCGCTGAGCCCGACCGGCGCGCGCTGGTGTGGAATTCGCCCTGGGGGCCCGGGTATCCCGGATGGCACATCGAGTGTTCCGCGATGAGCACCAAATACCTCGGCGAGCGATTCGACGTGCACACCGGTGGTGTGGACAACATCTTCCCGCACCACGAGGACGAGATCGCGCAGTCGGAGGGAGCGTTCGGGCATCCCGTCGTTGGCATGTGGGTCCACGGCCAGCATCTCCTGGCCGACGGCGTGAAGATGGCGAAGTCCGCGCGGAACACCCTCGAGATCCACGAGATCGAAGCGCTCGGACTCGATCCTCTCGCATTCCGCTACCAGTGCCTCCTCACGCATTACCGCTCGAGGATGCACTTCAGCGTCGGCGCGCTCCGCCAGGCGGCGGAGGGGCTCGACCATCTGCGACAGCGCGTGCGTCATTGGTCGCAGCTCGCCGACGGCGAACGCAACGATGCGATGCGGCAGGCGTGGTCGCAGTTGTTCCGCGCGGAGCTCGCGAGCGACTTGAATCTTCCGCGAGCGCTCGAGGTGCTGCAGCTCGCGACGCGCTCCCGTTCAATGCCAGCTGCCTCGAAGCTCGATCTGATGCTCGAGGCGGATGCGGTGCTCGGCCTGGACCTCGCGTCCGTTGCACGGGAGCGCGACGAAGCACCTGTGCAGTTCCTTGCGGCAGTCGCCCAGCACGCACGCGCGCGCGGATCCGGCGACTACGCCGCAGCAGACGCATTGCGGGCGGGCTCCACCGGCCTGCGCCTCGAGGACTACGGCCCCGACGCGACCCTCGTCTCGCGCGCTGACCGAAGGATCGGACGCCGGCCTCGACGTTCGATCGCCTCGCCGCGCGAGCTCGACGATCGCACGGCCGAGCGCGCGACGCGCCCCTGGACGATCGCGGTGACGGCGCACGAGTGGCCGGAGGACGTCGAACGCTGCGTGCGCGCCGTGCTTCGCTTCGCGCCGGTCGATGCCGAGGTGCTGGTGCTGGATCAGGGCTCGAGCGACCGAAGCGCCGAGCGGCTGGACCGTCTGGCGTGGGGCGAGCGTGTCCGGGTCATCCACGCAGATCGCGATCTCGGTGAGGGCGCCGGACGCAACGCACTTCTACGCGTCGCTCGTGGTCGGTTGCTGCTGCAGCTCGATCCGTCGGTCGAGCTGCTGGCCGACCTGTTCGCGCCGCTCGAGGCGGCGCTTGGTTCGGGGGCCGGCATCGCCGGACCGTGGGGGCTGCGCACCAAGGATCTCCGGCATTTCGACGAGGTCACTGATGGTGTCTGCGACGCGATCCAGGGGTACTGCCAGGCGACGCGTCGTGACACCTTGGTCGCGATCGGCGGATTCGACGAGCGGTATCGCTTCTACCGCAACCTCGACATCGCGGTCTCCTTCGCAGTGCGCGAGCGCGGACAGCGTGCGGTGGCCGCGGGCATCGGACTCGCGGTGCGTCACGTTCATCGCGCCTGGGAGGCGTTGCCGGAGGAGGAGCGCGACAAGCGCAGCCGGAAGAATCACGACCGCATGTACAAACGGTTCCACCGGACGCTGGCGTCGGCGTGACACGAGGACGGCTTGTGCTGTGTGGCTCCGGCGAGTTCACGCCGGCCATGGCCGATGTGGATCGCGCGATCCTTGCCGACGTCCCTTCGCGGCGCGCGCGTGTCGCGATCGTCCCGACTGCGGCGGGCACTGAGGACACACCGAAGTCCTGGGTCGAGATGGGGACCGCTCATTTCACGCGTCTCGGGGCTGATGCGGTGGGGGTCATGGTCCTCGACCGCGCTTCGGCCGAGGACCCGCGGAACACCCAGGCGATCGCGAACGCCGACTGGATCTACTTCTCCGGCGGCAAGCCCGGCTACGTGGTGGACGCACTCACGGGCACGCCGTTCTGGTCCGCGGTCCTCGCGCGGTATCACGCCGGCGCGGTGCTCGCGGGCTCGAGCGCGGGGGCGATGATGCTCGGAAGCCGCACCTTTCACTTTCCGGATGGGATCGATGAGACCGGCGTACCGCGGCGCGTGGCGGTGCGCGATGCGCTCGGGCTGCTGCCGGGCATCTTCGTCGCGCCGCATTTCGATGCGGTCCCGGGCGAGATGTGGCGGCGCTGGGCCGAGATCTGGCCCGACGGCCATCGGATGCTCGGGATCGACGAGGACACCGCGATCGTCGAGGGGGGCGATGGATGGAGCGTGGTCGGCAGGGGTCGAGCGGTGGTCTTTCGCTCGCTCGACGACCGCGATGTGCATCCGACGGGTGCTCGCTTCGACGGCATCAGCGTCGCGCCGGCCTCGCGCACTTAGACTCGCCACATGCGCGACGGTGAACGACGGCGCGTCGTGGTGACCGGGCTCGGCATGATCACGCCGCTGGGTGGCTCGGTCGCCAAGACGTGGGAAGGCATACGCGCGGGCCGCAGCGGCATCGGTCCCATCACACGGTTCGACACGACCGGTCTCGAGACGACCATCGGCGGCGAGGTGCGCGACTTCGATCCGCTCGAGTACATGGACCGCAAGGAAGCCCGCCGCGCGGACCGCTTCGCGCAGTTCGCCGTCGCGACGGCGTCACAGGCGATCGCCGACGCGAAGCTGGAGATCACGAAGGACCTCGCGCCGCGGGTCGGCGTCGCGTTCGGCTCGGGCATCGGTGGTGTCAGCACCGTGGTCGACAACGTCCTGTCGCACGCGAAGGACCCACGCCGAGTCTCGGCGTTCATGATCCCGATGATGATCATCGACATGGCGGCGGGCGAGATCGCGATGAAGTTCGGCGCGAAGGGTCCGAACATGGGTCTTGTCTCCGCGTGCGCCTCTAGTGCGCATGCGATCGGCGAGGGCGGCGAGATGATCCGGCGCGGGCAGGCGGACGTCATGATCGCCGGCGGCTCCGAGGCGGGGCTCATCAAGATCGCGATCGCCGCATTCAACCAAGCGCACGCGCTGTCGCGCCGCAACAACGACCCGGAGAAGGCGTCACGGCCGTTCGACAAGGAACGTGACGGATTCGTGTTCAGCGAAGGCGGCGGAGCCGTCATCCTCGAGGAGCTCGAGTTCGCGCGGGCACGCGGTGCCCACATCGTCGCCGAGCTCATCGGCTACGGGCAGAGCGCGGACGCGCACCACGTGACCGCGCCAGCCGAGGGCGGCGAGGGCGCGGTTCGCGCGATGCGCATGGCCATCGAGGGTGCCGGCATCGCGCCGACCGACGTCGGTTACATCAACGCGCATGGCACGTCGACTCCGGCGAACGACGGCTCGGAGACCGCCGCGGTGAAGACGCTCTTCGGCAAGCACGCCTACAAGCTCGCGGTGTCATCGACGAAGTCCATGACCGGGCACACGCTCGGCGCCGCCGGTGCCATCGAAGCGATCTTCTGTGCGCTCGCGATGCGCGACGGGGTGCTGCCTCCCACGATCAACCAGGAAGTGCCTGACCCCGACTGCGACCTCGACTACGTGCCGAACGTCGAGCGTAAGCAGCAGGTCGACGTGTCGCTGTCCAATTCGATGGGCTTCGGTGGCCATAACGCGGCGCTCCTGCTGCGGCGCTGGGCCTGACAGTGGCCGACCCGAAGAAGCTCCGCGCCGATGCGAACGCGCTGGTCACCGAGCTGCTGCAGCGCCTTGCCGCGGAGGATGTGCAGCAGCTCGAGATCCGCCGCGGCGGCCTGCGCGTGAAAGTGAGCAGGGACGGCGTGCCCGTTGCGGCCGCCGCGCCGAGCGCGCCGGCGCCCGCGCCTGCGGGCGTCACGGTCACCGGACCGGACCAGCAGAAGAAGGGCGAGCTGCCGACCGTGAACGCACCGCTCACTGGGGTCTTCTACCGCTCGCCGACACCGCAGGCCGCGCCCTTCGTCCAGATCGGCGCCGTCGTGAACAAAGGCGATGTCATCGCGCTCATCGAGGCGATGAAGCTCTTCAACGAGATCCGATCGACGGCGGGCGGGAAGGTGAAGCGCATCTTCGCCGAGAACGGGCAGCTCGTGCGTGCGCATCAGCCGCTCCTCGAGCTCGAGCCCATCTGATGGCGGGCGCGCTCTGCGTCGTGTGCAAGAACGCGCTGGCGGCGGACCGGATCCGCCTTCGCTATGAAGGCCGCTATTACGAGTTCGACCGCGACCGCTGCAAGATCATCTTCCAGGAGAATCCCGATCGCTGGCTCGACGCGTTCGGTGAGGTGCTCGACCAGCCGCGATAGTTCCCGCGTTTAGAGTCAGACCGATGCGTCGCGTAGCCACCTCCTTTGTGATCAGTGCCGCGCTCGGCGTGATGGCGAGCGCATGCTTGCCATTGGCTAAAGTTCCAACGACCTCGGCTCCCGAGCCTCTGACGCCATCGCCGTCGCCCGCGCCGTCGTCCTCACTGGTCCCAGCGGGTCCGTCCGCGTCGCCTTCGCCGACGGCGGCATCCGTGACCGACATCCACGTCACCGCGGTAACGGCCATGCCGGCTGATCCGCACTTCTTCTCGGTCGGCGGGCAGGACTCGACGCGGATCTTGCTCTTCGACTCGTCCGCGACGCGCCCACCTGTGGAGGTCGTCCGCTTCGACCCCGCGCCGGCGCCGAGCCCTGATGTGCGAACCATCGCCTTCGGCGCGTCCGCCGATGGCCGTGTGCTCGTGGTCGCGCGCCGTTTCAACGAGCAGCGCACGGTCCACTACCTGGTGCGACCTCAGACGGGAGAGGTCCTCGTTCTGCTCACCGATCTTGCTCGGTCCTTCAGCGTGCCGGTGGTCACTCCGGATGGTGCCCGTTATGCGTACGCGCGGCTCGGCGACGCCAACAGCACGGGCGTCTGGATCGCCGACGCCCGCGCGGGGCCGGATCCGAAGCGCATCGTCGCCTCCGATCCGCAGATCGTGGGCTCGCCGCCGCAGCCGGTCGCGTGGTCGGCCGATGGCGCGTGGCTCGCGGTCAGCACCTCCGACACCGGTGGGAGTCGGATGGGTGTCGTGAAGGTGCAGGCGGGGGCGACAACGTTCGACATCCGCAACGGAGTGTTCACTGGCGGCGATGCACGTCTACTCGGCCCCGGCGACGCCATCGACTGGCGTGGTGGCGAACAGAATCTTCTCGTCGCGAGCTCGCGCAGCGCTTTCGGAGGGCGCTCCTTCGTCTACACGACGACGGTCGCCGGCGGTCAGCCTCGCGAGGTGTACGTGCCGACGTCTGAGACGGTAATCAGCGATGCGCAGTGGCATCCCGCGCTTGACAGATTCTTCGTGTTCGAGCATCCGCTCTGCTGCGGCGTGGGCATACCTGGAACGATCTGGCTCCGAAAAGCTGGCGGCAGCGGCACGAAGCTCTTCGAGTCGCCTTTCATCGGCGCGCCGTGGTGGTCAAAGGACGGAACGCGCCTTTGGGCGCAGAGCGGCGGAGATGACTCGGTCGCCTATCTTCGCGACCTGATTTCGACCGGCGCCGTGATGTTCTGTCTGCGCTCGCCGACTCCACCGTGCGCGTGAGTCGCTAGCGGCACTGTCCGCGCGGATCGCCGCGGCACACAGACGCGACGACCCGGCCGCCCGGCAGCTCGAGGATGTCGATGTCACCGACCCCCGGTGTCCCGGCCGTATTTCCGTGTGCCGAGGTCGCGTAGATACGCGACCCGTCGCTGGACCACCAGGCGTCCCATATCTTCTTCGCCGACTCGACGCGCGCCGGCGCGTCGTCGCTGAGCGTGCGGGTATAGAGGTCGAACTCGGCGAATGGGCTGTCCGCGACGGTGTACAGGACGCGCTCGGCGCTCGGATGCCACGCGATCGAACCGAAGTATTTCGAGCCGAGCGGCTCGAGATCGCGGACTTCGCCCACGTTCGGGTCGACCGCGTACACGCGGTTCTCGCCGCCGAACGCGCCCGCGCTGCCCGCGACCGCGAGGTAGGGCGCCTTCGTGCGCCAGCTGACGATCGAACCCGTGCCGTTCCAGTACTGCTCGCCGTTCGTGGCCCGGAACACGCCGATGTTGGTGACGATGTCGGTGCCCTGCCCAAGGACGATCGCGCTGCGATCGATCGACCACGCGACCGGATACCAGATCCTCGCCATGTCCGCGGGGTCATCGTCCTCGACGAACAGCCTCGTCGGACCACCCGCCGTGTCGCCAACGCGCACGCCGTCATGTCCATGGAGCGCGTACCGCGCGCCGTCCGGACTGATGACGCCACGCAGTGAACCGATCGACCAGATCTCGTCGTCTTCGTACAGCAGCGAGACGCGGCCGCCGACGACATCGATCAGGTAGAGGGCGGACCGCTCGGCGGGACCGACAGCCGCGACCAGAAGCCGCTTCCCGTCGGCGGACTCGCTGAACGGTGGCGCGTAGTAGGGCCGGTCGGGGGATCCGCGAGCGGCGACGACCTCGGTGCTGGTCCCCTTCGCGAGATCGACGAGCACGATGCGACCCGCCTGCCCGTCGCTGAACGAGACATAGCGATGGTCGGCCGGCACGCTCGCGGGATACGCGACCACCGCGGCCGCAGGCGCGATCCTGCCGGATGCGGTCGATGGCGCGGTCGCCTGCGGCTGGCCCGATGGCGGTGCCGACTGGCACGCCACGGCGAACACCGCGGCGAGGGAGATCGCGATCATCGTCTTCACAGCGCTAACGGTGACACCTGCACGTCACTGACCGCTCGCTAAGTTGCGAAGACCGAGACAAACAGATACGCGAGTGAGAGCGAGCCGGCCATGGCGGCCACACCCCAACCGAGGATCGTCGCCACGCGCCCGTTCACCGCGTCGCCCATGAGGTGCCGGTCGGTCGCGAGGCGCACGATGAAGATCAGCACGATGGGGAGCAGGATGCCGTTCGCGATCTGCGCCGAGATGATCAGCGGGATGAGCGAGATCCCCGGGATGAGCACCACGACCGCACCGAGCACGAGCATCAGCGTGAACAAGCTCATGAACACCGGCGCCTCGCGGAAGTTCTTGCTGATGCCGGACTCCCAGCCGAAGGCCTCGCAGATCGCATATGACGTCGAGAGCGGCATCACCACGGCGCCGAGAAGCGAGGCACCGCAGAGCCCGATGGCGAACAGCAGCCCCGCGCTGGCACCGGCGAGCGGGACCAGTGCCTGTGCCGCGGCTTCCGCCGAAGACACTTGGATCCCTGCTGGATAGAGCACGGTCCCGGTCACGACGATGATGAAGAACGCGAAGAGGCCTGCGAGCGCCGCGCCGAGGAACACATCGACCCGAGCGTAGGTCGTCGACTGGCGGTCGACGCCCTTGTCCACCACCGAGGCCTGCATGTAGAAGAGGAGGTACGGCGTGATCGTCGTTCCGACGAGCGCGAGCGCGAACACCAGAGCCGACGGGCTGGTCGGGATCGAGGGAATGAAGCCCGCCATCACGACGGGCCAGTTCGGCTTGAGGATGAAGACCGAGATCGGGTAGGCAAGGAACGCGAGCACCAGCACGAACAGGACGCGCTCGACGAAGCGATAGCTGAAGAAGACCACCAGCGTCCAGACCGCGAGCGCCGCCAGCGGTACGGAGACGATGCGCGGGACACCGAGCAGCTCGACGCTCGCAGCGATACCCGCGTACTCGGCGACGACGTTCGTGCCGTTCGCGATGATCAGGACGACCATCGCGAGGATGGTCCAGCGCACGCCGAACCGTTCGCGAATGAGGTCGGAGAGGCCCTGCCCGGTCACCAGTCCCATACGCGAGCACATCTCCTGGATCACCCCGAGGCCGATGCTCGCCACGAGGAGGAGCCACAGCAGCGAATAGCCGAACTGCGCACCGACCGACGAATAGGTCGTGACGCCGCCGGCCTCGTTGCCGGCGAACCCGGTGATCACGCCCGGGCCGAGCACGGCGAGGAACGCGGTGACCGCGACGCGGCGCCGGGACGCGCGGCGTCGGAGCGCGCCCAGCGGTCGCGCGAGGCCGGCGCCCCTCACCTAGCGATCGACCTGAGCGACCTCTTCCTCCAGCCGCGCGGCAGCATGATGTCGACGACGTCGTCGATCGTCACGGTGCCGAGAAGCTTCCGC
>Ga0070680_100002910_pt1 | contig 12723 bp, 9 predicted proteins | sample KBSC73BmetaG_FD_64672 | JGI IMG/M metagenome (GOLD analysis project Ga0070680, IMG submission 64672) | Corn rhizosphere microbial communities from Kellogg Biological Station, Michigan, USA - KBS C7-3B metaG | ecosystem: Host-associated > Plants > Roots > Rhizosphere | place: USA: Michigan...
CAAGCGGACGAGGAGCTGGCGGAGCGCGCGCGGAAGCTGTTCGCAGGCCCGATCGAGTTCCTGAAGTCCGCTCCCGAACTGAAGTTCCTCCCTGATCCGGTCGCGCCGGAGATCGCGTTCGCGGGTCGGTCCAACGTGGGGAAAAGCTCGCTACTGAACGCGCTGACGAACCGACGGGCTCTCGCGCGGACCTCCAACACGCCGGGCCGCACCCAGGAACTCAATTTCTTCGACGTCGGTGAGCCGCTGCAATTCAGGCTGGTCGACATGCCGGGATATGGTTTCGCGGAGGCGCCCAAGGACCTGGTCAAGCGCTGGCGCCACCTGGTGAACGACTATCTGCGCGGCCGCGCGGTGCTGAAACGCGCGCTCGTGCTCGTCGATTCGCGCCACGGCCTGAAAGAGGTCGACCGGGAGATGATGCACATGCTCGACGAGGCGGCGGTGAGCTATCATCTCGTCCTGACCAAGAGCGACAAGGTGAAGCCGTCCGCACTGGGCGCGCTGTACGAGGGAACGGCGATCGAAGCGGCCAAGCATCCCGCGGCGCACCCGTCGATCTTCACGACGTCGAGTGAAACAGGTACCGGCATCGCCGAGTTACGAACTGCGATCCTCGAAGCCGCGGACTTGTGAAGGAGCTGCCTTGTTCAAGCTGATCATCGGCAATCGCGCTTATTCCAGCTGGTCGATGCGCGGATGGCTCGCAGCCAAGCAGTCGGGCGAGGAGTTCGAGGAATATGTCGTCCCGCTGTTCGACGAGGATTGGGAGAAAAGGCGCGAAGGCGACGAGTTCGCGCCGTCCCTCGGCAAGGTGCCGATCCTGTGGGACGGCGAGATCGTCGTGTGGGACAGCCTGGCGATCATCGAGTTCCTCGCTGACCGCTACGGACCGGCCCTCTACTGGCCGGAGGACGAGGCCGCCCGGGCGGTCGCGCGCTCGATGGCCGCGGAAATGCATTCGAGCTTCCCGAACCTGCGACGCGAACTACCGATGAACGTGCGCAAGAGCTTCGCGACGAAGAAGCTCAGCGACGACGTCAAGGAGGAGATCGACCGCATCCTCCAGCTCTGGGCCCAGGCTCGCGCGCGCTTCGGCGGCACCGGCGACTTCCTGTTCGGCGACTGGTGCGCCGCCGACATCATGTATGCGCCGGTTGTGACCCGCTTCATCACCTACGGCGTGCAGGTCCCGTCATTCGCCGGCGTCTATATGAAGAACGTCCTCTCCCAGCCGCATGTCGCCGAATGGATCGACAAGGCGCAGGACGAGCCGTGGGTGATCGAGCAGTATGAGAAGGGCAAGGCCGCCTAATAGGGCGTTCCGTCCTTGTGCCGGTAGCCGGAGCCCCTGGCTGGATCAATCATCATGTCGATGTCCGAATAGAAGACGGGCGCGCTGACGCCTGCCTTTCCGATCGCGATCAGGCGGCACGGACCGTCTGAGCGATTAATGAGGTGATGGCCGTCCGCCACCCCCTTCGGGAACACGGCCATATCTCCGGGCCGCATCACCGTCTCGCCCGAATCCTCGACGAGCACGGCTTCGCCTTCGAGCATCACGACCAGCTCGTCCTCGCCTTCGTGCCAGTGGCGCTGGCTCGACCAGGCGCCGGGTTCGAGCGTCGTCACGGTGGCTCCGAAATCAGACAGGCCGAAGAAGGGCCCCAGCTTTTGCGACCGCCGGCCCGCCACCTCGCGGTTGAACGGCTCAGGATAGCCAGTGCGGCTTACCTGTTCGATGGACTCGAGATCGATCCTGGGCATGGCGGCCCCTTAAACCGGGCCGAAGTGACTTAGAAGGTACCCTTCACCGACAGCGAGAAGATTGGTCCAACCAGCTCGTCGTGGCGCTCGAAAAAGGCGCGCGGCGCCTGGTCGCGGAATCCGTTGAAGACCTGTCGGAATTCGAGGTGGCGGCCGTTGAAGACATTGTCGACGGAGAAGCGAACGGTGGTTCCAAGCACATCCTTGTCCTCGATGTAGAAGCCGACGAGCCAGGGAATGTCGAGCGTCTGGTCGATCTCGGTCAGCAGGTAATTGCTGACGAAATGGCGGTGCTGGACATAGGCGCTCCATGCGAATGGCGTGTGCGGGATATCGTCGCGCAGCTGGACAAAGGCCGAATGGTCCTGGATCCCGCTGATCGGACGGGCGCGGCCCGTGAGCGGATCGCGAACCCTCGTCCATTCGGCTGAGAAATTGAGATCGAGCTTGGCTCCGGGCCATCCGAGGGGGTCGAGCAGAAAGGTGTTCGTGCTCTGCACCCCGACCCGGTCGGCGTGCGGGAGGTTGCCCACCCCTTCCCCGTCCTGACCAATGCGAATGAAGTCGATGATGTCCGAGACGCTGTAATAGTGGAATGTCAGGTCCGTCTTGCCCCAGCGGCCAAGGTCGTGGGCGAAATCGGTTTCGACTTCCCAGCTTTGCGGCGGGACGAGGTTGACGTTCCCCGCGTTGGTCCGGTTCTCGGTCAGGATCGCCTGCGACAGGAAGTCCGCGAAATCGATCTGCCCGACCCGCCGCCGCAGCTTCAGGCTGATGTCCCATGTCTTGTCGGGGTGCCATCCGAGCACCACGCTGCCCTTGGGACGGAAGAATTTCCGCGCCGGTTCGACCCCTCCGACCAGCCCGAGGGTCGAGGTTTCGGCGCCGGCGGCGACCTGCAGGTCGAGCTTGGAGGAGAGCGGGCGGCTGAGCGTTGCCAAGCCTTCGTAACGAATCTCCTGGACCTTGCCTGTGCCCGAGGGGAAGGGCACTTCGACGAACGAGCCGTCCGGCTCGAGGTTGAACAGGCGTCCGACCTGGTCGAGTGAATTGAACGCCCGCTCGAAAGAGACCTGCCAGTCGTTCTTGCCCGTCTGCCAGTGATATTCCGCCCGGCCGATTGCTTCGAACGTGTGCTGGACCCGGTCGAAGCGGTCGCCCTGGGGATCGGCGCCGGTCGTGTCGAAAAACAATATCTGCGTATCGACGAGCGGACTGTGCTCCCAGTGAGCGAGACCGATGAGCTTGAGACGCCCTGGTCCGAGCGCGAATTCATAGTCGCCGTTGATGTCGCCGGCATAGCCGTTCGAGTGCTGTACGTCGGTCCGGTGGCGGAGTTCGCCGTCGGCCTCGACGCGCGTGTCGCGCAGATGCGACGGACTCCAAAATGGCGCGTAGCCGAGCAGGAGATTACCGACTGAGGAGCCCGGCCCGTCCAGTCCGAACTTGGCCTGGAAGGTCGGCTGTTCGAATTCGTTGTGAGAGACTTCGTTCCGAGTCTCGATGAGCACATGGTTGGGATCGAAAATCAGGATCGGCCCGCCGATCGCGCCGCGTCCGGAATTGTTCGCGACGGAGATCGTGTAATCGACCGGCCCCTCCTTTCCGGAATAGCTGACCGAACCGCCGAACAGCTCGGGTTTGGCGAAGTGGGCGCGCGCACTGCCTTCGTAGTCGAATTGCCCAGACGCCTTCTTGGTCTCGCTAAGAATGACGTTGGCGACCTGGCCTGTGAGGCCCGCGATCCCGACGCTCGCGGCGTCGACGATCTCGATCCGCTCGACGTTCGACGCTGGAGTCCGCTGCAGCTGGTCGACGGCGCCGAGCTTGTTGGCGACGCGCTGTCCGTTGATCAGCACGTTTTCCGACGCCTGGCCCAGCCCGCGTACACTCGTGTCGACCGTCTGGATCGTGAAACCGGGGACCTGACCAAGCATGTCGTAAGCGGTCTTTGGTGCGAAGCGTGCGAAATCCGCCGGCGTGTAGACGCGCTTGTCAGGCGACACGGGCTTCGCCACCGGCGCAGGAGCCGCCGTCGTTTGGGCCATTGCGGGCGTGGAAATGACGAATGCGGCGCCAGCGAAAAGCCAGAAACGTCGAACATCGTACATCAATCCACTCCCTGTCATGGGCGCACGAAAATGGCGCTACATATGTAGCGTGCTACAATTGTAGCGTAGGCGCAAGCGCTTTTTCGATGAACCGACCAACGAATGCGGCCAGCTGTTGTATTCATATAACACAGCGCTTTTGGGCGCAACCCCTTCCCGCGCTTGCCACGCCGACCGGGATCGCTAACGGCTCTCCCATGACCGCGCCGATCGATCCCGTCGCCCTCGCCCAGCAGCTGATCCGCTGCGCCAGCGTCACGCCTGCGAGCGGCAAAGTCTTCGACGTGCTCGAAGCGGCGCTGAAGCCGCTCGGGTTCACGATCCACCGCTGGGTCATGGGCGAGCCGCCCGACGGACCGACCGAGAACATGGTCGCGATCCGTGGGCACGGATCACCGCATTTCGGATTTGCCGGGCATCTCGACGTGGTTCCGGCCGGCGACGGGTGGAGCGCCGACCCGTTCGCCGCCGAGATTGTGGACGGTCTGCTCGTCGGCCGAGGCGCCAACGACATGAAGAGCGCGATCGCCTCCTATGTCGCGGCCATCTCCAGGATCGACCAGTCGGCCGGTACGCTGTCCCTGCTGATCACCGGCGACGAGGAGGGCTATTCGGTGTACGGCACGCCGCGGATCATCGACTGGCTGAACGAGCGTCAGATCCGGCCCGACATGATCCTGATCGGGGAACCGACCTCGGTCAGCCGGCTCGGCGACACGGTCAAGATCGGCCGCCGCGGTTCGGTCAACATGTGGATCGAGGTGCCGGGCGTGCAGGGACACGTCGCCTATCCCGAGCGCGGCAACAACCCGATCCCTCCCCTCGCCCGCGTGATCGCCGCACTGGACTCGCTCCACCTCGACGATGGCACCGACCAATTTCCGCCGTCCAACCTCGAGTTCACGTCGATCTCGACTCCGACCAACGCGAGCAACGTGATCCCCGGGAGCGCGATGGCCTTGCTCAACATCCGCTTCAATAATCTCCAGCGCGGGGCCGATCTCGTGAAGCTGGTCGAGAAAATCGCGGAACGGGAGGCGCCCGGCGCAAAGGTCCGCGCGCGAATCTCCGGCGAGGCATTCCTGACGCCGCCGGGCCAGCTCTACGACGTGGTGGTGCAGGCGATCGAGCAAGAGACCGGCCTCACGCCCGACCTTTCGACCACCGGCGGGACATCGGACGGCCGGTTCCTGATCAAGCTTTGCCCGACCGTCGACTTCGGCCTGCCCAACGCGACGATGCACAAGATCGGCGAATGCGCCGCGGTCGACGACATCCAGGCGCTATCGCGGATTTACGAACGGATTGTGCGAAAGGTGCTCAGCTGACGCCTGATCTCCGCGTTCGCCCGAATTCGGGCATCGATGCCAGGAGGCGCCCATGCAGAAATCAGACCTGCCGAAGCAGAATTCGGACTGGCGGCAACAGCGCAAATTGGGTTCGTTGATCATCGCTGCCTCGGCCGCCATTGCAGCCGCGATCTGGCTGTCCATCCGGTTCCTTGCGCCCCCTGTCTCCGCGATCACCTCGATCGCCGACGCGCTGATCTAGGCGTTCAAATGGTGGTGCCTCGCGGTTCTGTTCTGCTTTGCGACGGGAATCGACGCCGTCGCCCATGAAAGGCTCCAGTCGCCGGCATTCGATCCTCTCGCTGGCTACGAGACAAGCCGCCTGAAGGTTAATTTGCGCTACCTTCAGAACACGCTGGAACAGCTGATCATGTTCACAGCCGGCCTCTTCGGACTCGCGCTCTACAGCCACGGTGGCACCGACAGTCGTGCGGTCGAAGCAACGGCGGTAGTCTGGATCCTTTTTCGCTTTGCCTTCTGGATTGGCTATCATCGAAGCGCTGCCTGGCGCAGCCTGGGCGCAGCCGGCGTCGGCATGAGTCTGATCGTGCTCATTTATGTCGCCGCGCGGGTCAGCCTCGATCTTGGCGGCGTGGTCGCAATGGTGCTCACGCTCGGCGTATTTTTCGCAATCGAAGCATTTCTCTTTTGGGCCACGCGCTCGCGCGACAATTCGGCCGCTTAGTCGATCAAGTCGGCGCGACGCTTCAGGCGACCGACTTCGCGCTGCCCCGGCTGCTGGCCGTCCAGGCGAGGAACTCGTGCTCGAACATGGCGGGGGCGAAGACGAAGCCCTGGACCGTGTCGCAGCCCATCGCGCGCAGGATATCGGCCTGTGCGACGGTTTCGACCGCCTCGGCGATTACTTCGCAACCGACGCCCTTGATCAACTGGATCACGGCCTGGACGATCACGCGCGCCTTCTCGCTCGTTTCGATGTCGGCAGTCAGCGACGGGTCGAGTTTCACCCGGTCGAGCGGCATGGCGCGTAGCCGCGCGATGTTCGAATAACCGGTGCCGAAGTCGTCGATGGTGATCGTGGCGCCTTCATTGCGCAGCGCCGCGATTTCTTCGACGATGGCGCTGCTCGCCTCCATCGCCGCGGATTCGGTGAATTCGAGCTCGATCATCGACAGCGGCACTTCGCAATCGGCGAACGTCTGGCGCAGCCGAACGAAGAAATCCGGCCGTTCGACCTGGCGGGGGCTGACGTTGAAGGAAATCCGGCCTTCGAAGCCATTGCGGTGCCAGCCGCCGAGCGAGGCAGCCACTTCGCCGACGACCCAGTCGCCGATCTCCGCGACGATGCCTGTCCGCTCGGCCACGGGAATGAACGAGGCGGGCAGCCTCAGCCCCTCGCGCGGATGGTTCCACCTGAGAAGCGCTTCGGCGCCGGCAAGCTCGCCCGTCACCAGGCTCATTTGCGGCTGGTAGGCGAGCATGAACTCGCCACGCTGCACCGCTTCGGTGAGCGCCTTCTCGGTTTCAATCCGCTGCTGATGCTCCGAGGCGAGACTGGCGTTGAACAGGCAATATTGCCCGCCGCCCAGCGACTTGGCGCGGTACATCGCGATGTCGGCGGCGCGCATCAGCGACTCGATGCTGGTCCCGTGGTCCGGGGAAAGGGAAATTCCGACCGAGGCGCCGATGTCGACGCTGTGCGAGGAAAGCTCGAACGATTCCGAAATGGCGAGCACGACGCGACGAGAGATGCGCTCGATCTCCGCGACGGTGCCGATCTCGGGGAAGAACATCGTGAACTCGTCGCCGGCAAGGCGCGCGAGTAGCGGCCGCGTCCGAGCGCTTCCGGTGAACTCGGCGTTCACAACCACCCGAAGACGGTTCGCCACCATGATCAGCAGCTGGTCGCCGCGGGCGTGACCGAGGCTGTCGTTGACCATCTTGAAACGGTCGAGGTCGACGAAAAGCATCGCCGAGCTCGCGCCGTCAAGCACCTCGCTCAGCAGCTTGTCTGCCTCGGAACGGAAATGGAGGCGGTTCGGAAGCGAAGTCACGGGATCGTACATGCCGAGCGCATGCGCATTCTCGATCGAGGCGCGCACCTCGGCAAAAAGCGTGTCCACCGCGGCGGCAAGCTTGGGCATGGCGCGGCGCACCGCTTCCGGAGCGGGCGAAATGAGGTCGCCATCCTCGACTGCAAGGAGGCGCTCGCCGAGCGCGGTGAGCGCTCGGGTGCTCTCGCTGTTGGGCCGTTCCGACGCGACGTAGCTGATCAGCAGGCAGAAGGCGCCGGCGATCAGCGCTGCGAGGATCTTCTCGTCGAACTGCGTGAGGTACAGCAGCGCCGTCAGCGAGAACAGGAATGAGGCAAAGCCAGCGGCACACGACAGGATCGCGTTGCTGACCTTTTGGGCCGTGCCTGCTTTCATCCGATTTGCGCCTCGCGCGGCGGCCATTCCCGCCTATGAACTGGGGTTATCCGACCAGGGTTAAGAAATGGTCAGCGCGGGCGCGCTTTCCGAAGGACGAATCGCAACAGCCGCGAAGCCGCCGCGCCGCATTCGGCGGAACTCGAACGAGCCCTCTTGCCAACGGCCGCAAACAGTCGGACGGTGAATGTTTCAACGAAGAGCGCTCCGAGCGCCTTCTGCGACTCGAGCGCCCGCAACCCGGACGAAGGAGAGTCGCATGGCTGGAGAATCCCCCAAAGGTACCCGAGTGATCGCGCTGGTGGGACCCGCCGGCGCGGGAAAGACCAGCCTTGCCGAAGCGATGCTGTTCGCAGCCGGCGCCACCGACCGCCTGGGATCGACGGCCAACGGCTCCAGCATCGGCGATTCGAGCCCTGAAGCGCGACAGCGCGGCGGCTCGACCGAGCTCAACCTCTACAATTTCGACTATCTCGGCGATTCCTTCGCTCTGATCGACTGCCCAGGATCGGTCGGCTTTGCCGCCGACGGCGCCAAGGCCCTGGCCATTGCCGACGTCGCGATCGTCGTGGTCGACCCGGACCCGACCCGCGCGCCCCTCGCCGCCCCGGCCCTTCGCGCGCTCGACGAGCTTGGAATCCCGCACCTCATCTTCGTCAATCGAATCGACCAGGCGCACGGGCGAATCCGCGACCTCCTCTCGGCGCTCCAGCCGATGAGCGTGTCGCCGCTGATCGCGCGGCAGATTCCGATCCGGGAAGGCGAGAAGATCAGCGGCTTCGTCGATCTCGCGCTCGAATATGCGTTCAAATACCGGCCCGGGCAGGAATCGCAGCGGATCGACATTCCCGCGGACCTCCATGACCGCGAGCATGAGGCACGCACGCAAATGCTCGAACAGCTCGCCGACCATGACGACGAGCTTCTCGAGCAGCTGCTGATGGACCAGCAGCCGCCGCGCGAGAAGGTGCTTCAGGACTTGGCCCGTGAAACGGGCGAGAGCCTTGGCGTATCGGTCCTGTTCGGATCTGCGAGCAGCTCATGGGGCGTTCGCCGGCTGCTGAAAGCGATGCGCCATGAATCGCCCGCTCCCTCAGCCGCGGCGAACCGCCTCGGCGTGACCGACCCTTCGATGTACGTGTTCAAGGTCGTCCACGGCTCCATCGGCCGCCTGGCGATGGCCCGTGTGCTCGGCGGGAAGATCAGCGAAGGGTCCGACCTCAAGACGAGCGACGGCGATCATGCGCGCGTCGGCTCCCTGTTCAAGGTGCAAGGCGAGAAGACGCAGAAGGTTGGCGAAGGCCGCGAAGGCGATGTTGTCGCCGTCGCGAAGATCGACGCGGTCAAGGCGGGCGAATGGATCAGCGCCGGGAAAGTCCCGCCGCCGATCGACATCGGATACCCGGCCCGCAACTGCGTCATCGCAATCGAGCCCGCCGACCGCAAGGATGACGTCAAGCTGTCAGGCGCCCTCCACCGGCTTGCCGAGGAAGATTCGGCGCTCGTCGTCGAGCACGACGAAGCCAATCACGAGATTCGCCTGCGCGGCGTGAACGACGAGCATCTGAACACCGTGCTTGCGCGGCTGAAGCGGCGCTTCGGGGTGGAAGTGAAGAGCCACACGCCGACCGTCGGCTACCGGGAGTCCATCCGTAAGCCCGTCACCCAGAAGGGCCGTCACAAGAAGCAATCGGGCGGCCACGGCCAGTTCGGCGACGTGATCATCGAGGTGAAGCCGCTGCCCCGCGGCTCCGGCTTCGTATTCGAGGAGCGGATCCACGGCGGCTCGGTGCCGAAGCAATGGATTCCGGCGGTCGAGGAAGGCGTACGCGAGGCGATGGAGAAAGGGCCGCTCGGCTTCCAGGTCGTCGACTGCCACGTCGCGCTGGTCGACGGCAGCTATCACAGCGTCGACAGCTCGGAGCTCGCCTTCCGCCTCGCCGGGAGAATCGCGATGCAGGAGGCGCTGAGCGTTGCGCAGCCGCACCTGCTCGAGCCGATGCACAAGCTCACGGTGGTCTGCCCGTCGAACGCGAGCAGCCGGATCACCTCGGCGGTCGCGGGACGCCGCGGGCAGATGCTCGGCCTCGGTCCGCGCGACGGCTGGGCCGGCTGGGACCGGATCGATGCGCTGATCCCGGAGGCCGAGTTGTCCGGGCTGGAGGCGGAGCTGCGCTCACAGAGCCAGGGGCTGGCGACCTACGAGGCCGAGTTCGACCACCTCGCTGAACTGAACGGCCCGCTCGCCGACAAGGTGATCCAGCAGAAGGTGCCCGAACCGGCGTAAGCCTGAATTCCTCCCTGCGAGCGAAACTCGTGGGGAGGAATTTATTGGCGCGGCGCTTATCCGTGTTAAGCGCCCACCGCATGAAGCACTGGTTCAAGGACCAGCATTTCCGCTCGCTGCTCAAGAACAGCAGCTATCTCGCGGTGTCGAAGGTCGTCGCGGCGATCGCGCAGATTGCGACCATGTCGCTCGCGGCGCACGCGCTCGGACTGCTGCTGCTCGGCGCGCTCATTCTGATCGACAGCTATGCCCGGGCCGTGAGCGGAATCGCCAAGTTCCAGTCGTGGCAACTGATTGTCCGCTACGGCGGCAGGGTACTCCACGGCGAGCATGAGGATTTCAAGACTTCCACCGGTTTCGCTTTCGCGCTCGACGCGATCAGCGGGGTCGGCGGCATGTTCGTAGCACTCGCGCTGCTGCCGTTCATCGGTCCGTGGGTCGGCATCGCGCCCGATCAGGTGTGGATCGCGATGCTCTATTGCACGCTGCTTCCGACCATGGCGGCGGCGACGCCCACGGGCGTTCTTCGAGCGCTCGATCGCTTCGACCAGATCAGCTGGGCCGACACGGTAACGCCGATCAGCCGCCTTTTCGCCGCGCTTGCCGTCTACCTCCTTGGTGGGGGCTTCGTCGCTTATCTGGCGGCCTGGTATGTCACCAGCCTCGCCGGCGACCTCTATGACTGGTTCCTCGCCTGGCGCGAGCTTCGCCGCCGGGGACTCCTCGGGGGCATTCGCCCGACGCTGAAGCCGGATAGCCTCCCGGGCGCCTGGCGCTTCGCGATCCAGGTCAATCTTACCGCCAGCGTGCAGTCGGTGTGGGGGCCGATCGCGCGCCTGACCGTCGGTGGCCTGCTCGGAGCTGCCGGAGCCGCACTGTTCCGGGTCGCGTCGGTCCTCTCGGACGGCGCCTCGAAGCCCGCCGACCTGCTCGCCAAGGCCTTCTACCCCGAAGTCGTGCGAATGGACCTGTCGAGCAAGAAGCCGTGGAAGCTGATGCTTCGCGGCACAGCGCTTGCAAGCGGACTCGCACTCGCCGCGATCCTCATCCTTCTGGTCGGCGGCAAGCCCATCCTCTCCTTCCTGTTCGGCAAGGATTTCCTCGCTTCCTACGACGCGATGGTAATCCTGATGATCGTGCCTTTCCTCAGCGTGCTGAGCTTCCCGCTTCCGCCGATGCTCTATGCGCTCGACCGCCCAGGCGGGCCGCTCAAGGCGCGGCTGCTGGGGACGATCGTCTATTTCCTGATCATCGCGCCCTTGTGCTGGAACCTGGGCGTGAACGGCGCGGCGATCGCGATCGTCCTCGCCAACCTCGCGACGGTCGGCATAATGATGTGGCAACTGCGGCATGAGCACCGCCGGGTGCGGCCGAGGAAAGCCGAACCCGCGGCCCGCTAGGCGAGGCCATCGACCACTGCCACAGGTTTCCAGTCGCCCAGCCCATTGGCCGCCGCAAAACCCTCCGGAAAAGGTTTGCCACCGTGGATTCCGCCGGCGACGAAAACGGCGTCGAAGCCCATTCGGGCGGCGCCGAGGATATCGGTCTGGAGGCCATCGCCGACCGCGAGCACCTCGTCCTTCGGCGGATTTCCGGCGCGTTGCAGCGCATGCTCGTAGATCGCCGGAAAGGGCTTGCCGTACCAGGTCACCCGACCGCCGAGCATCTGGTAAAGGTCGGCAAGCGCGCCCGCGCACGCCTCGGGCACTCCGCCACGAACCACGATCCGATCGGGGTTCAGGCAATGCATGTGGACGTCCCGCTCAACGAGGCCTTCGAGTTCCGCCCGGTAGTCCTGCGGATCGCCGTCGGGCCGCTCACGCAGTCCCGTGCAGGCGAGATCGGTGAAATTGCCGTCATCGGCGATCGCGACACCCCTTCCCTCCAGCACTTCGCGGTCGTCGGGGGTGCCGATGAAGCCGACCGGCATCCCGAGTGCATTCAGCGCGGCGATTCCCGCCTCGCCGCTGGTCGCGATGGCGTCCCAGCAATCCTTCGGCAGCCCGATTGTCGTCAGCTGCTCCTGCACCGCTTCCTCGGTGCGCGGAGCATTGGTCAGAAGGATGACGCACCGGCCCTGATCGCGCCACTGGCGAAGCCTCTCGGAAGCGCGCGGATAAAGTTCAATCCCGTCGTGAACCACGCCCCACAAGTCACAGAGTATCAGTCGATATTTCGGATCGAGCGAGTCCCAGAACGTCATGTCCCGACCATCACAAATGGTTGAAAGGACATGACGTCATTCGAGCCCGGCAGCGGCGAGCGCTTCCTCGATCGGCGCGACGTCTTCGGGGTTGTTGAGCTCGCGGAGCGCGAACGGCGGTGTTTCGACCTCGACCACGGCGATGGGCATGCCGGCATCGAGGAAGCGAAGCTGCTCGAGTCCCTCGAGTATCTCGAGCTCGCTTTGCGGCGTATCGCGATACAGCTCCAGCGCGCGCGGCCGGTAGGCATAGACTCCGACGTGGAGCATCATCGGCGTCGGCTCCGCCTCGGCCGCCCATTGCGGAAGGTGCGGGATCAGCCGCTTCGAGAAATAGAGCGCATGGCCCCGGCTGTCCGTCACCACCGTCGTGCCGCCGACCCGGCCCGCCGCTTCTTCCCGGCGAAGCCCCGCCAATTCCTCGCTCCTCAGCCGCATCGCCGGAGTCGCGACCAGCGCGTCGGGATCGCTCTCCATCCTGGCGATCAGCGCTTCGACGAAGCTCGGCGGAGTCAGCAGCGCGTCGCCCTGGAAGTTGATCACCAGGTCAGGCTCGTGGAGCTGCGGCAGCGCCTCGGCACAGCGCTCGGTCCCGTTGCGGCACTCGGTCGAGGTC
>Ga0070680_100002913_pt1 | contig 12718 bp, 14 predicted proteins | sample KBSC73BmetaG_FD_64672 | JGI IMG/M metagenome (GOLD analysis project Ga0070680, IMG submission 64672) | Corn rhizosphere microbial communities from Kellogg Biological Station, Michigan, USA - KBS C7-3B metaG | ecosystem: Host-associated > Plants > Roots > Rhizosphere | place: USA: Michigan...
GCCGATCATTCCGACGACCGGCGTGGGATCGACTGCGCCGGTAGGGCTTTCGTTGTAGAACGACACGTTGCCACCGGTGACCGGTGTGCCGAGCGCGCGACAGGCATCGGCGATGCCGCGGCAGGCTTCCCGGAACTGGTAGAACACCTCCGGCCGCTCCGGGCTGCCGAAGTTCAGACAGTCGGTGATGCCGAGGGGCCGGGCGCCGGTGCAGGCAACATTGCGTGCGGCCTCGGCGACCGTCGCCTTTCCGCCCTCGTACGGATCGAGCCGGACATACCGGCTGTTGCAGTCGGTTTTGACCGCGATTCCGAAATCCGTGTGTCGCACGCGCAGCACGCCGGCGTCGCCGCCGGGCGCTATGACAGTGCCGGCCTGAACTGTTGAATCGTATTGCTCGAACACCCAGCGTTTGCTGGCAATTGACGGTGCATCTAAGAGCTGCAGCAGCGCGTTGGCGGGCGTGGTGCGTGGTGCGTGGTGCGTGGGAGCGGCGGCCCGCAGCGCGGCAATCCGCGGATCCTCTTTGGCTTCGGGATAGTAGACCGGACAATCCTCCACGAGCCGCTGACCCGGAATCTCGACGACCACTTTGCCTTCCCAGAGACAGCGATACATCCCATCGTCCGTCACCGTGCCGATCGGGGTGGCGTCGAGGTCCCACTTGGCCGCGATCGCCTGGACTTCCTTCACGCGATCCGTCTTGGCGACGACGAGCATCCGCTCCTGCGATTCGGAGAGCAGAATCTCGTACGGCGTCATGCCGGGCTCGCGGGTGGGGACCTTCGAGAGATCGATCTCGACACCGACGCCGCCGCGGGCGGCCATTTCCGCCGATGACGACGTCAGGCCCGCCGCTCCCATGTCCTGAATCGCGACAATGTGCCCGGAGGCGATCAGCGCGAGGCTCGCCTCGAGCAGCAGCTTCTCCGTGAACGGATCGCCCACCTGGACCTGCGGCCGGCGCTGCTCGCTCTCGTGCGTCAGCTCTTCGGAGGCGAAGGATGCGCCGTGAATGCCGTCACGGCCGGTGCGCGAGCCCACCGCGAGCAACACGTTGCCGACGCCGTGCGCCGCGGCCTTGATGAGATCCTTCTCGCGCAGCACCCCGACGCACATCGCATTGACCAGCGGATTGCCGGAGTAGCCGGGCGCGAAGTCGACCTCGCCACCGAGGGTCGGTACGCCGACGCAGTTGCCGTAATCGCCGATGCCGCGCACGACGCCGGCGCAGAGGTAGCGATTCCGCGGCTCGTCGAGCGGTCCGAACCGCAGACTGTTCAAGAGCGCCACGGGCCGCGCGCCCATCGTGAAGACGTCGCGCAGGATGCCGCCGGCGCCCGTGGCCGCGCCCTGGTACGGCTCTACCGCGGATGGATGATTGTGCGACTCGATCTTGAAGGCGACGGCCCACCCATCGGGCAATCGCAGCACGCCGGCGTTCTCGCCCGGGCCTTGCACCACCTGCGGGCCGGTGGTGGGGAATGTCTTGAGAATGGGCCGCGAATGTTTGTACGAGCAGTGCTCGCTCCAGAGCGCCGAAAAAATCCCCAGCTCGGGGAAGGTGGGCGTGCGGCCGAGCAGCGCGACGATGCGCTCGTATTCTGCGGATGTGAGGTTGTGTTCCTGCACCAGCTCCGGCGTGATCTTCGGATCGCTCACGATCTGGTCACGCCCTTTGCGACGGCGCGGAATATTCGTCCCAGAATGTTCGGCTGAATCTTTCGCTTGAGGATTTCTTCGACCTCTCCGGCATCACACCAAATGCCGTGGCAGTTCGTGCACTGGTCGATTTGAATTCCATCCCAGTCGCCCGTGAAGAGATCGTAGCCGCACTTGGGACACTTCATGTAGTGCGTCTTGCGCTCGAGCGCGACGGCGCTCTTGCGCGCTGCCTCGCGCTGCTGCCGCAGCAGCTCGGCGTCTCGCCTCGCGAAATACTCGTCTTCGTTCTTGCTTGGGCGTTCGTGACTCACGTGCCCCCCCCGGCGGGATTATTGACAGGAGGGGGAGGGGGGGGAGGGGGCGGCGGTGGCGGCGTCACCTGCAGCTGCTCACCACCAGGATTGGCGAACGGCACTTTGCCCTGAGGCGACGACGATTCACCGGAATAGCGGTGGCCGTCCCACCGCACGATCGCGTCAATGACGTGTCCGTCCTTCAGCGTCACCACGTCCATCGTGCCGCACGTGTACTCGCAGCCGTTCTGGAAGAAGAGATAGGTGTACTCGCCGATCCGGCGCACCGCCGCCGGTGCGGCCCAGAGCTCATAGATCTCGCGCTCGGTCATGCCGGGGTTCACGGTCCCGGTGTCGTCCGACCTGTACGGGACGTCTCGCGTGAGCGGCGCATTGCCTTGTGGCGCGGACGGTGGCCGCGGCGCCTGGCGCTGTAACTCCGTCGCCACGCGCGTAGCGGCCGTGTCCGATGCCGGACGGACGGGTGCCGCAGGCGGAGCAGTTTGCGTCGAGCGACCGCGCAGTTTGTCCCAGGCCAGTTTCATCTTGGCCTTGGCGGCATCGACTTGCTCACACCCTAAGGTGGCGACCGTCAACAGCGCGCATATCGCCAGCGTGCTGCGTCGCATTGCGAGCCTCCAGAGAGAGAAAAACCCGGGCGCCGTCGTGACCACCAAGAACCTGCGCGTTGCGGCGCTCCGGATGCGGCATGATCCCCACCACATTGCGACCGGCGCTACAGACACCGGCAATATCGTGCGTCGAGCCGTTCGGATTCTCCGTGACGTACCGCAAGACAATTTGGGCATTCCCCTCGAGCTCCGCCGCCGTCCTGGCATCCACGACGTACCGCCCGTCGCCGTGGGCGATCGGCAAAATCAGCTCTTCACCGCGCTCGTAGCTGCCCGTGAACGGGGTCTCGGTCGTTTCGATCCGAACCCGCACGGGGCGCGACAGAAACTTGAGTCGCGCATTCCGCATGAGCGCGCCGGACAACAGCCCTGCTTCGCACAGGATCTGGAACCCGTTGCAAATGCCGAGGACCGCTCCACCCGCGCGCGCATGCGCGGTGACGGCCCGCAGCACCGGAGAGAAGCGCGCGATCGCCCCCGAGCGCAGATAGTCGCCGTAGCTGAAGCCGCCGGGCAAAATGACGGCGTCGGCCTGCTTCAGGTCGGTATCGCGGTGCCAGACGTAGTAGGCGTCCGACCCGGCCGCGCGCGCCGCGTCGAGCGTATCCGCATCGCAATTGGAGCCGGGGAAGACGACTACTGCGACACGCTGCATTCGTAATCCTCAGTCACCGGATTGGCCAGCAGGCGATCGCACATGGTCCGGGCCTTGGCCGCCGCCTCTTCGCGCGTCGCCGCTTGCACCTGGAGGACCAGATGCTTGCCCGCGCGCACGCTCGCGACGTCACCAAAGCCGAGCGAGTGGAGCGCGTGCTGCACCGCCTGGCCTTGCGGGTCGAGCAGGGACGCGCGCGGCATGACCCGGATCTCCACGGTGTAGGCGCTCACGCCGCCCCCGGGCGCCGCGGGCCCCGATAGGACTGACTCTCATCGATGACGATCGGACCAGCGATTTCCGCCTCCTCATCCTCGGCCGGAGCGGCAAAGAAGCCCAGCAGGATGGCGCGCAACACGCCGTAGGTCATATAGGCGATGCCCAGGGGAAACAGGAACTCATCGTGCTTCCAGATCCCGAACACCAGGATAACAACAATCAGCGTGAGGCCCAATAGTCCGCTGGCGGAGCGGAACCCGGCCCGCGGAAGGGTGGGATAGTGCACGTTGCTCACCATCAAGATCGTCAGGGCGATCATCAGGAACGTGAGCAACAGGTGCCAGGGCAGCCCCTGTAACGAGCCGTACAGCTGGGTCTGGGTGAATGGGTAGTAGGTCGCCAGCGTCATCCCCGCCGCTGGAGACGGCAGGCCGATGAAGTAGGTCTTGGCGCGACCGGCCTGGGTGACATTGAACCGCGCGAGCCGGATGGCGGCCGCCATGACGTAGAAGTAGCAGAAGATCCAGGCCGCCCCACCGCCGCCCGCGAATTCCACCTGATACATAAGGAAAGCAGGCGCGACGCCGAAGCTCACGATGTCCACCAGGCTGTCGAGCTCGGCCCCGAAGCGCGTGCCGGTTCTCGAAATCCGCGCGACGCGGCCATCGAGTGTATCCAGAATGCCGGCGAACACGATGAACCAGCCGGCGCGATAAAACTCGCCCCGCGTCGCCAGGACCATCGCCCACATGCCGAAGAACAGATTGAACAGCGTGAACAAACTCGGCACGACGATAACGACCCGGCGCAGCGGTAATAGCGGCGGTCTCACGCGTATTCCGCCAGCACGGTGCCGCCGACGCGCACGCGATCGCCCGGTTTCACCTTGAGGACCGGCCGGGCCGAGAGCGGCAGAAACACATCGGTGCGCGATCCAAACCGAATCAGCCCCATGCGGTCACCCTGATTCACGGCCTCCCCGGGCTTTGCGTCGGTGACGATCCGTCGCGCGATCAGGCCCGCAATCTGCCGTACCAGCACCGGCCCCCGCGGCCCACGGATCCCGATCGACGACTGCTCATTATCGAGGCTCGCCTTCTCACTGCCGGCGTGCAGGAACTTTCCCTTGTTGTAGTGCACCAGCTCGACCATGCCGTTTACCGGATAGCGGTTCACATGCACGTCGAAGACCGACAGAAATATCGAGACCCGGATCGCGCGTTCCTTGACATACATCGGCTCGTCAGTCTCGATCACATGCACGACGTGCCCTTCGGCGGCGGCAACGACGTAGCGGTCACCGCGCGGTCCCCGGCGGATCGGATCGCGAAAGAACGCGACCACCCACACGGCGACGATCGCGAGGACCACCGCGAGCGGCCACCAGAGCCAGGCCACCAAACCAGTGATGAACCAGGCCGCCGCGATAAACGGCCATCCTTCACGGGCCACCCTCATCCGTGTTCACACCCTGAAGGGTGTGCTCGGCAATCCTTGTCCTTAAGGACAACGCTTCGCCGAGCACAGGCTTTAGCCTGTGAGTTTTCACGCGGGTCCCTCACTCCAATTCTTTCCCAGTGATGCGCCGGTACGCATCCCGATACCGCTCACTGGTTGCATTCACCACGTCCGCAGGGAGCGGCGGGGGTGGAGCGTCGCCGTTCCACTTGCCCTGCTTCCTCAGGTCCGCGAGATAATCGCGCAACGGCTGCTTGTCGAAGCTGGGCTGGCTGCGGCCCGGCTGGTAGCGGTCCGCCGGCCAGAAGCGCGAGGAGTCGGGCGTCAGAATCTCATCGATCACAATCAGCTCGCCCTGCGCCGTGGTTCCGAACTCGAATTTCGTGTCGGCGATGATGATGCCGCGCCCCGCCGCGTACTCGCGGCCGGCGGAGTAGAGCGCGAGACTCGCGTCGCGCAGCCGCTCCGCGGTCGGGCGGCCCAGGCCGCGGACGACGTGTTCGAAGGTCACGTTCTCATCGTGGCCCTGCTCAGCCTTCGTCGCCGGAGAGAAGATGGGCGGATCGAGCCGCGCGCTCTCGACGAGCCCCTGCGGCAGGGCCTCGCCGGCCAGCGTCCCAGACTGCTTGTACTCGGCCCACGCGGAGCCCGAGATGTAGCCGCGGACCACGCACTCGAACGGCACCGTGGTGGCTCGACGCGACAACATCGCACGGCCATGCAGCTCGTCTCGATGCGGCGCCAGCGCCGGCAGCCGGGTGACGATTGTGTCGACATCGGCGGTGATACAGTGGTGCGGCATGACGTTTTTCAACCGCTCGAACCAAAACGCGCTCAGCTGCGTCAGCACGGCGCCTTTGTGCGGCACCGCTTCACGCATGACCACGTCGAACGCGCTCACGCGATCGCTCGCGACGAGCAGGAGTGTCGCGTCGTCGACTTCGTAGACCTCGCGCACCTTGCCGCGCCGCAGCAAAGGAAGCGGCAGTCTGCTTTGGGCCAACACACCGGTCATACCTGAACCTCCGCTGCGGCCGCCGTTGGGGCGGTCGCCTGAATGGAACGCATCAAGTCGGGAAGTACGCGATCGAGGAAGTCGTCCACCTGCTGGGGCGCGCGTCCCACGTAGCCGGCGGGATCGAGCTCACCAGCGTTGGCTCGCACACCGAGGCGCTTGAATTCCGGGTCGCGGGCCAGGCGGTCGAGCAGGTCTTTGCCGCCCTGGAGGCTGTGACTGCGAATCACTTCATGCAGATGCTGCCGGTCGCCGCCGGCTTTCACACCCCGCATCAGCAGCCGTTCGGTCGCGAGGAAGGGCATGGCGTCGACCACGTGCTCGGCGATCGTCGCCTCCCGGACCTCGAGCCCAGCCGCGACATTGGTCGCGAGCACAAGCAGCGCATCCGTCACGAGAAACGCTTCCGGGATCACCAGGCGGCGATTCGCGCTGTCATCGAGCGTCCGCTCCAACCATTGCTCCGCGGCCGTGTGCGCGGCATTGCCTTCCAGCTCGATCACGAATCGGGCGAGCCCGGTCATGCGCTCCGCACGCATGGGATTGCGCTTGTACGGCATAGCGGACGAGCCGACCTGTTCGCCCTCGAACGGCTCGAGGATTTCCCCTTCGTGCTGCAGCAGCCGCAGATCCGTCGCGAACTTCGCGACAGACTGCGCGATACCCGAGAGCACCGCGAGGATCTGCGCATCCACTTTGCGCGTATACGTCTGCCCGGTCACCGGGAACACCGCGTCAAATCCCATCGCCCGCGCCACTCGCTGGTCGAGTTCGCCGACCTTGGCATGATCACCATCGAAGAGCTCGAGAAAGCTCGCCTGAGTCCCGGTCGTCCCTTTGACGCCACGGAACCGCATGGTGGCAATCCGATGCAGCAGCTCTTCGGCATCGAGCGCGAAATCCTGAAGCCAGAGCGTCATGCGCTTACCGACGGTGGTGAGCTGCGCCGCCTGAAAGTGCGTGTAGGCGAGACAGGGAACCGCGCGATAGCGGCGCGCCTGCTTGCCGAGCGCGACGAGCACGGCGCCGACCCGGCCGAGCAGCAGCTGCATCCCTTCGCGCATCAGCAGCAAGTCGGCGTTGTCGGTCACGTAGGCGCTGGTGGCGCCGAGGTGGATGTACGGACGGGCCGCGGGCGCCTGGTCGCCGAGCTGATGGATGTGGGCCATGACGTCGTGACGCAGGCGACGTTCGTATTCGGCGGCTTTGTCGAGGTCCGCGTCGTCGAGATGCGCTCGCAGCTGCGCGATGGCGGCCTCGGGAATCCCTAGTCCCAAATCCCGTTGCCCTTCCATTAATGCGAGCCACAACCGCCGCCATAACCCAATGCGCCGGCGCTCGCCCCAGAGCGCCTGCATCGCGGGCGAGGCGTACCGCGTCGAGAGCGGAGAAACCCAGTTCAAACCGCTGCCTTCGCGCGGGCGACGAGCTTGCTCCAGTCAGCGAGGAACTGCTCGAGGCCGCGGTCGGTGAGCGGATGCAGCAGCAGCTTTTTCAGGACCTCGGGCGGCAGCGTGGCCACGTCCGCGCCGATCATCGCCGCTTCGACGACGTGGCGGGGATGCCGAATCGATGCCGCCAGGATTTCGGTTTCGATGTTGTAGTTATCGAAGATCGCCCGCGCTTCACGAATGACGTCCATGCCTTCCTGGCCGACGTCGTCGAGACGACCGATGAAGGGACTGACGTACGACGCGCCCGCCTTGGCCGCGATCAGACACTGCACACTCGAGAAACAGAGCGTCACGTTCGTGCGAATGCCCGCGGACGCGAGGCGGCGGACCGCGACCATCCCCGCTTCGAGCATGGGAATCTTCACGACGATGTTCTCGGCGATCTTGGCGAGCTCGGTGCCTTCCTTCACCATGCTCTCGGCATCGACCGACACAACCTCGGCCGAAACCGGCCCCTCGACCAGCGAGCAGATCTCTTTGAGCACGTCGCGCGGATCGAGATCGCCCGCTTGCTTGGCAAGCAGCGAGGGATTGGTCGTAATGCCGTCGATCAGCCCGGCTTGCGTCGCCCAGCTGATGTCTTTGAGACTGGCTGTGTCGAGGAAAAACTTCATGCGTTCGACTCCTCGGCGTAGAGGTCCGATGGATAGTGCACCGCCTCGAGGTACAGACCCTGAGGTGGGGCGGGCGGACTAGCCGCCAGATTATCGGTCGCAGCGAGCAGACGGGGGAAATCCGCCGGCGGGCGCCGGCCAAGGGCGATATCCACCATGGTGCCGACGATGAACCGCACCATGTGATGCAGGAACCGATCGGCCTCGACCGTGAACGCCATCCCCATTCCGTCCGCTCGCGGCGCCCAGTCGGCTAGCGCCACGCGGCATCGGTAATGGGCGGTGTTCGCACCGGCCGCCGCCAGGCCGCGAAAGTCGTGCTCTCCCAGAAGAGCCGTCGCCGCGCTCTCCAGCGCGCTGACATCGAGCGCACGACTCAGCGCCCATTCGTACGGCTTCCGGAACGGCGACGCCGCAGCCTCGTCCGTTCCGATCAGGTACCGATAGCACCGTGCCGTTGCGTTTCGTCTCGCATCAAAGCCCGGGCGCATCAGGTGCACGCGCTGGACCCAAATCTCGCGCGGGAGCAGTGCGTTGAGCGCGCGACGCAGCTCGTCGGAGCTCCACCGCTCGCTCCCCAGAAAGCTCACCGCCTGGCCGAGGGCGTGAACGCCCGCATCGGTGCGGCCGGCTCCCGTCACCCGCGTCCGCCGGCCCATGAGGCGCTCCAGCACTGCCTCGAACTCCGCCTGAACCGTGCGGTCCTTGGATTGCCGCTGCCACCCCGCGAAGCCCCCCCCGTCGTATTGAATCACCGCGAGAAAGGGGCGGCTTGGCACGGGAGGAAAGATGCAACTCGTTGTCACTATTTGACAAGGGTGATAGCCTTAACTCCGCATGGATGCCTCACCACTGCGCCGCGCGCTCGTGGCGCTCGCCAATCGTCAGTCGCTCACCGAGAGTCAGACCGCCGAAGTCTTTGGCATCGTGATGAGCGGCGAGGCGACGCCGGCGCAGGTCGGCGGATTGCTCATGGGGCTCCGCGCCAAAGGCGAGACCGCCGACGAGCTGGCTGGCGCGACCCGCGCGTTGCGCGATGCGATGGTCCGCGTCGATGTGGCCCACGATCACCTGGTCGATACCTGCGGCACTGGCGGCGGCGCGGTGTCCACCTTCAACATCTCGACCGTCGCTGCCTTTGTCGCGGCCGGCGCGGGTGCTGTTGTCCCAAAGCACGGGAATCGCTCCTATACCTCCCGCTGCGGATCTGCCGACGTGCTCGAAGCGCTCGGACTGCGCATCATGCTCGATGCGTCCACCGCGCGGCGCGTGTTGAACGACGCACGCGTCGTCTTCCTCTTTGCACCCAACTTTCATCCCGCGATGAAGCATGTCGGCGCCGTGCGGCGTGAGTTGGGGACTCCCACATTGATGAATCTCGTCGGCCCGCTCGCGAATCCTGCGGGCGTGCGCCGGCAGGTCGTGGGTGTCGCCGACGCCGATCGCGCGAGTCTTGTCGCCGACGCGCTCGTGCGGCTCGGCGCCGAGCACGCGCTGGTGGTACACGGGCGCATCGGCATGGACGAGATCTCGCCCCAGGGTATCACCGACGTCTGGGAAGTGAAGGACGGCGCAGTCCGCCGCTGGGAAATCGATCCGGAGCGGTTCCGCCTCGGCATCAAGGACGCAGCGGAGCTGCAGGGCGGGGACCCTGCGGCAAATGCGGAGCGACTGGAGCGAATTCTGGGGAATGGCTCAGCGGATCCGCCCGGACTGGCGGCGGTGCTGCTGAACGCGGGTGCGGCGATCTACGTAGCGGGAATCGCGGGCTCGCTGGCCGAGGGGATTGGCAGGGCCCGTGAGGTCGTCGCATCCGGGGCGGCGCGTGCGGCGCTCGACCGGCTGCGCAAGGCGACGGCTAGTATTTCCTGATGACGCCGACGACGACGCCCTGAACGATCACGTCGCGTTCGTTGATGCGAAGAGGCTGGATCGAGTCGTTGGCGGGTTGCAGCCTGATCCAGCCACCGGGCTCACGGTAGAACTTTTTCACGGTCGCGCCTTCGCCATGCACGAGCGCGATCACGGTCTGACCGGCGTCCGCCTGATTGCGTTCCTGCACGACGACGTAGTCGCCATCCTTGATGTGCTCGTCGATCATGGAATCGCCGCGGACCTTCAGAACGTAGCTGCGGCCGCGCCGGGGGAGCAGCTCGTCGGGAACGGCAATCGTTTCATCGTTCGTGATCGCCTCGATCGGCTGACCGGCGGCGACCAGACCCAGGAGCGGCAACTCCGTTGCGCCCGTCTGACCCTTCGGGGGCACGACTTCGATCGCCCGGCTTTCGTTGTGCGTGCGGCGGATGTATCCCTTGCGTTCCAGATTGGTAAGGTGTTCGTGAACCGTGGCGAGCGATTGGAAGCCGAACTGACGCGCGATCTCCTCGAAGCTCGGGGCATAGCCCTTCTCATCGAGGTGCTTCGTGATGAAGTCGAGGATCTCGCGCTGGCGACGCGTGACCGGCATTTGCGCTCCCGAAAATTTACCGAAGATCTAATCTACCCGAATATCGACCGAACGCAAGGATGTCAGATAACCCGCACAGCGTCTCGCTAAACGCTATTGTGGCGGCTGCGCGCTCGCGCGTGACCGCCCTGCGTGTGAGGTCCGCGGAGCTCGAAAAACGAGCGGCGGCTGGGCCGTCCGTCCGTCCATTCCCGGGCGAGCAGAACGCCACCGTGGGAGTGATTGCGGAAGTGAAGCGCCGGTCGCCCTCGCAGGGTGCCATCCGGGTCGATCTGGATCCCGTCGCCCACGCACGTGCCTACGTACGCGGCGGCGCGATGGCCATATCGGTGCTCACCGAGGAGCCGCACTTTGGGGGATCGCTCGAGGATCTGTCTCGTGTCGCGGCGGCGGTTTCCGTGCCGGTCCTGCGCAAGGATTTCATTCTGGATGAGCTGCAGATAATGGAAGCGCGCGCTGCTGGAGCGAGCGCGGTGCTGTTGATCGCGCGTATCCTCCCAGCCGAGCAGCTGCACACGTTGGCCACGGCGGCCCGCACGTGGGGCCTTGGAACGCTCGTCGAGGTTCACGCCGAAGCAGAAGTCGATGCGGCGCTGGCGGCCAGCCCCGCCGCCCTCGGCGTGAACGCACGCGACCTTTCGACGTTCGCGATCGACATGCGGGAAGCGGAGCGAATCATCAATCGGATTCCTTCAAGCGTGGTGGTCGTCGCCGAAAGCGGAGTTGACCGTCGCGCGGACGTCGAGCGTTATGCCGCCGCGGGCGCCGACTGCGTTCTCGTGGGGACGAGCGTCGCGCGTCAGAGCGATCCTGAGGATGCAGTGAGAGGGTTGGTTGGCGTGAAGCGTGAGACAGGAGGTCGCACGTGATACCTGTGATTAACACGGCCACCGGCAGGTTCGGCCCCTACGGAGGGCGCTACGTCCCCGAGACGCTCATGCAAGCGCTCGAGGAGCTGACGGCTGTCTACGAGGCAGCCCGCGCCGACAAACGTTTCTGGTCGGAGCTCGACGAGTTGCTGCGCAACTACGTCGGCCGTCCGACGCCGATTACCGCGGTGCCACGGCTTTCGGCGCAGGTCGGCGCGCCGGTGATCCTGAAGCGCGAAGACCTGAACCACACGGGCGCCCACAAGATCAACAACACGCTCGGGCAGGTCCTGCTCGCGCAACGCATGAAGAAGCAACGCATCATCGCCGAGACCGGGGCGGGGCAGCACGGCGTGGCCACGGCAACCGTGTGCGCGCGCTTTGGACTCGAGTGTGTGGTCTACATGGGTGAAGAAGACATGCGGCGGCAACGGCTCAACGTGTACCGCATGGAGCTGATGGGAGCGCAGGTCGTTCCTGTCACCTCGGGGACGCGCACGTTGAAGGACGCGACGAACGAAGCCCTGCGTGACTGGGTAACGAATGTGACAACCACCCACTACATCATCGGATCGGTCGTGGGGCCCGATCCGTTCCCGCGTCTCGTACGCGATTTTCAGTCGGTGATCGGACGCGAGGCGCGAGCCCAAGTGCTCGAGCAGTTTGGGCGTCTGCCCAGTCTGGTGGTGGCCTGCGTCGGCGGCGGCTCGAACGCCATGGGGATCTTTACCGCGTTCCTCGAAGACACGAGTGTTCAGCTCGTCGGGGTCGAAGCCGCGGGCGAAGGGATTGCCACACAGCGCCACGCCGCAACCCTCGGCGCGGGCCGGCCGGGCGTGTTTCATGGAAGCATGAGCTATTTGTTGCAGAATTCCGATGGTCAGGTCCAGCCGGCCCATAGCGTTTCGGCGGGCCTCGACTATCCCGGCGTCGGTCCGGAGCACGCTTTCTTGAAAGACACGGGGCGGGTATTGTATGAAGCCGTGACGGATCGGGAGGCCCTGGATGCCTTTGCCGCGCTCTCGCGCCTGGAAGGCATACTCCCGGCACTCGAGAGTGCCCACGCGATCGCGTGGGTGATGAAGAGCCGCCGAGCCTCCAGCGATCTCATCCTCATCAATTTGAGCGGCCGCGGCGACAAAGATGTCGCCATGGTCGCCGAGCTTACGGGAGCCGCGCTCTGACGAATCCAGCGTCCCAAATCCCCGAGCTGGCCCTCCCACCGTCACAGGTGGAGGAGCTGATGCAAGTCCTCAGCAAAGGGATGCGGGCGACGCAGTTGTACCTGCCGAACAATCCCGTCTATCAGCGCGCCGTTGAAAACATCCGCACCGCCTTCCGCCAGATCTGGCAAGCGACGGACGATCTGATCTTCGA
>Ga0070680_100002918_pt1 | contig 12707 bp, 15 predicted proteins | sample KBSC73BmetaG_FD_64672 | JGI IMG/M metagenome (GOLD analysis project Ga0070680, IMG submission 64672) | Corn rhizosphere microbial communities from Kellogg Biological Station, Michigan, USA - KBS C7-3B metaG | ecosystem: Host-associated > Plants > Roots > Rhizosphere | place: USA: Michigan...
GCCCCCCAAAGGCGAGCCTTCCGTCCGCCCTCTTACAACGAAACCACCGCGGCTCAAGCGGCCCCGGGGGCGCGATCTTCGGCCGCACGCTTGAAGCGGCGCGGGGCGATACCTACCATTTCAGGCTCCTGCCATGAATCGCCGTTCGTTTGACGCGGCCGGCGACGGGCCTGCGCGCACGTGGGCGAAGAAGGGACTGAACTCTTGGAGCCCACGACCGCCAACGCCGGAGGAGGGGGTCGGGGCCCCCCCCGCGGTCCCATGGGCGGCCCGCCGGGCGGCGGCTTTCGAGGCTCCCCAGGAGGATTCGCGGGTCGGCGCGGCGGTCCCGACCTGACCACGGGTCCGATCGGCAAGACGCTGATCCTCTTCTCCCTGCCGGTGCTCGGCTCGAACATCCTGCAGTCGCTGAACGGCTCGGCCAACATGTTCTGGGTGAGCCACGTGCTGGGCGAGGCCGGGGTCACCGCCACCAACAACTCCAACCAGATCTTCTTCATGATGCTGGGCGCGGCGTTCGGCGTGACGATGGCGGCCAACATCCTGATCGGACAGGCGATCGGCGCCGAGGACGAGCCGCTCGCCCGCAGGGTCGTGGGCACGTCGACGACCTTCTTCCTGGCCATCTCGATCCTGATCGGCGTGCTGGGCGGCGTGCTGACGCCGCACATCCTGGACGCCATGAGGACGCCGGCGGATGCACGCGCCGACGCCATCGCCTACCTGCGGGTGATCTTCGGGGCGATCCCGTTCTTCTTCTTCTTCAGCTTCATGATGATGGCCCAGCGGGGGACCGGCGACAGCCGCACGCCGTTCTACTTCGCCCTGGTGCAGGTGGGGCTGGACGTGGTGATGAACCCGCTCCTGCTGATGGGCCTCGGGCCGTTCCCGAAAATGGGCATCGCCGGCTCGGCCACGTCCACGCTCATCGCCCAGACCATCACCCTGGCCGCGATGCTGGTCTACCTCTACCGGAAGAATTCCATCCTGGTGCTCAAGCCGTCCGACTGGCGGCTCCTGCTGCCGGACCTGAAGATCATCTGGACGCTGATCGCCAAGGGCACGCCCATGGGCATCCAGATGATGGTCATCAGCCTGGCCGCGGTGACCATGCTCTCGTTCGTCAACCGCTACGGCGTGCATACCTCCGCCGCCTATGGGGCCGGCGCACAGTTCTGGACCTACGTGCAGATGCCGGCCATGGCGCTTGGCGCAGGCTGCTCGTCGATGGCCGCCCAGAACGTCGGCGCCCGTCGCATGGACCGCGTGGAGCGGGTGGCCCGGATCGGCAGCCTGCTCGCGGTCCTGTTCACCGGCGTTCCGGTGCTGATCCTGGAGCTGGCCGACCCCTACGCCCTGCAGGCGTTCCTGCCGGCGAGCAGCCCGGCGCTGCCGATCGCGACGCACATCAACACGATCGTGCTCTGGGGCTTCATCCCGTTCGGCGTGGCCTTCATCTTCTCCGGCATCGTCCGGGCGACCGGCGCCGTCTGGCCGCCCCTGCTGGCCATGATCATCTCGCTGTGGGTGGTGCGCATCCCGGTGGCGGTGCTGCTGGAGCCGCGCCTGCACGCCGACGCCATCTGGCTCGCCTTTCCGATCGGCAGCCTGACGACTCTCGTGCTGTCGGGGCTCTACTACTTCTACGACGGCCCGTTCGGCTGGCGCAGGGCGCGCATGCTCGACTTCACGCCGAGCTCCGATGCGCCCGACACGGGCCTCGGCCAGCCGATGATCGAGGAGAGCGAGGCGATCGTCTCGGCCGAAGAACGCGATGCTAGCCGTTCGTCTCCTCAAGCGCCGCGTATGCCAGTGTCCGAAGCTCCCGCCGAATAGGATAGGTCGACGACGGCAGGAGCTGGGTCATGAACACCGCCGTGACCTCCTCCAGCGGATCGACCCAGAAGGCGGTGGAGGCCGCGCCGCCCCAGTAGAACTCGCCCTTCGAGCAGGGGATCAGCGTCTTCGGCGGGTCGAACACCACGGCGAACCCCAGGCCGAAGCCGACGCCGGCGTTGGTGCTCTCGGAGAACAGCGAGCGCGAGAGCTCGGTGAGGTCCTTGCCGTCGGGCAAGTGGTTGGAGGCCATCAGCTTGACGGTCTTCGGCGCCAGGATGCGCTGGCCCTCCAGCTCGCCGCCGTTCACCAGCATGGTGGTGAAGCGCAGGTAGTCGGCGGCGGTCGAGACCAGGCCGCCGCCGCCGGACTCCAGCTTCGGCGGCTTCAGATACGGGCTCTTCGCCGGATCGTCCTGCAGCTCCATCTTGCCGCCCGGCTTGGCGTTGTAGCAGGCGGCGAAGCGGCTGCGCTGGTCCTCGCGCACCGAAAAGCCGGTGTCGACCATCTTCAGCGGCTCGAAGATCCGCTCCTTCAGCACCTCGGACAGCGGCTTGCCGGCGATCTTCTGCACCAGGTAGCCGACCACGTCGGTCGAGACCGAGTAGTTCCATGCCTCGCCCGGCGAGAACTCCAGCGGCAGCTTGGCCAGCAGGCGGATCATGCCCTCGAGGTCGTGCTCCCCGCGCATGTCCTCCACCTTCAGCTTGCGGTAGGCGGCGTCGACGTTGCTGCGGTTCTGGAAGCCGTAGGTCAGGCCCGAGGTGTGGCGCAGCAGGTCCACCACCTGCATGGGCCGCGCCGGCGGGGTGACCATGAAGGCGGGCGTCACGCCGGCGGAGAAGACGCCCAGGTCCTTCCACTCGGGGATGTGCTTGGCCACCGGATCGTCGAGCGCGATCAGGCCCTCCTCGACGAGGGTCATCAGCGCCACGCAGGCGATCGGCTTGGTCATCGAGTAGATCCGATAGACGGTATCCTCGCGCAGCGGCGTCCCACGCTCGGGGTCCTGCTGACCGAGCAGCGTCTGGTGGACCACCTGACCCTGGCGGGCGAGCACGAACTGGGCGCACGGCAGCTTGCCTGCGGCCACGTACTTCTCCTGCAGGAAGCGATCGATCTTGGCGAGCCGCTCGGCCGAAAATCCCAACGACTTGGCCCGGGTGATCTGGTCCATCGCATCCTCCTGGAAAGCCTGCCGCCGGCATTAGCCCTTGCCTTCCGCGGGGCCGCAAGCGTGACGATGCTGACGTCGAACCGGAGCAAGCGCCATGTCCGCCGTCAGCATCGAGCATCAGGGCCGCATCGCCGTCGTCACGATCGAGCGGCCGGAGCGGCGCAACGCCGTGGACGCCGCAACCGCCAGGGCGCTCTACGAGGCCTTCAAGGCGTTCGACGCCGACGAGGCGCTGGACGTCGCGATCCTGCAGGGGCGGGGCGGCGCGTTCTGCGCCGGCGCGGATCTGAAGGCGATCTCCGAGAACCGTCCCGACGCCGGCGCCAATCCCGTGCGGCCGGACGGGGACATGGGCCCGATGGGCGTCACCCGCCTGCGCCTGGGCAAGCCGGTGATCGCCGCGGTGGAGGGCTACGCGGTGGCGGGCGGGCTGGAGGTCGCCTGCTGGTGCGACCTGCGCGTCGCGGCCGAAGGGGCGGTGTTCGGCGTCTTCTGCCGGCGCTTCGGCGTGCCGCTGATCGATCTGGGGACCGTGCGCCTGCCCCGGCTGATCGGCCACTCGAGGGCGATGGACCTGATCCTCACCGGCCGGCCGGTCGAGGCGAAGGAAGCCTACGAGATCGGCCTCGCCAACCGGCTCGCGCCGAACGGCGCAGCGCTCGACGCCGCCCTGGAACTGGCGCGGCAAATCTCCGCCTTCCCCCAGCTCTGCCTCAGGAACGACCGGCTGTCGGCGCTCGCCCAGTGGTCGATGGACTGGGACGAGGCGACGGCGAACGAGGTGCGTCTCGGCATGGCGACCCTGCGCACGGGCTCCGCCGTCGAGGGCGCGAGCCGCTTCGTCGCAGGCCAGGGCCGCGGCGGCGCGTTCTGAGCGCGGCTACTTGATCCGGATCGTGGCCGAGCCCTGCGGGCCGGTCACCTCGAAGCTGTCGCCAGACTTCTTGCCCTTGGGGTATCCGACGCATTGCTCCGTCTCGTCGTAGTTCGACTGCGTGCAGAGCTTGTCGCCGTCGATGCGCCAGGCGCCGAAGATCTGGCCCTGGGCCGCCGTGAACTTGCCGTCGGGCGTGTAGGTCACATCGATCTGCATGTCGCCCACCAGAATCACGATCCCGCGGGTCGTGACTTCCTGCAGGGTGTCGGCCGCGGCCGGCGCGGCGAGGGCCGCGATCGCGGCGGCCAGGATCAATCTGCGCATGACTCCCTCCCGATCGAGCGCTGCATCATACCCGGGACGCCCGGTTGCGTAAGCCGAACAGGCGTTTGATAATGATCGGGCGTCGAGAAACATACTGAAACTTCGAATAACGCAGCCGATGGAGGCGCTAGATGGCCTGGGATTTCGAGACCGATCCCGAGTTCCAGAAGAAGCTGGACTGGATCGAGGATTTCATGCGCGAGGAGGTCGAGCCCCTCTCGCACCTCGGCATGGCCGTCCACGGTCCGCTGGGCCGCGAGAAGTTCATCAAGCCGCTGCAGGACAAGGTGAAGGCCGAGGGCCTGTGGGCCTGCCACCTGGGCCCTGAGCTCGGCGGCCAGGGCTACGGGCAGCTGAAGCTCGGCCTGATGAACGAGAAGCTGGGCCGCAACGGACTTGCGCCCACGGTCTTCGGCTGCCAGGCGCCGGACTCGGGCAACGCCGAGATCATCGCTCATTACGGCACCGAGGCGCAGAAGGAGAAGTATCTCTGGCCGCTGCTCAACGGCGAGATCCGTTCGGCCTTCTCGATGAGCGAACCAACCGGCGGGTCCGATCCGCTCACCTTCAAGACCCGCGCGGTGCTGGAAGGCGACGAGTGGGTGATAAACGGGGAGAAGTGGTTCTCCACCGGCGCCCGCTGGGCCAAGGTGCTGGTGCTCTATGCGGTCACCGACCCTGACGCCAAGGACCCCTACAAGCGCACCTCGATCTTCCTGGTGCCCACCGACACGCCCGGCGTGGAGATCATCCGCAACGTGGCCGTCGGCGCGGGCGGCGAGATCGGCGGCGGCAGCGAGGGCTACGTCCGCTACAACAACGTGCGCCTGCCTTACGAGGCGCTGCTGGGCGAGCGCGGCGCAGCCTTCGTCATCGCCCAGGTGCGGCTGGGCGGCGGGCGCGTGCACCACGCCATGCGCACGGTGGGCGCCTGCAAGAACGCGCTCGACCTGATGTGCAAGCGCGCGGTCTCGCGCACCACCCGCGACGGCAAGCTCGCCGACCTGCAGATGGTGCAGTCCGACATCGCCGAGAGCTGGATCGCGCTGGAGAGCTTCCGCCTGATGGTGCTGCGCACCGCCTGGCTGATCGACAAGCACAAGGACTACCAGCTGGTCCGTAAGGACATCGCCGCGATCAAGGTGATGATGCCCAAGGTCTACAACGACATCGCGCAGAAGGCGGCGCACCTGCACGGCGCGCTCGGCGTCTCCAACGAGATGCCGTTCATGCACATGGTGACCTCGTCGCTGGTCATGGGCATCGCCGACGGCCCGACCGAAGTGCACAAGGTGACGGTCGCCAAGCAGGTGCTGAAGGACTACCGACCCGACAACGAGCTCTTCCCGGCCTACCACATCCCGAAACTGCGGGAGGAAGCCCAGAAGCGCTACGCCAAGGAGCTGGACGAGCTGAAGAGCGCCTACTCGGCCCGCCGCAAGGAAGCCGAGCCGGCGTAGGCTTCACCCGGAGAAGGAGCAGGCATGAGCGCACGGCCGCTGATCGTCGGCATCGGCGGCACCATCCGCCCGGGATCGTCCACGGAGCGGGCGCTTACGGTGGCGCTGCGGGCGGCCGGGGCGGCCGGCGCAGAGACGCAGCTCCTGGGCGGCGCCTTCCTGGCCCGGTTGCCGATCTTCGATCCGCGGCCCGCCAGGGCCACCGCCGAGCAGGAGGAGCTGGCCGCGGCGATCCGGGCCGCCGACGGGGTGATCGTGGCGAGCCCCGGCTACCACGGCTCGATCTCCGGCGTGATGAAGAACGCGCTCGACACCTTGGAACTGACCCGCGAAGACGTGACGCCCTATTTCCAGGGGCGGCCGGTGGGGACGATCATCACCGCGGACGGCTGGCAGGCGGCGGGCACCACCTTGATGGCGCTGCGCGCGATCATACATGCCCTCAGAGGCTGGCCGACGCCGTTCGGCGCCGCGCTCAACGCCGGCGCGAGCCTGTTCGACGAGGCCGGCGAGTGCCGGGAGCCGAAGGACGCCTGGCAGCTCGCCACGGTGGCCGAGCAGGTGGTGGAGTTCGCCCAGCTGCGGGCGACCAAGGAGCCGGTGGGCTGATGAAGCGTCCCTATCTCGTGCCGCGGCCGGCCGGTTCCATCCCTGGCGACGACAGCGTCCACGCCGCGATCAGCTCGATCGAGGACATCCTGGAGGACGCCCGCAACGGGCGGCCCTACATCCTGGTGGACGCCGAGGACCGCGAGAACGAGGGCGACGTCATCATCCCCGCGCAGTTCGCGACGCCCGAGCAGATCAACTTCATGGCCAAGCACGCCCGCGGGCTGGTCTGCCTCTCGATCCCGGCCGAGCGGGCGCGGCAGCTGAGGCTGCCGCCGATGGCCAGCGAGAACCAGTCCGGCCACGGCACCGCCTTCACGGTCTCGATCGAGGCTCGCGAGGGGGTGACCACCGGCATCTCCGCCCACGACCGGGCGCACACCGTCGCGGTCGCCATCGATCCCACCAAGGGGCCCGACGACATCGTCTCGCCGGGCCACGTCTTTCCGCTGGTCGCCAAGGACGGCGGCGTCCTGGTCCGCGCCGGCCACACCGAGGCCGCCGTCGACATCAGCCGCATGGCCGGCCTCTATCCCGCCGGCGTGATCTGCGAGATCATGAAGGACGACGGCTCGATGGCGCGGCTGCCGGACCTCGTGGCCTTCGCCCAGCTCCACGGACTGAAGATCGGCACCATCGCCGATCTGATCGCCTATCGCCGGCGCACCGAGCGGCAGGTGGAGCGGGTGCTGGAGCGGCCGTTCGATTCGACCTACGGCGGCCGCTTCCGGCTGATCGTCTATCGCAACGTCCTCGATGAGACCGAGCACGTGGTCTTGGCCAAGGGCAAGGTCGATCCGGAGAAGCCCACGCTCGTCCGCATGCACCGCGTCGACATGGCCGCCGACATGCTGGGGGCGGTCGAGACCCGGCGCGAGTACGTGCCGAAGGCGCTGAAGGCGATCGCCGATCACGAGGGCGCCGGGGTGGCGGTGTTCATCCGCGACCCCAACCCGCACTGGCTGTCGGAGCGCTACGGCGGGCCTGAGGGCAACCAGAGCGCCAACATCCTGCGCGACTACGGCATCGGCGCGCAGATCCTGATCGACCTTGGCGTGCGCGACATGATCCTGCTCACCTCGTCGAAGACCGTGCTGCCGGGCTCGGCCGGCTACGGTCTGAAGATCCTCGGCCGCCAGGCGCTCGACTGACCGGTGCGCCTGCGCGTTAGGCGCACATGGCTGACCTCCGCATCGGCTGCTCGGGCTGGGCCTACAAGGACTGGACAGGGCCCTTCTATCCGCCGGGGACCAAGGACAGGGACCGGCTCGAGCACTACGCCGCCCGCTTCGATACGGCCGAGATCAATGCGAGCTTCTACCGCCTGCCGTCGGAGAGCATGGTCGAGGGCTGGGCCAGGCGCGCGCCGAACGGCTTCGTGTTCGCCTGGAAGGTCAGCCGCTTCATCACCCACAACAAGAAGCTGAAGGACTGCGAGGAGCCGGTCGCCCTGGTGTTCGGCCGCATGGCGCCGCTCGCGGACCACTACGGCCCGGCGCTGATCCAGCTGCCGCCGCAGCTCAGGCGCAACGACGAGCGGCTGGCGGGCTTCCTCAGGCTCCTGCCCAGGCATCGCCGCCACGCCGTCGAGTTCCGGCACGAGAGCTGGTACGCGCCGGAGGTGTTCCGCATCCTTGCCGAGTTCGACGCGGCGCTCTGCATTTCCGACCACCATTCCGCGCCCGCGCCCTGGGAGCGGACGGCCTCCTGGATCTACATCCGGGGCCATGGGCCGGGCGGCCGTTACCACGGCCGCTATGGCGACGACGAGCTTCGCAGGTGGGCCGCCCGCATCGCCCGCTGGCGCGCGGACGGGCGCGACGTCTACGCCTATTTCGACAACGACGTGAAGAGCGCCGCGCCGTTCGATGCGCTCGAGCTCATGGCGCTGACCGGCGCGCATGCCTACGCCCGGGCTGCCTGACGCCGGCGAGCCGCCAACTCACCTGCGGCCTGCGCGCGCCGACAATCCCGTTTTCTCTTGGCTGCAAGGAGCCTATATGGACGATCAATCCCCGCCCGGCCGCAAGGCCGGGCGCCTTAGTTTCTGACTGCGGACAATCTCCCATGACCGACATCCTGATGCCGAAGGCGACCGCCGTATGGCTGGTCGACAACACCTCGCTCACCTTCGACCAGATCGCCGACTTCTGCGGCCTTCACCCGCTGGAGGTGAAGGGCATCGCCGATGGCGAGGTGGCGCGCGACATCCGCGGCGCGGACCCGATCGCCAACGGCCAGCTCTCGCGCGAGGAGCTCGACCACGCGGAGCGCGACGCCAAGTACCGCATGAAGGCCCAGAAGAGTCGGCACGCGGAGTACCTGAAGCCTCAGAAGAAGGGACCGAAATACACCCCGGTGTCGCGCCGCCAGGACCGGCCGGACGCCATCGCCTGGTTCCTGCGCAACCACCCGGAGGTCGCCGACAGCCAGATCGCCCGCATCCTCGGGACCACCAAGTCGACCATCGATTCGGTGCGCAACCGCAGCCACTGGAACTCGCCCAACATCAAGCCGGTCGACCCGGTGACGCTCGCCCTGGTCAGCCAGCTGGAACTCGACGAGGTGGTGCGCAAGGCGGCCGAGAAGAAGGCCCGCGAGGACGCCCGCCGCGGCGTCGCGCATCCGGAAGGCCCGACGCTGCGCCCGGCCTCGGAGACCGGCGTGCTGGAGGAGCCGCCGCCGGTCCTCGAGGAGGAAACCGAAGACGCGGAGGACTGAGATCTCCCCTCGCGGGAGGGGAGAGGGGCGCTAATGCAGCGCGGCCTTGAGGGCTTCCAGCTCGTCCTTCAGCCGGAGCTTCTGTCGCTTCAATTCCTTGAGTCTGTCTTCGTCGGCGGCGGGCCTTCGCAATTCGTCCTGAATGGCTTTTTCGAGGGACTGGTGGCGAGCTCCAAGTTCACGGAGCCTGGCTTCCACGGCCATGACGAGCGGCCTCCTTGCGGTTGGACGGCAGTCAAGTGAACACCCGCTATGCTCGGCTGTCAGATCACATATGTTTGCAGACGGCGGGGCGTGGCTCGGCCACGACTTCGAGCGTTTAGGACCTTCCGTATGCCGAAAACCGAGCGGCCCCGGCTGATCGTTGGGGTCTCGGGCGCATCCGGCGCCATCTATGGGGTGAGGGTGCTGCAGGCTTGCCGCGACCTCGCCGTCGAGAGCCACCTCGTGATGAGCCGCGCCGCGGCGCTGACGCTCGCCGACGAAACCGGCCTCTCGCCCGCCGACCTGCACGCCAGGGCCGACGTGGTCCACAAAACCTCGGACGTGGGGGCGGCGATCGCCTCCGGCTCGTTCCCGACGCTCGGCATGATCGTCGCGCCCTGCTCGGTCCGCTCGATGAGCGAGATCGCCACGGGGGTGACCTCGTCGCTGCTGACCCGCGCCGCCGACGTGACCTTGAAGGAGCGCCGTCCGCTGGTGCTGATGGTCCGCGAGAGTCCGCTGCATCTGGGGCATCTGCGCACCATGGTCCGGCTGGCCGAGATGGGCGCGGTGATCGCCCCGCCGATGCCGGCCTTCTACGCCAAGCCGCAGAGCCTCGAGGAGATGGTCGACCAGTCGGCCGGCCGCGCGCTCGACCTCTTCGGCCTCTCCTGGCGGCCGGTGAAGCGCTGGGGCGAGGATGTCGGCCCCCTGACGAGCGAGGCGTGAGGCGATGTCGCTGTGGGATTGGACGCTTCGCGCCTATGGCCGGCCCGGCGTGCCGGAGGCCTGCCTGAGGCTGCAGGACGCCTTCGGCCAGAACACCTCTCTGCTGTTATGGGCGGTGTGGGCGGAGACCGCCGACAAGGCGCTGCTGGTGCGGGCGGCCGAGCTGGCGCGGGCCTGGGAGGCCACCGCGCTCGTCCCGCTGCGCGAGGTCCGGCGAGCGCTGAAGGCGCCGTTTCCGCCGATCGACGACGGCGCGCGCGAGGGGCTTCGCGACGACGTCAAGGCCGCCGAGCTCCGCTGCGAGCGGGTGCTGATGGAGACCCTGGAGGCGATGGCGGGCGACGCGCGCGGCGGCGCGCACCAGCTGGACGCGCTGAAAGCCGCCTCGCAGGCCTGGGGCCGCGCCGCGCCGGACGACGAACTGGCTGCGCTGGCCGCGGCGCTGGGCTAGTTTCCGGGCCCATGAGCGATCCCGTCGATCCGTCGGAGGAGGTGCTGCGGGCGCAGCTGGCGGAGCTGCGCCAGGAGCACGCGGACCTCGACGCCGCCATTCAGGCGGTGGCCGTCTCGCCGCTGCCGGACATGATGCTGATCGGCCGCCTGAAACGGAAGAAGCTCGCCCTCAAGGACGAGATCGCCCGCATTGAGGACATGCTCACGCCGGACATCCCGGCGTAGGGCTCAGCCGCCGCGCTCGCGCTTGCGCTGGTACATGGCGGCGTCCGCCGCGGCCACCAGCGCCTCGGGCTCGAGGTCGGGCGACAGCTGGCGCACCCCATAGGAGACGTGCAGCGGCGCGGACCAGTCGCCGAACTGCAGCGGCTCGCGTTCGACCGCCCGGGCCAGCGCGGCGGCCTTGGCCTCGGCCACCGCCTGGTCGGCCTGGACCAGGATCACCCCGAACTCGTCGCCGCCCATGCGTCCGACCACGTCGGAATCGCGCACATTGCGCAGCAGGCGGTCGGCCATCGCCTGCAGGGCGGCGTCGCCGGCCGCGTGGCCGAACCGGTCGTTGATGGACTTCAGGTCATCGAGATCGAAGTAGACCAGGCTGGCCGGCGCGCCATAGCGCTGGGAGAACGCGCGGATGCGGCCCACCTCGCGCAGGAAGGCCCGGCGATTGAACAGCGGCGTGAGTCCGTCGCGATCGGCGAGCCCCTCGGCTTCGGAGAGCCGGGCTTTCAGCCGGGCCACTTCGCCGCGCAGGTCGTCGATCTCGATCAGCAGCGCCTGCAGCGCGCCCTGCACGACGGGGGTCAGATCGGCCTCGGCAAGGCCCAGGAACGTGGTGCTGTCGGCGGCCGGCGCGGCGGCGCTCGCCTGGGCGCCGGCCTGGGCGAGCGCCCGCCGGCGGATCGTCGAGAAGGGCTCGGTGCGCGCGCCGGTGATCTTCATGGGCTTCCGCAGGGGCTCCGGCCTCGGAGGGGCGAAGAGAATCAAAGACGCAACAGTCACTTGGGCGAATCCTAACCCCGCCGGTTGCCGCCGCAAAGCACCCGCCTATACTCCGCGGCTTTTCCGGCCCGGGGGCTGAGGGATCCGAACCGAAGCATGACCGCTCAGCCCGTCGCCATCATCATGGGCAGCCGGTCCGATTGGCCGGTGCTGCGCCATGCGGCCGAGACGCTGGAGGGCCTGGGCGTGGGCTACCAGGCCAAGGTGGTCTCCGCCCACCGCACGCCCGAGCGCATGTACGCCTTCGCCAAGGGCGCCAAGGCGTCGGGGGTCAGGGTGATCATCGCCGGCGCCGGCGGCGCGGCGCACCTGCCGGGAATGACCGCCTCGCTCACCGAGCTGCCGGTGCTGGGCGTCCCGATCGAGACCAAGGCGCTGAAGGGCATGGATTCGCTGCTCTCCATCGTGCAGATGCCGGCCGGCATCCCGGTGGGCACGCTGGCGATCGGCGAGGCCGGCGCCCGCAACGCCGCGCTGATGGCCGCGCGCATCCTGGCGCTCGCCGATCCGAAGCTGGCCGAGCGGGTGGCGGCCTTCTCGGCGAGCCAGACGGCGAGCATCCCCGAGACGGTGGAGGACGCTTGAGCCGCAGCCCCCCGGTCCTGCCGCTCGCGCCCGGCTCGACAATCGGCATCCTGGGCGGCGGCCAGCTGGGCCGAATGCTGGCGCAGGCCGCCGCCCGGCTGGGGTTCGACGTGGCGATCCTCGATCCGGAGCCGGCCGGCCCGGCGGCGCGGGTCTCCGCCCACGCCATCACCGCGGCTTACGACGATCCCGAGGGCCTGCAGGCGCTGGCCGACCTTGCCGACATGGTCACCTACGAGTTCGAGAACGTGCCGGCCGCCGCGGTGGCGCAGCTCGCCGCGCTGGGCGTCCCAGTGGCGCCCGGACCCGCGGCGCTGGAGGCGGCGCAGGACCGGTTCGTCGAGAAGCGCTTCCTCAACGCCCACGGCGCCCCGACCGTCGCCTTCGCGCCGGCCGCGAGCCCGCAGGAGGCGGCGGGGGCCATGGAGCAGGTGGGGGCGCCGGCGCTCATGAAGACCCGCCGCGAGGGCTACGACGGCAAGGGCCAGCGCTGGGTGGAGCATGCGCCCGACGCCGCCCGCGCCTTCACCGAGCTCGGCGGCGCACCGGTGATCCTGGAGGCGGCGGCGGGCTTCCGCCGCGAGCTGTCGATCATCGCCGCGCGCGGCCGGGACGGATCCACGGCGGTCTATCCGCTGGCCGAGAACCACCACGAAGGCGGCATCCTGCGCCGCTCGATCGCCCCCGCCCGGGTCGTCGCCGCGGTGGCCGAGCAGGCGGAGCGGATCGC
>Ga0070680_100002920_pt1 | contig 12705 bp, 8 predicted proteins | sample KBSC73BmetaG_FD_64672 | JGI IMG/M metagenome (GOLD analysis project Ga0070680, IMG submission 64672) | Corn rhizosphere microbial communities from Kellogg Biological Station, Michigan, USA - KBS C7-3B metaG | ecosystem: Host-associated > Plants > Roots > Rhizosphere | place: USA: Michigan...
TGGCGAGCGGCGGCAACTCCGCCCACGCGGGCTCGGGCTCTGAGGACTCGTGCGCCGACAGCTCGGGCTCCGACAGCTCGGGCTCCGCTGACATTGGCTCCGCGAGCTCGTGCTGCGAATCCGAAGATTCCGCCGGCTCGAGCTCCATGGGCGCGAGATCCGAGATGTCCATCAGCTCGGGGACGGATGCCTCCGCGGAATCCGGCATCATCTCCGACGCATCGAACGTCATCTCGTGCGCGTCGGCGATGTCCGGCACCGCGGCAGAGGGAGCGGGCGGCGTGGGCGAGTGCCTGTCGAAGCCGGCGAACGACTCGGGGAGCGCGCCCGCGGATCGATGCTCCTGTTCGGGCTCGGACTCGGAGGCGCTCGGCTCCTTCGTCGCCGCCGCAGCCGGGGACTCCGACGCGGATGTCCCCTGCGCCGCAGGCGCGGAGACGTTCTCGGGCGCGAGATTCTCCGGAATCACGCCGATCGTGAATCGTGGGCGCGTCGGCTGCGTCGCCTGTGGTGCCAGCGGAGTGACGACCTCGTTGCTGTCTGGATGGATGTCGTTCCAGCTCACCGGAGGCGCTTCTGGACGCGCAGCCGCCGCGGCCGCCGCAACCGGCGCGGCGGGCGTGGGCGAACTGGTGGAGCGCACCGGCGCATCCAGCGCCTCGAGCTGCGTCGTGATCTCGTCGTTCTGTGGATCCACTTCCAGCAGTTTGTGGTACCACCCACGTGCGGCATCCAGATCGCCGGTCGTGCGCGCGATGTCGCCGAGCTGCCGCAGCGCGATCAGGTTTTCCGGATCGAGTGTGAGCGCAGTCTCGAACGTGGTGCGCGCCTCCTCCGGCTGCCCGCGCTCGAACAGCGCCTGGCCGAGGACGATGTAGCCGCTGATGTAGGTCGGCTGCAGCGGCACGTGCGCGCGACAGATCTCGATGGCGACATCGAGGTCGCCAGACTTGCGATACTCGTTCGCGAGTCGCGCAAAAACCCGGCGGGGATTCTCGGCGAATTGTTTGCGGAGGTCTTCGATCAGGGCGGAGTTGGCCATTCAAGCCCTCGGGGAGGCCGCGGAGCGAGCGGCGGCGGAGAGTCGGTGAAGATACATGAATCTGACGATCGAAGTCAATCGGAAGTCATACGCTGCCTTGATTTTACGTCCCACGATCCGATAGCTTTGGTGGCTCAGCCCGCCCATTTCTCTCACGTAGTTGCAAGGAGTCAGGTCCAGTGCTCCAAAGTATGCGTGTCGCCGCCAAGTGGATCTGGTGGGCAATCGCCATCCTCTTCCTCGTAGGCTTCGTGTTCTACGAGCAGTCCGGACTCTCTGGAGAGAAGGTCACCGCGGGCAGCACGGTCGCGAAGGTGAATGGCACTCCGATAGCCTACGCGGACCTCGAGCGCCGCTCGCAGGCCCGGATCCGGGACGAACAGGCAGGCTCCGGAAAGTCGCTGACGCTGGATCAGGAGCGTCGCATCGAGGATGACACCTTCAATCAGATGGTCACCGACATCCTCCTGGGCCAGGAGTACGCGAAGCGCGGGATCTCGGTGTCCGACGCCGAAATCCGGGCGGCGGCGCTTTCCAGTCCGCCGCAGCAGCTGATGCAGAGCCCCGATCTCCAGACCGAGGGGCAGTTCGACTTCGAGAAGTACCGCCGCTTCATCACGAGCCCCGTCGCGAAGCAGCAGGGGCTCCTGTCCCAGCTCGAGGCGTACTACCGCGACGAGATCCCCAAGCGCAAGCTGTTCGAGCAGATCGCCGGCCCCGTGTTCGTGACCGACGACCAGCTCTGGCGTGCCTACCAGGATGCGCACGACTCGGCGCAGGTCTCGTACGTCGAGCTCGATCCCTCCAGCATCCCCGACTCGGCGGTTCACATCACGGACGCCGAGATGAAGGCGTATTTCGACAGTCACAAGAAGGAGCTCGGGGATCGACCGGGGCGCGCGGTGCTGTCGGTGGTCGCGATTCCGCGCGTCGTCACCGCGGCGGATACGGCAGCGGCGCGCGCGAAGGCCGATTCGCTGCGCACGGCGATCCTGCACGGCGCGAAGTTCGAGGATGTCGCGAAGCAGGAGTCGGCAGATTCCGCATCGGCCGTGAAGGGCGGAGCGCTCGGGAAGGTGGGCAAGGGCGCGTTCGTGAAGCCGTTCGAAGATGCGGCGTTCGCGCTCAAGCCGGGCGAGCTGTCGCAGCCGGTGCTCACGCCGTTCGGCTTTCACATCATCCGCGTGGACGAGCACAAGGGCGATTCGATCACCGTGCACCACATCCTCGTGCGCATCGCGCAGAGCGATTCATCCGCCGCGCTGACGGACCGCCGGGCGGATTCGCTCTCGAAGGCCGCGAACATCGACAAGCCCTCGGAATTCGACAGCGTGGCGCGCGCGCTCGGACTCAAGGTCGGGCACGTGGTCGCGATCGAGTCCGATCCCCTGACCTGGGATGGACGCTACGTCCCCAGCGTGTCCGCGTGGGCGTTCGGCGGCGCGAAGGTGGGCGAGACGAGCGATCTGATCGATGGGGACGATGCGTACTATCTGGCCCGCCTCGACTCCCTGCAGGAAGGCGGCAAGGCGAGCTTCGACGCCTCCCGCGACGACATCCGTCGTGAGCTGCTGCGCACGAAGAAGCTCGAGATGCTGATGCCGAAGGCGCAGTCGCTCGAGGCGGCGGTGCACGGCGGAAAGACCCTCGAAGCTGCGGCGCAGGCCGCCGGGCTCAAGGTGGAGAAGAGCCCGACGTTCGCACGCACCACGCAGGTGCCGGGGCTGGGACAGGCGACGGAGGCGATCGGCGCGGCGTTCGGCGCACCGGTGGGCTCCGTGGCACCGCCCGTCAAAGGGCAGAACGACGTCATCGTGCTGCGGGTGGACAAGCGCACCGAGGCCGATCGCGCCGCGTTCGAGAAGCAGAAGAAGGAGCTGCGCGATCAGATGATCCAGCGCGTGCGGCAGCAGCGCGTGCAGCAGTACCTCGCGGCGCTGCACGACGCGGCGAAGATCGAGGACAATCGCCGCGCGGTGCGGGCGAGCGCACGGCAGGCCACGAGCTGAGGCCACACCGATCGCGCGCTCGACGCGTATTGCACTGAACGGGAGCGGGGCGGCGCCGATACACTGGCGCCGCCCCGTTCGCTTCCGTGGCTCTCTGGCCTGCTCCGCTACTGGATCAGGCGGCGCGGCTCCGGGCGATCATCACTGGCCGGCGCGTTCTCGATGGGGCGAGTCGCATCCGCGCGCAGGCTGTCGGTGCGCGGCGGCGTCGTCACCTCGTGCGTGACGTCGTTGATGTTCTTCTTGAATTCCTTGATGCCCTTCCCGAATGACGCCGCCACCTCCGGAATTCTCTTCGCGCCGAAGAGGAGGAGGATGACGACCATGATCATGAGAATTTCGCCGAAGCCCAACTGACCGAACATACGTACCCCCTAGAAAAGCGAACGCGCGATGAGATAGGCCACGAGCACTCCCAGAAAGCTGAGCAGAGATACGTCCAGCGCCACTGGCCCGATCGCAAATTTTATGATGATGAGATCGATCGGCACCGCACCGATCTGCGGTGTGACCCCGGATGTAAGAAACTCCTTTACCGCGCCCGCGGGAAGGAAGCGACGCGCAACCTGCGTCATCAGCCCGCCGACGATGAAGCCCGCGATCAGTACGAGTACATGAAACCCTGGGCGATGCTTGGAAGATCCACGTGGGGGCATTACTGGCTTCGGTCGAGGGCGTAGGCAATCGCGTCGTGGAGTGCGCCACGCGCAGGAGTATCGGGAAGGTCGGCCAGCGCCAGCTCGGCCTCTCGAGCGTACTCATCGCCGCGGCGGCGCGCATAGTCGAGCCCGCCGCGATCACTGACGATCTCGACCACGCGCGCGATCTGCTCATCGCGCGGCTCGGTCGTGTCGAAGAGTGCATCCACCTCGCGGCGCTCGGCCGCCGACATCGTGCGCAGCGCGGCGATCAGCGGCAGCGTCACCTTGTGCTCGCGCAGATCGAGGCCGCAGGGCTTTCCGGTCACGCGCTCGTCCGAGGTGTAGTCCAGCAGGTCATCCGCGACCTGGAAGGCCATGCCGAGCCGCTCGCCGTAGCGCGCGAGCTCCGCGCGTCGCGCGCGCGCGCCCGCGAGCGCGCCGATCTCGCACGCAGCCGAGAGGAGCGACGCCGTCTTCGAGCGAATGAGCGCCTCGTAGTCCGCTTCCGTGAAGCCGAGCGCGTCGAGCGCGGTGAGCTGGCGCATCTCGCCGACCGTCATGGCGTTCGTCGCATCGGACAGCACGCGCAGCACTTCCATGTCGTTCGCGCGCACGAGCTCCACCACCGCGCGCGAGTACAGGAAGTCGCCCATGATCACCGAGACCTGGTGGCTGAAGAGCGAATTCACCGTCGGCATCCCGCGTCTGAGCGCGGAATGATCCACGGAGTCGTCGTGCACGAGCGTCGCGAGATGCACCAGCTCGAGAATCGCGGCGAGCGTCGTCGCGCGCGGCTCCTCCTTTCCCTCGACGGCGCTCGCCAGGAGGACCAGCGTCGGGCGGAACATCTTGCCCTTCATCAGCAGCAGATGGCTGTTCACCTCGTCGATGAGCGGCAGCTGCGCGAGCACGATGCGCCGGAGATCCTCGGACACCCGGTCGAGGCGCGAGCGAACGGGAACCTGAATGTCGGCGAGCGTGGGCGTGAGTGTCGGACGGGAGGGAACGAACGCGGTCATTTCCCTGCCTTTCGCTCGACCGCCGACAACCGATCTCCTACATCGCGGAACTGAATGTCCACCGTGAATACTCGCTCGTAGTAGCGCACGGCATCCTCCCACTTCTGCAAGGACTCGGACGCATAGCCCAGCAGGTAAAGTACGCCGACGAGCGTGTCATCGCTGGCCCCTGCATCGTTCAGCGCACGCTGCAGGATCGTCATCGCGATCTGGTACTGGCGCTTTTCGACGAAGCACTGCCCCAGCGCTTCGTACGTGCGCACGCGCTGTTCGGTTCCACGCAGCGCCTTCTGAAACTCGCTGATCGCCTCGTCGAGCAGTCCCATCTCCTTGTAGGCGACGCCGAGATCGTAATGGCTCTCGTGATCGGTGTCGTCGACGTTCGACGTGACGCCCTGCTTGAACTTGGTGAGCATCTCCGCGAAGTCCTGCTGCTCCTGCGGCTCTTCCTCGCCGGCCGACACCATGCGCGTGCTCTTCGGCGGCTCCTCGTCGCGCAGCCAATCCGAGAGATTGACGAAGCTGTCATCGCCGGTCGCCGCAATCGGGGGACGCGGCGGTGGAACCGGTGCCGATGCGCGCGCCGGCGGATCGGGCAGCGTGGTCTCGAGCGCGGCGAACAGCTCCTCGTCGATCGGCAGCGGGCTCGAGGTGCGCTCGACTTCCACCGCCAGCGGCACCTGCGGCGCCTCCTCGCGCGCAGGAGCCGGCGTGGCGGCCTCCACAGCCGCGGGCGCCGGAGCGGGAGCCGGCGCGATCTCGGGCTCCATCTCGATGCCGAGCTCGCGCAGGGCGGACGCGGCGCGCGCGTCTGCCGGCGAGAGCTCCAGCACACGTCCGTACACCGCGCGCGACTTGTCGAGCTGCCCGCTCCGGAAGAGACTCTCCGCCAGGGCGAGATACGCGTCCACGAGCTGCGGCTTGTCGTTCGCTCGCACGGCGTATTCGACGCGCTTCTGGTGATAGCGCACCGAGTCCGGTTCGACGCGGATGAGCTCATCGGCGCTGTGACTCGCGGCCGCGAGATTCCCCTCGCGCTCGTAGCCGAACATCGTGGCTTCGAGCTCGGCGAGGCCGCCCGCCCTGTCTCCCTGTTCGAGCAGCGCTTCCGCGAGCTGTCGGTGCAGATCCCACGCGGCGGGTGCGTGCGCCACGTCGAGCCGGAGCCGGTCTGCACGGCTGAGCCCCGGCACGGGCGGAGCGGCGGGAACGGGCGTGGGCGTTGGGCGAGTCTCGAGCGGAACGATGGGACGCGGTTCATCGGCGACCTCGGTCTGCCATACCAGCTCGACCGTCTCCTCTTCCTCTTCCTCTTCCTCTTCCTCGTGCTCTTCGTCCACAGCCGGCGTCTCTGCCGCGTGCGCCGGCACGGGCTCGGCCTCCTCCGCGTCCAGCATCGGGAGACCCGAAAGCGCGTGCTCGCGATCGAAGGTGACGGTGTTCGTTTCGTCGAGATCGAGCATGGGCAGCGGAGGGCCGCCGTCTGGCACGACCACATCCATCTCGAGCGATGGCGAGCGCTCCACGTCGAGCGACAAGTCGCCGAAGTCATCATCGAGCGACGCAAGCGGTGACGAGAGCTCCGACGCGTGCGACTCCATCTTCTCGATCATCATCTCATCCGAGACGTGCTCGGACGCCGGCTCCGCCTGCTCCGCATCGAGCTCCGGCAGCATCGACATCTCGGCGTGCGAGTCGATCGAGAGGAACGTCAGCGATCCGCCCACCGCCGCGTCGTCATCCGCGGCATCCTCGAAGGGAACATCGAGCATCGGAAGCTCGCCACCCGACGGTGTCGTGCGCTCGCCCTCGAACGAAGGCAGCTCGAGCTCCGGCGCGCTCTCCTTTTCGATTTCCGCGAGCATCGAGGGAACATCTGCGGGCGCGAGCGCGTCGGCCCCGGGGAGCTCGAGGTGCGAGCTCGGCTCCAACCCCTCGAGGGGCGCCACCTGCTCGGACGCGGACTCCTCCTCGGCGACGGTGCTCTCCTCGAAGCCCGTGATGAAGCCGACATCCACGTGGCTGACGATGCCAGCGCCCGCCGTGGTATCTCCGTCGGGCATGAGCGCGCCATGTGAGAGCCCGGGAAGCGGAACCACGTCCGACGGCTGCGCGGACTCGAGGTCGAGGAGGATGTCTTCGTCGGACTCGATCTTCGGCATCTCGATCGCGACCGCGGGCGTCTGCGAAGGCGTGATCGGGTGCTCGACCGTCCACTGCGTCTTCTTCTCGGGAACGACTACGGGGGCGCTCGAGGTGATGGGCCGCGACGGCTCGTCGTAGTTCACGTCGAGAAACACGAGATCGCCGCCCTTCGCGGGTGCGGCACGCACCACTTCCTTCGGCTGGAGCGCCGGATCGAGCGCCTTCATTCGATCCACCGTCGCGCGCGCTTCCGCGCTGCGACCTTCGGCGGAGAACTTGTCGTAGAGCGCGTGCAGCTGCTCGATCGCCTCCGACTTGCGATCCTTGCGCACCAGCTGATCGGCGAGCATCAGGCGGATGTCGTCCTGATCGGGACAGAGATCCGCGAACTCCTTCAGCGCTCGAAAGGCCTCCTCGAGCTGCCCGGACTTCTGCATCCGATCGGCGTACTCGAGAAAGTTCTGCTTGGCGTCGTTGATGAAGCCCTTGCGCGCGCTGATCTTCCCCAGCTTGTAGTAGACCGAGTTCCGCCCGGGGGCGTTGCGGAGGATCTTGTTGCAGAGGGCGATGGCGTTGTTGAAGAATCCGCCATCCGTGTAGAGGTCGACCGCCTTTTCGTAGTGGTCGACTGCTTCGCTGACGTCGCCACGCCGCAACAGCAGATCTCCGACACGGTTGTAGAGCGCAACGTCGGCTTCGTCGACGTGCTCATCCAGCTCCGCCAGAACCTGCGTGTACGTGTCGAGTGCCTTGTCGAACTGCTTCTTCTGCTCGTATTCGAGCGCTCGCTTCTTGAGCTTGGCGACGTCTGGCATCAGCGCGTGGAGAGCTCCAAGGCAGGGCGGCCGCTCCGCGGCGGACGCGGCAGCCTGATCAAGTTATGGGTAAGTGGATAGGGTGACAAGCTTTGCCACGCACCCACGTCCCCATGCAACGACGGTCTGCATACCAATACGGCAACTCACGAATGTCCTCGATGTCGAAGAGCGCAAGGTCGGCGGAGTAGCCCGGCGCGAGCTGCCCGGTGTCTGCCGCGAGCCCGAGCGCCGCTGCTCCGTTCACCGTGGCAGCGAGCAGCACTTCCGAAACGCTCATGTGAAGCTCGCTCACGCCGAGCGTGAGGATGAACGGGAGATTCGGCGTGGGCGACGTGCCCGGATTGAAATCGGTCGCCAGCGCGACCGCGGCTCCCGCGTCGAGGAGCGCGCGCGCGGGCGGGCGAGTGCCCTTCCCCAGAAAGAGCATCGTTCCGGGGAGCAGCGTGGCGACGGTTCCCGATGACGCGAGGGCCTGGATGCCCCCCGCCGAGATGGCCGCAAGATGATCGGCCGAGGTGGCGCGAAGCTCGGCCGCCAGCTCGGCGCCGCCCGAGGGCGCGAGCTCGTCGGCGTGGAGCTTGAGCTTGAGGCCGGCCGCGCGGGCAGCGAGGAGGAGCTCGCGTGACTCGGCGATCGTGAAGACGCCGGGCTCACAGAAGACGTCGGCGAAGGCAGCGAGTTGCTCGTTCATGATGAGCGGAAGCATTTCTTTGCGGAGCATTTTGACATAACTGGCGCGTGTAGCGGGCGTCGCGCGCGCCTCCTTCGGAATCTCGTGTGCACCCAGCCAGGTCGGCACGATCCGGAGCGCCAGCTCCGCCGACAGTTGCCGGATCACGCGCAGGATCTTGAGCTCGTCCTCGATCGAGAGTCCGTAGCCGGACTTCACCTCCACCGTCGTCGTGCCGTACGAGGCGAGTCGCTCGAGTCGCGGCCGAGCGAGGGCGAGCAGCTCCGCGGCGTCCCGCGCGCGCAGGTCGCGCACCGATGCGTGAATGCCCCCGCCCTGCCGCGCGATCTCCATGTAGTCGGCACCGGCGGCGCGGCGCTCCTGCTCCTCGTAGCGCGCGCGACCGAAGATCGCGTGCGTGTGCGAGTCCACGAGCCCCGGCGTGAGCACGCCTCCCCCACAGTCGACGACGGTCGCGCCCTCGTGCGCGCGCTCGAGATCCTCGCGCGCGCCCACCGCCGCCACGCGCGTCCCCTCCACGGCGACCGCGGCATCGGTGAGCACGCCGCAGTCGCGCATCTCCGCGCCCACGCGCGCGCGCGGTGCGCCCGCGCACGTGACCACCTGGCTCGCGTTGACGAAGAGGAGGGTCACCGAGTCGTCACGAGACTTTCACTGCACGGTGGCCATCACGTCGCGCACGCGCGCGATCGTGAGCGGCGCCTGCGCTTCGCCGCGGCACGCGTAGTAGCACGCGTTGCAATCGATCGGCGTGTAGCGCTCGAAGTCGCGCCAATGAAAGTCCGGCGGAAAGTCCGGACAGCGCCGCACCTGGCCCGCGGGGTCGATGTGGATCGTGCGCACACCCGAATTGCACGAGTCGTGCATCTCGCCGCTGAAGAAGCGTGGCACCTGCGCGAGATAGTAGTCCGAGCTCACGATCACGCCGCGCCTCCGGCGCTTGAACGCCAACAGCTCGTCGATGACCTCCTTCAGGTGCTGCTGCTCCTCGCGCGAGACCAGGTGCGCCGTGTTGCCGTTCTTCGCGTCGGTATACGTGCTGAACGACACCCCGATCCCCAGCGCTTGGGCGCACCGAACGATCGGCACCAGCTGATCGAGATTCGACCGCTTGATCACCGTGTTGAAGCGGATCCCGTCGATGCCGATCGCGCGCATGCGCGGCACCGTGTCGAGGATCTTCGCCGCGAGTCCGGGGATGCCGCGTGCTCCGTCGTGGCGCTCATCGAGATAGTCGAGCGAGATGTTGAACTGGTTGAGCCCAGCCTCCCACAGCGAGCGTGCGCGCTCGGGCGTGAGCATCGCGCCGTGCGTGATCAGCGCCAGATAGCGAACGCGGATCGCGCGTGCGACCGCCCGGATGAGCTCCTCGAGATCGCGCCGCAGCAGCGGCTCGCCGCCCGTGAAGGTGATCATCACGGGATTGAAGTACCGCGCTGCGGCGGCGTAGCTCGCCGCATCGCTCCGCGTCGCGTCCGCGCCGTTCTTCCAGTAGTCGCAGAAATCGCAGCGCGCGTTGCAGCGCATCGTGACCTCGAAGTGCACGAGCACCGGGAAGCGCTTCACGTGCAGATACGCGTACTTCGCCGCGAAGAGCGGGACGTGCCACGGTTTGAAGCGCGCGCTCAGCATGAGTCGCGCGCTACTCGCGCGGCGCGAGCATCGGGAGCACGATCCCCTTCTTCGCAGCCGTGTCGAGCGCGATGTCGTAGCCCGCGTCGGCGTGGCGCGCGACACCGATGCCGGGATCGTTGGTGAGCACGCGCTGGAGCCGCTCGCGCATCTCCGGCGTGCCATCGGCCACGATCACCTGGCCCGCGTGCAGGGAGTTCCCGATCCCGACACCACCGCCGTGATGGAACGACACCCAGCTCGCGCCGCTCGCGACGTTGAGCAGCGCGTTGAGGATCGCCCAGTCGGCGATCGCATCGCTGCCATCCTTCATCGCTTCGGTCTCGCGGAACGGCGACGCCACGGACCCGGTGTCGAGATGATCGCGGCCGATGACGATCGGCGCCGAGAGCTCGCCGCTGGCGACGAGATCGTTGAGCGCGACGCCGAACTTCGCTCGGTCGCCCTGCCCCAGCCAGCAGATGCGCGCGGGTAGCCCCTGAAAGTGCACCTTCTCGCGGGCCAGCGTGATCCAGCGCGCGAGCTGTGTGTCGTGCGGGAAGAGCTCGAGCACGAGCTGATCGGTGCGATAGAGATCCTTCGGGTCGCCGGAGAGCACTACCCAGCGGAACGGGCCCTTCCCCTCGCAGAAGAGCGGGCGGACGTATGCCGGAACGAAACCGGGAAAATCGAACGCGTGCGCGAGACCGGCGTCGAACGCCACCGTCCGGATGTTGTTGCCGTAGTCGAAGGTGATCGCGCCGCGCTCGCGCATCTCGAGCATGGCCGACACGTGCGCGACCACACTGGCCGTCGAGCGTGCGACGTACTCCGCGGGATCGCTCGCGCGCAGCGCCGCCGCGTCCGCGAGCGACATCTCCTTCGGCACGTAGCCATTCAGCATGTCGTGCGCACTGGTCTGATCGGTGAGCACGTCCGGTGTCACGCCGCGCCGCACGAGCTCGGGCAATACCTCCGCCGCATTGCCCACCAGTCCCACGGACAGCGCCTCGCCCGAGCGCTGTGCGGCGGCGATCCACGCCAGCGCCTCATCCAGGCTGCGCGTGCTCCGGTCGCAGTAGCCGCTCGTGACGCGCTTGGCGATGCGCGCCTCATCGACCTCGACGCCGAGGAACGCGGCGCCCTGCATGGTCGCGGCGAGCGGCTGTGCGCCGCCCATCCCGCCCAGGCCCGCGCTGAGCACGAAGCGCCCGGCGAGGGAGCCGCCGAAGTGCTGGCGGGCGACGGCGCCGAAGGTCTCGAAGGTTCCCTGCAGGATGCCCTGCGAGCCGATGTAGATCCACGAGCCCGCGGTCATCTGTCCGTACATCGTGAGCCCCTTCCGCTCGAGCTCGCGGAACACATCCCACGTGGCCCAGCGACCCACGAGATTGCTGTTCGCGATGAGCACGCGCGGCGCGGTCGTGTGCGTGCGGAACACGGCGACGGGCTTGCCGCTCTGCACGAGCAGCGTCTCATCGTTCTCCAGCGCGCGCAGCGAGCGTACGATCGCGTCGAAGCACTCCCAGTTGCGCGCCGCCTTCCCCGTCCCGCCGTACACCACGAGATCATCCGGGCGCTCGGCGACCTCCGGATCGAGATTGTTCATGAGCATGCGCAAGGCCGCTTCCTGCTGCCAGCCCTTGCAGGAGAGCGTGCTGCCGCGCGGCGCCCGCACGAGGCGGGCGACGGCCGGCGCGTCGACGATGGATGCGCTCATACGAACATCGAGGTGGAGGGGAGCGGCTCGTCGGCGGCGTGCGTCACGTCGTCGAAGGTGCCATTGCCGATCGCGGTGCGCAGGACCGCGATGTCATCGCTGAGCACGCGATCGCGCTCGAGATGCGGGATGAGCTCGCGCACGTGCGCGTGCAGGCGCCCGACGCGCTTTGCGGGCTGGAGCGGTGCGCGGAAATCGATCGCCTGCGCGCCGCACATCAACTCGATCGCGAGTATGTGCGCCACGTTGTTGACCACCCGTCGCAGCTTCCACGCGGCACCCATCGCCATCGGGACCACGTCTTCCTTGTTGCCGTCGGTGGGAATCGTGTCGACGCTCGCGGGGTGCGAGAGCACCTTGCACTCGCTCGCGAGCGACGCCGCGGTCACCTGCGCCATCATGAAGCCCGAGTTGACGCCGGCCTCCGGGCTCAGGAACGCCGGCAGCCCCTGGTTGAAGTCGGGATGCACGAGGCGGTCGATGCGTCGCTCGGCGATCGTGGCCAGATTCGTCATTCCGATCGCGAGCACGTCGAGCGCGAGCGCGACGGCCTGTCCGTGGAAGTTGCCGCCGCTCATGAGCGTCCCGTCGTCGAAGACGAGCGGATTGTCCGTAGCGGCATTCAGCTCGCGCGAGACCAGCGATTCGGCGAACTGCATCGCGTCGAGCACCGGTCCGTGCACCTGCGGCATACAGCGGAGCGCGTACGCGTCCTGCACGCGCGGATCGCCCGAGCGGTGCGATTCGCGGATCTCGCTGTCGCTGAGCAGCAGCCGAAGCAGTGCGGCCGAGCGCTGCTGGCCGGCCTGTCCGCGCGCGCGCTGGATGCGCTCGTCGAATGCATCGGGCGTGCCCATCAATCCTTCCAGCGACATGGCGCCTGCGGCGTGCGCCACGCGCCAGAGGCGCTGGATGTCCATCAGCGCCATCGCGGCGACGGCCGTGTGCGCCTGCGTGCCGTTGATGAGCGTGATCCCTTCCTTGGGCTGCAGCACCACGGGCGCGAGCG
>Ga0070680_100002921_pt1 | contig 12704 bp, 10 predicted proteins | sample KBSC73BmetaG_FD_64672 | JGI IMG/M metagenome (GOLD analysis project Ga0070680, IMG submission 64672) | Corn rhizosphere microbial communities from Kellogg Biological Station, Michigan, USA - KBS C7-3B metaG | ecosystem: Host-associated > Plants > Roots > Rhizosphere | place: USA: Michigan...
TCATGCGACCGCCCTGCCGCTCCACTCACGACACGCGTGGAGCGGAATCACCTTCCCAGGGTTCACGCGTTCGTCCGGATCGAAGACCTTACGGACCGCGTGCATCGCTCCGAGTGACTCGGCATCGAAGATGAGCGGCATGTAGCGGAGCTTGTCGATTCCGATCCCATGTTCGCCCGTAATGGTACCGCCGACCGCGATGCAGGCCGCCATGATCTCCCCGCTGGCGGCCTCGACACGCGCCTTGAGCTCGGGATTCGTGGCGTCGAACGAGATGTTGGGGTGCAGATTGCCGTCGCCCGCGTGGAATACATTGCTCACCACGAGGCCGTAGTGCTGCGCGATCCCCGCGATCGTTTCGAGCACCTGGGGCAGGGTGGAGCGCGGCACGACGGCGTCCTGCACGACGAGATCGCGCGACAGCCGACCCATCGCGCCGAATGCCTTTTTGCGGCCCTGCCACAGCCGCTCGCGCTCGGCGTCACTGGCGGCGCAGCGCACCGACCGCGCCCCCGTCTTTTGCAGCAGCTCCGTCACCACATCGGACTCCGCGATCACCGCGTCGACGTTCCCCCCGTCGATTTCGACGAGCAGAATCGCGGCCGCGTCGCGGGGATAGCCGGCGGCGTACACCGAGTCTTCGACCGCACAGATACACGACTGATCCATCATCTCGAGCGCCGCCGGAACGATGCCGGCCGCGATGATCGCGGAAACAGCTTCGCCCGCCGCGCGTAGACTGGTGAAGTCGGCGAGTAGCGTGCGCACGGCCCGCGGCAGCGGCGTCAGGCGGACGGTGATCTTCGTCGCGACACCGAAGTTGCCCTCCGACCCGACGAAGAGGCCGACGAGGTCCGGTCCCCACGGCTCGCCGCCGGGGCTGCCGACATCCACGAGCGAGCCGTCCGCGAGCAGCAGCTCGAGCGCGAGGATGTGATTGGCCGTGACGCCGTACTTGAGACAGTGCGGGCCGCCCGCGTTCTCGGCGACGTTGCCGCCGATCGTGCAGGCGGTCTGACTCGACGGATCGGGGGCGTAGTGCAGCCCGTGCGGTTTGACCGCGGCGGAGAGCCTGGCGTTCACGACGCCCGGCTCGACGATGGCGAGAGCGTTGTCCGCGTCGATTTGCAGGATCCGATTCAATCGCGTGAGGACGAGCAGGACACTTCCTTCGTCCGCGAGCGCGCCGCCCGACAATCCCGTCCCCGCGCCGCGCGGCACGAACGGGACGTCGTGCGCGGCGAGCAGCCGCACGACGGCGATCAGCTCTTCGCGACTGCCGGGAAGGACCACGAGATCGGGAACGCGACGGTGAGTGGGAAGACCATCCATCGCGTACGTCACACGCTCGGCGCGAGCCGAGCGGACGTGCTTCTTGCCGACGATGGCGGCAAGGTCCCGAGCGAGGAAGGAAGGCGCGGACATGCTATATACTAGGTCCACAGACGCACCGCGGTAAACAGGCAAAAGGGGCCGGGACAATCATGTTGTCCCGACCCCGTCAGACTGTGGCCCGCCGCTGCGTCTGTGGCCTAGTCGTTGCCCGTCCTAGGCTGCTCTCCAGAACCCCTTGAGAGCTTTTCCATCCGGCGACTCTCTCAGCTTCTCGAATGCCCGCTCGCGAATCTGCCGGATGCGTTCACGGGTGACTCCCATGAGCGCGCCGATCTTCTCGAGCGTCATCGCCTCGCTGCCCTCTTCGAGTCCGTAGTAGAGATACAGAATCTTGCGCTCGCGCGGCGTGAGGTACTTCTGGAAGATCCGGTCGATGAACTCGCGCATCAACTTGCCGTCGGTGCGCTCTTCGATCTCGCCGCCTTCCTGTCCCGCGAAGCGCTCGCCGAGCGTCGCCGCATCCTTGTCGGTGCGATCGACCGGCGCGTCGAGCGACAGCTCCGCCGCCGTCATGCGGCGCGCGGTGCGGACGTTCTCGACTGTGTCTTCGAGGGCCTTGGCGATCTCGTTGTCCGTGGGCTCGCGGCCGAGCTCTTGCGACAGGTACGTCTCGGTGCGGCTCATGCGGATCAGCTGCGAATTCTGATTCAGCGGAATTCGCACACTGCGCGTCTGCTCGGCCAGCGCCTTGAGCACCGCCTGGCGCACCCACCACACGGCGTACGAAATGAATTTGACGCCTTGATCGGGATCGAACTTCTTGACGGCCTTGAGCAGTCCTTCATTACCGATGGCGACGAGCTCGGAGAGATCGAGTCCGTGGCCCTGATATTTTTTTACGTAGGAGATGACGAATCGGAGATTGGCAGTGACCAAACGTTCGGCGGCTTTTTCATCGCCACGCTGCACACGGCGCGCGAGGCGACGTTCTTCAGCGGGATCTTTGATCAGAGGGAGTTTCTGTATGTCTTGCAGGTATTGGTCGAATGCGCCGGAAGGGGTGGTGCGGAAAAAGGCCTTCGCCTTGCCGCCATTCGACCGAGCCATGCGGGTGCTCCCCCTTGAAACGATATGTTTGTGGAAATGACGGTTGACGCCGCCATTTAGGCCACCTAACTGCCCGTCAATATAGGATTTCCTGCCAATCTGTGCAAATAACCGCAGTTTTCCACATCACAAATTGTTGGGTTTAGAGGAATTCCCGAGTTTGTCCACTATCCACACATCCTGTGGAAAATGACCCGAGACCCTCAACATCCCGCATCCGCGCTAACTCAATCCGAAGGATGAGTTTGCCTCTGTGGAGAGGTGGAAAGGAATGTGGGCTACGTGTTGACCAGAACTTGACGAATCGCGTCCTCTTTCACAGCCACGGTCCAGCCTGCACCGTCACTGCCGTACGGATCTCCAATCGACTTGGGGAATGCCAGTCGGATTTCGCCGCCGCGCGCCTTCTTGTCGTTGCGCATCGCGACGATCAGGTCATCCACCTGGCTCGCGTCGGGCCGTTCGGTCGGTAGATGCAGCAGCTCGAGCACGCGAGTAATGCGCTGCGCGGTGCCGGCGCCCGCGATGCCGATCGATTCAGCGAGTCGACTCTCGTACACCATGCCGATCGCGACCGCCTCGCCGTGCAGCACTTCGTATTTCGATGTCGCTTCGATCGCATGACCAACGGTATGACCGAAATTGAGAATCGCGCGCCGGCCCTGCTCGCGCTCGTCCTGCGCAACGACCGCGGCCTTGATCTCGACCGAGCGGCGCACGAGTCGCTCGAGGGCCGGCGCATGCTTCGCGAAAATCGCCGCGTACTCCGCTTCCAAAAAAGCGAAATACTCCGCGTCGGCGATCACCCCATGCTTGACCGCCTCGGCGAGTCCGGCCGCGAGCTGCACGCTCGCGAGCGACCCGAGCAGATCGGGGTCGGCGATGACGACGCGCGGCTGGTGGAAGGCCCCGAGCAGATTCTTGCCCGCGGGCACATCGACGCCGGTTTTTCCGCCGATCGAGGAATCGATCATCGCGAGCAGCGAGGTCGGTACCTGGACCAGCGGCACCCCGCGCAGGTACGTCGCGGCCACGAAGCCGGCGACGTCATTGACCACGCCGCCGCCGAGCGCGATCACCGCGCTGTCGCGGCCGAGCTGCGCGACCAGCATTCGGTCCGATAGCGCCGCCCACGTTTCGCGCGTCTTGTTCCACTCGCCTGCCGCAAACGTCAGCAGCTCCGCCCGAGCGCCGGCAGCCGACAGCTGCTGGACGATATCTTCGCCGTACAACTTCCCGACGTGCGAATCCGAAATCACTGCGTACGCCGCGGCGGGGCAGTATTCCTTCAGGATCGCGTCCAGCTGCCGGACGAGACCCGCCTTGATCAGGATGTCGTAGGAAGCGTCCCGCTGCTCGATGAGCGGGACGCGAATCGTCACCACACGATGTCGTCTCGGCCCGCCTGCTTGTTCACCGCCCGTGCGAGCACGAACAGCAGGTCTGACAGCCGGTTCAGGTAATGGATGATGATCGGATTGAGCTGCTCGTCGCGCGCCAGCGAGACGACGGCGCGCTCGGCGCGGCGACAGGTCGTGCGGGCGACGTGCAGCGCGGCGGCTTTAGGCGTGCCGCCCGGCAAAATGAAATTCTTCAACGGGGGCAGCGTCGCCTCGTGCTGGTCGATCATCTGTTCGATCGCGCTCACGCGGTCCGCACCGACCTGCTCGCGCACCTTCTGCGCGTTCGGCGTCGCGAGCTCCGCGCCGATCGCGAACAAGTCGCGTTGAATCGCCTGAATGAAATCCGATTCGAAGCCGGCGGGGTCGAGCGCGGCCGCGAATCCGAGGGTCGCGTTGAGCTCGTCGACGTCCCCGTAGGCGCGCACGCGCGGATCGTCCTTGGCCACACGGCCGCCGCCGAACAATCCTGTTTCCCCAGCGTCACCGGTTTTCGTGTAGATCTTCACAAGTCCTCGTGCGTCGTTCGTCGTGCGTCGTCCTGCGCACCCACGCACGACGTACGACGTACGACGCACGTGTTTTAGAACGTATTCTCACGGGCAACGAAGCGCGAGCGGCTGCGCTGCCACGACGCGTCGCGTATCGGGATCCACAGCGGTGGCGCGCGAGTCCCGTGCCGAGATGTCGGCGATCTCGTTCACCAGCAGGAACGTGCCACCCTTGGGGCCGGCCACGCTGCCGCGCAACGAGTAGCGCGTGGCGGCCCTCCCTTCCCGGATCATTCCGCCCTGGAGTGGAAGCCGCTGCGGCTTCACGATCCATTGGAGCTCACGCAGCTCGAGATCGGTCGCCGCGACGCCGGTGATCAACACGGTGTCTTGCTGCGCGGTCGCATAGCGCGCGCGAAAGCCCACCGCGTAGCGCGAGCCGAACGGAATGGCCTCGCCCGCGTCGGCGGCCTGGTCGGGGTCGACGGCGAGCGGGCGCAGCAGCTGCGCGCGCGCACCGCGGCTCACGCTTTCGGCGCGCTGCGCGACGCGATTCACGAGATCGCGCGTGCCCGCGCGTGAGAGCGTCGATTGCGGCGCGGTGCGGCGCGCGGTCAAGTTCGATTCTTCGAGCAGGGCGACGACCGTGACGTGCGCGGGCGGCGCGTTGCCGCGGCGCGTGCCATCCGGCGGAAAGGCCAATACCAGCTCCGTGACCAACCCGGGATAACCACAAGTCCCGCGGGCGTGAAATCGGGCCAACGTCAGACGGGCCGGTGCGGCGCCGCCGGCGGAGAGCACCGTGGCCTGGCGCGTCTTCCGCACCTCGACGGCAACGAGCTCCCGCCGCGCCAGCGAGTCGTTGAGCGCGCCGCTTCCGGTGAGGTCGCGGTAGAAATCGCGAGCGTAGCGGTCCCCGGCGACGAAGACATGCGCCTCGCCGCCGAGACTCCAGCCAAGCGCACCGGGATGCGTATCAGCGGAGGCACAGGCCAGTAGCCCGATCACCAGAACCACGCTAGCGTTCGCGCGATGCAAGAAGCAAAAGATATCACGATCATCGGGGCCGGCCCGACGGGGCTGTTCGCGGCGTTTTACGCCGGCATGCGTGGGGCCTCACATCGTCTGATCGACAATCTCGATCAGGTGGGGGGCCAGCTCACCGCGCTCTATCCCGAGAAATACATCTTCGACGTCGCCGGTTTTCCGCAGATCCTCGCCAAGGATCTCGTGAAGGGACTCGCCGAGCAGGGGCTGCGCTGGAATCCGCCGGTGCATCTCGCCGAGAAGGTGACCGGTCTCAAGCGCGCGGAAGAGAATGGCAAGCCGCAGTTCACAATCGTAACGGACAAGGACGAGTATCCCAGCCGGACCGTCCTGATCGCTGGCGGGATCGGGGCCTTCACGCCGCGCAAGCTGCCGCTCAAAGACGTCGATCAATGGAACGACAAGGGGCTGCACGATCGCGTGCTCAATCCCAAGATGTTCGCCGGCAAGCGCATCCTGATCGTGGGCGGGGGCGACTCCGCGTTCGACTGGGCGATGAACCTGCACGGTGTCGCGAAGTCGATCGTGATGATCCACCGCCGCGACGGCTTCCGGGCCCATCAGGCGACCGTGGATCAGGTCCAGGCGCTGGCCGCGGCCGGCAGGATGGAGCTGCGCACGTTCTGGGAGCTGAAAGCGATCGAAGGCTCGGGCCGGATCGAGCGCGTCACGATCTATAACAACAAGACTAAAGAAGAAGAGACGGTGCCGATGGACTGCGTGATCCCGCAGCTCGGCTTCGTTTCATCGCTCGGTGCAATCGCGGAGTGGGGGCTCGACATCGAAAAAGGCGACATCAAGGTTTCGCAGACGATGGAGACGAATACTGCCGGGATTTATGCAGCCGGTGACATCACGACGTATCCAGGCAAGCTAAAGCTGATCGCGACGGGCTTCGCTGAAGCGTGTATTGCGGTGAATCAGATCGCCCACTTCCTGAACCCGAGCGCCAAGATCATGCCTGGACACTCGTCCAACATGGCGCTGTTCGGGCAAAAGGACGACTGACAAGACGCCAAGACGCCAAGTTGCAAGTGGTCTCAAGTTCGAAGTGACAGCTGCCAGGAAAGGCAACGGCTTTTCCTGGCTTCTGTCTTCTTGAGGCTTGAAGCCACTTGCACTTGGCGTCTTGGCGTCTTGACTGGCTATCTCGCCAACTGGACCACAACGGAGTCAATCTGTGCCAGCATCTGACGATTCGAAATGTCGTGGGCGTTGGCTTGGATCGAAAACGTAATGACCCGCCCGTCCGCCTTCTCGATGTACCCCGACAGCGTATTCACACGCGCAATCGAGCCGGTTTTCGCGAGCACGCGGCCCTGCAGGGGAGTGCCCGCGAAGCGCCGCAGCAGTGAGCCGCGCTGCTGGGCGCGCGGCAAGCCCGCGATGAACGGCGCCTTCTTGGGGTGGCGGTACATGTAGGACAAGAGCTGCACGAAGGCGCGCGGCGTGACGAGATTCCCGGCGGACAATCCCGAGCCATCGGTCAACGCGAATGCCGTCGAGTCGATCTTGACCGAGTCGATCAGGAAGCGCGACTCGACATCCAGCCCCTTGGTCCAGCTGCCCGTATCCCCCTGCTGGCGCGCCAGGGTCTTCAGCAGCATTTCCGCGAACCAGTTCTGGCTCGTATTGAGAATCGGGAAGATGATGTCGGGGAGCGGACGGCCGCGGTACTCGACGAGCGGATTGCCGCAGCAGCGCAGCGTGCGATACGCCATCGAATCGGTCGTGCTCGCGGCGCCGCCTTCGATCGAGATCCCTTTGCGCTGGAGCGCCGCCTGCAGCGCGCGCGCCGCGTAGTAATTGGGATCGGGCAGCGCGAAGCTCTCGATCCACGGCGAGCGCGTAATCGCCACCGTGCCTTCGGCCCAGATGTCGAGCGTTCCCGGCTTGCGGAAGAAATTGTCGCCAATCGTCGTGCCCGAATCAGCGGGGACGGTGCGGGCCCGGTTCTCGAACGTGAACAGCGGCAGCGCGGGATTCCACGTGATCTGCGGCGGCTGATCGACCGCCGCGCCCGGCGTGATCTGGAAATCGACGCTGTTGTCGTGGAAGCCGAGGCCGGACACCGGCGCCGCGTACCACCAGTTCAGATCGAACGAATCCCAGCTCCAGTGCACCAGCGTCGGCTCGAAGTACGAGCCGTCCCCGACGATCTTGCCGGTCACGCGCCGGATCCCGCGCGCCCGCAGCGACTCCGCGATCGCATCCACGACGGTCCAGGTCGAATCACAGCCCCCCGCGGCCAGCGTGTCGATCGCATAGCAGCGCTCCGACCAGGACGGATCGCCTCGGCCGTACACGACGAGATCGCCCTGGAGCACCCCGTCCGTCGTCGTGCCGTTCGCGTACAGACTCGTGCGCGGGCGATAGTCGGCCGGCAGCAGCACCGAAGCCGCCGCGGCGACGACGAGCTTCGTGTTGCTGGCCGGCACCGAGAGCCGGTCGCCGTTGCGATTGAAGATCACGCGGCCGCGATCGTCCTGCGCGTAGATGTTCCAGGTCACGCGATTGAACGGCGGCGAATCGAGCAGCCGCGCGATGTGCTGGTCGCGGGACTGCGCCGGCAACGCGGAGACCGCGCCGCTAATCGTAAGCGACGCGAGGATCAGCTTTCGCATAGAGCACGTCGGTGAGAAGGTTCACGAGCACGAAGATCACGGACATGAACAGAATGCTGCCCTGCACGGCGGGGAGATCCCGCCGCTCGATCGCGAGCAGCACGTAGCGGCCGACGCCGGGCCAGGAAAAAATCGTTTCGGTCAGGATGCTGCCGGTCAAATAATTGCCGACATCGAGACCCAGTACGGTGATGATCGGTAACAGCGCATTGCGCAGCGCATGCCGGCCGATCACCCTCGTTTCGGAAAGACCCTTCGCGCGCGCGGTGCGCACGAAATCGGACGGCAGGATCTCGAGCATTGCCCCGCGCGTCATGCGCGCGAGGAACGCGATCGAGCGCGTGCCCAGCGTCAGCGCCGGGAGCACCAGAAACGCGAGCCCGCCGTAGCCGGAGGGCGGCAGCCAGCGCAACGCCACCGCAAACAACAGAATCAGCAGGAGTCCCACCCAGTACACCGGGAACGAGATCCCGACGTACGCGATGAACATGCTGAGCCGATCGACCGCGCCTCCCGGCCGGATCGCCGCCAGCACGCCCAGCGCGATCCCGCACGTGGCGGCGAGCAGCATGGCGGCCCCGGCCAGCTGCAGCGTCTTGGGGAAACGGTCCGCCAGATCGCCGAGCACGGGGCGCTGCGTGATGTAGGAGCGGCCGAAGTCGCCGCGCACGACGCCCCAGAGATAATGCCCGAACTGGGCGGGAAGCGGCTCGTCCAGATGGAGCTCGGCACGCAGCCGCGCGATTGTCGCGGCATCGGCGCGCTCGCCGACCATTTCGGCGACGGGGTCGCCCGGGACGACATTCAATAGGAGGAAAGCAACGACGAGAACACCGAACAGCGTGGGAATGGTCGCCAGCAACCGCTTACCGATCAGCGGCAACATGAGCCTTGGTCCAGCGCTGGCCGTTGAAGATCACCGGCACGTCCCAGCCGTCGAGCGACGGCTGCGCGGCCCACAGGTCGACCGGAAACCAGAGATAGATCCAGGGAGCGGCGTCGAACACCCGGTTGTCGATGCGGCGGTACAGCGCTTCGCGCGCGGCCTGATCGACGGTGCGGCGGGCGGCGAGGATCAGCGAATCGGTGCCGGGATCACTATAGAAGGAATAGTTGCCCCCCGGGCCAAAACTGGCGCTGTGGAACAGCGGGTACAGGAAATTGTCGGCGTCGGGATAATCGGCCCACCAGTCGAGCACCGCCATGTCGGTGTCGCCCTTGCGGACGGCTTCGCGCATGCTCGAGGCATCGCGCGAAACGATCTCGACTTGCACGCCCACCGCCGCGAGCTGGGCCTGAATCGCCTGCGCGACGCGGCCGAGCTCGACGTTCGTTCCGGAGCGCCACAGCTGCACGGAGAATCCCTGCGCGACGCCCGCTTCGCGCAACAGGCGGCGGGCCTGGGCGGTGTCGTACGCGTACGGTTTGCGCCCCGCATCACTGCCGCCAAGCGCCGGCGGAATCGATCCAGCCGCCGCGACGCCCCGGCCGCTCCACACGGTGCGCAGCATCGCCGGAACGTCGACCGCGTGATTCAGCGCGCGGCGGACCTTGGGATCGCGCAACGGCCCGCGCCGATTGTTCAGCGCGACGTAGATGGCGCGCAGCGCCGGCTTTCGATGCAGCCAGTCGGGGTGCTCCCGCTCCCATTTGACCGTTTCACCGAACGGGATTTCGGCGACCGACAGCCGGCCCGCGAGAAACTCGGCCGCCCGGGTGAGCGGCTCGGGCACGATCCGCACCGTCAGCGATTCGCTCCTGGGAGCGCCGCCCCAGTACGTCGAATTCGCCGCGAATCGGAGATAGTCGTCGTGCTGCCACTCGACGAATCGCCAGGGCCCCGTGCCTACGGGCCGCTGGGCGAAATCGGCGGACGGCGCCGCTGGTACGATGGCGGCCACCGGCATCGCGAGAAATTTCGGGAAGACCGCGAGCGGCTCGGTGAGCGTAAACGCGACCGCGGTGTCTCCCAGCACCTCGATGCCGCGGACGTCGCGCGCGCGGCCATCGGCAAAATCAGCCGCGCCCACGATCGGCAGCAGCGGCCAAACCCGGCCGCTCCTGGTCTGCGGATTCAGGACTCGGAGGAAGGCGCGCTTGACGTCCGCGGCGATCAAAGGCCGGCCGTCATGAAAGTTGACGCGGGGCCGGAGATGAAACACGTAGCGTTGGCCCCGGGCATCGGCGGTCCAGCGATCCGAGAGCGCGGGGAGAATCCGGCCATCGGGATCGAACTGGGTGAGGCCGTCGAACAGCAGCGTGACCATCTCGCCCGTCGGTACGTCAGTTGACAGCGCGGGGTCGAGCGAGCGCGGGTCGTAGGTTTCGTAGTACAGGAGGCTCTGCGTCTGGTCGCCGCCGCTCCGGCCGGAGCAGGCAGCGAGAAAACAGAGGAACAGCGCGCGTTTCGCGGTGTCGAAAAGGTTGACAGTGCGGAGCAAGTGTCGCAACATAGCTAAGTTTGCCAAACTACGTCAATTGCGCGCTCTCTACGTCTTCTCATTCGCCGCGCTCACGGCGACAACCGTCCTGTCCGCTCAAGACCAGGAGCGCGTCGTGCGCGCGCTCCGGTTCGAGGGCAACCAGGCGATCGATGACGTAACACTCGCCAGCGTGATCGCCACCACGAACTCGAACTGGTGGGCGACAAATGTGCTGGTGCGCTGGATCGGCCTCGGTGAAAAGCGTTACTTCAGCGAAATCGAATTCCGCCGCGACGTCGTCCGCCTCATCCTGTTTTATCGCCAAAGCGGCTACATGAACGCCGTCGTGGACACGCTGGTGCAACGTTCCCGGCGCGATGCCTACGTCACGTTCCGCATTCACGAAGGGGACCCGGTGCGCGTCACCCGTCTGGACGTGACCGGCCTCGAGGGAATCCTGAACGTGTCCAAGCTCAAGCGCGAGCTGCCGCTCCAGGTCGGTGATCCGTTCAATCGTTTTCTGCTGCAGTCCTCCGCCGACACGATCGTCAATCGGCTGCGCAACGGCGGCTATCCCTACGCCGAGGTGCTCCGGAACTTCGATTCCGAGGCCGGCGCGCTGAAGGCCGAAGTGCAGCTCGACGTGCAACCGGGTCAGCGCATGCACGTGGGTGAGGTCACGATCAAAGGCCTCCGCGACGTCGACACGGGAACCGTCCGGCGCATCATGTCGGTGAAATCGGGGACGCTGTTCAAGCAGGATGCCCTCTATCAGACACAGCGCGACCTCTACGGCATCGGCGTGTTCAATTCGGTCAACGTGACGCTGGTCGATTCGATCCCGCCCCCCGAGGCGCCGGGCGCGGATTCCACCGTGCGCGTCGAAATCCAGGTGCGCGAGGGGCAGCGCCACCAGGTGCGGACCGGCGCGGGCTACGGAACCTACGACTGCTTCCGCGTCCAGGGCGGCTGGACCGCGCACGATTTTTTCGGCGGCGCCCGCACCCTGGATCTCTCGGCCAAGCTCTCGAAGCTCGGCGCCGGAACCCCGAAGCGCACCACCGGACTCAACCAGTTCTGTAACCCGTTCGCGGGCACGTGGACGATCGACACCCTGGATTACACGTTCGGCGCCACCGTGCGCCAGCCGGCGTTTCTCTCCAAGACGCATCTGCTGACGCTCGGCCTCGCGGCGGAGCGGCGCTCGGAGTTCGGCATCTACACGCGCGAAGCCGTCGGCGGCAACCTCGACGTGACGCTGAATCCCCGCGGCCGTCTGCCGGTCACGTTCGGGTATTCCTACTCGGTGGGAAGCACGCACGCGACTGAAGGGGTGTACTGCAGCGTGTTCCGGTTGTGCGACGAAACGAGCCGGAACTTCCTCAGGCAGCGCCGTCAATTCGGGGCGGTGAGTGTGATCCTCACGCGGAACCAGGTGAACTCGCTGCTCGATCCCAGCGAAGGCAGCCTGATGACCCTGAGCCTGCTGCACGCCTCAAAGCTGTTCGGCTCGCAGCCGCCGTATGAGTTCAATCGCGGCGAGGCCGAGATCTCGAAGTACCATCCGATCAACCGTCGTACCGTGTTTGCCTGGCGTATCCGCGGCGGGACGATCCTCCCGAAAAACATCGATCTGGCCGGACAGAACGTGGGCTACGTGCCGCCCGACCAGCGCTTCTACGGCGGCGGTCCCACGTCGGTGCGCGGCTACGGCAGGAACGAGCTCGGGCCGCGGGTCTATGTGGTCACCGACACGACGGTGGGTAACATCGATCAGCCGGCGTCGATACGCGCGGGGGAAACGGTATACCGGAACGTGCAGACGGCCCCCACGGGCGGCAACACCGCGCTCGTGTTCAATGCCGAGCTGCGCATGGCCTCACCCATCTTCTCGCAGCGCATGAGACTCGGATTGTTCGTGGACGCGGGGCAAGTGTGGGAGCGCGGCGAGGAGCTCTTCAGCATCACCGGCCTGCGGTTTACGCCGGGCATGGGCGTGCGCTTTACGACGCCGCTCGGGCCGGTGCGCGTCGACGCCGCGTACAACGGGTACCCGCTGGAGCGCGGCCCGCTCCTTTACCTCCCTCAACCCGGAGACTCGAGTGCCGTCGCGGTGATTCAGGACGAGTACCCGCCGCTCCGCGCGCAGAAGAGCTTCTGGCAGAAGGTTGTCGTGCAGCTGTCCGTGGGGCACGCCTTCTAGATGCGCCGCTCGCTCGGGGTCGCGCTCTGGTCGATGGTCGGCCTGCTCGCCTGTTTCCTCGGCGCGCTGAACGC
>Ga0070680_100002924_pt1 | contig 12700 bp, 12 predicted proteins | sample KBSC73BmetaG_FD_64672 | JGI IMG/M metagenome (GOLD analysis project Ga0070680, IMG submission 64672) | Corn rhizosphere microbial communities from Kellogg Biological Station, Michigan, USA - KBS C7-3B metaG | ecosystem: Host-associated > Plants > Roots > Rhizosphere | place: USA: Michigan...
CGTGTATGCCGCGCGGAACGGGATATTGTTCCCCAAGTTGCGCGTCACCGACGTCTCGAGACCGAGATACGTGGTCCGCAGATATGCCTTGTACTCGCCCCGTCGCTCAGTGTATGCCGAGTACGCGGGGACCCAGTGTCCCCCGAACAACGTGGGCTGCGTGAGGGTCGCGCCGGCGTAGTAGTTCAGGAAGCTCGAGATCGTGTCCTGATCCAGCGCGGGACGATAGCAGAGGTCCCTCGTCGCGTCGGTCCTGAGCGGCCGCCCGTAGCCGATCTTCGACATGCGGCCATTGAGCTCGAGCCGCTTGGCATTGTTCAGAAAATTCTTGTCGACGTATTGCGAGCTGGTCCGGAAGCAGTCGAGCGTCGCCCAGCCTTCCTGCTGATTGAACTCGTGCATGTAGTCTTCGCGCAGGTCGACCTTCACGTCAGCGACGCTGTCGCCGTGCACCCACGAGGTGTCGACCGTGAGGCCGACGTGCCGATACGTGCCGAGGTTGTACAGGCTTCGCGCGGCGTCGGCGAGCGCCTGGTCGCTGTACTGCTGACCCGTGCGAAAGCCGAGCAGGCGAAGCACCACGGAGCTGTCGATCTCCGGGGTTTCCCGACGCGCCCCAACGCTCGTGACGGAGATCGCGCCGAAGTGGGCCAGCGCGCCCGTCCGCACCTGAAGCTCCGCCGTCGCACGATGCTCCGACTTCAGGATGTCCGACGCCACGAACACGTCGGCGTGCGGATACCCCGCGTTGTGCAGACGAGCCGTGATGGAATCCTTGTCGGCGATGAGCAGCGCCTGGCCGAAGCGCCCGCCTGTGTGAAGCTGGAGATCGCGGATGATGTCGTCGCGATTCTCGACCGAGTCGAGCCCGGTGATCGCGAGCGAATCGAGCCGCAGCGGCTGGCCCTCGTTGATTCGAAAGGTGATGTCTACCGCGAACGGCGGCGGCGCGGGCGTCACGACGGTGTCGACCTGCGTGTCGTAGAAGCCGTTGTTCTGGTAGAACGCCTTCAGATGGTCGATGTCGGGCGCGAGCCCCACGTCCGGATAGCAGCGCGGCGCGCCGCGATTGAAGAACCAACTGAAATAGCGGCGCGTGAACGATGCGCCGGTCGTGAGCACCACGGTGGAAAGCTCGTCCGAGGAGAAACTCTGGTTGCCCTCGAAGCGAAGCACGCGGACCTCGCGCTCGCCACGCTTGTCGCAGTCGACTTCCTGCGCGACGAGGGAAGCGGCATTTCCGATCAGCATCATCCCGGCGAGCGCGAGCGCCGCGAGATGCCAGAGCGATCTTCTGCGGCGCACGGCCTGACGATCCGTCATCAGCCGCCGCGCGCTCGCGCGCGTGACCGGCGGCCACGCGGACGTGACGATCGCGCGTCGGCGGACGCACCGCGGTCAGCAACGAGCGGCTCTCGTTCGAGCATCACCCGTGCGAGGTAGAACGCCGCCAGCCCCACGGCGACGCCTGCACCGATGGCTGGCAGCATCTCCCGCGCGGAAAGCGCGCGTCTGTAGTAATATCTCGACGCCCCGGACACGTCGCGCGGATCGGTCTTTGCAGGCATGCTACCTCGTCATTCCCGGCCGCGTGCGACCGATTCGAGCGCTCGCCGGCGGTCGTTGGTCCCGCACCGCCCGCGTTCGGACGGTGCCAACACACAACGCGCCCGCTCGGCACGACCTCCGGCGGGCGCATCTGTTTGACGCTTGACGGCGGGATCGCATAAGTTCTCGCGCCATTTTGCCAGTGTCAATGGAAGGCTTCCGACGTTCCATCATGCTGCTGGCCGCGACCGCCGTGCTGATTCCGCTGGGATGCGGATCGCCCGGCGCGCCGTCGCGGCACGAGCTGATCGATTCACGCGACAACTACGACCCGCGCTCGCTCGATCCCGCGCTCTCGACGGACGTGCCCACCGGCCGCGCCGTTGCCTATCTCTTCGACGGCCTCACGCGCTTCGACCCTGACGCCAAGGTCGAACCCGCGCTCGCCGAACGATGGGACGTGTCCGCCGACGGCCTCACGTACACCTTCCATCTCCACAGCGGCGTCACTTTTCACGACGGCTCACCGTTCACCGCGCGCAACGTCCTCGCGAGTTGGCAGCGCGCGCTCGATCCCGCAACCAAGAGCGGCGCCGCACAGTTTCTCTTCGGCATCAAAGGCGCTCGCGAATTCAACGCGGGAACCGCGAAAACGTTGACCGGCGTCGCGGTGAAGGACGACAGCACCGTCGTCGTGACCCTCAGCGAGCCGTTCGCGATCTTCCCCAAGCTCCTCGCCATGCCGGTCGCCGCCGCCGTGCCGACGACGATACCCGCGAACTTCGGCGAGCATCCCATCGGCACCGGGCCGTGGAAGCTCGTCGAGTGGAAGCACGACGACTATCTGCTCTTCGCCAAAAATCCGAGCTACTACGGCGGCCCACCGAAGACCGACACGCTGCGCGCCCGCATCATCGCCGAGCCGAGCACGGCCGTTGCTGAATACGAGAGTGGCAACGTCGACGTGCTCGAGATCCCCGCGAGCGAAGCATCCGACTGGGAAGAAGACGAGAGCCGCCAGCCACAGTTGAAGTCGACTCCCGCGCTCGAGCTCGTGTACATCGGCATCAACACGACACGCGGGCCGCTCGCCGACGTCCGCGTGCGCCAGGCGATCAACTACGCGATCGACATCAATCGCATCATCGAGCGGCTCATCTCCGGCCGCGGCGTTCGCGCGGCGGGCGTGATCCCCCCGATCCTCGGCGGCTATGACAGTACGCGAAAGGCATATCCATATGATCCGGCCAAAGCGAAGCAGCTCCTCGCCGCGGCGGGACACCCGAACGGCATCGACATCGAGCTCTGGACGTCCACGACACCCATCTACCTTCGCATGGCCGAGACGATCCAGGCGTACCTGAACGCCGTGGGGATTCGAACGAAGATCGTGCAGCGCGAGTCATCGTCCTCCCGCGCCGCGGCGCGAAAGGGCCAGACCGACATGATCCTCAAGGATTGGTACGCCGACTATCCCGACGCCGAGGACTTTCTGTATCCGCTGCTGCACAGCGTGAACAAGGGTGCGGGAGGCAACGTGTCATTCTTCTCGAATCCTCAATTCGATTCGCTCGTGACAGCCGCACGCCGAGAGCTCGATGAGACGAAGCGCAACGCGCTCTACAAGCAGGCGGACGCGATCGCGTTCGAGCAGGCGCCGATGGTCTTTCTCTACTTCTATGATGAGCTCTACGCCGTGCAGCCCTGGGTGAAGAACTTCGTGCCGCCCGTGATCTTCAACGGACAGCGTTGGACCGACGTCCGCCTCGAGCCGTCCAAGCCATGAGCACGTTCATCATCCGCCGGCTTCTCCTGTCCATCCCCACGCTGTTCGGCGTGCTGGTCGTTGCATTCCTCCTCCTCTACGTCGCGCCCGGCGATCCCGTCGAATCCATGATCGGTGAGCGGGCCGACAGCGCGACGATCGTGCGCCTGCGCGCGCAGCTCCATCTCGACGATCCACTGCCGCAGCGCTTCGGCCACTACGTGGCCAGCGTCGTGCGCGGGGATTTAGGAAACTCATATATCACGAACCGGCCGATCACGCAGGACATTCGCGAGCGGTTTCCCAAGACGCTGCAGCTCGCGGGCGCGGCCATGCTCCTCGCGACGATCATCGGCGTCACGCTCGGCGTACTCAGCGCTCGAAAACCGGGCGGCTTCGCCGATCGGTTCGCTCTCGGGATTGCCTATCTCGGCATCTCGTTTCCCGTGTACTGGGTCGGACTGCTGCTGATCCTGCTGTTCGCCGTCACGTTGCGATGGCTGCCGCCCTCTGGCTACGGAAGTCTCCGCTTCCTCGCACTGCCGGCGCTCACCCTCGGCATGCGCTCGATCGCGTTTCTCGCTCGCATGACGCGCTCGGCCATGCTGGAATCGCTCAACGCCGACTTCGTTCGCACGGCGCGGGCGAAGGGGCTCAGCGAGTGGGCGGTCACGATCAAGCATGCCCTTCGCAATGCTTTGATCCCGATCATCACCGTGCTCGGCCTTGATTTCGGCGCGTATCTCACGGGCAGCATTCTGACGGAGACGATCTTCTCGTGGCCCGGGATTGGCCGGTATGTCGTCAATGCCATCTCGCGGCGCGATCTGCCGGCCATTCAGGGCGCCGTGCTCTTTCTGAGCACGGTGTTCGTCCTCGTGAATCTGCTGACCGATCTCGCGTACGCGAAGGCGGATCCGCGAGTCAGCTACAACTAGAGACCGACGCAACCAGGAGTCCGCACGTGACATTCGACGAGTATCAGGAAGCGGCGCTGCGCACGGTGAACCCCGCGCTCGACGACCGCGATCGCTTGCTGGACGCGAGCGCGGGACTGGCCGAGGAAGCAGGGGAAGTGCTGGGACTCGTGCGGAAGCGTGTGTTCCAGCAGCGCGAGGCGAACGCGTCACACCTCACCGAGGAGCTGGGAGACGTCCTGTGGTGTCTGGCCGTGACGGCGAAAGCGCTGGGACTCTCGTTGGACGACATCGCGGTCGCGAACCAGCGGAAGCTGTCCCGGAGACATCCCGAGGGCTTCGGGAGCGGCGCGCGCGGTCCGGAGAACTGGTCGAGGTCGTTGAAGGAATGATTTCGGAGGGTCCGCGTTCGAATGATGGCGTCGCGCACGCGAGACATGCTCATAGTTGGGCATGCGCGGCGAACTGCTCGAGGCAAGACGCGTCTATTCGATCGTCGGAGCCTTCTTCGAGGTCTATAACTACTTTGGTTTCGGGCTCGGCGAGTCGATCTACTCGCGCGCCCTCGAGCTCGAGCTGACAGATCGCGGCCATCGGGTCGCACGCGAGGTTGCCGTCGAGGTTTGGTACAAGGGCCGTCGCGCGGGGTGGCAGCGTCTCGACCTGCTAGTGGACGAGAGGATCATCGTCGAGAACAAGGCCACGGAAAAGCTTTCCTCCGACGCACGCCCTCGACTTCTGAGTTATCTAAAGGCAACGCCATTTCAGGTCGGCTTGCTGCTCCACTTCGGACCCGAGCCGAGGTTCTACCGATTAGTCGATTCTGGCCCGAAGTCATTCGCGGCCATTCGTGCGTTTTCGCGGCATTCGCGTCCCAATCACGTCGCAATCGTGACGGGGGGCTCGCCGTCCGCGCCCCGAGCGGCGCCGGTGCACGCAGGCCAGTCGCCGCCGCGCGCGGGCCCTGTCAAGGACGGTTCGACAATTTGAACGCGAATGCCGCGAATGGCCGCGAACAGACGCCAACAAGACTGCTGATCGGTGCAGGAAGGGTGATTGAATGAAGGGGTGACCGAACCATCGGTCACCCCTTCATTCAATCATCCTTCTGCCCGAAGATCGCCATATTCGACGAATGGCCCGGCGCCACTTTCTTCTCGGGATAGACCCAGTGCACGGCCTGATTCACCGCGGTCGCCGCTTCGGCGAATCCGGTCGCGATGAGCTTGAGCTTTCCTGGATAGGTCGTGATGTCCCCCGCCGCATACACGCCGGCGCGACCCGTCTCCATCTGGCTGTTGACCACGATCTCGTCCTTCTCGAGCGTCAGCCCCCACTCCACGAGCGGTCCGATGTCGCTCACGAAGCCGAGCATCGGCAGCACCACGTCGGCGTCGATGCGGCGCGTGGTCTTCGCCTTCACGTCGCGCAGCTCCAGATGCGTGAATCGATCCGCGCCGTTCTCGCAATGGATGTCGTGCAGCTCGTGGAACGTGAACAGATCCGCGCCGCCCCGCTCGACCGCGGACTGATACTGCGCGATCGTCGCCGCATGCGCGCGGAATCGATCGCTGCGATGCACGATCGTCACGCGCGTCGCGCGATCGAGGAGCTGCGTGCCCCAATCAAAGGCCGAATCGCCGCCGCCGATGATCACGACCCGCCGGCCGCGGAACGCCTCGGGGTCCGTGACGACGTCGAAGATGCCGCGCCCATACCAGGGCTGCGCGCACGCCTGCGGTAAGCGCCGCGGCGAGAACGCGCCGATGCCCGCCGCGACCACGATCGAGCGTGATGGGAAACGATCCTTGTCCGTCACCAGGACGAAGTGCCCGTCCTCCTCCTCCAGTCCGACCACGCGATTCGCAAGATGGATCGGCTGATTGAACTGGCTCGCCTGCTCGGCGAGCGAGCGTACGAGATCCTTCGCGAGCACTTTGGGAAAGCCGGCCACGTCGAAGATGTACTTTTCCGGATACAGCGCCGTGAGCTGTCCGCCGAGCTCCGGCAGGGCGTCGACGACCTGGGCGGTCGCGCCACGCATGCCGGCATAGAAGAGCGCGAAGATCCCCGTGGGGCCGCCGCCGATGATCGTGATGTCGCGTATTTCCTGAGGCATCTGAGAAGAATAGCGGGGCGAGTTCGGCCGTGCGCGAGCGGTGCCAGCACGATGAGCGTCCCGTGCATACATTCACCGTCGCCATGAAGATCTACACGAAAACTGGCGACCGCGGCGACACGGGGCTGTTCGGCGGCGGTCGCGTTCCGAAGAGCCATCCGCGCGTCGCAGCGTACGGCGACGTCGACGAATTGAACGCCGTGCTCGGACTCGTCATCGCGACGGAACCATTGCCGCGCATCGACGACGTCCTGCTGCCCATCCAGCGCGATCTCTTCGCCATCGGCGCTCTGCTCGCGACCCCCAACCAGGAGAAGATGCGTCAGCATCTCGAGAAGGCGCGCGTCGACGACTCGCGCATCTCGGAGCTGGAGCGCGCGATCGACGCGGGCGACGATGAGCTCGAGCCCCTTCGTTCGTTCATCCTGCCCGGCGGAACGCAGAAGGCGGCGGCGCTGCACGTCGCGCGCACAGTGTGCCGACGCGCCGAACGGAGCGTTGTCGGCCTCGCGGCGGAGACGGAGATTCCGGAGGTCGTCGTCATCTATCTGAACCGGCTTTCCGATCTGCTCTTCACGCTGGCGCGCGTCGCGAACAAACGTGCCGGCACGGGCGAAGTGACATGGTGAGCGCTTCGCGCGAAGTCGCGCTGCCGACATACGCCGTTACGATCGGGCCGGGGGCGATCGACACGATCGGCGATCTCGTGGCGCGCCTGGCACCCGCGCATCGCGTCGCGATCCTCACCGACAGCAACGTCGGTCCGGTGTACGCCGATCGCGTGCGCGAGCAACTCGCTCGCGACTCACGTGTGAGTGTGCTCATGATTCCGGCGGGCGAGGCGCACAAGACCCGCGAGACGTGGGCGTCGCTCACGGACGAGCTGCTCGCATCCGGACATGGCCGCGACACGACCATCGTCGCACTCGGCGGCGGTGTGGTGGGCGATCTCGCGGGCTTCGTTGCCGCGACGTTCATGCGAGGCGTGCCCTACCTGCAGGTGCCGACGAGCCTTCTCGCGATGATCGATGCATCGGTCGGCGGCAAGACGGGCGTCGATACGCCCGCCGGAAAGAATCTCGTCGGTGCGTTTCACCAGCCCGTCGCGGTCGTGGCCGACACGTCGACGCTCGAGACGCTGCCGGCCGAGCACCTGCGCGCTGGCTTGGCCGAGGCGATCAAGCATGGCGTGATCGCGGATGCCGACTACTTCGATTCCGTCGTTGCGACGGCATCATGTCTCGACGAGCCGCACGCGGCGCGTGACCTCCCGATCGACCTCGTTGCGCGAAGCGTGGAGATCAAGGCGGACGTGGTGTCGCGCGACGAGCGCGAGGGCGGAATTCGAAAAATACTCAATTTCGGTCACACGATCGGTCACGCGGTCGAGCTGTTGAGCGACTTCACGCTGCTGCACGGCTTCGCGGTCGGAATTGGGATGGTCTACGAGAGTATCCTCGCCGAACGGATGGGGGTTGCAACCGCGGGCACCGCGGCGCGCGTGCACGAAGCGGTGCTGGCTGCGGGGCTGCCGGTCGCTCGTCCTGATCGGATCGCGATCGACGACGTGGTGCGGGCGACGCATGGCGACAAGAAGGCTCGCGCCGGGCAGGCAGAGTATGCCCTGCCGGCGCGCATCGGTCAGATGGTCGCGTCGGATCGCGGATGGTCACTGCCGGCGAGCGATGCGCTGGTCCGCGAGATTCTGGCGTGAGTCGTCGCGCGCTCGTTCCAGTGCTCGCCGCGTCGTTGGCCGCGGGGGCGGGATGCGAGCGCGACGGCCAGCCGATTCGCCTGCCACCGGTCGTCGTGATGAGCGATTACCGGTTGCCCGGGGTGGTCGTGCGGGGCGTGTCGAAAGGATGGTGGCGGGTCGCGACGCGACCGGCGCGTTACGGCGATCCGCTTCCCGTCGGTGTCACCATGTACTGCCTGAACGGGACCACCCGGCGCGGGCGGTACGTGCGCGAGGGTATCGTAGCTGCCGACCCGAAGCTCTTTCCGCTCGCGCACTACATCGAGCTGTACATCGGCCGCAGATATCTCGGGCGCTTCCTCGTGGACGATACGGGTAAGCGCATTCGCGGTCCGCGGCTGGACATCTGGACGAAGAGTTGCCGCGAGGCGCGGCGGTTCGGCGTGCAGGCGGGGACGGCAGTTCTGGTGCATCGCTTGCCGCTGCCGGTTCAGGCCGGCTCACCCGCGAAGGTGAAGCGTTCGGCGAAGTAGCGTTCGGCTCGACGCTTGCTAGTTGAGGGCTGCGTCTTCAACAGTGGACTACGTGGCCATGTCATCCTTCGCCACTTATCTGATTGGCTTCATCGTTCTGATCGTCGGGCTGGCGTTTGCGGCGACGCTACTCAACGTGCCCGGCATGTGGATCGCGGTCGGCGTCGTCGTCCTGCTCGGCATCGGCATCTTGAGCGCGACGAGCCGGACGAAGATGCGGGATCCCGGTACGGGCACCGGAAGTGGGTCGACGACGATCGTGGAACGGCGACCGCCGACCTCTCCGAACGCCTGAGCCGAGCTCGTCATTCGGTTCCCGAGAAGGGACACTGCTCGCTGCCTCCGGCGTGATCATCCGTCGTATCCGCGTGCCGACGCGGCCTGAGTAGCGGGCACATCGGCAGAAAAGCGGGGTGAACCGGTCATCTTGACCGGTTCACCCCGCTTTCGCGCGTTTTTGGGAGTAACCTGCAAAACGCTGTCAAATCAACGACATACAATCCTTCTAACGCCGGTCGTGCCACTGGGACGCAAATTCTTGTTGACGCTTCTGGAGCCCAACATTATCCTGCCCGTCCCTGACCTAGGGCTCTGCAACGCGGCGAGCGGACGTGCGCCCGCTTCACTAACCGGCATTCATCGGGAAGGAGCGTGTATGGAGCAAGTGACCGAGACCAGATCGTCGAAGGGGTACTTCCGATCGTCTCCGTCCACCGCATTCGATCAGTATCTCCAGGACATCCAGAAGCTTCCGCTGATCGACGACCCCGAGGAGGAACGGCGACTCGCCCGGCGAGCGCAAAAAGGAGATGAAAAGGCGGCCGAACGCCTGGTGACGGCTAACCTGCGATTCGTCATCTCGTACGTCAAAAAATACCAAGGCCACGGACTCGACCTGAGCGAGCTCGTCGCGATTGGAAACGAAGGCCTCCTGAAGGCCGTCCGAAAGTTCGACCCCGACCAGGGCGTCAAGTTCATCTCGTACGCCGTATGGTGGGTCCGCCAGGCTGTCCTCAAGGCACTGGCCGAGCAGACGCGCTCGGTACGCATCCCGCTCAATCAGAATTCTCAGTTGATCCGCCTGGCCCGCGCCGAGACGATTCTCGCGCAGGTGCTCAAGCGCGACCCGACGGAAGACGAAGTCAGCCGTCTGCTCGAGGAGACGCCGGAAGTCGTGCGCGCCGCGAAGCAGATGTCGGCCACTGAGGTCTCCCTCGACGCACCCATTGACCGCTCCGACCGCGAGGCATCGACCCTCGGCGAGCGATTCGCCGGCGTCGACGGCACCGAGATCGAGGAAGTAACCGACTACAAGCTGATGCGCGAGTTTATCGATCGCGTATTCAAAAAGTATCTCACGCCGCGTGAACGGAAGATCCTCTACCTCTATTACGGGCTCGAGGAAGGCTCCGAAGCCATGACGCTCGAGAAGATCGGCGCGCTCATGGGCGTCACGCGCGAACGAATTCGTCAGATCCGCGAGCGCGCATTCGAGAAGCTGCGCGAATCCCCAGACGGCAAAGCCCTCTGCGGCTTCTGGGCTGCCTGATTTAGTCCGCTCGAACGCCGAATGAAGCGCGGGACACCCGTACCGGTGTCCCGCGCTTCGCTTTGGAGGCAAGCGGTCGACATGCTGTCCTGGACGGCGCGAGCGCCGCCAGCCAGCGGCCACGCGAGCGCTTGACTCCGCCGCGCACGATTCTTGTCCTCTCGCGCCGAGTGATCCCCGCATTCGTCAATCCGCTCGCCGGAAACGCTGACAGCGCGCGCAGCGCACTCACCGCCGTCGGCGGCTTCGATATCCGCGAGGTTTCGCCGCAGACACTCGCTGATCGTGTGAAGCAGGCCCTCGAGCAGGGAGCCCGGCGAGTCCTGATCGCCGGCGGCGACGGCTCCATCGGCAGCGCGGCTGCAGCGATGGCCGGAACGGGAGTCGAGCTCGCGATTCTGCCCTGCGGCACACTGAATCATCTCGCGAAAGATCTGTCGCTGCCGCTCCAGCTCGAAGACGCGGCGCGCGTCGCCCAATCCGGCCACGCCATCCCCGTGGACGCGGCGTCGGTGAACAGCCGGATCTTTCTCAACACGAGCTCCGTCGGCGCCTACGTCAGCTTCGTGCGATCGCGAGAGCGGCTCGAGCACAGACTGGGGTATCACATTGCGTCGCTCGTCGCCGGGGTGCAGTTGCTCATTCACATGCCTGCGTTCCGCGTCTCGCTGCAGGTCGAGGGAGTCATCCGACAGTACTTCACGCCACTCGTATTCATTGGCGTCGGCGAGCGCGAGCTCAAGCTACCGACACTCGGCGCGCGTGTGCCCGGTGGCGCGCCGGGGCTGCACGTCATGGTCGTTCGAGAACGATCTGGAGGACGCGCGCTCGCCCTCGGACTGGCCGCGGCAGCGCGCGGGGTCAGTGCGGTCGCCGCCACGCCGGCTATGGATTCATTCATCGTCGATGCGTGTCGGGTAGAACCGCGCCAGCACACGATTGCGGTGGATGGAGAGCTCGTCCCTGTCACCCCGCCGCTGGAATATCGCCATGTGCCCGGGCATCTCCGCGTGGTCGTCCCGCGGTCCGCATCGACATAGTCGTCGCCTACCCGTCATGCGGTGTGCTCGCGTAGCTTTGAGAGGTGAACATCGCCACGACGCCGCCGACCAGAATCGCGGCAATCGACCAAGCGCTCGCGGATCGCCTCGCGACGATCGTGGGCGAGAAGCGCGTGTTGTTCCGGCCAAGCGAGCTGCTGACGTACACGTCCGATGCGTTGCCCTCGTACTTCAAGCAGCCAGGGCTGGCCGTCTTTCCGGGCACGCGCGACGAAGTCATTGCCGTCGTGCGTGAGCTGGCCGCGCGACAGATTCCGTTCGTGCCGCGCGGCGCCGGCACCGGTCTGTCCGGCGGGGCGCTGGCGGAAGGCGTTGTGCTCGTCGGGCTCAACCGACTCACTCGCATTCTGTCGATCGACGCCGAGAATGGGTTCGCGGTCGTCGAACCCGGGGTCGTGAACGTGGCGTTGACGCGGGCCGTGGCGGCGCACGGGCTGCACTACGCGCCGGACCCATCGAGTCAGGCGGCGTGCACGATCGGCGGCAACGTCGCCGAGAACGCGGGCGGTCCGCACTGCCTCAAGTACGGCGTCACGACCAATCACATCGTCGCTCTTCGCGTCGTGCTCCCAAGCGGCGATGTCGTGGACCTCGGATCGGTAGGCGGCGAGCACGAAGGCTACGATCTCGTCGGCGCGTTCGTGGGATCGGAGGGCTGCTTCGGCATCGCGCTCGAGATCACAGTTCGTTTATCACAAAACCCTGAACAGATCCGCACGCTGCTCGCCGACTATCTGTCGCTGGACGAAGCGGCGCAGACCGTGTCCGCGATCGTGGCCACCGGCATCGTCCCGGCGGCGCTCGAGATGATCGATCAAGCCACGATCCGCGCGGTGGAATCGTCGATCTACGCGGCCGGCTATCCGACGGATGCCGCGGCCGCGCTGCTGATCGAGGTCGACGGCGCGACCGCGGGGCTCGAGCATGACGTCGCCACGGTCGAGGCGTTGTGCACGGCGAATGGCGCCCGCACGGTGCGCATCGCACGCGATGAAGCGGAGCGGACGCGGCTCTGGCAGGGACGTAAGAAAGCGTTCGGCGCAATGGGACGCGTGGCGCCGCATCTGGTGGTGCAGGACGCCGTCGTGCCCCGCACCAAGCTCCCGGCAATCCTGGCCGAGGTGAGTCGCATCGGCGAGCGGCACGGCGTGCGCGTGTGCAACGTGTTCCACGCGGGCGACGGGAATCTACATCCCAACATTCCGTACAACGGCTCGGACGCGGACGAGACGGCCCGGGTGCACGACGCGATGAAAGAGATCATGCAGGCATGCGTCGCCGCGGGTGGCACGATCACGGGGGAGCACGGCGTCGGTCTCGACAAAGTCTCGTACATGGATCTCATCTTCTCGGCGGATTCCCTCGCGACGATGTGCGCGCTGCGGGAGGTGTTCGATCCAGACCGCCGGAGCAACCCGGGCAAGGTCGTTCCGGTGCATTCGTGCCGCGAATGGCACGGTACGCCCGCTGTTCGCGCCGCCTCCGGATCGAGATGACGACCGTCGCGACGGA
>Ga0070680_100002928_pt1 | contig 12692 bp, 12 predicted proteins | sample KBSC73BmetaG_FD_64672 | JGI IMG/M metagenome (GOLD analysis project Ga0070680, IMG submission 64672) | Corn rhizosphere microbial communities from Kellogg Biological Station, Michigan, USA - KBS C7-3B metaG | ecosystem: Host-associated > Plants > Roots > Rhizosphere | place: USA: Michigan...
CAGGCCGCGCTCTATCTCATGGCGCTCGTCATTCTGGCGATGAACTTCATCGCCGACCTGCTCTATGGCATCGTCGATCCGCGCGTGACCTATGGCTGAGCTCGCCCCCGCCCTCGCCGCGCGGACCGACTTGCGCCGCCGTCTCGCCGGCGCGCTGGGCCGCAACCTGCGCGGCCTCGCCACCATCCTCACCTATCCCTCGGGCGCCGCCGGGCTGGTCGTCGTTCTGCTTTTCATCGTCGTCGCCGTGCTGGCGCCGCTGATCGCCCCCTACGGCGCCTTCGAGGTCGTCTACCACGCCGACCATTCGGTGATCCGCCTGTCGCCGCCGAGCTGGCAGAACTGGTTCGGCACGACCAACCAGGGCATGGACGTCTTCAGCCAGCTCGTCTGGGGCTCGCGCGTCGCCCTCATCGTCGGCCTGCTCTCGGCCCTCGGCAGCGTCGTTCTCGGCACGCTCATCGGCCTCATCGCCGGCTATTTCGGCGGCTGGGTCGACGAGGTGCTGATGCGCCTGACCGACGTCGCCTTCGGCATACCCTTCCTGCCCTTCGCCATGGTCGTCATCTCGATCGCCAAGCCGAGCCTCGGCCTCGTCATCCTGCTCGTCGTCTTCTTTCTCTGGCGCACCACCGCGCGTGTCATCCGCGCCCAGGTCCTGACCTTGAAGACACGGCCCTTCATCTGGGCGGCGCGCGCCGCCGGGGCCGGCGACGTGCAGATCCTCTTCCGCCATATCACGCCGAATGTCCTGCCGCTCAGCTTCCTCTACATGGCGATCGGCGTGCAGACCGGCGTGATGCTCGAGGCGGCGCTGAGCTTCCTCGGCTTCGGCGATCCCAACGTGCTGAGCTGGGGCATCATGCTCAACGCCGCCTTCCAGGCGGGCGCCATGCGCAGCGCCTGGTGGTGGGTGGTGCCGCCGGGCGTCGCGCTCTCGCTCTTCGTCATCTCGGTGTTCATGATCACCCGCGCCTATGAGGAACGCCTCAACCCGCGCCTGCGGATGATGTAGCGATGGCCATCCTCGAGGTCGATCGGCTGGAAATCTCCTACAAGGTCGGCGGGCGCGAGGCCCGGGCGGTCGACGGCGTGTCCTTCGCCATCGAGGAGGGCGAGTATCTCGGTCTCGTCGGCGAGAGCGGCTGCGGCAAGTCGACGATCGCCAAGGCCATACTCGGCATCCTGCCGCCGGGCGGCCGCGTCGCCGGCGGCGCCGTGCGCTATGATGGGCGCAACCTCATCGGCCTGAAGCCAGGCGAGCTGCGCCGCATCCGCTGGCGCGACGTCGCGCTGGTTCCGCAGAGCGCGATGAATGGGTTCGATCCAGTCTACACCATCGAGGCCCAGCTCGACGAGGCGATCACCGCGCACGAGCAGTTGCCGGCCGAGACGCGTCGGCGGCGCATCGCCGAGCTCTTCGCCATGGTCGGGCTGGAGGAAGGACGGCTGAAGGACTACCCGCACCAGTTCAGCGGCGGCATGCGGCAGCGCGCGATGATCGCCATGGCGATGGTGCTCGATCCCAGGCTGATCGTCGCCGACGAGCCGACGACCGGGCTCGACGTCATCGTCCAGGATCAGATCCTGCAGCGCATCCGCGAGATCCACGATCGTCTCGGCAAGGCCATGCTGCTGATCACCCACGACATGGCGGTCGTCTCGGAGAACTGCGACAAGATCGCCGTCATGTATGCTGGCCGCATCATGGAATACGGCGGCGAGGCGGTCTTTCGCACGCCCTATCACCCCTACACGCTGGGTCTCTGCAACGCCTTCCCGAACCTCGCCGATCGCGGCCACGAGCTGATCTCGATCCCCGGCGCGCCGCCGAGCCTCTTCGATCCGCCGGCCGGCTGCCGCTTCCGCCAGCGCTGTCCCTTCGCCACCGAGCGTTGCACGGCGGAAACGCCGCCGCTGATCGAGGTCGCGCCCGGCCACGTCGTCGCCTGCCACTATGTCGATCGCGCCGAAACCTTCCGCGCGCGCGCCCGCGACCCCGCGACGTGGCGCGTCGCCGCTCCTTAAGTGCCGTATTTGGTCTTGAGCTGCGCCGGCGTGAGGAAACGCTGCTCGATCGCCTTGAGCTGATCGATCCCCATCAGCTCGTTGAGCTCCTTGAACGAGACGAGGAGATCGGTGCGGTCGACGATCTCGCCGGTCTTGAGCTGTTCGCCGAGCGCGCCCAAGGCGTTCTTCATGCCCTGAATGGCGGCGGCGGTGAGGAGGCGCGGATAGGAGACAGCGGCGACGCCCATATCCTCGAGCTGGCGCGCCGGGATGAGCGGCGTCGTCGGCCGCTGGCGGATGCCGAGCCCCATATTGACCGAGAGCGGCTTCGAGACGTTGCGCGCCACCGTGGCGATGTCCTCGGCCGAGAGCAGCGCGTCGGCGAAGAGCAGATCGGCCCCCGCCTCGGCGTAGAGGTTGAGGCGGCGGATCGCCTCCTTGACGCCGAAAATCGCCGTGGCGTCGGTGCGCGCCTTGATGATGAAGCTGGGATCGCGGCGTGCCTCGGCGGCGGCACGGATCTTCTCGGCGCCCTCCTCGGCCGAGATGACCTCCTTGCCGGCGAGATGGCCGCAGCGCTTGGGCCACACCTGGTCTTCCAGCATCAACCCGGCGAGGCCGGCGCGCTCGAAGCCCTGGACGGTGAAATGCACGTTGACGGCGTTGCCGTAGCCGGTGTCGCCGTCGGCCTGCAGCGGGATGCCGCAGCATGCCGCCAGCGCCGCCGAGGAGCGCAGGTTCTCCTCGTAGCCCATGATGCCGAGATCGGCCCAGCCGAGATTGGTCTCGCTCAACCCAGCACCGGAGATTCCAGCCGCCTTGAACCCCATGCTCTCGACGAGCCGGGCGCTGAACCCGTCATAGACACCGGGCATCACCAGGATCTCCGGCGCGGCGATGAGGTCGCGCATGATTTGTCCGGGGCTGGGCATGGTCACTCTCCTTGTTTCCGGGGGCTCAAGCGCCTTTATGCCGCGAAAATTCCTGGGCCGGCAGGATACCGGCCTTCAAATAGGTGCTGGCGCTGAATTCGCCCGAGATCGCCGCCGCGCAGGCGCGGACGAGGCGAACCTGCTCGACATCGACGGGATCGGGGATGAACTGCTCGGAGCCGACGATGGCGATGACGCCGAGCAATTGGCCTTCATGATCGAGCAACGGAGCGGCCAGGGTGGTGATGCCGAGCAGCGTCTCGCCGGGCGCGAGCTCGTAGAGCTGCTCGCGGATGCGCGCCAGGTGCGAGCGGATCGCCGCCGGATCGATGATGGTGCGCGGCGTGAGCCGCGCCAGCTTGCGCTGGAGGAAGCGGTTCTGCACCTCGGGCGGCGCGAAGGCGAGGACGATGCGTCCCTGCGCCGAGGCATGAGCCGGCAGCCGCGCGCCCTGGCGCACCGAGATCGTCACCAGATTCGTCGGGCTGTCCATGACCGCGACGACCATGGCTTCGCCGTTCGCCGGCACGCTCAGCACGACGGTCTGATGCGCAAGATCGCGGAGCTTCAGCATGTAGGGCTCGGCAATCCGTCTGATCTCGAACTGGTCGGCGGCGGCCTGGCCAAGATTGACGAGCTTCCATCCCAGGCGGTAGCGCTCGGAGGTGCGATCCTGATCGACCAGGCCGATGCGCTTCAACGTCGTCAGATGGCGGTGAATCCGCGCCTTCACCTCGCCGAGCTGATTGGCGAGCTCGGTGAGACGCATCGGCTTCGACGCGGCGGCCAGCGCCTCCAGCACCCGGCCGGCGACGACGACCGATTGAATGACGGTGCCCGGGACATCCCCAGCGACATCCCCCGCGGCGTCCGCGGATACGCCCGGCAATTCGTCGGGTGTCTCGGCGGGCGCGATGTCGAGCGGTCCCCTCATGCGGCGAACCACGGCTCGAGCCCGGCCAGCGACAGCTCGGCGCCGGTCGGCGAGGGCGGCGGGCGATGCGCCGGCGCCTCGGGCGCTTCCGCGAGCGCGCGGTAGCCGCCGCGGCAGAAGACGAGCGGATATCCGTGCGGCTCCGCCTGCATGCGCACCACCTCGCCGATGAAGATGACGTGGTCGCCGCCCGCGTGGCTTGTCTCGATCCGGCACTCGAAGCTGGCGAGCGCATCGCGCAGGATCGGCGCGCCGGTCGACCAGGTGTCGACGTCGACGCCGTCCCAGCGATCGGCTGACGCGGCGGCGAAGCGGAACGACAGCGCCTGCTGATCGTGACGAAGCACGTTCACCGCGAAGCAGCCGCTCGACTGGAAGACGGCAAGGCTGCCGGCCCTGCGATTGAGGCTGAACAGCACGAGCGGCGGATCGAGCGATACCGAGCTGAAGGAATTGGCCGTCAGCCCGACGGGCGTGCCGTCCGCCGCCCGCGTCGTGATGATGGCGACGCCGGTGGCGAACCAGCCCAGCGCGTCGCGGAATGCTCGCCGATCGATCCTGCTCATGGGCACGTCTCGCTTCGCCTTGTGCCCCGCCATCATACTGCGGGATCGAGCCCGCCGGGCGCGACGAATTCGCGCCAATAGCTCGGGCGCGACGGTTGGTCTTGATAGCTCCCCAGGCGATCGGCCGCATGGCCGATCAGCGCGCGCGCGGTCACGTTCTTGCGTGCGAGATAGGTGGTGAATTCCGCCAACGCCGCTTCGATCACGCCATAGCCGCCGGCAAAGATCGCGCTCGTCATCTGCACCGCGCTGGCGCCGGCCAGCAGCATGCGCGCGAGGTCGAGACCGCTGCGCGCGCCGTTGGTGCCGAGCAGCGGGAAATCCGCGCCGAGCCTGGCGCGGCTCATCGCCAGCCAGCGGCAGGCGAGGGGCAAGGCCCAGCCGCCGCCGAAAGCGGCGTTGGTGCCGAGCAGCGGCGCCATCGTCTCGACATCCGGCAGGAACGCCATGAAACGACCCATGATGCCGACCGCATCCGCGCCGGCCGCCTTGGCCGCGGCGGCGAGCGCCGCCACATCCTCGCTCTGGCCGGTGAGCTTGACCCAGAGCGGCAGGCTTACGGCGCCGCGAATTCGCGCCACGATTGCCTCGACGCGGCTGGCTTCGGTTTCGAGGACGATGGCGCCGGGCGCGGCCTCGCGGCCGTGCGGCGCGCCGATATTGAGCTCGAGCACGCGAATCCCCGCCGCCTCGACCTCTCGCGCCATCTCGGCGCAACGTTCGAGATCGGCCAGGATCAAGCTGGCGATAACATAGGAATCCTGCTGCCTCGCCTCGCGGTCGAGCGCGGCGACCATCGCGAGCCATTGCGGAAAAGATTGCTGGGCAAGGCCCGAGCGGCAGAAGACCTGCGCATCGCTCGGCGGCCGGAAATCCCACGCCAGTCGCCGCCACGTGCTGTCGAGCAACGCGTAATCGGTGCGATCGAGCTGTCGCCTGGCCGCTTCGGATTCGTTGGTCGATTTCGCCACGACGGCGCCGGCGCCGGCAGCCAGCGCGCTGCGGATGCCGCTCGCCTCCATGACGTGCTCGCCCGAGCCGCAGATGAGCGGGTTCTTGAGGGCAACCCGACCGATCGCGACCGACGGGTCAGGCATAGTCGGGACGCCGCGGCGTGAAGACGTCGAGATTGAGCACGGTTTCGCTGCCGACCACCTCGGCATGGTGCATCACGTCCGGCGGCACGGTGAGCAGGCCGCCGGGGCCGAGACGGATCACCTCGCCGCCGACGTGGAAATCGACCGCGCCCTGCAGGATGTAGACGATCTGCTCGTAGGAATGCTGGTGCGGTCGCGGCTCGTGACCGGGCTGCAGACGGTGCAGGGCGAGGGTCGCGTTGGCACCGCTGAAGGCCTTGCGGTCGACGCCCTCGCGGACCTTCTGCCACTCGATCTTGCTCCAGTCGACGGTCGGGATCGTCATCGCGGTGGCTCCTTCTCCTATTCGGCGGCCTGGCGGGGACGGAACGCCGGCCCCGTTCCTGCCGCGTTCTGCCTCAGCTCGAGATCGCCGAGCAGCGCGGAAATACGCTCGATATACGGCGTCTTATCGTACAGCGCATAGAGCGTGCCGGCGAGACGCACGGGATCGCCGGAATAATAGCGCTCGTAGAGCTGCTGGCGGCCCGAGAAGGAGGACACCGCCGCGTCGAAGGCGAGGCGGAAGAGCTTGATGCGCTCCTTGGAGCCGCAATTGGCCGATTGGAAGTATTTCTCGACATCGGGCCACATCGGGCTCGCGGTCTCGGCATAGGAGGGCACGGCGACGAGCCCGCCGGCGCCCAGGATCTGCGTGATCTCGCACATGCGGATGAACATCTTCGGGAACATCATGCGGACGGTCCACAGCGGCATCGCCGCGGGGGTGATGATCCCCGCCGCGTTCGGCGCGGCATCGACCTCGCTCGCCCGCAGGCAGGCGCGCACGAACTCGGCGTATTGAATGAGCTCGGCCAGCATGCCCTGGACATGCAGATGCTGGTCGATATTGGTCGATTTCGCCAGCGCGAAGCACAGGGCCATCATGAACTCGGCCTTGGCCAGGTTCTTGGTGCTGAACTGGTGCATGATCTGCGGCATGGCGCCGGTGCGGTTGTAGAGACCGTTGCACATCTCGGCGTCGCGATAGATGAAGACGCGCTCCCACGGCACCAGCACGTTGTCGAAGATCACCATCGCGTCGGCTTCGTCGAGACGCGCCGACAACGGGTAATCCATCGGCGACGCCGCGCCCTGATGCACGACCGACGGCCGGCAGATGAAGCGGAGCCCGCTCGTCGCCACCGGGATGCTGAAGCCGAAGGCATAGGGCGCCGCCTCGGGGCTGACGGCCAGCAACGTCGAGGGCATCACCATGATGTCATGCGAATAGGCGCACAGCGTCGAGACCATGCGCGCGCCATTGATGATGATGCCGGAATCGGTTTCCTTGACCACCTTCGCCGCCAGATCCTTCTCCTGCTTCTCCACCGGCTTGGAGCGGTCGACCTGGGGGTTGATCAGCGTATGCGTCATCGCGATGTCGTTCTCGCGCGCATGGAGATAATAGTTCCAGACGTTCTCGCCATAGCGCTTCTCGGTGCGTCCGAATTCGGCCGCTGCCGAGGCGAAGCCGGCGAGGTTGATGTTCATGAAATCCGGCGAGCGGCCGAACATGCCGCAGGTCGTGTCCATCCAGATCTTCACCATCTCGCGCCGGCGGACCAGATCGTCGACCGATTGCGGCTGGATGAACGACAAACCGACCCGCTCGCCCGAGCTCGGCGAGGCATAGGTCATCCTGTCGATCAGCTTGGGATCGTGCTGCATGTCGTAGAGCTCGGCCATGGTCTGCGCCGCGCCGGCGAAACGGCGGTCCGTGGTGACGTCCTTGACCAGCTCGCCGTCGATCCAGATCTGCCGCTCGTCGCGCATCGAGTCGAGGAACGCCTTGCCGGTACGAATACCCATCGTCGTCTCCCAGATACGGCGGCCTCAGGCCGCGCTTGGTCCCGCATTTTCGAGCACCACCAGGCCATAGCCGGTGATGAGCGGGGCGTGGTAATTGCGGTGCACCCGGCGCACGCGATCGTCGAGAGCGCCGCGCATGCCGAGCCACATGATCAGCTCGACCGATTCGGCGCCGCCGAGCGCCATGTATTCGCGATGCGTCATGCGGGTGAGCGCCAGCGGATCGGCTTCGAGCAGATCCATGAAGCGGTTGTCCCATTCCGGGTTCATGAAGCCGAAGCGCTCGCCATGCAGCTGATGCGACATGCCGCCGGTGCCGAGCACGACGACCTTGAGATCCCTTGGGTAGCTCTCGACGGCACGGCGGATCGCCTGACCGAGCTTCCACAGGCGCAGCGCGCTCGGCAGCGGATGCTGGATGACATTGACGGCGATGGGTATCACCGGCGCCGGCCACGGCGCGTCGCAGAGCAGCGGCAGCACCGAGAGGATGCCGTGGTCGATGGCGATCTCCTGGCAGATCGTCGGATCGAACTCGTCGGCGACCAGCGAGCGCGCGAGGTGCCAACCGAATTCGGCATCGCCCGACAGCGGCGGGAAATCCCGCTTGCCCCAACCTTCATCGGCCAGCTCGTGGCGATCGCCGACGCCGAGCGCGAAGGTCGGGTAGGCATCGAAGAAGAAGCGGTTCATGTGATCGTTGTAGAAGACGATCATCAGATCGGGCTTGGCCTGCTCGAGCCAGGCCTTCGCCGGCTTGTAGCCGTCGAAAAGCGGCGCCCAGAGCGGCTCCGCCTGCAGCTTCTTGTCGTAGGCATGGGCGATCGAGGGGGCGTGCGAGGTGCCGATGCCGCCGATGATGCGCGCCATCTCAATGGCCTCCGGCCGTGCCGTGACCGGGCAGCGTCGCCATCAAGGCGTCGAGCGTCTCGCCGCGCATCTGCGCGCCCATCTGCAGCAAGGTCTGTCCGACCGTGCCGGCGATCTTCAGGATGAGATAGATGTTGCCGCCATGGGCGATCATCGCCGCCCAGTCGCGTCGCCGCACCATTTCCCGCTCGGCCGGCGTCAGGCCCGCGGCGCTCATATAGGCTGCTTCATCCGCCAGAAAGCTTTTGCGATTGGCCGGATCGACAAGCGACATCGCCAGCTTGTTCAGCCGGTAACCCAAGCGCGAGCGCTCGCCCGTGAAGACGAGCGTTCCCGGCAATTCGCCCGGCCCTTCCTCCCGCTTGCTCTCTTTCGTCAGGGGCATCGCAGCACCATTAGGCGTTCCAAGGGACGATACGATCGTCCGCGTCCGGAAAGCGGGAACGGACGATCCGAAATGCCATCCTCCGCCATTTACCCGTCGATTTCCAGATGTTGTTTCGAAATAAGATACGAGATATTGTCTGACGGAACATAGCAGCGAGAGCGGGCGAAATGGCGGATTATGCCCTGGCGGTCGATATCGGCGGCACCTTCACCGATGTCGTGCTGCGCCGAACCGATGGCCGGACCTGGGTCGACAAGACGCTGACCACCCCGCGCGATCTGCTCGAAGGGTTCTTCCGCGGCGTCGATCTCGTCCTGCAGAAAGCTGGGGCGCGCCCGGCGGAAGTGACCGACGTGATCGTGCACGCGACGACCATCGTCACCAATGCCATCATCGAGCGGAAGGGACCGCGCACCGCGCTGCTGGTGACCGAAGGGTTCCGCGACGTCCTCGCCATTCGCGACGAGCATCGCTACGAGATGTTCGATCCGCAGATCGAATTCGCCGATCCGCTGGTGCCGCGCGACCTCACCTTCGGCGTGCGCGAACGGGTCCTCGCCGATGGCAGCATCGCAATCGAAGTCGACCAAGGCGCGGTCGCCGCGCTTGCCGCCGCCTTGCGCGAGCGCCAGGTGGTATCGGTCGCGGTCTGCTTTCTCAATTCGTTCCGCAATCCGAGGAACGAGCAGGTGGTCCGCGATCTGCTGCGCGATACGGCGCCGGAGATCTACGTCACGATCTCGTCCGACGTAGCGCCGCAGATTCGCGAGTACCCACGGAGCTCGACGACGGTCCTCAACGCCTACACGATGCCGATCACGCAGCCCTATCTGAAGGCGCTGGCCGAGCGGCTGCGCGCCCGGAATTTCCGCAACGACCCGCTCATCATGCTGAGCAACGGCGGCGTCATCGGCGCCGAGCTGGCCGGCCGGTTTCCCGTCCGCATGATCGAATCGGGACCCGCCGCCGGCGCGCTCGCCGCCGCCTATTTCGCCGAGACACTGGGGCTCGAGCGCCTGCTCTCCTTCGATATGGGCGGCACGACGGCGAAGGCCTGCATTATCGAAGGGCGCCAGCCGCTGGTCGCCGGCAGCTTCGAGGTCGATCGCATGTACCGCTTCAAATCGGGCAGCGGCATGCCGGTTTCGATCCCCGCCATCGACATGATCGAAATCGGCGCCGGCGGCGGCAGCATCGCCAGCGTCGGCGATCTCGGCCTGCTCAAGGTCGGGCCGCAGAGCGCCGGCTCGTCGCCGGGCCCGGCATGCTATGCACGCGGCGGCGAGCAGCCGACGGTGACCGACGCCGATCTCGTGCTTGGCTTTCTCGACGCCGAAAGCTTTCTCGGCGGCGACATGCCGCTCGACCGCCCGGCGGCGGAGCGGGCGATCGGCGCACTGGCCGATAGGCTTGGCACGGGGGTCGACGAGGCTGCGTCCGGGATATACCGCGTGGTCGGCGAATCGATGGCGTCGGCCGCGCGCGCCCATGCCACCGACCGCGGCATCGACTATCGCGGCGTGCCGCTGCTCGCCTTCGGCGGCGCCGGGCCGGTCCATGCCTGCTATGTCGCCGAGCTGCTCGACAGCCCGACGGTGATCTACCCGCCTTTGGCCAGCGTCCTTTCCGCTTTCGGCACGCTGGTCACGCCGGCGCGTCTCGATCTCGTGCGCGGCGCCCTCGGCCGCCTCGCGGCGGTCGACTGGCACGAGGTCGACGGCATCCTCGCGCAAATGGTCGCCGAGGGTGTCGCCGCGCTCACCGAGGCCGGCTGCGCCAAGGAGGCGATCCGCTTCGCCTTCGGCGGCGATCTGCGCTATTTCGGCCAGCAGAACGAGGTCGGCGTCACCTTCGCCGAGGACCCGCGGCGGGTTCACGATTCGGCGGCGCTGCGGGCCGCCTTCGAGGCGGCCTACCAGGCACAGTACAGCCTGACCCTCGGCGACGTCGATATCGAGGTGGTGAGCTGGCGCGTGACCGCCAGCGGCCCGCTGATCGCCCGCACCAACCGCACCGGATTCGCCCCCCGCGCCGCCGGCCCAAGGAGTCGCCGGCCGGTGCATTTCGCCGGCCTCGCCGAGCCGGTGGCGGTCTATGATCGGGCGGCTTTGGCGCTGGGCCAGGTGGTTCCCGGCCCGGCGCTCATCGAGGAGCGCGAGACGACGATCGTCATCCTGCCGGGCTGGCGCGCGCGCGTCGACGAAACCGGCTGCATCATGGCGACGAGGAAATAGCCCATGGACGGCATCGAGCTGGAGATCCTCTGGAGCAACCTGATCAGCACGGTCAGCGAGCAGGCCAAGGCGCTGCAACGCATCGCCTTCAGCCCGATCGTGCGCGAGGCCGGCGATCTCGCCACCGCGGTGTTCGACGCCAGCGGCCGCATGGTCGCCCAGGCGGTAACCGGGACGCCGGGACACATCAACTCGCTGGCCGCCGCCGGCGCCCATCTCGTCGCCGCCTATCCGACGCAGACGCTGTCGCCGGGCGACGTTCTGATTACCAACGATCCGTGGCTGTCGGCCGGACATTTCTTCGACATCACCGTGTTCACGCCGGTCTTTCATCGCGGCCGCGTCATCGCCTTCTTCGGCTCGACCATCCATCACACCGATATCGGCGGCTACGGCGTCGGCGCCGGCGCGCGCGACGTGCACGAGGAAGGCTTGTGGATCCCCATCTGCAAGCTTTATGAGGCCGGCACGCCGAACGCGCTGCTGCACGACATCATCCGCCACAACGTGCGCACGCCCGACCACGTCTTCGGCGATCTCGCCGCGCAGGTATCGAGCGGACGCATCGGGAGCGAGCGCCTGCTGGCGCTGCTCGCCCGCCACGCGCTCGACGACATCGACCGGCTGAGCGAGGAGATCATCGCCCGCTCGGAAAAGGCCACCCGCGATTCGATCCGCGCGCTGAAGCCCGGCACCTATCACGGCGCGAGCAGCTTCGACGTGCCCGGCGGCGACATCGTGACCTTGAAATGCGCGCTCAGGATCGACGCGGAAGCCGGCGAAATCCTCATCGACTTCGCCGGCTCGTCGGGGCAGAGCCCCTACGGCATCAACGTCGTGATGAACTACACCCACGCCTACAGCACCTTCGCCATCCGGAGCTGCCTCGATCCGCACCTGCCGAACAATTACGGCAGCCTTCTGCCGATCAAGGTGACCGCGCCAGAGGGCTCGATCGTCAATTGCCAGTATCCGGCGCCGGTCAATGCCCGTCATGTCGTCGGCATGTACGTGCCGATGCCGATCCTCAAGGCGCTCTACCACGTCATGCCGGAGCGGGTGCTGGCCGAAGGCGCCGGCGCCGTGTGGACCATCCAGATCCAGGGGCGCGACCGCGAGAACCGCCCCTTCACCAGCTCGATGTTCAACTATTCCGGCGGGATGGGCGCGCGCGCGACCAAGGACGGGCCGGCGGCGACCTGCTACCCGACCGGCATCGCCGCGGTGCCGATCGAGGTGCTGGAAGCCTCGATGCCGATCGAGTTCCTGAGGAAGGAGATCCGCCTTGGCTCCGGCGGCGCCGGCCGGCAGCGCGGCGGCGATGGGCAGGCGATCGCCTTCCGCATGCGGACGGACAGCACCTGGCTGCTCAATGCGGTGACCAGCCGCACGGCGGATACCGCGGAGGGGCTGGGCGGCGGCGGGCCGGGCGCGGCCGGCCGCTTCCTGGTGAACGGCAAGCCGGTTTCCGAGGCCCGCAAGATGATCATGCAGCCGGCGGACGAGGTTATCATGGAAACGCCCGGCGGCGGCGGCTATGGCGCCGCGGCGGCAGCGGAGTAAAGATGTAAGCAACAAACGGGGAAACGGGAGGGAACCATGCGGACGAGATGTCTTCTGACGGCGGTCATGGCGGTCGCCGGCGGCGCGTTGCTGTCGCCCGCGCCGTGCGAGGCGCAGATCTCCGACAACGTCGTCAAGATCGGCGTTCTGACCGATCTTTCGGGACCGGCCTCGGACGCGACCGGACAGGGTTCGGTGACGGCGGCGCAGATGGCGGTCGCCGATTTCGGCGGCACGGTCGCCGGCA
>Ga0070680_100002930_pt1 | contig 12690 bp, 9 predicted proteins | sample KBSC73BmetaG_FD_64672 | JGI IMG/M metagenome (GOLD analysis project Ga0070680, IMG submission 64672) | Corn rhizosphere microbial communities from Kellogg Biological Station, Michigan, USA - KBS C7-3B metaG | ecosystem: Host-associated > Plants > Roots > Rhizosphere | place: USA: Michigan...
ATAGATAGTTTCACTAGACAACATAAATGACATAAAATACTGATATTTGATGTAATGTTCCCGGTAAGAAAAAATATTTTCATCATTTGTTATCTTTTTGGGTATCATCGAATTCAGGTAGAAAACTCCCAGATTCTGGCGTGAATTTTCCTTCATCTTTTACTTCGCCTAACAAATCGAATGGGCTCTTGCTACCAGAATGTAACTCTTTCAAGGAACCTTCGTGTTTTGATACGTCTTTTTCAAGTTGTAATAACGCAAATACATCTTTGTTTTTATCAGATACTCCGCTACCAGTTGAATTACTTTGATCGCCTGCATCTGCAAAAGTGACTTGCGTTAAAGTAGCAGAGAGTGTAATCATAAACGCTAGTAATATAATTTGTATTGCCATTATCAATTGTCTATATTCTACATCTAAGTTATATAATATTTTCCTTTAAGAATCTCCTTGTCCTTAAATCAAGGAATATGACACGATCTGAGATTTAAACAGATATATAAATTCATCAAAACCTGATTCCGAATAATGAGATAGACTATTGTTCGGAAGAATATCATGTGAGGTCCATCGAGATCGGATACAAAATTAAATTTTGAACCTTTTATTCTATAGTTTCGGTGTGAGATAAAAACCCTATAGTTCATTGTATAATACAGGTAAACGTGAAAAAGAGACTTGGTCAAAAAATCTAAAGATACTGGATTAAGTTAGAACTGTTAATCCTTCCCATATCTTGAATAAACCTGCCAAATTTTGGATAAGGAAACTCAAACTTGACAAACATCCAGAAGGTGGTTATTATGCCAATACATACAGATCTGATAGGAACGTTAACTTACCCGGATATACTGGTCATAGGTCTACATGCACAGTAATTTATTATCTATTAACTGGAAAACAATTTGCCTCATTTCATATTATGAAGTCAGATGAAATTTGGCATTTCTACTCAGGCAGTAGTTTAACACTTCATATAATAGATGCAAAAGGCAAATTGAAAAAATCTGTTTTAGGTCCAAAATTTGATGCCGGAGAGCAGTTCCAAGTAACAGTAAAGTCAGATTGTTGGTTTGCAGCATCCGTGAATAAAAAGAAATCATATTCACTAGTAGGATGCACCGTTTCTCCTGGTTTTGACTACAAAGACTGGAAAATAGGTAACAGAAAAAAACTGACCGAAATATATCCACAACATAAGGATATTATTGAAAGATTTACTAAATCTCCTTGATTTAGAATTCAGGAATCCTTCGACTTAGAATTACAAATAATTTCTTATCCATTGAGTGTGGGAAGATTCCATTTGACCCTCTTTGACTCCAGTCCATTTTCAAATTACCCATCAAATTTGATTGGTTATTGTTAACTGGATCTAACTTAGACTCGAACTCACAAAATTTATGTTAGCTTTGTATCAAGCATTCCTTGTTTCTACTAAAAATGAGCTATGTGTGTATATGAAATTCTATTCTAAAGATTGCCTCAATTGGTTGCCGATGCTAGGAAATCATAAGCACTTTTTTCGTCCTGATTGTCTCCGGATGGAAGATTTCCAACATCAGTATTGGCTGCAGGTTTATCATCAGTAACAGGAGTGGCTGCAGGTTTATCATCAGTAACAGGAGTGGCTGCAGGTTTATCATCAGTAACAGGAGTGGCTGCAGGTTTATCATCAGTAACAGGAGTGGCTGCAGGTTTATCATCAGTGGCAGGTTTATCATCAGTGGCAGGTTTATCATCAGTGGCAGGTTTATCATCAGTAACAGGAGTGGCTGCAGGTTTATCATCACCCTCAATATCGCAACCAATACTAGAAATAAGATTCATGCATTGTGGAGAATCACCCGTAGACTCCAAATTGTTATTCAAGTCGTTGTTACTGTCCTTAACTCTCACAACATTGTTTTGGTAATTGCTAATTGGTGGTTCCAAAAGGTTTTGTGGTTTGTCCATTTTGAAAGACACTGTTTTCATTTCCTTAGGATAACCATCAGATGTAACATCAAGAACTACTTGAAAGCTATTCCCACCACTTGTAGGGGAAGTATGCCATGAATAAGATACAGCTCCAAGATCATCGGTTGTAGCCGAAAACTTCTTTCCTCCAATCTTCCCCATCACATTTGCACCTGATATTGCATCTTTAGTATTGGCGTCCGCAACCTTTACGTTAATAGCTTGTTCTTCTCCGGGTATTACGGGATCTTTTGATAGGCTGGCTTCCACTAACAACTGCCTTTGAACTTGAAAACTTCCTGTAAGTGAGGCCGGTACATAGCCATCAGCTGACGCAGAAACAAGTACATCGTAGTTACCAGATGGAATATCAGAAGTGATGTTCCACGTGCGAGAATATGCACCTGATATATCTGAAGTACCGTTGTATTCATTTTTTTCTCCAATTCTAGCCATAACATTTGCACCTGATACTAATTCTTTAGTATTGGCGTCCACAACCTGTATGTCAATGGTTTGTTGATCCCCAGGCATAACGAGACGCTTTAATAAACTTGCTTCAACTAACAACTGCCTTTGAACTTGAAAACTTCCCGCTAGTGAGGCCGGTACATAGCCATCAGCTGACGCAGAAACAAGTACATCGTACTTACCAGATGGAATATCTGAATTCAAATTCCATGACTGGGTAAACATACCAGATGTATCTGAAGTACCATTATATTCGTTTAATATTTTCGTACCTTGCATGATTTTAACACCAATATTCGCTGCTGCGACTTGCTGTGAATTTGAATCTGAAATCTTTATAGTAAAGTTTTGAATTTCTCCAGGAACTAATACCTTCTTGGATAGTTCCATGTTTGCAAAAAGTTTCGAAGGTGCTAGTGTCGTTACATTACTGGATATAACAGACGTGTCTGCTGAAGGTTTAGTCGATATGCTATTTAATTGTGGGAGAATTCCAAGAGGGTCATGAAACACCAGATCCGATGATAGATTTGAGTCATTGGTAACTACACCTGATACATTGATACTGTGCCATTTTGTGGTTACTTTGGAATTTTCCAGACATTCGAGCTTTGACGTCAAATCATTCAGACCCTTTTCTATTGTGTGATATGAAGTAGAATATGTGTATGTCCATGATGAATAATCATCTTCTCCGTATGGTCCAGTAGCCTTGGCTTTTTGGAATGGCTTTTGATTATTCCAATCTACTGAAACAGTACAATCGGATTTTTCGTTATCTGTCGAAATACCAAAAATGGTAAGATTTCCGACAGGAATTTGCTTTCCACTGCCCGGCGACAATATCTTTACACCCGCGGCAGAAGCAACTACACTTGTTGCATTAGACTTGACAGTATTTTCTGCCACCGAGACTGTTTTTGGTTTAACTTTGGTTTCTGTTTGGGGATTAGAACCGTCATATTGTGGTAAAATCTTACTCTTGATGGGAATGAAACCAAAGTCATTGTTATCATTCATATAATTTATCTTTGATACTTCAAATCCGTATATGTTAAAATTAACTATCGCAGATAGGAAAATCGATACAGAGAATAATATTATTAAATAATAATTCACAAAATCTTATCTAATTTAATTTTTATAAGTATTGTCAGTCTATTATCACTTAAAAATGACGATATCATTTTTTAACTAATTGAATACTTTTCTTTTTACTCATAAATTCACATAGAGGAAGGATCATTTAATCTTATGAAACATTGTTGCATAAATTCAGTCAATTTTACTCCATTAAGAAATCCTTTACTGCTTTATTAAACAGCTCTGCATTCTCTACATGAGGTCTGTGACCACAGTTTTCAAATACAATGATTCTTGAATCACCATGTTCCAAGAAAGGGCGGATAAATTTTACCGGTATTATTCTATCGTTTTTACCCCAAATTAGTAACAGTTTTGCGTTAATTTTCTCAAGTTTTCTATTGTATCTTGCAGCTCTTGTACTGCCCTTTAGTGCGGAAATAAATGCGTACTTTGCACCCGGTAATGATATTCTTTTGTATAGCGCTTCCGCATAAGTGCGGTTAACCATAGAATTATCAATAGAGGATAGTATTTCTCTTACCTCGACTGCTGATTTGGCGCCAACGATTTTAATATATCTTTTCAATGCTAAAGTACCCTTAAACGATTTTGGAAGTGAACCAGCAGGACTAATTAGTACGACTTTGTCAACTAATTTCGGATCTCTAATGGCTAACTCAATAACTATGTGACCTCCCAAGGAAGAACCAATTAAAAAAGGGCGCATTATTTTTAATTTTTTAATGAATTTTTTTAGAAAATTTACGTAGAAATCAATAGTATAATCAATCCGGGGTTTATCACTCAACCCAAAGCCGGGAAGATCCAAAGCGATTACTCTGTGTCTAGTTGAAAAAGATTCAATATTGTTAGTCCAACTTTCTAAGGAACCTCCTAAGCCATGAATAAGTAAAACAGGTGACCCCCTTTGATTATTATCAAAGTATCTTATTAGTAAGGTACCAATCGTTGTGAACTTTACGCAGGTCTTGATCAAAGTTGTCACAAATTTTATTTTTTAGTTAAAATTTTCGATGTCTGTTGATGGGTTTGAGCGGAGCAGTAGCAAGCAATTTATTTTTGAATTAAAGTTTACGAAACTAAAATTCTAGCTTATCCAATCAGATCGAACAAATGCACGCGATCGGCAATTTTATCGTTTAATTTTTCTATCTTTTGTTCCATCTTATCATCATTTGATTTATCAAAGTGTTTGAATTTAAGTCCGAAAATCGAATTGTCCTCGTTATTAAAATTTGATATAGAATTATCAGATTCCGGAGTGCCGATTGTGTGGTCATGATTATTGCTTGATCCTTGCTCTTCTCCTAGGTCAGGTTCATATGTAAAAAAGGTGTTAGTATTACTATCAACTTTTGATTGGTCTGTGCCTTCAGAAATTTTAGATCCACTCATAGGGGAGGTATCTGCTTCTGTTTGACCTTCTTGTGTACCTAGGGTAGTAGAAGTACCAGTGTCGGTAGTGTCAATTGTTTTTGAATTAGAACCATCTTCTGACTCAACGGTACCAGTCCTACCTACGTTTGTTTCGTCAGAACCTTCGGAAGATGCCGACTTTGTTGATTTTTCATTGGATTCAGAATATAATGGGAGAATTTTATAAGTACCGCTGTTGCTTTTGTTATTCTCTACTGGTAATATATTGTTAGCTTCATTATCTGAATCTTCATTGGTTTGTTGAGGAGTACTGTCGGTATTGTTGCTTTTTACAGGTAATATATTTGTGGCTTCAGCATCTGTGTCAACATCTGTAGCTTCAACATCTGTGTCAACATCTGTAGCTTCAACATCTGTGTCAACATCTGTAGCTTCAGCATCTGTATTTGAGATGTTTTCTTGAGTAGATTGTTGAGCTGCATCGTTCAGATCGTTGTCATCGTTATTGTTACTCTTTACAGATAATATATTGCTAGATTCAGCAACTGTATCTTCTTTAGTTTGTTGAAGAGTATCATTTGAGTTTTTACTCACCGTTTTTGTTCCAGTAACATTAATAGAATAGGACTTTGAGGAGGCAGTTGGACCGCTGTCATAACATGTTATTTTTGAAGTTAGTTCATTCTGACCTTCAACTATATTATGATAATTGCTAGTATATGTAAAACTCCATTTCGAAAAGTCAGAGATCCCCTTAGGGCCATTAGCAGAAACATTCTGCATAGGTTTTAGATCGTTCCAGTCAGCATAAACTTGACAGTTAGTAGTATCATCATCTGAGGACGTACCGTATATGGTTAAATCACCGGCTGGCAAATTGGATGAATCTACTGGAGTGTCTATTTTTACTCCTATCCCAGTCGCAGCAGGGATTTGTGCCAATGCTGTGTTGGATACCACGCCCGATATCATGAATATCCCAAAAAGTAAAAGAATTCTAAAATTGGCTTTAATTTTCATACAGTTGTAAGGTAAGAAAAATGATTAATATGAATTTTCAAAAATTATTCCATATGGTAATTAAATAAGAAAGTTATTTAAAACACCACCTAGTGATTCAATAATAAGAATCCTAATTTTTAGTTAATGACTTGATTCATAGCGCTCGAGACATGAGAGAGTTTTGTAAAATACATTGACTTTGATGGATGATTTTGAGAAATGATTTTCTTTCTCTTAACGCGATGTTATATGTAAGCTCCGATTTACAGTTCGTCTAATTTTCCTACCTCTGAGACGAGCCAATTTAGATCCAAGTCATTAAATCAACGTCTCTTGCTTGTATCTTAATTATACATTCCGGTGAATAGCAATTTTTCGAGTTTATTTAATCTCAAATAGTAAACGTTAATAAATAATTCAATCCAGTTACTTCCTGAAGTCTTTACTTGCAAATCTCATCTCTACAATATAGTTACTTAATTTCCTTCATTGTATTTATTGGCGCTACATTCATTGTTTTAACTAGTCAAAATATCAATGTATTTGGCCAAATGGACAAGAGTCTTGAATTGCCTATGGTTAACGATACACAGTTACAGATTCAAGAATACGCTTCTGGGTTTAAGTTCCCAACTGGAATGAATTTTCTAGGACCTGATGATATCTTGGTTATAGAGAAGAATACGGGAATAGTAAAGGAAATAAAAAACAGTACTGTAGTTGGAACCGTTTTGGACGTCAACGTGGCAAATGTAAGTGAAAGAGGATTGTTAGGTATTGCAATTTCAGATAAACCCAGGTATGTATTCTTGTTCTACACAGAAACTCAGAATGTTGACGGAGGAGAGGTTCTTGGAAATCGCCTTTATAGATATGAATATGATAATGGTAAGTTGGTAAATCCAAAATTGCTCCTCGATCTTCCTACGATACCCGGACCTTCACATAATGGCGGAGTATTAAAGATAGGCCCGGATAAGAAGAGCGTATATCTTGTCATTGGTAACTTAAACTATGTTCAAAATCAATCTTTTATTACTAAAGCTCAGAATAACAAGGATGGTCCTCCACCAGATGGAAGAGGTGGTGTACTTAGAATTACATTTGATGGTGGCGTTGTTGATAAAGGAATTCTAGGAGACGAAGACCCATTGAATAAGTATTATGCGTATGGAATACGAAATAGTTTTGGTATTGGATTTGACTCGTTAACAGGAAATCTCTGGGAAACCGAAAATGGTCGCAGCACTGATGATGAAATTAATCTTGTGCTACCTGGATTTAATAGCGGATGGAAAGAGGTAATCGGATTTTCTAAAGCTACACCTGGTTTTAATTCAGAAAAATTGGAAACCTTTGGAGGAAAGGGCACATACAGGGATCCCGAATTTATATGGATAGACACTATAGCACCTACTTCTGTCCTATTCTTGCATACTGACAATCTTGGATCAAAATACAAAGATAATCTATTTGTAGGTAGTGTTAAGAATGGCACTATTTTCAATTTTCCACTGGACAAGACTAGAACACACCTAGTTCTTTCTGGTCCGTTGAGTGATAAGACAGCAGACACAAATTCTGAAACTGGTAGTATAATATTTGGTAGAAATTTTGGTATAATCACAGATCTCCAATTAGGGTCTGATGGCAATCTCTACGTTCTAACAAACTACAAACACGATGGAACAATTTTCAAAATATCAGCGAAAAATAGTACTAATTAATTCATTTTTGAATTCCTCCAATGGGTAACAAATACTTTGAATCTCAGGAGATATATGCTGGTTCTATATGTTTTTCAAAACTATACAATATACCATCTCTGCTACCGACAAACAACATCCCATCTGCAATGCATGGTGAAGAATCAATGCTACCCATCGTGGGAAATTTCCACTCCTGGTTTCCTGTATAGAAATTTATACCATAAATATATGAATCCAAACCTCCAAAAAACAATAATTTATCATTTTCACTGCTGGCCGGGGACGACCAGATTTTTCCACCCGTTTCAAATTCCCATAGTTTAGAACCTGTCAAATCGAAGCAATAAAGTTTACAATCAGAAGCTCCAAATATGATTCTGTCCTTTACCAAAAGGGGAGATGATAAAACTGGTTTTTCTATAGTTTTATACCAATTGGTAGTACCGTTAAAATTGTGTAAACAGTATATTCCACCATTATATGTGCCAATAAAAATTAAATCTCCATAAAGACAAGGAGAAGAAGATCTTATTTTACCATTTAATTTTGATTTCCATTTTAGCGATCCGTCTGAATCAACGGAGTATATGAACCCATCATCTGATCCAAAATATATGATATCATCATGGCAAGAAGGAGAAGACCAAATCTGACCCTTTGTCTCATAGTTCCAGATTATTTCTCCCGTCGAATTGATACAATACAAATTATGATCCAAGGACCCCAAGATTATATTCTTTCCTATAGGACATGGTGAAGAAAAAAAGTCTCCCCCGGCATGATGCTCCCAGATCATACTCCCATCATCTTTATCAAGTGCAAAAACAATATTATCTTGTGAAGTATCACCATGTATCCAGTTACCAAACGTAGCACATACTATCATATCACCCAAAATTAATGGCGATGAAACCATAGGAATTCCAATATTATGATGCCATCTGATTTCTCTCTTTGATATATCCAAACAAAAGATACGTCCGGTCAATGTAAGAATAAATAGAAATCCTTCTTCATAAACGGGAGAAGACACCATCGGACCAAGCTCCATTGTCCAGTAAAGCGAGGGTTTGGTCACTGGTTTAGTTCCTGTTGATCCCGTTCTTCTTATATTACCCCTAAACATATCCCATGAGTAATTGAATTCAATTGACATACACTATCTTTCTCAAAAATATCAACAAATCATTGATTATCTCAAATACAGTCAGAAATATACATCATGATTTATTCTTTGCAACAGTTACCCACAGGAATATCATAACCATGTGGACAGTACCTAGGGTGTTTTAATAGGGTACATAAAGCATCGGTAAATATATGCTTCATATGATGTTCAATTCCACACACCATCTCCTCATCGATTTCAATTTTTAAGGCTTCCTTCATCATGACCTCCAAAAGTCTCGTATTCCTAATCATTTGTTCTCCTATTTTTTCTCCTTCAGCTGTCAAATTCATTTCAGCATTGCCTTTCTCATAGTCAACTAGATTTTCGTCATTCAGCTTGTGAAGCATCTGGACAACAGATGGTTGCCTTACATTCAAAATCTTAGCAATAGAACTAACTTTTACTTTTTCATTTTTCTCACGCATGTGCCAAATGGCCTTTAGGTACATTTCAATATGTTCGGATTCAGCAGTTCCCAGATAAAGTTCTTCATCAGAATTCATGTTGACGATCCCAAATATTTAACATAGTCTTAATCACAATATAGTTATTAGTTTTACGCCTAATTATTTTTCTTGATTGCATGCAGGGTTCACTTTTTTGTTCCCAAATTTAGTTTTAAAACATATCATCGTTTCTCTCCATCCTTCAAATTAGCCATAGATTTTCTAGACGTTTCAGCCAACTTCTTTCTACGTGGTTGCATTATTAATATATAAAGACATCCTACAAGATAAACTGATAAGAGTAATATCTGAGCAATAGTTGTTTCTAGTGTGGGATGAATACCTGTCATTGTTGCCAAGTTTATCTCTAAACGTGGGATAATTCCAAATAGGTGTGTTGTTGAAATATAACCAATTTCTTGAAACTCTCTTATTGCATTTCCGATGAAAGCGATTGACATGTAAGCTCCTATCGCCATAGTTAGGCCAAATAAAACACGCAGTGGTAACTTTTTGCCGAGCTTTCTAATAATGAATACAACACTTATTATCACAGCCAGTCCTAGCACTAGTCCCAAGAATACAAATATCTCCATATTTTTGGCAAATGAGAACATGGCCTGATAAAATAAGACAGTTTCAAACCCCTCTCTATAGATTGTAAAAAACGATAACATTGCGAAGACCATTACACTTCCCGTTGTAGTTGCCTGCCAAACTTTTGCCTTTACAAATTCAATCCATTTTTTAGTTTCAACCTTATTTAATATCCAGAAACTTACCCAGAATAATACTACAACAGCTGAAATTCCCGCTATTGCCTCGATTAGCTCCTTACTTGCACCTGTGATGTCTATAACAAACTGAGCGAAAAACCATGTAATGACTGTTGCAATAATAGCGATCACAATTCCTAGGTAGACATGTTTCTTATAATGTGAATTTCGTGATGCTTCAAGATAAGTAAGGATGGCACCTATTATAAGTGCAGATTCAAGCCCTTCTCTGAATATTATAGAAAATGAAGTGGAAAATGCAAGTGATGGTGCTAATGTTCCTGTGCCTGTAACCAATCTCTCAGATTCATCTAGCCCGCTTCTAATTTCTACAACCTTGGCTTCAACTCTTGGATAAGGCTGATGTTGTTGGATCAAATTACGGAGTTCTGCAAATTTTATTTCCATGTCAAGCGTATAGTCAGGATTTATCGGCCTAAGTGGAACTTCTATTCTTTCGTAACTGTCCAGATATGCTGATCTGGCGGCCATAAATGCTTCTTCATTTTCTCCTTCCTTATACTTTTGAAGCAGTTCAACCAATTTGATCCTTATACTATCTATATCAATCCTTACTCCCGTCTTCTCAGAGTCTTTACTATCGCCAAAGCCTTTTTTTATTCCAGAGTAAGTACCAAATCCCTTACTTAGTTCTGTAATATCACTTAGATTATTTAATTGGGTATTCTCTCTCAAAGGAACTGAATATCCTGCCGTATCACTTGTTTCGAGGTTTTCATAATTTATATTCAATAGGTCTGCGGCCTTTGAAAGATTTGTAGTGATATTGTTCAAAAGGACAATCGCTTCTGATTGCTGGCTATTTTTTAATAATTCTCGTAGTTGTTCTCTCATCATTAGTTCCAAGTTTTTCATAAGTATTGGATCAACTTTTTCAAGCGGAGCTTCGAGATACTCAAAATTATCCAGGTATGCTGTAGTTGCGTACTTTTCGGCTGAAGAATAATCAGAGTCGTTTCTTATGGCTGCGTCAATATCCGATAATAAATTTTTAATATTCGCAAAATATGGCCGTAAAGAATCATTGGACTGAGTATCGGATTCATTTTCAGCTAAATTGGTTTGCAATGCCTTAATGAGTACAGTTATGCTTTGAATATCTGATTTAGAAAGTAGGGAATTCTCCAGGTCTGCAAAAAAGGACTCTAATTCTTTTTGTTTAGAATCATCAAAGACTTTAGAGATATTTTTGTACAACATGTGCGAGATATCAGCGGTCCCTATGGCGTTTTCATAATCTACTAAACTCGAAGGATTCTTGGAGTTACCAAAATCAGATAGTTGATAGAATTTTGAGGTATCGTTTAACAAAACAATAATAGTTGACGAAATGGTTGAATTGTAACCAGAACTATTTGGATTCAGTATAGCTGAATTAATCTCATTCAAGATATCCTTTATTTGAATGATATTAGTTCCTATTTCCGACATCTGAGTAGATGATCTTACCATTATAGGTAAATCAATTAAAAGCGATTCCAATCTATCAGTTGAGTTTTGATCTATCTCTTTTAGTTTGTCTTTAATTGATGGAAATATTATTGAGTGTGAAATATATGCGTGTTCAAAAGCCCTTGTGTTATCTTCATTTGTAAGACTAGTTTGAACCAAATTCATTTGTTCCAGAATTCGTTGTAAGTTTACTGTCACTAAAACTAGGTCGCTAGGGCTAAGTCCGATATTCTGTGCCCCATATACGGAGCTCGAATAAAGACTTGGAACGAGGTAAAATATCCATACGCATAATGAAATTTTTTTCTTAATAACATTCCGATAGAAAATTTTCATTCATTTTTTCTACCTCGTATAATAGGTTTTAATGGAATAATTTTTTCTCAGTGGCATAAAACAATTAGGCTTACCTAAGTAGATTAATGCTATATAAATCTTGATAATAGCAAAAATGTAAAAATAATTATGAACATCACACAAGAATTGGAAGTCAGAACTTCATATAGTATATGTACAATAAGCGAGTGAATGCGTTTAGCTTGTCGATTCCTGTTTGGTTTTTTTGAGGTCCTCTACCTTTTCAAGTATTAGATTTCTTAATCTATGGACTAGAATTTTGAGTGTGTGTACTCCAGGAATAGCAAAATGTCTGGCTACTATAATGTGGCATTTGAGCTCATATAGCATATTTAGAAAATGAGGATCGTTAAACAAGCTAAACTTTGAAATAGTTGCACTCGTTATGACAACGTCGGGTTGAAAATTACCCAAAGAGGACAAAATTGTATCTGCTGCTTCATTACTATATCGCATATCGTTATCTGATAAGGTAATCTCATTAAATTCAATACCGACCTGCTCAAGATATTCCTTTTGTTTCAGTACGTCTGTTATTCTTACAATTTTTTCTTGTTCGCCATCATTTTTGGTATTGATATATAACACATTAATTTTGAACTGCCCCGAACGTTCTAACCAGCTTGTTGCCTTCAGAACGACCTCGGAATGATCTCCCCCATCATATAGAACGACCAAATTTTTCTTATCTTTACGGCCTTTTTTCCGGTCTGGTTCAAAGGTTAGCTCTTCGTTCCCTTCTGACAAAATTGCTAGAACATCGCATGTTAGTATTGTTTGAAATTTTTTACTATTTCTGAACATTTCAAAATCTGTAATCAATAGATCTATTTTTTGTTCC
>Ga0070680_100002933_pt1 | contig 12683 bp, 11 predicted proteins | sample KBSC73BmetaG_FD_64672 | JGI IMG/M metagenome (GOLD analysis project Ga0070680, IMG submission 64672) | Corn rhizosphere microbial communities from Kellogg Biological Station, Michigan, USA - KBS C7-3B metaG | ecosystem: Host-associated > Plants > Roots > Rhizosphere | place: USA: Michigan...
ATCGGCTGGGGCATCCCGGAGGAGCGCGTCAAGGAGTACGACCAGGGCATTCGCGACGGCGGCATCCTGATGGCCGTCCGACCGCGCAACGACGAGGACGCGAGCTTCTTCGAGAACACCTGGCGGTCGAACCGCGGCGAGCACGTGTACCGCTGACCGGATCGGCCCCCGAGGCGCTGAACCGCCGCTAGCGCGACCAGGTGTCGCGCAACGTCGCCGTGCGGTTGAAGACCGGCCGGTCGGTGCGGTGGTCGCGCTCGTCGGCGACGAAGTAGCCGTGGCGCTCGAACTGGAAGCGATCGCCCGGGCGCGCCTGGGCGAGTGATCTCTCGACGAAACCCTCGACGATGCGTCGGCTCGCCGGGTTCAGGCTCGCCTTGAAGTCCTTGCCACCGGCGTCGGGATGGGCGTCGACGAACAGGCGGTCGTAGAGACGCACCTCGGCGGCGAGCGCATCGTCGACCGCGAGCCAGGTCAGCGTCCCCTTCACCTTCACCGCGTCGGCGCCGGGCGTGCCGCTCTTGGTGTCGGGGACGACCGTCGCGAGCACTTTCGTGATCGCGCCGCCAGCGTCCTTCTCGGCGCCCGTGCATTCGATGACGTAGCCGTACTTGAGGCGCACCCGGTTGCCCGGGAACAGCCGGAAGAACCCCTTCGGCGGCGTCTCGGCGTAGTCGTCCCGCTCGATCCAGAGCAGCGGGCCCATGCGGATGTCGCGCGTGCCGAGCTCGGGCCGTTGCGGATGCACCGGCGCGTGGCACGGCTCGCGGTGCGCGCCGTCGCCGCCGAAGAGCTCGGCCCAGTTGGTGAGCTCGAGCCGCAACGGGTCGAGCACCGCCATCGCGCGCGGCGCCTTCGGATCGAGGTCGTCGCGCAACGCGATCTCGAGGCTCGCGTAGTCGGTCCAGCCGCCTGCCTTGCTGGTGCCGGCGCGCTCGCACAGCATGCGGATCGATTCCGGCGTGTAGCCGCGCCGCCGCAGGCCGGCGATGGTCGGCATGCGCGGGTCGTCCCAGCCGTCGACGATCTGCTCGTCGACGAGCTGCTTCAGCTTGCGCTTGCTCGTGACCACGTAGGTCACGTTCATGCGCGCGAATTCGTACTGGTGCGGCCGCGGCTGGGCGAGCAGCCCGAGCTCGCACAAGGTGTCGAGCAGCCAGTCGTAGAACGGGCGCTGGTCCTCGAACTCGAGCGTGCAGATCGAGTGCGTGATGTTCTCGAGCGCGTCCTCGATCGGATGCGCGTACGTGTACATCGGGTAGATGCACCAGCGGTCGCCCGTGTTGTGGTGCGTCGCGCGCTTGATGCGGTAGAGCGCCGGGTCGCGCAGGTTGATGTTCGGGCTCGCCATGTCGATCTTCGCGCGCAGCGTCGCCGCGCCGTCGTCGAGCCTGCCGTCCTTCATCTCGCGCAAGCGGGCGAGGTTCTCTGCCGGAGTGCGGTCGCGAAACGGGCTGTTCTTGCCCGGCGTCGCGAAGTCGCCTCGCGACGCGCGCATCTGCTCCACGCTCTGCTCGTCGACGTAGGCCTTCCCGGCTTCGACGAGCGCCTCCGCGGCGCGGTACATGAAGTCGAAATAGTCGCTCGCGAAGTAGAGATGGCTGGTCGTCGCCTCGCCCGGCCGGCCCGGCTCGGGCGCATGCCAGTCGAAGCCGAGCCAGTGCACCGCCTCGACGATCGCATCGACGTACTCCTGCTCTTCCTTCTCCGGATTCGTGTCGTCGAAGCGCAGGTGGCAGATGCCGCCGTACTCCTCGGCCAGGCCGAAGTTGAGCGTGATGCTCTTCGCGTGGCCGATGTGCAGGTAGCCGTTCGGCTCGGGCGGAAAGCGCGTGCGGATGCGCGCCGGATCGAGCGGGCCCGCTGCCTGGTGGGCCGCGTCGCCCGGAGTGCCGGCGAAGCGCCGGCCGGCATACGTGCCTTCGGCGAGATCGCGCTCGACGATCGAGCGCAGGAAGTTGCTGGCGGGCGCGGCGGTGCCCTTGGGTTGGCTCATGCGTCGGGCCTGGACGGGAGGCGCGATTCTAGGTCGCGGGTCGCGGTGGTCGTCCTCGTGCGGCGCACGCGACCGGTGCCGGTGCAGGAGCGCAGCTATATTGGCCGCACCGCACCCGCACGCGCGTGCGCAGGAGTCCAGATGTCCCGGTTCGATGGCTCGCTCGCACGCTGCCGAATGGTTGCCTTGCTGGCCGCAGCGTTGCTCGCGGCGTGCTCGGCGCCGCGCTTGTGGCCCGGGCCGGCGCGCTCGCCGACGACGGTGACGGCGAATCGCCCCGCGCCGCCGATCGCGCCGCCGCGTGCGGCGGCCGTCGCTTCGGCGCCGGCCAGCGCAGCGTCCGCACCGGTGGCGCCGACCGCGATCGCGATTCCGGTGCCGCCGCCGGCGTCGGTCGTCATCACGCCGCTGCCAGCGCCGAGCGTTTCGCCGGCGATCGCCGCGCGCTTTCCCGAGCCGACGCAGACCTTCGCGACGCCGGCCTTCGAGCCCGGTCGCACCACCTTCACGAGCAACGCCGAGCTGCGCGGCATCCTGCGCGAGCTCGAGCGCAGCGCCACGCTCGGCGAGCGCGGTGCAGACGTCGCGGTGCTCTCGCTCGGCAGCTCGCAATCGGGCGAGCCGATCGAGGCGGTCGCCTTCACGCGGCCGCCGGCGCCCGGAGCGGCCGGGCCGGTTCCGGGACGCCGGCCGACGGTCGTGCTGCTCGCCGGCCAGCACGGCGACGAGCCGGCCGGCAGCGAGGCGCTGATCGTCGTCGCTCGCGAGCTCGCGGCAGGGCGGCTGGCGAGCGTTCTCGACAAGGTCGACGTCGTCATCCTGCCGCGTGCCAATCCCGACGGCGCCGCGGCGTTCACGCGCGGCGCCGCCGACGGCACCGACATCAACCGCGATCACATCCTCCTGCAGACGCCGGAAGCGCGCGCGATCGCGCAGCTGATGGTCGAGGTGGCGCCGATCGTCGTCCTCGACCTGCACGAGTATCCGGTCGGCAACGGCTTCGTCGAGAAGTTCGGCGGCGTGCAGCGCTTCGATGCGCTGTTCCAGTACGCGACGACGCCCAACGTCGCGCCGTTCGTGACCAAGGCCGCCGAGGAGTGGTTCCGCATCCCGCTCTTCGCCGGGCTGCGCAGCGCCGGACTGAGCGTCGACTGGTACTCGACCTTCTCGTCGGATCCGGCCGATCGGACGATGACGATGGGCAGCGTCGGCGCGCAAGTCGGGCGCAATGCGAGCGGCCTGCGCAATGCGGTCAGCCTGCTCGTCGAGACGCGCGGCGGCGGCATGGGCCGCGTCGACCTCAAGCGGCGCGTGCAGACAGGGGTGGTGGCGGCGAGCAACGTGCTCGTCAGCGCGGGGCGGCACGCCGACGATCTCCTCAAGCTGCGCCAGTTCGTCGAGCGCGAGATCGCCTCGCTCGCGTGCCGCGGCGACGTCGTCGTCGACGCCGCGCCGACGCCGAGCGAGTACGCGTATTCGCTGCTCGACCCGGCGACCGGCGAGATCCGCCGCGTCACCGTCGCCTGGCAGTCCGCGCTCCAGCTGCGCACGCTGAAGGAGCGGCCGCGCCCCTGCGGCTACTGGCTCGCGCAGGGCGAAAGCGACGCGGTCAAGCGGCTGCGCCTGCTCGGCATCCAGGTGCAGCAGCTCGACGAGGCCGGCGAGCTGCGCGGCGAGGGCTATCGCGAAGTCGACCGCGAGCCGGTGAGCGTCGCGAGCGTGGCGAGCACCGGCGCGGTGGGCAGCACGCCGGCGCGGCTCAAGGTGCAGACGCTGCCGGCGCTGCTCGACGTCGCTGCCGGCAGCTACTACGTCCCGCTCGAGCAGCCGCTCGCCAATCTCGCGGTCGCCGCGCTCGAGCCCGAGGCACCTTCCAGCTTCGCCGCCAACGGCGTGATCGAGGCGGTCGCGAACGAGGCGCGCGTGCTGACGCGGCCGGTGGTGCGAACGACCGCCGTTCCATGAGCACCTTGCGGCTGTAAGGTCGCCGCGCCGGCGCCGACAGCACGAGAGGCAACCACGGAGACTTCGGCATGGACATGGAAGCGACCGCGTCCCGAGCGACCATCGCGGTGCCCGCGAGGCGCGCCGTGCGCCGGGTCTACCGGCACCGCCTGCCGGTGCGCGTGATGCACTGGATCAACGTCGTCTGCCTGACCGTGCTGCTGATGAGCGGCCTCAACATCTTCAACGCCCACCCGGCCCTCTACTGGGGCCAGGAATCGACGTTCGCGCGGCCGTGGATCTCCTTCGGCGCGCGCAACACGCCGAGCGGCCCGATCGGCTACACGCGGATCGGCGACACCGAGTTCACGACCACCGGCGTGTTCGGCCTGTCGCCGGCGCCTGGCAGCGGCACGCCGACGGCGCGGGCGTTTCCCGGCTGGGCGACGATCCCCGGCCCGCAGTGGCTGGCGATGGCGCGCCACTGGCACTTCTTCTTCGCCTGGCTGTTCGTCATCAACGGCGCCGCTTACCTGCTCTACACGATCTTCAGCCGGCATCTGACGAGAGACCTGCTGCCGACGCGCGCCGAGCTCGGCAACATCGGCCGCTCGATCGTCGAGCACATCAAGTTCAAGCACCCGACCGGCGACGCCGCCGCTCGCTACAACGTGCTGCAAAGCCTCACGTACCTGGTCGTCATCTTCGGGCTGCTGCCGCTGGTCGTCGTCGCGGGGCTGGCGATGTCGCCGCGCCTCGACACCGTCTTCACCGGCTGGGTCGAGCTGCTCGGCGGCCGCCAGTCGGCGCGCACGCTGCACTTCCTCGCCGCGTTCGGCCTCCTGCTCTTCGTCGTCGTGCACGTCGCCGAGGTGTTCATCGCCGGCGTGTGGAACGAGATGCGATCGATGATCACCGGCTGGTACGCGATTCCCGAAGAACGCGCCGGCAGGAAGGAGCAGCCGTGAACGGCAAGCCGCGGATCCTGATGCGCGCGCGCGAGCGCGAGCGCCGGCAAGTGTTGCGCGGCGCGGTCGCCGCGGCCGGCTCGACGCTGCTCGCCGGCTGCGACCGGCTGTCGCGAAACGAGTCGGTCGTGCGCACGCTGCAAAGCGCCGAGCAGCTGAACCACGCCGTGCACAAGGTGGTCGCGCCGCGGCGGGCGCTGGCGCAGGAATTCGGCGAGGACATGGTCGCGCAGACCTTTCGCGGCAACGGCACGCTCAGTCCGCGCGACACCGACTACGTCCGATTGCGCGACGCCGGCTTCGCCGACTACAGGCTCGCCGTCGGCGGCCTGGTCGCCCGGCCGCTCGAGCTCTCGCTCGCCGAGCTGCGCGCGCTGCCGTCGCGCACGCAGATCACGCGCCACGACTGCGTCGAGGGCTGGAGCTGCATCGGCAAGTGGAAGGGCGCCCGGCTCGGGCCGATCCTCGACCGCGCCGGGCCGAAGCCCGATGCGAAGTTCGTCGTCTTTCGCTGCTTCGACTCGATGGAAGGCCCGTCGCTCGACGGCCGCGATTCGCGCTACTACGAAAGCATCGACCTCGACGAGGCGCACCACGAGCAGACGATCCTCGCCTACGAGCTGAACGACAAGCCGCTGCCGATCACGAACGGCGCGCCGCTGCGCTGCCGCGTCGAGCGACAGCTCGGCTACAAGCAGGCGAAATACATTCGCTCGATCGAGCTGGTCGCGAGCTTCGCCGACATCCGCGGCGGCAAGGGCGGCTACTGGGAAGACGAAGGGTACGAGTGGTATGGCGGCATCTGAACGACTGCACGTCGGCCTGCGCATCGGCGCGGCGGCGCGCGGCGCGTTCGTCGCGGCGCTGCTCGCCGTCGCGACGCTCGCGGTCGCCGGCGAGGCGCCGTATACGCCCGCTGCGCTCGAGCGCGCGCTCGCGGCGGGAACGCCGACGATCGTCCATGTCCGCGCCTCGTGGTGCCCGACGTGCAAGGCGCAGCAGCCGATCGTCGACGCGCTCCTGCGCGAGCCCAAGCGAAAGGACCTGCTCGTCCTCGCCGCCGACTACGACACCGAGTCGGCGCTGAAGAAGCGCCTGCGCATCGCCCAGCAGAGCACCTTCGTCGTCTTCAGGAACGGCAAGGAAGTCGCGCGCTCGACCGGCGAGACGAACAAGGACGCGATCGCCGCGCTGTTCGACCGGGCGCTCTGAGCCGAGCGCGGCGGCTGCGCTCGCGTGGACGCCGGCGCCGCGACGCTCGTTCTCGGCTACGCGGCCGGCGCGCTGTCGACGCTGTCGCCGTGCGTGCTGCCGCTCCTGCCGATCCTGGTCGCGAGCGCGCTCGCCGAGCATCGCCTGGGCCTGTGGGCGCTCGCCGGCGGACTCGCGATCTCGTTCGCGATCGTCGGCGTGTTCGTCGCGACGCTCGGCTTTTCGGTCGGCGTCGATGGCGACCTCTTGCGTCGCCTCGCCGGCGTCGTGCTCGCGCTGTTCGGCGCGGCGATGGCGCTGCCGCGCCTGCAGCGGGGATTCGCCAGCGCGACGGCGCGCCTCGCTGGCGCCGGCGAGGCTGCGCTCGCACGCACCGCAGGCACGGGCTGGCCCGGCCAGCTGGCCGTCGGTGCCTTGCTCGGCGTCGTCTGGACGCCTTGCGTCGGGCCGACGCTCGGCGCCGCGAGCACGCTCCTGTCGCAGGGCCGACGGATCGGCGAAGTCGTGCTCCTGATGCTCGTCTTCGGGCTCGGCGCGGCGACGCCGCTCGTCGTCGTCGGCACGCTCGCGGGCCGGATCCGTGCGCGGAGCCCGGGCCGCTGGGTGGCCGCTGCCGAAGCAGCACGCCGCGTGCTCGGCGTGTGCCTCGTCGTCGTCGGCGCCGTGATCGCGCTCGGGCTCGACAAGCCGGTCGAGACGTGGCTGCTCGAGCGCTCGCCCGACTGGCTGACGCGGCTGACGACGCGCTACTGAGCGACGCGGGCGGGCGTCAGCGCCGCCGCGTGCTGCCGCCGAGGATGCCGCCGAGGACGCCGCGGATGATCTCGCGGCCGACGCTCGAGCCGATCGAACGGACCGCCGAGCGCGCTGCCGCTTCGGCGAGCCCTTCGTGCTTGCCGCCGCGCGGGCCGGTCGAGCCGAAGAGGACATCCTTCAATCCGCCGAGAACGCCGCCGTCGGCCGCAGCTCCCGGCGCCGCGGTTCCGACCGTCGCTGCACCGCCCGGCGCGGGCGACGCGGACGGCTGCACTCCCGGCGCCGCGGCGACGCGGCTGCTCAGCTTCTCGTACGCCGACTCGCGGTCGACCGCCTTTTCGTAGATGCCGGCGACGAGCGAGCCGGCGATCAGCGCCTTGCGCTCTTCGTCGGTGACCGGGCCGATCCGGCTCGCCGGCGGGACGATGAACACGCGCTCGGTCACGCCGGGACGCCCCTTCTCGTCGAGCAGGCTGACGAGCGCCTCGCCGACGGCGAGCTCGCCGATCGCCTGCTCGATGTCGAGCTTCGGGTTCGGCCGCATCGTCGTCGCCGCCGCCTTGACCGCCTTCTGGTCGCGCGGCGTGAACGCGCGCAGCGCGTGCTGCACGCGGTTGCCGAGCTGGGCGAGCACGGAATCGGGGATGTCGAGCGGGTTCTGGGTGACGAAGAAGACGCCGACGCCCTTGCTGCGAACCAGGCGCACGACCAGCTCGATGCGCTCGAGCAGCACCTTCGGCGCCTCGTCGAAGAGCAGGTGCGCCTCGTCGAAGAAGAAGACGAGCTTGGGCTTGTCGAGGTCGCCCACCTCGGGCAGCTTCTCGTAGAGCTCGGAGAGCATCCAGAGGAGGAACGTCGCGTAGAGGCGCGGGCTCGTCAGCAGCCGGTCGGCGACGAGGATGTTGACGACGCCCTGCGCGCGCCCGCCGGATGCCGAAGCGCCCGCCTGGCCGGCCGGCGCCGGCGCCGTCTGCAGCAGGTCGGAGACGTCGAGCATCGGCTCGCCGAAGAAGCGGTCGCCGCCTTGCGCCTCGATCTGCATCAGCCCGCGCTGGATCGCGCCGACGCTCGCCGCGCTGATGTTGCCGTAGCCGGTCTGGAACTGCGACGCGTTGTCGCCGACGTGCTGCAGCATCGCGCGCAGGTCCTTCAGGTCGAGCAGCAGCAATCCGTTGTCGTCGGCGATCTTGAAGACGAGCTGCAGCACGCCGGCTTGCGTCTCGTTGAGGTCGAGCATGCGGCCGAGCAGGAGCGGCCCCATGTCGCTCACCGTCGCGCGCACCGGATGGCCGGCGGCCGACTTGTCGTTGGCGAACACGTCCCAGAGCGTCGCCGGGCACGCCGCCGGCGGCTTGGGCTCGATGCCGCGCTCCTTCAGCAGCGCGGCGAGCTTCGGGCTCACGCTTCCCGGCTGGGTGATGCCGGTGAGATCGCCCTTCACGTCGGCGAGGAAGACCGGCACGCCCTGGCGGCTGAGGCTCTCGGCGATCGTCTGCAGCGTCACCGTCTTGCCCGTCCCCGTCGCCCCGGTGATCAGCCCGTGCCGGTTGGCCATCGCGGGGAGGAGCTCGCAGCGGACGTCGCCGTGCAGTCCCACCAGGATCGGTTCGGCCATCGCTGCCTCCGTGTGTTCGATGCGGCAAGTCTAGGCCCGGCGCAGCCGTCTCTCGGCGAGAGCGCACCCTAGAATCCCGCGCAACCATCACGACGTCGTGCGGCCGCGGCCGCTGTGAGCACCCATGGCCGGTCATTCCAAGTGGGCGAACATCCAGCACCGCAAGGGCCGGCAGGACGAGAAGCGCGGCAGGGTCTGGACGCGGCTCATCCGCGAGATCGTCGTCGCGGCGCGCCACGGCGGCGGCGACCTGGCGATGAACCCGCGCCTGCGCCTGGCGGTCGACAAGGCGAAGGCGGCGAACATGCCCGCCGACACGATCAAGAAGAACGTCGACAAGGCGACCGGCAATCTCGAGGGGACGCACTACGACGAGATCCGCTACGAGGGCTACGGCATCGGCGGCGCGGCGATCCTGATCGACTGCATGACCGACAACCGCGTGCGCACCGTGGCCGAGGTGCGCCACGCGTTCAGCAAGTACGGCGGCAATCTCGGCTCGGAGGGATCGGTCGCGTTCCAGTTCCGCCATTGCGGCCAGTTCGTCTTCGCTCCCGGGACGAACGAGGATGCGCTGATGGCGGCAGCGCTCGACGCCGGTGCCGACGACGTGATCGCGCAGGACGACGGATCGATCGAGGTGCTCTGCGCGCCGAACGACTTCGAGGCGGTCAAGACAGCGCTCGAGCGCGCCGGGTTCGCTGCCGCCGTCGCCGAGGTGACGATGCGGCCGGAAAACCTCGTGCCCCTCTCGGGCGACGACGCCGAGCGCATGCAGAAGCTGCTCGACGTGATCGAGGACCTCGACGACGTGCAGGCGGTCCATCACAACGCCGAGCTGCCCGAGTGAGGCCGGCCGGAAGCTCGGCGCGACGATGAAGGCGCTCGTCATCGGCAGCGGCGGCCGCGAGCACGCGCTCGCCTGGCGGCTGGCGCAGGGCGAGCGCGTGCAGACCGTGTTCGTCGCGCCCGGCAACGCAGGAACCGCGGCCGAGCCGCGCGTGAAGAACGTCGACATCACCGATCTCGACGCGCTCGCAGCGTTCGCTGTCGAAGAGAAGATCGACCTCACGGTCGTCGGCCCGGAGGCGGCGCTCGCAGCGGGCGCGGTCGACCGCTTCCGTGCGCGCGGGCTGCGCATCTTCGGCCCGACGCAGGCGGCGGCCGAGCTCGAGAGCTCGAAGTCGTTCGCCAAGCAGTTCATGGAGCGCCACGGCATCCCGACCGCCGGCTATCGCGTGTTCGACGACAGCGCCGCGGCGCACGCGCACGTCGACGCCGCGGCGCTGCCGGTCGTCGTCAAGGCCGACGGGCTCGCGGCCGGCAAGGGCGTCGTCGTCGCTGCGACGCGCGAGGAAGCGCACGCCGCGGTCGCGGCGATGCTCGGCGGCGGTGCGCCGTCGGGCAGTCGCGTGGTGATCGAGGAGTTCCTCGAAGGCGAGGAGGCGAGCTTCATGGTCGTCTGCGACGGCCGGCGCGTCCTGCCGCTCGCCAGCAGCCAGGACCACAAGCGCGTCGGCGACGGCGATCGCGGCGCCAACACCGGCGGCATGGGCGCGTACTCGCCGGCGCCGGTCGTCACGCCGAACGTGCACGCCCGCGTCATGCACGAGATCGTGCTGCCGACGCTCGCCGGCATGGCCCAGGAGGGGCGCCCGTTCAGCGGCTTTCTCTACGCCGGGCTGATGATCGACGCGCACGGCGCGCCGAAGACGGTCGAGTTCAACTGCCGCCTCGGCGACCCCGAGGCGCAGGTGATCCTGATGCGCCTGAAGAGCGATCTCTTCGAGCTGCTCTGGCACGCGTCGGCACCGAGCGACGCGCATCCGCTCGACGCCGTCGAGCTGCACTGGGACCGTCGCGTCGCGCTCGGCGTCGTGATGGCGTCGGCGGGGTATCCGGCGTCGCCGCGCGCCGGCGACGCGATCGAGGGCCTGTCCTCGGCCGCGGCACACGGCGCCGACGGCGAGGGCGACAGCACGGTCAAGGTGTTCCACGCCGGCACCGCGCTGCGCGGCGACGAGGTCGTCACCGCCGGCGGCCGCGTCCTCTGCGTGACGGCGCTCGGCGACTCGACGCGCCAGGCGCAGCAGCACGCGTACGACGCGGTGCGCAGGGTCTCGTTTGCCGGCGCGCATTGGCGCAGCGACATCGGCCAGCGCGCGATCCGACGCTGATCGGCCAGCGGACGAACGTCATGCAGACGGCCGAGGTCCGCACCTACCTGCTCGGCCTGCAGGCGACGATCGTCGCCGCGCTCGAGCACGAGGGCGGCGACGCGTTCCTCGCCGATGCCTGGCAGCGCGAGCCCGGCGGCAAGCTCGAGGGCGACGGCGTCTCGCGCCTGGTCGAAGGCGGCAGCCTTCTCGAGCGCGGCGGCGTCGGCTTTTCGCACGTGCGCGGCGCCGCCTTGCCGGCGTCGGCGACCGCGCACCGCGCGCCCGAGCTCGCCGGCGTTCCGTTCGAGGCGCTCGGCGTCTCGCTCGTCTTCCATCCGCGCAACCCCTACGTGCCGACCGCGCACATGAACGTGCGCATGCTCGCCGCGCTGCCTGCGGGCGACGATCCGGTGGTCTGGTTCGGCGGCGGCTTCGACCTCACGCCCTACTACGGCTTCGAGGACGACGCGATCCACTTCCATCGCACGGCGCGCGACGCGCTCGCGCCGTTCGGCGCCGACAAGTACCCGCGCTTCAAGGCGTGGTGCGACGAGTACTTCTTCCTGCGCCATCGCAACGAGCCGCGCGGCATCGGCGGCATCTTCTACGACGACTTCTCCGAGGGCGGCTTCGCCAACGGCTTCGCGCTCATGCAGGCGGTCGGCGACGCGTTCCTCGCCGCCTACCTGCCGATCGTGCAACGCCGGCGCGCGCTGCCGTACGGCGAGCGCGAGCGGGATTTCCAGTGCTACCGGCGCGGCCGCTACGTCGAGTTCAACCTCGTCTTCGACCGCGGCACGCTGTTCGGGCTGCAGTCGGGCGGACGCGTCGAAAGCATCCTGATGTCGATGCCGCCGCTCGTCAGCTGGCGCTACGACTGGCATCCGGCGCCCGGCACCCCCGAAGCGCGTCTCTACAGCGACTTCCTGCGGCCGCGCGACTGGGCCGGCGGGGGCGAGCAGGCGAGCCCGGGGCGGGCGCTGCCATGAAGCGCGTCGGCCTCTTCGGCGGCAGCTTCGATCCGGTCCACAACGCGCACGTCGCGCTGGCGACGCTCGCGCTCGAGCAGCTCGGCCTCGCGGAAGTGCGCTGGATTCCGGTCGGCCAGCCGTCGCAGAAGACGCGCACGCTGAGCGACGCCGCCGATCGCGAAGCGATGGTGCGACTCGCGATCGCCGGCGAGCCGCGCTTCGTGCTCGACCGCATCGAGCTGAAGCGGCGCGGCGTCAGCTACACGCTCGACACGGTGCGCGAGCTCGCCGCCGCCGAGCCGGGCAACGAGTGGGTGCTGATCCTCGGCCAGGACCAGTACGCGACGCTGCACACGTGGCGCGACTGGCGCGAGCTCGTCTCGCGCGTCACGCTCGCCATCGCCAACCGGCCGGACGTTGCCGCCTTGCCGAACCCGCAGATCGCGTCCGTGCCGCACCAGATGGTCAAGTTGCCGATGATGGACATCTCGTCGACCGAGGTGCGCCGTCGCGTCGCGGCGGGCCAGTCGATTGCCAATCTCGTTCCACCGGCGGTCGCGAGCTATATTGCGCGCCGCCAGTTGTATCGTTGATTTCTTCAGGAGCTGAATGGACATTCGCAAGCTGCAGCGCGTCATCGTCGATGGTCTGGAGGACGTCAAGGCCCAGAACATCGTGGTCTTCAACACCGAGCATCTGTCGCCGCTCTTCGAACGCGTGATCGTCGCGTCGGGAACGAGCAACCGGCAGACGAGGTCGCTGGCAGCGAGCGTTCGCGATGCGGTGAAGTCGGCCGGCGCGCCGGTGCCGCGCACCGAAGGCGAGGACAACGGCGAATGGATCATCGTCGACTGCGGCCAGGCGGTCGTCCACGTGATGCAGCCGGCGATCCGCGCGTACTACCACCTCGAGGAGCTCTGGGGCGACAAGCCCGTGCGGATGAAGTTCGAGAGCCAGCGGGTGCGCATCAGCGCGGCTCCTTCGCGAGACGACGGCCATGCGCCGGCGCGGGCCGCCAAGCCGGCGCCGGCGCGACGCAATGCGCGCAGCGGCGGCGAGGCC
>Ga0070680_100002941_pt1 | contig 12663 bp, 10 predicted proteins | sample KBSC73BmetaG_FD_64672 | JGI IMG/M metagenome (GOLD analysis project Ga0070680, IMG submission 64672) | Corn rhizosphere microbial communities from Kellogg Biological Station, Michigan, USA - KBS C7-3B metaG | ecosystem: Host-associated > Plants > Roots > Rhizosphere | place: USA: Michigan...
CCGGATGGCCGCCAGGAGTAGTCCATAGGCGCGGCCAGGCGATGACGGCATTACGGTCCTCAGCCCGGGAATATGCGCGAACATCGCCTCCGGACTTTCGGAATGGTGTTCGATCGCTCGAATGCCGCCGCCGCAAGGCGAGCGCAAGACCATAGGGCAAGTGAGCCGGCCTCGCGTACGGGTCCGCAACCGCGAAGCGTGGTTCACGATCTGGTCAAGGGTCGCGTAAGCGAACCCGGTGAACTGGATCTCGACAACGGGGCGAAACCCTTGCGTCGCAAGGCCGATCGACACACCCGCGATTCCGACCTCGGCAACCGGCGTATCGATCACACGCTCGGGCCCGAATTTGGCCAAGAGCCCGTCCGTCGCGCGGAAAACACCGCCGTCTATACCAACATCCTCGCCAAGCACAATCACCCTCGGATCCTCGCACATCGCACGCGCGAGAGCGAGATCGATCGCCTGGACCATCGTTATTTCACTCATTGCGCGCCACGCTCGGCTAGCGCTGAAGCGCGCTGCGCAGCCAGATCGGCCGGCATTGCCGCAAAGGTGGAATCGAAGATCGAGATGATTTCTTGCGGCGGCATCGCGAGGTAGGCATCCGCAGCCTCATCGATTTCGGTCTGCGTCTCGCGCAAAAGCCGCTCCTCGTCTCTACGGCTCCAGACTCCAACATCGCTCAGGTATTTGCGCAGCCGGATCGCAGGCTCTTCCGCCCAATGCGGGCTCACTTCCGCATCATTGCGGTATCGCGATGCATCGTCCGAGGTCGTGTGATCACCAAGCCGATAGGTAACGGCTTCGACCAACGTGGCACCACCGCTGGTCCGTGCCTTCTCGATCGCCTCGCCAACCGCGGAATGAACAGCGAGGACATCGTTGCCATCGACCTGGATGCCTGAAATGCCTCCTGCAATGGCCTTCTGCGCCAATGTCTCCGCCGCTGTTTGGGACTTTAGTGGGACCGAGATCGCCCATTGATTGTTGTTTATGACAAAAACGACAGGAAGCCGCCAAACGCCGGCCAGATTGATCGCTTCCGCCACATCCCCTTTCGATGTCGCGCCATCGCCAAACACCGCAACGGCCACGCGGGGCTCGTGCTTCAGCTTGAAGGCGAGAGCCACACCCGCGGCGTGGAGAGAATGGCTGCCGACGGGAACCGAAATCGGGAAATCATGACGCGCATGGAGGGGGTTGCTGCCGCGCTCGTCGCCGCCCCAATAAAGAAATAACTCGGTGAGGCTCACGCCGCGCCAAAGCTGTGCCGCATGCTCGCGAAAGCTCGGAACGAAGATGTCCTCGTTACGCATGGCACTCACCGTACCTAACGCCACCGCCTCTTGACCTAGGGCCGAGGCAAAGGTCCCGAGCCGGCCGGTACGCTGTAGCGCGATCGCCTTGGCATCGAACGTCCGCCCGCGAATAAGGGCGCGATAGAGCGCGACAACCCACGTCCCGTCGCGGGCGGCCGCCGGGAGCGATCCAACGAGCGCGCCGGATGGATCCAGGCAACGCCGGTAGTCGATCATGAATGAATGCGGCATGCCCCCCGCCGTTCACAAAACAGGTTGCTCAAAAACCAGGCTGCTCAATGCAAAGAATAATGCGGCACACTACCGAGTCGATTGATCTAGGTCAGTAGGACCGTATCTGCGCGCGAACGGCGCAGCGGAATACATCGCGGCGTCAGCCCGGCTTTTCCCGAAAATAAGGCAGAAATAACCGCCGTGGCCTTGATAAGGGTCGGCGCATGCGTCACCGCCTAGCGGCCACGCTCATGGACGGGTGACATAGTTTGCTTCAGAAGTGTCATCAATTCGGGGAGCAGCCGCGTGTTCAAAACGTCGCTCTTTTCAAGCCAGCCGCGCCGAGCTTGGCCTATACCGAAGCGGACATAAGATAGTTCGTCGACTCGATGCGCGTCGGTCGCGATGCTGACCAGCACGTTAGCCTCCTTGGCCAAACGACAATGAATGTCCGTTAAATCAAGACGATCCGGATGGGCGTTGAGTTCGATGAAAGCGCCTCGCTCGTTCAACCCCTTCAACACGCGCGGCATATCGATATCATAGGGCTCGCGCTCGCCGATCAAACGGCCGCTGGGATGGGCCAGGATGGTGAAGTTCGGCCGTTCCAGCGCGCGCAAAATCCGCTCGGTCTGCTTCGCGCGCGAAAGGTTGAACTTGCTGTGGATCGCGCCGACGACCACATCGAGACGGGAAAGGATATGGTCGGGCAGATCGAGCTTTCCATCTTCAAGAATGTCGACCTCGATCCCTTTGAGCACCACAATACCGAGATTCTCGCTGTTTAGTCGGTCGATCTCGTCGATCTGTTTCGCCAGCCGCGCCGCATCGAGCCCGTGAGCCATGGCGATACGCCGCGAATGCTCCGTAATGGCGATATAGGCATGACCCAGTTTTTGGGCAGCGAATGCCATCTCGCGTATCGTGTTATGCCCATCGGTAGCGGTGGTATGACAATGGAGATCCCCCTTAAGGTCGGCGAGTTCGATGAGCATCGGCAAGGACCCTGCCGCAGCCGCTTCGATCTCTCCCCGATTCTCGCGCAGCTCGGGCGCGATATAAGGCAGGCCGACACTCCGATAGACATCCGCCTCGGTCCTCCCGGCGATGCGCTTGGTGCTGCGGAACACCCCGTATTCGTTGATCTTGAGCCCTCTCTTCTGACCCATCCCGCGGATCGCAATGTTGTGCGCCTTGCTGCCGGTGAAGTAATGCAGCGCCGCGCCGAAGCTTGCCGGCGCGACGACGCGCAGATCGACCTGGAGGCCCGAATGCAGCAAGATAGTCGCGCGGGTATTACCTGCAGCGACTATCTTCTCCGTCTCTTCGTACCGTGTGAACCAATCGATCAGTGTGTGTTGTGCCTTGGGCACGACGGCGGCAACGATGTCGATATCGCCGATGGTCTCCTGGCAGCGCCGATAACTGCCCGCCACCGCGACATCCAGGGCATGGGGCGCGCGGCGCAGATAGTCGAGCAGGGACACGACATAGGTCTCGGCGGCTGCGAGCTTCAGCCGGCCGGTCCCTTTCGGCGGGGTCGCGAGCGCTTGCAGCAGCAATTCTTCGGTCTTGCGACCGAAGCCGGGCAGCCCCTGGACGCGGCCATCGAGCAAAGCGCGATGCAGTTGCTCCAAAGTATGAATGCCGAGCCCCTCATAGAGCAGCTTGGCACGTTTTGGACCCAGACTCGGTAACCGCAACAATTGCGTCGCAATTGCCGGCGTCTTGCGATGCAGCTGATCGAGTATGCTCAAATGCCCGCTTTGTACAAATTGTTTGATTTTGCCGGCGAGGTCCTTGCCGATGCTCGGCAACTCCGAGAGGTCTTCGTCTTGCGTGAGCATGGCCGAAACCTCGCGGCCGAGGCTGCTCAACGTCCGGGCGGCGTTGCGATAGGCACGAACACGAAACGGGTTTTCGTTTCCGAGCTCGAGCAGGTCCGCGATTTCGTTGAAGGCTTTCGCGATATCCGCGTTGTGAACGGACACGGCAAACCTCTCTCGACCAACGGTTCAGAAAGCGGCGATCGCATGACCGCGACCGTTTTCGGTCGCGGCCAGGATCTTCGCACTGGCGCCAGAGGCGAGACAAAACCGGACGATCGGGCGCTGAATCATGACGCTGCTCCCTACATAAATGGGACGAACGGCGCGAGACAAAGATGGCCTGCGCCTCGTGCCCGGGATTAAGCGGCTTTGACTTCGATCTTGTGCGACTTCTGCGCTTCGGCATTCTTCGGCACTGGCTATGGACGGTTGTAGGCGCGCCGGCGGCGAGACGAATTGATCTAAATCAACGGGAAAGGGCAGAAACGGGCCGCAGCACTACGGCTCTTGCGGTCAGGCGGGCAAGCTGAGTCGCGTCGCAGATTCGAGGATTAGCCGAAACCAAGGGCCTGGTACGATGCACCTAGTTCGATAATCGTCCACGAAGGGCAGCCAAACCCGTCCCGCTTCATTTCGATTTCATCAGTGACGTCAACTGATCTCGTCGCCAGTACCGCCCGCCATCGGTGCTGGAGCCTGCATCGTTGACGCTCTTCGCGAGCGGCTTGCTCGGACCCGGCTTTTGACCGCGCAAGCGCGCCTCGATTGTCGGAGCGGTCAAGAGCGCGTTTCACGACACGGGGCAAGGTCGCGCATGCCGCGATCGCATTGGAGACGTGCTACCATCCAGGTCGAGACGCGCCCCACGGCCTCTTTAGCCAGGTGATCGAATGAGAATCTTGTTTTTCCTTGCCTGTCTCGTGGTCTGCCTCCCCACCGCCGCGCGGGCTGAGCACATCAAGATCGGCATTCTCAAGACGACGGCCTCAGGGCCGATCTTTATCGCCAGCGCGAAGGGCTATTTCGCCGCGGAGGGCCTCGAGGATGAGTTGGTCTTCTTCGCATCGGCACAGCCGATCGCCGTCGCGACAGCGTCCGGCGCCATCGACTTCGGCAATGCGGGTTTTACGGGCGGCTTTTACGGGCTCGCGGGCGACGGCGCATTGCGCATCATCAGTGGCGGCGCGAGCGAGGTTCCGGGCTATCACAACCAGGCATTCCTTGCATCCAACAAGGCTTGGGGCGCAGGGCTTCGATCGCTCAAGGACATGCCCGGCCACAGCTTCGCGGTGTCCCAGATCGGCTCGCCGCCGCATTACGCGATGGGGCTCGCGGCCCAAAAATATGGCTTCGACCTCAAATCGGTTCGTATCCTGCCGCTGCAATCGATACCGGCGACGGAAGCAGCGCTCATCGGCGGTCAGGCCGATGCGAGCGGCGCGACGGGGAGTCTTGCCGGCGGAATTCTCGCGCGCGGCGAAGCCAAGCTCCTCGGCTATATGGGCGACGAGACACCCTACCAGCTGTCCGGTACATTCGCATCGCGCAAGACTGCGGACGAGCGCAGCGACACCGTGCGGCGCTTCTTGCGCGGCTTGGAAAAGGGATACCGCGACTACGACGCCGCTTTCATTCAGGATGGCAACCGGCATGACGGTCCGACCGCCCCGGAGATGCTGGCGATCGTCGCCAAGGGCACGGGGCAGACGCCCGCGGACACCGCACGCGGCTTGCCCTATATCGACGCCAAGGGCCGGCTCGACATCGCGGACGTGATCCGACAATACGAATGGTACAAGGCGCAGGGAATGATCAAAGGCGCCGCCACGCCCGAGACGATCATCGATCGGCGATACGTCGTAGGTCTCGAGAAGAGATCGCAATGAGTATTCGAGGCTGGAGCAGATAACTCATCTCATGGCTGCGGCGTAATTACGTCAAGCCAAACGGGCGGCAGACGATCGAGCGCCGTCGCCTAAGCGCGATAGCGGTTTCTCAGAGCGCGTCCGGTGCCGGCGCGACGGCGCCGCATTCCTTGCAGGTGCGAAAATCGAGCGAGCGATAGAACCGCTCATAGGCGCGGGTGACCGGATCGGCTTTGTAATCGTCGACGCTGTAAGTCTCTTCGTGCAGCAGATGATCGCAAGCCGCGCAATACCAGTGGAACCGGTCGATCTCGCCCGGCAGCCGAGCGCGCTCGATGACGAATTGGAAAGCATCGGGTTCGAAACGGGGCGAATGCGGCACCAGCGGCGGTTGGAAGATGCACGAGCCTTCGGGCACAAGCGCAACCTTCTCGACGCCGTCCGGCGTGCGGTAGTGAAGCGCGAGGTCGCCTTTCAGCGAGTACTGGATTTCGTAGCTCGGATTGACATGAAACTCGCTCCGATACTCCCGGCCGCGCGCGATAAAGGCCATCGAGCCATCCGCGAGCCAGAGTTGATGCGTTCTTTTGCCGGTTTCGAGCAATTGCCGCATGACGCTCGCGAAATCGATGTTCGGCATGGCAAGATCGAGCTTGGGCATCGTGAGCATTGGCATCGTCCTTTCAGCTGGCGGGCAAGGGCCGATCGAAGATGCGGCCATAACCGTCGACCTTGACGTTGGCGCGGCTGAGCCTCAGCCCATGCCAGACGAGAACCTGGTTCGCCGTCAGAACCGGCCTGCCGAGATCCTGCTCGATCGCCTCGATCGCGCCGACGCTGCGGCAACCATTGCCGCCGAAGAAGATCGCATCGGCATCGGCCGGTATATGCGCCCGCGCCCATTCATAGATGCGGCCGGGCTGTGCGTCGGACGGGTTTCGCGGCATGTCGACGGTTCCGGCGAACGCAACCGCGAAGCCGGGACCGGCGAAATAGGCCTTGGCCCGTTCGGTGATGGCGGGCTCGATCCAGGGCGGGTTGACGATCGCGAGCCGCTTCGCGCCCAGCGCGCGCAAGGCTATGACGGCCGACAGGCATGTCGTGATGACGGGAATGCCGTTCGTGCGCCGCTCGAGGCGCTCGACGAGCCTGCGATCGTCTTCGATGGTGCCGAGATAGCTCGTGTTGGTGAAGCACAACGCGACGACGTGAACCAGCGCCGAAGCCATCAGCGCCGCCGCATCGTTGGCGCGATCTCGCAAGGCTTTGGCGGAGTATATCAAGACCGCCGCCCGGTTTCCGACTACCTCATCGGCCTCGACTATCACGACGCGTCGATCGCGACCGCGCGCCGGCGCGCCGCCGAGCAGGGCGTCGCCGGCAACATCGCCTTCGAGGTGAAGGCCGCGACGCAATTCGATGGCCGCGACTTCGACTTCATCTGCTTCATGGACTGCCTCCACGATCTCGGCGATCCGGCCGGGGCGCTGGCGCGCTGCCGCAAGGCGCTGAAACCCGGCGGCAAGGTGATGCTGGTCGAGCCTTATGCCGGCGACCGGCTGGAAGAGAATCTCAACCCGATCGGCCGCATGTATTACGCCGCCTCGGCCATGGCGTGCACGCCGAACTCGCTGTCGCAGCCGGTGGGGCTCGGCCTCGGCGCGCAAGCGGGCGAAGAGCGTCTGTGCCAGGTGGCGCGGGACGCCGGGTTCTCGAAGCTGCGCCGCGCCGCGCAAACGCCGGTCAATCTGATTCTCGAGCTGACCCCCTAGCCGCAGCGCGCGCCATGCGGCCGCGTAGGCGGTCGCTGCGCGCGCGGCGCAACCATCTGCCTGGGCATATCGTTCCATCACGAGAGGCCGCCGGTTCGAGATCTGCCTCCTCATGGATCCTTCCGCGCTTTTGGAGTTCGCTTTATGTCCTCGTCCTCGGCCGACCAAACCGCCGGCGCGCCAAAGCGCCCCGCTCGCCAAACCCTCCACGGCCAGAAGGCGCTCGTCACCGGCGCAAATTCCGGGATCGGAAAAGCCATCGCCATCGCGCTTGGCGAAGCGGGCGCCGATGTCGTCGTCAATTATGTCGCAAAGCCGGAGGCGGCCGAGGAGGTCGTGACGCAGATCCGCTCTGCGGGACGAACGGCGTCCTACGCACATCAAGCGGATGTCGCGCAGGAGGATCAGGTCGAGGAGATGATCCGGCGAATGGTCGAGAAGCTCGGCCGGATCGACATCCTCGTCAACAATGCCGGGCTGCAGCGCGACGCGCCGATCGAGGAGATGACGCTCGCGCAGTGGAATACCGTCATCAGCGTGAATTTGACGGGCCAGTTCCTCTGCGCGCGCGCCGCCGTCCGGCAGTTCCTCAAGACCGGCGTGGTCGAGGGCGTGTCGTGCTCCGCGGGCAAGATCATCTGCATGAGCTCCGTGCACCAGGAGATCCCCTGGGGCGGGCATGCGAATTACGCGGCGTCGAAAGGCGGCATCATGATGATGATGCAGAGCATCGCTCAGGAGGTCGCGCCGAAGCGCATCCGCGTCAACAGCATTGCACCCGGCGCCATTCGCACGCCGATCAACACCGCCGCCTGGGAAACGAAAGCCGCCTATGATCGGCTGATGACGCTGGTTCCCTATAAGCGGATCGGCGAGCCGGTCGATATCGCTCGCGCCGCCGTGTGGCTTGCCTCGGACGATTCCGACTATGTCGTCGGAGCGACGCTTTTCGTCGATGGCGGCATGACGCTGTTCCCCGGCTTCGCCACCGGCGGCTGAGCGCGCCGCGGTAGCAGCCGATCCGGCCCGCCGCAAGCTTGCGGGCGGAATCGGGGACATGTAACGATATCCGCATGAGCGGAAGCTGCCCCATCGCGATCATCGGCGGCGGCCTCGCGGGCCTCGCCACGGCTCAGGCGCTCGCCGCCTTCGGCCTTGAGGCGGAGATATTCGAGCGGGCCTCGAGCCTCGGCGAGATCGGCGCCGGCATCAATATCAGCCCGCAGGCGGTGAAGGCGCTGGCGGCGATCGGGCTCGGCGAGCGCCTTGCCGCGGTCGCCAACGTGCTTCCCGGCTTCATCACCCGCGACATGCACACGGGCGAGCAGCTCGAAGCTTACGACCGCGGAGTCGACCGCGCGCGGTACGGCGCGCCGCATCAAACCTTCCACCGCGCCGATTTGATGCAGGCGCTGGCGAGCGGAATCGATCCCAATCGGCTGCATCTCGACCACCGCCTCGTTGCGCTCGAGGAGCGCGCCTCCGGGACGCTGCTCAGCTTCGCCAATGGAACGACGCGCGAAGCCGCGATCGTGATCGCCGCCGACGGCATTCACTCGGTGGTCCGCCGCGCGCTCTATGGCGAGGACGATCCCTCCTACACCGGTCAGATGGTGTGGCGCGCGCTCCTCAAAGGAAGCGAGGTCCCGTCCTTCGTGATGGAGCCGCACGGCCGCGTGCAGTGGCTCAGCGCCGGGCGGCATTTCTGGGCCTATTACCTCCGCGGGCGCGAGGTCGTGAACATTGTGACGCAGGAAGACACCGACAAATGGGTCGAGGAAGGCTGGTCGATCCCGGGCGATCCCGCCGAGATGCGCTTGAGCTTTCCCAATCCCGAGCCGAACCTCAAAGCGCTGCTCGATGTCGTGACCGAATGCTCGAAATGGGGCCTCTTCACGCGGCCGCTGACCGAGAAATGGGGACGCGGCCGCATCCAGCTCATCGGCGACGCGGCGCACGCCATGCTGCCCAATGCCGGCCAGGGCGCGTGCCAAGCCTTCGAGGATGCCTACATCCTTGCGCGCTGGCTCGATGCGCGGCGCGACGATCCGGCGGACGCGCTCGCGCATTTCCGCCGCATCCGCATCCCGCGCGTCCATGGCGTGCAGAAGCGCTCCTTCGCCAATGCACGCATCAAGCACATGCATGACCGCGCGGCGCAGAAGGCGATCCTCGAAACCGACCATAAGACCGGCCGCGGCAGCGAGATGAGCATGGATTGGATCGTCGGCTACGATCCCGTCGCGGATTGGAACAAGGAACCCGTCGTGCCCGCGATCGCATGACGCGGGGCATGCAGCTTACGCATTGATGCAGCGACGCGGGACCCCCGGCTATTTGAGCGGCGCGCCGCCCGGTTGCGTCAGCCAGACAAAGGCTTTTGCCGCGGGGTCGTAGCGCACGACGATGGCGCTGTCGGGGCCAAGCCCGCGCTCCGGGTTTTCCTTGAAGTTGTAGAACCCGTCGACGCCGGCAAAGTTGGTGAGGTTCGCGATGTAGTCGCGGATCTGCTTCGCCGTCGCGTTGGGGCCGAGCGTCCTCAAAGCGTCGACCACGATCAGCCCCGCATCCCAGCAGGTGGCGACGAGATTGTCCGGCTTTTCGCCATGCGCCTTGAGGGCGGCATACATGTCGCGCTGCGCCGCCTCGATCCGCGGGTCGAGCTTCCAGATGCCGTCATGTTCGGGAAAAACCGCCGAGCCCATGACGAGACCCTTGGGAAGGAAATCCTTCCATTGCTCCATCTGCGCGACCACTTCATTGCCGCTGGTCGGCGAGACGGGGATGTCGAGGCCGGCCTGAACCATGCCCTTGAAGACGGTGGCGGCGGGCGAGCCGGTCACACCGGCAATGATGGCCTCGGCGCCCGACGCCTTGATGCGCTCGATCTGCGCGGCGACGCTGATATCGGCCGGATTGAAATGCTCGCGCGTCACCAGCTTCACCGCCTTGTTCTCGGGGAGAGCGGCGACGAGGTCGGTCGCCTTGTCGTTCTGCTGGCCGGTCGCGTCGGTGTTGTTGAGCGTCGCGATCTTGGTCCATCCCTTCATGCGGTAATAGCGCATCACCGCCTTGGTCTGGTCGATTGCCGAGGCGCTCGACGAGAAGACATAGCTCCCGGCTTGCGGGTGATAAGCGGGCGACAAGCAGTAATCGACCGGGCCGTCCTTCAACAATGGCGCCACGGCAGCGCACATCGCCACAAGGCTCGATCCCAGCATCACCGCCGGCTTTTCGGCAAGAACCAGGCCGGCGAGCTGCACCGCGGTTTGCGGGCTCGATTCATCGTCGTGAAAGACGAAGTGCAGCGGCCGTCCCTGGATGCCCCCGGATTTGTTGACGATCTCCGCGAGCATTTCGAGACTGTCCCGATGTCCTTTGCCGAGGAAAGCGCCGTTGCCCGTCAAGGGCAGGATGACGTGAATATTGTATGGCTCCGCGGCGAGCATGGGTTTCGCCGTCGCGCAGGCCACCGCAAAGACGAGGGCGAGCACGGCAATCGTTCGTTTCATGGACTCCTCCCCTGCATGGTCGGAATGCCATGCTTGACTTGTCATATAATTCTACATCGCGTTCCGAATACGGCCAACGGATTCGCGCAAGGCGCCCTTTGTTCCGGCTGGGGCATGATCGGTCGGTACGGTTTCCGGCATTGACGAAAAGCCGCGGGCGCATCGTTATGGTACGTGCAGACGAGGCGCGCCTCGGCGCTATCCGGGCCGCGCCGCCCGCTACCGACGAAGGACGCCCTGATGACCGAGACCGAAGCACCGCCATCGTCCATCGAGGTGTCGATCGAACGGCAGATTGCCACCATCGCGCTCAAGCGCCCCCAGGCGCGCAACGCCGTCGATGACGCGATGCGCGGCGAGCTCGTCGCGGCGCTCGACAAACTCGCCGCCGATACTGCTGTGCGCGCCGTGATCGTCACCGGACGCGGCGCGGCGTTCTGCGCCGGCGGCGATATCGCGGGAATGCAGCAGCGCCTCGAAGCCCCCGCCGGGGAGATCGCCATCAATGGCTGGCACAGGCAGCAGCGCACGCACCGGCTCATGGCAACGCTGCACGATTTGCCGAAGCCGACCATCGCTGCGGTGAATGGCGCGGCGGCGGGACTTGGCTGCGATCTCGCCCTGTGCTGCGATTTCATCATCGCCTCGGACGCCGCGAGCTTCATCATGAGCTATGTGCTGCGCGGTTTGATCCCGGATGGCGGCGGAATGTATTTCCTGCCGCGCCGCGTCGGGCTCGCCCGCGCCAAGGAGCTGATTTTCTCCGGCCGGCGCGTCGACGCCAAAGAAGCGCTCGAGATTGGCATGGCGGATCGCGTCGTCAGCGCCGACCGCCTTCTCACCGCGGCGCGGGACTGGGCCGAGGAACTCGCGCAAGGATCTGCCGCCGCGATCGCGCTCAGCAAATCGATCCTCAATGCGAGCTTCGAGACGACGGCCGACGCCGTCTTCGCCGCGGGCAGCCAGGCACAGGGCATCTGCTACACCACGCGCGAGCATCGCGAGTCGGTTGCGGCCTTCTTGGCAAAGCGCCCAAGAGCCGCAAAAGACCCGCCGCGATGAGCGCGATTGCGCGCCTTCTCAATCCGCGCTCGATCGCGGTAATCGGCGCCTCGGGCGATCCCCAAAAGCTCACCGGCCGGCCGCTCGCCTATCTGCAAAAGCACGGATTTCGCGGCGCGATCTATCCGGTCAATCCGCGCCTGCCGGCGATCCCCGGCCTGATCTGCTATCCGGATGTCGCCGCCCTGCCCGCGGCGCCCGATCTCGGCCTCGTGCTGCTCGGCGAGGAGCGCGTTGAAGCAGCGGTGCGCGCGCTCGCCGCGAAGGGCGCCGGCGCCGCCATCGTGCTCGCGAGCGGCTATGCCGAAACCGGCGAAGAGGGTGCCAAGCGACAAGCGGCGCTCAAGGAAGCCGCCGGGCCGATGCGCCTCTTGGGTCCCAACGCTATCGGCTTCGTCAATGTGACGGACCGCGTGATCGTCTCGGCGAGCGGCGCGCTCGAGCTCGGCGATTTGCCGGCGGGGCGCATCTCGGTGGTATCGCAAAGCGGTGGGATTCTGGGCGCGCTGCTCTCGCGCGCGGCCGATCGCGGCATCGGCTTTGCGAAGCTGGTCTCAACCGGCAACGAGGCCGATCTCGACACAGCCGAGATTTTGGAAGCGCTGCTCGACGACCCGAGCACGGCCGTGCTCGCCGTCTATATGGAAGGGCTGCGGCGGCCCGCGGCCTTCCGCCACGCCGCCGAACGCGCGGCGAGGCTCGGCAAGCCGATCGTCGTCTTCAAGGTCGGGCGCTCGGAAGCGGGCGCGCGCTCCGCCACCTCGCATACTGGCGCGCTCGCCGGCACCGATCGTCTCTATGATGCGCTCTTCGAGCAGCTCGGCATCATCCGCGCCGAGACGTTCGATGCGCTCATCGACATTCCGGCAGCGCTCGCCGCGGGATATCGCGCGAAGGGACGCTGCGTCGCCGTGCTCACCTCGACCGGCGGCGCCGGCACGCTGCTGGCGGATTGCTGCGGCCTCGCGGGGCTGGAGCTGCCGGCACCCGATCCACAAACCCAGGCGCGGCTCGCGGCGCTGCTAGGGGGCGGGAAAGCCTCGGCACCGACCAATCCTGTCGATGTCACCCTCGCCGGGCTGCGCCCC
>Ga0070680_100002948_pt1 | contig 12648 bp, 11 predicted proteins | sample KBSC73BmetaG_FD_64672 | JGI IMG/M metagenome (GOLD analysis project Ga0070680, IMG submission 64672) | Corn rhizosphere microbial communities from Kellogg Biological Station, Michigan, USA - KBS C7-3B metaG | ecosystem: Host-associated > Plants > Roots > Rhizosphere | place: USA: Michigan...
CTCTGGCCGCTCTGAAGGCGGAGGATACCTGGAAACGGGATAGCTTTATCAGCAAGGGCGGCTGGGCGACTTTCCCCGGTAACGTGCCCAATCGCGACGTTGCCGAAGCCTGCGCCAAGGTACTCGGCGAAGCGAAATAACGTTCGCCGTCTCGTTGTCAACGCCGACTGTTACAGTATGCCGGACCGCCGCTTCGCCGCTCGGCTTCTGCGCCTAAACGCGGAAGCCGAGCACGATGCGCTCTCCAAGCCTCCCGCAGCCATTAGCCTGCGTTCGGTGGGGTACCCCTCGGCCTCACACCGACGTTGATCAACGTCCGCACTAGTGGAGGTCCGCTATGGGTCATCAGCAGACCTGAGCCAAATGCTGCGATCATGTCCGCTAATTGCGAGTAAGCGGACCTGAAGCACCCTGCCCGATTAGGTCAGCTAAGGGCCAATAAGAGACATCCATTATTGTTTCCTGATCCGGCCGTGAGAGTCCGTATTAGGCAACATCAGAGGCGGCTCGCGGCACGTCTGACTTACCGCTGAAAGCAGTCATCAGTGAGCGCGAAAACCGCGAAGGGCAACGTGTACGCTTGCTCAGTGCCTCCGACCGGGACGTACGTCGGTATTCTGCACTGCGACGGTCCGCCATTTTCCGTCCATCTTACGCACGACGCGGGTACCAATCCCCGAGCGTGTAGGCTCGTCGATATCACCGTATATGTGGAACTGTGAATGCATCATGGCTACATCCCGCGCAAGAAAACGTATATGCATGATCGGCGTTTCGCGGGTACTCGCCCGGAACGGCCCGTTGGGACCATGCAGACGCGTCATCAAGTCCAGGTAATCGGCCCGGCTCTTTGTCCATGCACCGTTGACGGTGACGAACTGAGCATCGTCGGAGAGTGAAGCAACCATATCTTCTGCGTTGTGGCGGCCCCAAGCTTCATTGAACTGCAATTCGATCTCGCGAATCGCATCTTCATCTGCCTTGGTCATGACCTATCCTCTGCTATGTCTCGGCCATTCTCACCTTGCGACATCTGTGTAGAACAATCCTACTGCCAACTAGGGTCAAGGCCGACGGACTTACGGATCGATGTCCGAGTCCGGTCAGTAGCGACCTGAGGCGAATAATGCGGTCACGTCCGCCAACGGTCATCAGCAGACTGAGCCGAATGCTGCGATCGCGTCCGCTACTTGCAAGTAAGCGACCTGAAGCACTGTGTCCGGTTAGGTCAGCTAAGGGCCAGCAGCGGCTGGTTAGCCAGGCTCCATGCCGTGTGCCTTGATCACAGTTGCGGCGTCTGGGCTCCTGAGTGCCTTAACCAAGGCCTTTGCGGCTTCCGGCTCATTTGCGTCAGTGTGGAGCCCCGCCGAAAACACAGTGATCTTCTGAATCTCTGCGGGTAGTGGACCAAGATAGTTGATCCCTTTTTCGTGGATCAATTCGCTGATCTGCTGAAATCCGATTTCCACTTCCCCACTTTCGATCATCGTGCTGATGCGCGCGCCAGAAGGTACCTGTTTCATTTTTGGCTTAACCTGATCGGCGATCCCCATACGCTGAACTAAGGTGATCACGTAATCGCCGCTCGGTCCGCTTGAATAACCAATCGATTTGGCAGCGAGCACCGTTCTTTTCAACGCCTCGCTTGACCGGATATCTGGTTTTGCTCCGCCTGCCCGTACCGCAACGCCAACGCCGGATTTCATCAAATCGGTGCGACTCCCCGGCACCACTCTACCTTGTTGAATGAACGCATCGACCACAGGCCCACCGACGATTACGACATCATACACTTCTCCAGCGGCGATTCGTTCTTTGATTTTAGCGGCGCCTGTAAAGATGATTGTCACTTTGTGCCCGGAGGCCTTCTCAAATTCTGGAATCACCTCATCAATCACTTCCTTTGTCGCACCAGAGGCCAGCACTTTGATCTCCGCGGCGCTGGCAGTAGCAGATACGAACAGGCTCAGCGCAACAGCGACAACATGTTTGTATTCCATATTGCCTCCTATCGGAGCGAGCTTTGATCCATAAGAGTTATCCTGCCATTATTAGGCCCCATAAAAAAGGCCCTACACGTCCGCCTTGGGTCATGAGCTGACTTAAGGCACGCGCCCGGTTACGTCCGCTTCTCTAATCGGCCGTTTTGGGTCAAGCGCTTCCAGTCCGTCCACCAGTTCGATGTTGATGTCGCCCACGGGCTCGCGCTTCTCTTCGGAATCGGCACTGAGGCCCTTCCATTATGGGATTCGAGAACGAGGCAGACCAATCTAAGAGGCGGCTTTACCGTTGAGCTCACGGCAGAACCAAGCGGACGTACGATCTCACCTCATCCATCGTCCCGCGAGGGACAGCATCCCACCATGTGGTGGAGCTTATGGTCCTTCCCATGTCTTTCGGTTTTCTACCGTCAGACGGTTGCAGCCTCCTGCCTGGTCCAGCAGAACTCGGTGCCATCAATCCAGATGCGGTGCATGATCACGGCGAGGCGGCGCGCCAGCGCGACAATGGCTTTCTTCACGCCACGGCGTTTGGCGATCTGCATGGCCCAGCTCTTCAGCCAGGACCATTTGGTTACGCGGATCAGCAGTATCTGTGCTGCCTCGTAGAGCATGACGCGCATCATTTCGTCGCCGCATTTTGATATGCCGCCCGTGTAGTTGCTCTCGCCGGATTGATGCTTGCAAGGTGTCAGTCCAAACACTGCCCCCACCGCCCTAGAGTTCCGGAAGCGCGTTGGTACGTCGACCGTGGCGCGGAAGGTCAGTGCCACCACGGGACCAACACCGGGGACTGTCATCAACCTCCGGCACACCTCATCGTCACGGGCGAGCGCCAGTAGACGGCGCTGCAGGATGGCCAACTGTTCGCGTATCACCCGCCGGACAATCAGCATCGGCTCGACGATGAGGGCCAGATCGGGATCCTTCTCAACGAGCTCCTTGATCCGAGCCTCGAACTTAACTGTCCGGACCACACCGACCTTGACCCCAAAATTGCGCAAAGTACCGCGCAGATCATTCTCGATGGCAATGGCCTTCGATTGCAGCAGCTTGCGATGCGTCAGCAGCATGCGCAGCTTCTGACTGCGCAACGTCTTCACATGCACCGGCCGATAAAGCCCGGCCCGCATCATCTGTGCGATACCGCGGGCATCGTTGCGATCGGTCTTGTTGATTTGGGCCTTGAGAACGGCCCGCATGTGCCGCGTCTCAACGCAGATTACCGGCACATTCGCTTCGCAGAGCCCGCTGAACAGCCATTGCGACAACGGCCCCGCCTCCAAGCCAACCCGCTTTAAGCGATAGGCAGGTGCCCTGAGCACCTGCGGACCTAAGGAGAGGAACGCGATCACGTCCGGTAAGGGCCAGGAGGCGACATCAAATCACCCTCGCGAGGTCCATGTCGGTGAGAGCCGAGCCAAGAAAAAGGGCCGCATCGATTCAAATGATGCGGCCTATCAGAAGCTAAAATTTCCTGGAGCCTCAGCAGCGGAAAGCACTTCCTTTGCCGGGGTTTTTCAATTGACAACCATCCCAGTCGTGCTTGCATGTGGCGGTGTTCCTGACGTGGCAGAGGTCCCTTTTGCGAAGCGGCCTGTCCGGCTCCCACGGTAAGTGCGAGTGTCGCGACGGTCGCAAGGACAATTCCTGACAGTCGCATTGTCTTGCCTCGTGCGCTGAATGCGCACATACGAATAGTCCCAGTTGGGCTTAACTGCCTGGGTTCTTTGGAAAAAGAAAAGATCGCGCAGGTCCGCGGCGGCGTAGCGAGCCTGAAGCATGCACACATCGGATGGTCCTATCCGGTGGTCAAGGGCAGGTGCTCAATAGATCTGCGGAGCCTCGGAGAGCCGACATTATCCAAAGTCTGCCCAACAGGCGGCAGGGATCGCTTCCTAATATATCGCGGCAATCCGTATCTGCCCCTCGTTGCGCAATATCTGGATCGACATGTCATTGCCGTGCCGGCGCAGCATCAGGTCGACGGTTGATCGACCCAGGCGCAGATTACGGAGCCTCACTTCGTCAAGAAATCCCGGCAGCCTCGGCTCGCGGAATAGGATCTCTTCGCGGTCGTGATCGAATTCGAGACCGAGTGACGCCTGCAAGAGCATGAGGGACGCGCCGGCGGCCCACGCCTGCGGAGAACAGGCAACCGGGTAAAGCGTCGGCCCACGTTGGCGACCGCGCGGAAAACCGCAATACAGTTCCGGCAAACGCCGCATCTCCATGTAGCTAGCCGCGTCGAACAAACCTTTGAATACGCGGTTGACCGCGTCCTTTTGGCCATAACGGGCAAAGCCCGCTGCAATCAGGGCATTATCGTGCGGCCAAACCGATCCGTTGTGGTACGACATCGGATTGAAGCGTCGTTCCCCGCGCGACACGGTACGGATGCCCCATCCAGAGAAAAACGACGGGTGCATCAGACTCCGCATCACGGCTTGAGCTCGCTCAGGTGATGCAATTCCGCTGAATAGCACCTGCCCTGCATTCGATGTTCGTACGCAGCATGGTCGCTTCCGGCCATCCAGGGCCAGCGCATAGGTTCCGAGGTCCTTGCACCAGAATACCGATTCAAACTGGATGGCCAACTTTTCGGCCTGCGCCTCGAGCGCGTCGCCAAGCGCCGGCTTGCCGAGACGGCGCGCGCAGCGGGCGGCTAGGCGCTTTGCCGCATAGACGTAGCCCTGCACCTCACAGAGAGCGATCGGGCCGACTGCGATCGAACCGTCGGCGTGGAAGATGGCATCGTGAGAGTCTTTCCAACCCTGGTTAACCAGTCCCCGCTCATCTGCTCGATGATACTCGACGAAGCCGTCTTGATCGGGATCGCCTGGGCCGTCAATCCAACCCAAAGCCGCTTCAATATTCGGCCACAATTCCCGAAGGGTTTCGGTATCTCCGGTGTGTTCGGCGTAGACTCCCGCTAGCAGCACGAACAGCGGCGTTGCATCTACGCTGCCGTAATACAACTTGAATGGAACCTCCCCAAGCGCAGCCATTTCTCCGCCGCGCATCTCGTGCAGGATTTTGCCGGGCTCGGCGTCGGCGACTGAATCGAAGTCTTTCGCCTGATGAGCCGCGAGCCGCCGCAGCACGCCTTTGGCAACACGAGCATCGCACCACAGCATCTGCAGCGCGGTGATAATCCCATCCCGGCCGAACGTGGTCGAGTACCAGGGAATGCCGGCGTACGGATAAGGGCCTTCCGGCGCTTCGGTTGTCAGAATAGCCAGATCAGCCATCGAGCGGCAGACCAGCTCGTTGAAGATCGAGTTCGACGTCGTAACGGTAGTCCGGCCTCGGCTTGCTGTTCGATGTTCCTTAAAAGCCGTGCGAAGGCCCTTTCGGAAAGGCAACCATCGTGGTTCATCTGAGCTGCGATCGCATTTGACCGTCACATAGATCGAGTGGGATTGGCGGGGCTGCAGCTCAAATGTGTAGGAGGCGGCACTGATCGAAAGAGACGTGGGGGGAGGCTCAAACCGCAGCATTGTTCGGCGCCGATGATCGTCGAGCCCTCGGTAGTTCAAAGTGACACCCGCGGCGTCGGAAACCTCAGCAGAAACTGTGCCCCGGCGTGCACGGTGCAATCCTCGCACCTCGAACAGATCAGCAAAGTCGCTGCCAAACGTGAGCGCCAGTTGTACCTGGCACGAGCGGTCGCCATCGTTTTGGATGCGCAGGCGTTGGTAGGCAGTATCCCGCAACAGGAACACCGTTCGCACGACATGCAAAATGTCCTTCGGCAACAACAGTTCCTGATCCGCGTAGATGTCTGGGTTGGTCAGGTCGACGGTTAGAATTGAGTTGTCGTCGCGCACTGTCGAGCCCAACAACAGCGGCTGCTCTCCATTGAGAAGCATCTCAAGATGCGAGAGATACCGGGTGTCGCAGAAAAATAAACCGTCAGGTCCGCCCGCCAGCGCGCCGATGTCAGCATAGCTGTCAAACACTGCAAAGCAGTCGCCGTGTTTAAGAGTGCGGCGGGGTCGTGAAGAGGAACTGGTCGCCGGAATGTAGAACGGGGTTTCCGCGATTTCCTCGACCGGCGGCGCGATCGAGCTTTTCTTAAGCAATGGACGGCCTCAGGGTGATCGCGTCTTTGCCATTGTCTAAGCGGTACTTGTCATCCCGCGCCTCGTCGCCAATGAGCTTTGACGAGTCGAGTAGCGAGCGGTAGACGGCGACATAATCCTTGGCCATCCGTGTGGCGGAAAAGCGTAGCTCGAACCGCGCCCGCACTTTTTTACGGTCGAGTGCAATGATCCGCGGCAACGCGGCAACGGCCTCCTCAATGGTGTCGACGATGCAGCCCGTGACGTTCTCATCAACAACCTCTGGGACTGAGCCACATCGAAACGCCAACACCGGTGTGCCGCAGGCCATTGCTTCGATCATCGAGAGCCCAAACGGTTCAGGCCAATCGACTGGAAACAGCAGCGCTCGCGCTTCGCCCAGGAATTTCGTTTTCTGATGCTCGTTGATTTCGCCGATGAATTCGACGCCGGAGCCGTTCAACAGCGGAGCGATCTTGGCACGGAAATAGGCTTCATCGGCGCGGTCGACCTTCGCGGCAATTTTAAGAGGAACTCCGAGCGCCCGTGCAATGCCGATGGCGCGGTCAGGCCGCTTTTCTGGTGACATGCGACCAAGGAAAGCGACGTAATCTCCAGACTTTTCACAAGGCCGGTGCAGGTCGATCGGAAGCCCGTGGTGCACTGTCGCCACGAAGTTAGCTTTCGACACTGGCCGACGCTGATCGGCGGAGATCGAAACGAGCGGCATGTCATCGAAGCCGACATAGAGCGGAATGAGATCTGGCAGATCCTGACGACCGTGCAGTGTGGTGACCGTGCGGCCAGCGGACGGGCGGAACAGCGGGAAGTGAAACTGGTCGATGTGGAAATGTAGGATGTCGAAGTCGTCTGCGCGCTGTCGCACTCGGTCCAGCATCAGCATATAATACGGAATACGATCGATAACGCTGGCGTCGAGGCGGAGCGCCTTAGGCACACAGGGAACAAGGTCGGCCGCAGTGATCGAATCGCCGCTTGCAAAAAGCGTGACGTCGTGTCCGAGCCTCACCAACTCCTCGGTTAGGTAAGATACGATCCGTTCGGTCCCGCCATAAAGCCGTGGAGGCACGCTCTCGATGAGCGGCGCAATCTGTGCAATTTTCAACGTGTTCTCCCGACCGGCTATGACGTGAACCTCGGGAACGCGCAATAGTTCCCAAACTTCAAAGACCCCATATTAGGGAAGCTCTCAATCTGAGCGGATCAGGGATCTGAGTCTGTGCAAAATTGACCAGTCTCAAACTAGGCGGCGGCGGTCCTCGTTCAAGACCCTCGTCCCGATCCGGCTACGCTGCTCAAAAAACTCGCCTGATTGCGAAACAGCGGTTCCACAGAGAGGCGCGAACCACCCAAGTCATTCTGGCCGCGCAACGGTCCCGGGGTGATCCGCGACCAGGACCACCAATAGAGAGTTGTGGACCCCGATAAAACCTAGTTTGCTCACGCGGGACCGCGTTGTGCCGATCATCTCGGCGAGCGTCTCGTGGCCAATCTTAGCGGGAATTGCCTCTGGGCGATTTCCCAAAATTAGCCAGCAACAGCAAGAGACGCGCAAGGCGCTTTTCAGTGGAGTTGAAGAGTTGATCCACTAAGTCCTCTTCGACGCGCGCGTTTCTTCCAAGAATATGGGAAGCGAACATTTGCGCGAAAGCAAGCTCATCGTGAAGAACCCGTTGAATTTTCTTTTTTTTCGACTCTCATTGTCTCACTTTCAACCATCGCTAATGCGGTGGCCAGGCGCTTGGGTTGACCCAGCAAGCATCCTTCGCCGACGAACTCGTCTGCCCCGAACGACGGCGAGCCGTCCTTCTTTCTCGTCCTCGACGGTCGCGATTTTCGTTCCGAAGCCACCGTCTTGCCTCCCCGCGCGCATAAGTACTGTGGACATGCGCACATGTCTGCAAGGCCGCCAGGGGTAGGCGAAACTAATTGATTGGAGAACTGGTCTCTATTGAACAGCCAGCTACGCCATTTCGAGTAGTTTCGGGAGCAGTGGCGACACCTGACCGGCTGCGCCGCATTTTAGGAGGCACTCCGATGAGTAGGTCTATACAGGGTGCGGTCTTTGATGACGAGGCGACGTTCGCAATGGGCGCTGCTTTCGATCTCGTTTGCGTTTCGCTGAGGGGCTTCTCGTGCGACAATGACGTTCGTGAAGCCATCGCAAAGCGGGTCGTCGAAGCGGCAGCAAACGGCGAGCGTGATCCGGTCCGGCTCCATTCGAAGGCGTTCATCGGTTTTTGCGTCGATGACGTATCGTCGCGAACAATCGTTCCGCTGCGCCGAATAGCCTAACGTCGCCAAGGGAAGGTGTATCGGCGCTCCGCTCCAGCCTGCTCCGGATGACCGCGCGCAATGTCCGCCCTTCCCCCAACTTTTTTGCAAGTCGTAGGCCGGTGATCGTAGGGAGTCTGGAATCTGAATTGCACCGGCTCCGTTCATCTTTCGCTTACCGACCAAACCAAGGCCGCCTCATAAAGGCGGCCTTCGATCGTGTCCTTTAGTGGTTATTTTTTGAAAGCGTCTTTTACATCACCCAAGCCGTTGTGGATTTCGCCCTTTGCCTTGTCGATCTTTCCCTCCGTCTGAAGCTTCTCGTCGCCGCTTATCTTCCCGACGGCATCCTTAACTGAGCCCTTCAGCTTGTCAGACGCACCTTTTACGTGCTCGCGATCCATGGAAACCTCCTATTTTCAGGTTGCGCATAGTGAACGCCGCGCGCAGTCCCGTTCCGGAGGGCTAGCATTTGAACCCCCGGGCGCACGAAGCCAGGAGGGGTAGCGAGATCTGGAAAGTGAGCCGCACCATGCAGAGAGATCATTGGCTTCGCGACCGCAAGGTATCGCAGGGTTTAATGCTGCGACTAGATCCCAAAGTCTTGGCCGACTTGAGTTGGAACGTTGGCAAGCGGCTCGTAAGCATATTCGTCGCCAGCATAGATGCCTTGTGCTCCCCGAACGTCCATTGCAGGGTCATCCCGATGCCATACGGCGCTCCTTTCCCGGCCGAAATTGCCACGACCGTTGCGAATTGTCGCGGCTGACGCGGCAGCAAGTCCAACGATTGTAGCTACGGCAGGCGTAGATATCTTTAACAAAGATGTGGAATGTCTCCAAAGACATATGACTCTTTGGAAGGCCATTGACGAGCTGGCAGAGTGACAGACGTCGAGACCCTGAGCTGCCGATGCGGATAGGATTATCCAGAGTGCCAGTCACAATATCGTGCGAGTCGAAGCGGTAATACCAGATCAGGCTGAGCAATTGGATACAGAGTTTCCGCTTGGAAAGGCTCACGGTGCCCGAAGTCGAGAAGATCAATGGACCCTCTGTTTATCCAGAGATCATTTCATCTTTTCTTGCAAAAAGCGGGCTTTTGGCACTCAAGCGAGCTCTGTCGCTTGCCCGCCTCATGATGTGTGATCCGCCGCGACTCCACTAGTCGATTAGCGCGTTATCACGCAAAGAGCTTCGTGAAATTAGCCGGCAAAGACAGCGGAGATGACCATGACAATTCGAATGATTGCTTTCGGTGCGACGGCGTTGTTCGCAATGAGCACCGTGCCCTTAGCAAATGTTGCCTCGGCCATGTCGATTGACAAGTCCATTGTCATTGGCGGTGGCGACGCGACCAATCTCCAATTCGTTCAATATCAAAGGCGTGGTTCGGTCCGGTACCACGAACGCGGTCACGGCGGTGACGGCGCTGGGGTGGCTGCAGGAGTGCTCGGTGGCATGATTCTGGGCGGGATGCTCTCAGGTCCCGGCTATTACGATTACGCACAGGGCTCATCCGGCTACTCCGCAGACCCGGAGGCCCACTGCATGCGGCGCTTCCGGTCCTATGATCCGAGCAGCGGCACCTACTTGGGTTATGATGGCTACCGTCACCCGTGTCCATAAGCCGACCGCCACATTGGACCAGATGCAAGTGGACGGGACTTGCAATCAATAACGGCCGACGTTCAGATTTCGGTGTTCCAAAACAACAAAAAGACCGAACAGAATCAGCTCAAGACAACAACACTTGGCGTACAGCCCCGAAAAGGGGCACCGAGCCTGACGCCGCTCGGATACGGCACCAGGGCGAGCGCACCAACCTCAGGGGTCCCGCTGCCGGTCAGCGCCGAAAAATTGAAACGCCCCGCTATCGGAGTTACATATGGATACCACCACCGTTCTCATTATAGTGCTTCTCGTTGTTCTGCTAGCCGGCGGCGGCTGGTACGGCCGTGGACGCTGGTACTAGGCGTTGCCTCGCGAGATGAGTGGCAAAAGCTGTCGCAAGCACGCGCGGGCCGTTTATCGCCCTCGCGGCCCGTTACCGTTTATCTTCGCCCGATTGCTGTGTACGAAGGAGCGGCATGCGCGGAAGGCGAGGACCGGTCGCGCTCCCAGTCTACCATGTAGTCCCGCGTCAATGGCACGGTTTCCAGCCGTTTCGATAGCTGCATCTGGAACACCATCAGCCCGCCATACCGGAATCCCATCTCGCACGAAACGAGATAGAGTTCCCACATCCGGCAGAATCGCTCGTCGTAGAGAGCGGCGATCCGATCCCGGTGCTTCAAAAAACGAGTGTGCCAATGCTTGAGTGTCTCGGCATAGTGCAGGCGCAGAACCTCGATGTCGGTCGCGAACAATCCCGACTTCTCAACCGCCGTCATGACCTCTGACAAGGCCGGAACATCGGTCCCTGGGAAGATGTACTTGCGGATGAAGGGATGGACAGGCGCGGGTTGGTCGAAGCGTCCGATAGAATGGAGCAGGCAAATGCCGTCATCATTCAGGAGGTCCCGGACCTTGCCGAAGAATTCGCCATAATGCCGCTTTCCGACGTGTTCGAACATGCCGATAGCGACGATGCGGTCGAAGGTCCGCGTCTCCTCCCGGTAATCGCAGAGATGGAAACGCACCCGATCGGCCAGACCAGCCGCTCTAGCCCGCTCCTGGCTTCGAGAACGCTGCTCCACGCTAAGGGTGATCCCGTCCACCCTGCACCCCAGCGATCTGCGCAAGATAGAGTCCCATGCCGCCCCAGCCAGAGCCGATATCGAGAACGGTCAATCCTGGCCGATTAAGCAGAAGCTTGGCCGCAACATGGCGCTTCTTCTGTAGCTGCGCGTCTTCGAGGCTATCATCCAGCGTCTGGAAATACGCGCAGGAGTATTGCAGGTCTGAATCCAGGAACAAATCGTAGAGCTCGCCTGAGAGATCGTAGTGATGAGCCACGTTGTGGCGTGCGCGGCGTATGGGGTTGTAGTGCTGCAGCGGCCGGGCCTGCCGGCCCAGGATGCGCGCCGCCCGGACGATCGGATGCTGCTCGAGATGCTGGTAATTCCGCAGGGTGATCTCGAGAAGATCGCCGATCGACCCGTCCTCGATCGTGATCTTGCGGTCAATGTACGCTTCGGCCATGGACAGCGCCGGGTTGACCATGAGCCCGATTTCCCAGAGGTCGGGCGCAAGACGCAACGTGCAACATGGCATGCCACCGTCGCCAAGCTGGCGGCTCTTGCCCTTGCCGTCGATCAGCGTCAGCGTACCCTGGCGGACGATCCGGGCTAGGAAGCTTTGTAGCAACATGCCTTGACGATCCAGTGCCACAATCAGCGAATATTTTCCCGACTTCTGTCTTTATGCAAGGGCAGTCCGTGCCACGCACCACCTTCGATTTGAACCGTTCTCCTACGCCGGCGGCCTGAGCGCGCGGCCGCATCCGCCGAAGAATCCGCAGGTAGGACCGCCGTCAGCCGGCCCGCTTTTCGCGCATGTATAAAACCAACGAGGTCACAAACTTAGGGCGGACTTACCATGGGCGCCTTCACGCCGATCCATGCGCTCGCCCTCAACCCCGGTCTCCCGCAGTCCGGCGCAGCGACCCGCTCGTTCTTTAGCCATTGTTGGCTCGGCCATGCGGAACTACTGCGGGACTGGTCCTTTAAGCGAAGGACTTAACCGCATGATATTCGTACGTCCGTTTCGGGGATCCACGCCGAGCATCGAACGTCCGTTCGGGGTCATAAGCTGAAGTAAGCGCTCTGCCGGCATTTGTCCGCTAAGGGCACAGTCTCTGACGCAAACCACCCTGCCTACTTATGCCTGTGCAGGTCACCTGCCGACCTAAGCTGGCTCGACTTGTAAAGCCCTTCTGATGTGCTAGCTGACGTCAGTCGCAGACTCCACAAAAAGCGCGACGTGGTTCGTGCGCGGCACCGACGCGGCCCGACCCGAATTTCCGTATTACAGAAACCAATACACGTTAATTGTTGATTCATAGAAACGCACCGGGCCTCCGCATTTCCCTCGAAGCTTTTTGCTCTAAAAATCCTTCCCCCACCCCCTTTGCTGATTTTTCGTTTACGGAAATTCGCCCCGCACTATTGATCCAATGAAGTTATTGTTACGCAGAATCGGAATTAGGTGGAATGACGCGAAAAGCGTCAGCGCTTCAGTGTCCCATTTGTCACGGAGTGTCACACTCGGTCTGACGTATGTAAATGATTGAATTTGCTATATAATCACGGTTGTCACGCCTTCCCTTCAGACATTACCAACGGGATC
>Ga0070680_100002950_pt1 | contig 12645 bp, 7 predicted proteins | sample KBSC73BmetaG_FD_64672 | JGI IMG/M metagenome (GOLD analysis project Ga0070680, IMG submission 64672) | Corn rhizosphere microbial communities from Kellogg Biological Station, Michigan, USA - KBS C7-3B metaG | ecosystem: Host-associated > Plants > Roots > Rhizosphere | place: USA: Michigan...
TCGACGAGCCATCGTTTCAGATAGCCGCTGGTGCGGGCGTATATGGGCGCCTCGTAGTTGGCCTGTATGTTGCCCGGGAGAACGAGCTCGCTCGATCCGGCCTGCGTCGCGGGCTTCGTGGTCGCGACGTTGACTATGGCCTCGGCTTCCGTCGACTCCTTCAGTTTGGCGGCCGCGCGATGTGCGGAAAGCGCAGCCCAGACGAGGATGATGACCGCTATGGCGCCGAGTATGGCGCCGGCACGGCCGAGCTGCCGTGCGCCTTGTGCCCCGGAAGAGGCCACTGCGCTTTCCGGCCGCGGTTCATTCGAAGGTGCTGCTTGGTCCATGATTCTCGTCTCGATTCGATTGTTTCCCGGTCATGACTTTTGACGGCGCTCGCGACGCCCGTGGATCATCGCGAAGACGGCGGGGACGAATATCAGTGTCGCCACCGTCGCAAAGACCAGGCCCCCAATGACGGCGCGGCCGAGGGGTGCGTTCTGCTCGCCGCCCTCACCCATGCCGAGTGACATCGGCAACATGCCGATGATCATCGCGAGTGCCGTCATGAGCACCGGACGGAAGCGGGTGAAGCCCGCATCGTGCGCCGCCTGCAACGCCGTGGCGCCCTGCGCCAGCCGGTCACGCGCGAAGCTCACGACCAGAATACTGTTGGCCGTGGCTACACCCATACACATGATGGCGCCCGTCAGGGCAGGTACGCTCAAAGTGGTCCCGGTGACCAACAACATCCAGGCAATACCCGCGACAGCGGACGGCAGCGCTGTGATGATGATGAAAGGATCGGTCCAGGACTGGAAGTTGATGACGATCAGCAGGTAGACGAGGACGATCGCACCGATGAAGCCGATCGCGAGCCCGGTGTAGGAAGCCGTCATGGTCTGGACCTGGCCGCGGATAGTGATGTGCGTGGCCTTCGGGAGCTTGCCGTCGAAGCGCGCGAGCACCGCGTTGATGTCCTTGTCGATCGCGCCCAGGTCGCGATCCTGGACGGCCCCATAGATGTCGATGATCGGCTGGCTGTCGCGATGCACGACCACGGCGGGCCCGAAGCCGCGGGTGATAGTCGCGAGCCCTCCCAGAATCTGCTGCCGCCCCGTGGAGTTGGTGACCGGAAGATTCTGCAGATCCTGCAGCGAGGTCATGCGGTACTGCGGAGCCTGGGCCACCAGCGGATACTGCAGGCCTGTCTCCGGGTTGAGCCAGAACGTGGGCGCGATCTGGCCGGTGCCGGAGAGAGTGACGAGGAGGTTGTTCGCCACGTCGTGTTGGCTGATGCCGAGCTGTTGGGCGCGGCTGCGATCGGTGCTGACGCGCAGCTCCGGCTGGTTGAATACCTGCCCGAGACGCAGATCCACGAGCCCGGGTATGTGACGCAGCTGCGCCACCAGGTCATTGGCGAGCTCGTGATTCTTCGGACTCGGACCCGATATCTGGATGTCAATCGGCGCGGGGGCCCCGAAATTCAGGATCTGGCTGACGATGTCCGCGGGCAGGAAAGCAAACACGGTGCCGGGGAACTCGCCCGGCAGACGCCCGCGTAACGCGCGGACGTAATTCGCCGTCGGGGCATGGTCCGGCTTGAGTGAGACCAGGATGTCGGCATCCATGCTGCCGATGGTCCCGGAGTTGGTGTACGTGAGATTGATGCTCGAGACCGGCAGGCCGATGTTATCGACCACGCTCTGAATGTCATTCGCGGGAATCACCTCCCGCATGGCAGCCTCGATGTGATCGACGAGCACCGCCGTATCCTCCACGCGCATTCCGGTCGGACCGCGGATGTGCAGCTTGATCTGGCCGCCATCGACCTCCGGAAAGAAGTTCCTACCCAGAAACGGGTAGATGAGCATGGAGGCGACCGCGGCGCCGAGGAATACCACGGCGAAGGCCTTGCGATGCTCGAGGGCTACGGTCAGGAACGACTGGTAGCGATCGCGAATGACCTCGAACCGCCGCTCGAACCCTTGCTGAAAGCGCAGCAAAGCGCCGGGATTGGCTTTTGCCGCGTGCTCGACTTCCGCGGGGCGCAGCCAATATTTCGCCAGCGTCGGAACCAGCGTTCGTGACAACACGTACGAGGTCAACATCGCGAACACGACGGCTTCCCCCAGGGGCACGAACAGATACCGCGCGACACCTGAAAGGAGGAACATCGGCACGAACACGATACAGATCGAGAGCGTCGAGACCAGCGCGGGAACCGTGATCTCGCGCGACCCCTCGAGAATCGCCGCCTCGACGCTCTCACCCAGCTCCAGGTGACGATTGATGTTCTCGATGGTCACCGTCGCATCGTCGACGAGAATACCGACGGCGAGCGCCAGGCCGCCGAGTGTCATGAGATTGATCGTCTCGTCCAATGCGTCGAGGATGATGATCGACGACAGAATCGACAGCGGGATCGAAATGGCAATGATCAACGTGCTGCGCCAACTCCCGAGGAACAGGAGCACCATGAGCGCGGTCAAGCATGCGGCGATGATGGCCTCGGTAACCACGCCTTTCACCGCCGCTCGCACGAACACGGATTGATCTCCGGTTGCATTGACCGACGCACCGTCTGGCAAGAGCTCACGGACGCGCGGCAAGCGGTTCTGGATCTCATTGACGATGTTGAGCGTGGAAGCCGCGCCGACCTTCTGGATCGACATGAGCACGGCGCGCCGGCCGTTTACGCGCACAATATTCGTCTGCGGAGGATGTCCATCGTGCACGAAGGCAACGTCACGCACATAAGTGACGTTGCCGCCGGGCTGCCCACGGATGGGCAGATCGTTGATGTCCTGGATCCTGATCGGGCTCGAGTTCAACTTGACGTTGTACTCGGTGTCACCGATCTTCTGAGTGCCCGCGGGCACGATCAGATTCTGATTGCTGATCGCCGTGTTGACGTCATTTGCCGTGAGCCCCTGGGCGCGCAGCGCGTCGGGCTTGAGATCGATCTGCACCTGGCGGGTCGCGCCGCCGAAGGGATACGGGAGGGCGGCGCCATAGATGGTGGCGATCTGGCCACGGATCACCTGGTTGCCGAAATCGAAGAGCTGCGACTCGGTGAGCTTGTTACTCGAGAGGGCGAGCTGAATGATGGGCACGGTTGCCGCGTTGTATTTGAGAATCAGAGGCGGCACCGTCCCCGGTGGCATCTGCTTCAGCGACAACTGCCCGAACGCCGTCGCCTGGGCCATGGCGAGATTGATATCCACGCCGGGTTGGAAAAAGAGCTTGATGACCGACACGCCGGGATACGTTTGCGACTCGACGTGCTCGATATCATTGATGATCGTGGTGGCGTACCGCTCGATCTGGGCCGTGATGCGGCCGGACATCTCATCCGGCGGCATGCCCGAGTAGTTGAACGTAACCGCGATGACCGGGATCTTGATGTCCGGGAAGATGTCAGTCGGCATCCCCGGGCGCAGCGGCGTCCCCAGGATGGCGAGCGCGCCGAGAATGGGAATCAGAAGAGCGAGAACAATGAAGGTATAGGGGCGCTTCAGCGCCACCTCGACGAGCCACATAGACCGAGCCTTATTCGGGCGGGGTCCATCCCCCGCGTTCCAGACGTGCTCTCGATTATCGATAATCCAATCGATGAGACAAGTGAACGTTCTTTTAGCCGGTGCGCCTGCGCAGCTCTAGTGCTTTGATAGTTAAGGATTATCGGCCCACGTCTCTCGAAAGGGCGAGGACCGGCTATGGCGTCTGCGCCGTCGATCGGGACAACTCATCGGCCCTAACTCGGCGCCTGGCGTCCTCGACCTACGGCGTTAACGCCAGGGTCTTCAGAAGCAGCAGTGACTCAGAGCTTCCACGACAGCGTCCGGATGATCGCCCATCCAGGCACGCAATTGCGGGTGCACGGCCTGTGAAGCCATCACCCACTGAACCGCCAGTCCCCGGTCCTTCTGCTCGAGGGCGGCTCGCGCGTTGACTATGCAATCGTGCGCGGACAACGTGCGCCGCCGCAAATGGGAGAACGGCGCGATAGAGCCATCGCCGAAGGTGATTGCTACACCGTAGGTATCGAAATAGGCGGAGCAGACATCCGAGCGGTCGCAAGTGTTGAAGTCCCGCCAGGAGGTCCGGATCTCGGTGAGCGCCTTCTTGACATCGGCATCCGAGACAACCGCGCGGCGTGGTGCGTCATCACCGGCGTCGGCCACATCGCTCTGCGCGGTGAGCGGGCACAGCGCAGCCATTGTAGTGAGCGCGCCTGCGATCGCGAGCGCGCGGAATGAAGCTCTCATCGTGATCCCCATGTGAGGGGGCCGAATACTACCTCAGCACCGGTATCATGAGAACGCACGTCGGTATGAGGCGACAGCGCCTCACTTGAACACGACGCTCACACCACCTAGCAGTGCGAAGCCCGAGCCAGGCTCGAAGTAGCGGCTGTTGCTGTCATCGACGATGATGGAGCCCACGTAGTGCCGGTTGAGAAGGTTGTTGACGCGCAGAAATCCATTCACGCGGTAGTGCGAAAGATCGATTCCATAACCGGTATCCGCGCCGACGACGGTGTAGGCCGGCGCGGCCACGGTGTTCAGGTCGTTGGTCGGAACGGCACTGACATACTGCACGTTCATGGAGGCATGCAGGCCGAGATCCTCACCCCAGCGGAGGGTGGCATAGGCATTGTTCTTCGGAACACCGGGCAGACGATTGCCCGCGGAGACGAGCGCCGTCGGTCGCGCACAAGGCGCGGCCACGCACGTGAGGTAAGCGTCGATGTAGTTCGCCTCGATGTAGGTATACGCAAGTTGCGCACGCCACCTCGGGGAGAGCCGATAGTCGACCGAGAGCTCCGCGCCCTGGCGGCTGGTGCGATTGCTGTTCTGATAGGTCGAGCGGCCGCCGATGTTGGTATCGACGACGATCTCATCATGAGTCAGTGCATGGAAAATCGCGGCTTCGGCGCTGAAGTCGTGACTGACCGAAACCTTCGCCCCGAGCTCGGTGCTCGTATTGCGCGCCGGGGCGAGGCCGAAGTTCAAACCACTGCTGCCGTCGGGCTTATAGGCGAGCTCGGAGCCGATGGGAGTTTGAAAGCCCTGCCCGTAGGAGGCATAAAGGTGCAGCCACGGCTGCGCCTTGAAGGTCAGCCCTGCGACCGGAGAGGTCGCACCGTACGCCACTGAGCCGCTGTCGTTGGGGTTCGTGGCCGTGATGTAGTGGTCGTTCGCGTGGAACCGCACGTCACTGTGGCGCACACCCAGCATCAAAGACCAGAGCGGGGCGAAGTCCCAGGTCCCTTGCGCATACTCGTCGATATTGTCGGCGATATCGTTCTCGTTCTTGCGCAACGTTCCCTGCACGCCCAAGGTGTTCCCGATGAAGTTGTTGTAGCCGCGGCGCAGCTCGTTCTGGCGGTCGTAGGAGGCGCCGATGACCCAACTTACGGGTTGCCCGGCAATCGATCCCTGCCATGACCAGCGCGCATCCGCGCCTCCGAAGTTGCGGTGCAGATCGACCACCCCGCCCGCGCTCGTGGGGGAGCCCTGCGCGCCGGGTGGAATGGAAAGGAACTGCTGAACGATGCGGTGACCGAGGTAGCCCAACACGCGTAATGATTGCTCGTCGCTGATCGCGAGGTCGTAGATCAGCCCACCCTGTTGCTGTTGCAGACTCTTACGCGTGTTGTACAGACCGGCAGCCGGGTCGGTCGATTCCGGATCGGCACTGAACTGCGCGGGTGTGAGCCCCAGTGGATCCATGGCGTCAGGCCGGTCGATGAGATTCGCGAGGAGCGTCAGCTTGTTGGCGTCGTTGAAGGTATAGCCGGCCTTGGCGTTGAAAGACTCACTCTTCGCACTGCTATGCGAGCGGAAGCCGTCGATGGAGAAGTGCGTGAAGTCGAGGTTATAGCCGAGCGGGCCTTGCGAGCCGGCGAAATTGGCGTTCGCACGCAATGTTCCGAAGCTTCCGTACGCGACTCCCGTACGAAGTTGCGGCGGTCCGCGACCGTCCGCGGTGAAGATCTGAATGACGCCACCCGATGAGTTGCCGTACAGAGCGGAAAACGGACCGCGCAGAATCTCGACCCGCGCGGCGGAATCCAGATTGAACTGCGAAACCTGTCCCTGGCCGTCGGGGCCCGTCGCCGGAATGCCGTCCTGGTAAACCCGCACGCCGCGAATGCCGAACGCCGAGCTCGCTCCGAAACCGCGGATGGAGATCTGCTGGTCCTGCGCGTAGTTGTTGCGGTTTCTGGCGAGCAGTCCGGGAACCGTTCCGACGTCATCGGCCAGGTTGATGCCGAGAGCATCGTTGCGCAGTTGTGAGCCCTCGACTGTGCTGATCGCCGCCGGAATGTCATAAGAAGACCGGGCCAGGCGGGTTGCAGTGACGGTGACGACCTCCAGGTCCTCAGCAGTGGCTGCCTGTGCGGCTACGCAAGCCAGCGCGAGCCCAACAACCACTCGATTCAGCCGTAATCCGCGCCGGCCGTACGCCCGAAATTCAGGAGAGCTCACAATGACAAGTGTCTGACCAGCAACATTCGTGCGTATCATCAATAAAAAAACAGCCGCCCGGAAGCTACGGGGCCCATTTTAGCGATTTTCTGTAGGCCTTTCGGGCCCTGCCGCCGCACAGCGGTGACTGCTACCCTGCCGTTCATGCACCCGGATACTCAGCAGGACGAGCACGCGCGGGTCCTGAGAGCAACGGGAATTACCGCCGGGGGATTTCCGTGGACCGTGCTCACGGGTGATGTTGCTTTCGCTCTGCGTGAGGTCGGCACGGAGTCGGTCGACTGCGTGGTGACCAGTCCTCCCTACTACTGGCAACGCGACTATGAAGTCGCAGGTCAGATCGGACACGAGAGCACGATCGCTGGTTATGTAGCCGCGCTGGTGCGAGCCTTCAGCGAGCTACGCCGCACCCTCAAGCCCACCGGGACCTTCTTTCTCAATCTCGGGGACACCTACTATTCCGCCAAGGGCCGCCCTCACGGACGGGACGACAAACACAACGGCCGCCAGATGATGCGGCGCCATCTGCGCGCCGTGGATGGCCCCGGGCTCGGGCTGCCGCGGAAGTCCCTCATAGGCATACCCTGGCGAGTCGCTCTGGCCCTGCAGGATGAGGGCTGGACACTGCGCAGCACGATCATCTGGCAACGGCCGGCCTCAATCCCCGAGCCCACGGCTCACGACCGGCCCTGGCGGACGTTTGAGTACGTTTTCTTGTTTTCCAAGGGCCCGCGCTACTGGTTTCACCGTAGCCGTCTCGTCGGCGAGGAAGACGTGTGGAGGATCACCTCGCGTCCGGAAAATCCCGGCGCGCATTTCGCCCCCTACCCCATCGAGCTCGTCGAGCGCTGCCTGGATTGCGGCTGCCCGGCGGGCGGCGTCGTTCTGGATCCCTTTGTCGGCTCGGGAACCACCATGATCGCAGCCCTGGCGCGCGGCTCGAGTGCGGTAGGCGTGGAGCTGAAGCCGCAATACAGCGGCTATACCATCGAGCGGATCCACAGGGAGTTTGGCCAGGCCGGGCAGTCGTTCTAACTTAGTCCAGGGCTGCGGCGCGAGCCATTCGAGGGCACCTGCCCCGAAAAACGCGGCGGCTCACGCCATTGCGACAACGATCGCTCTATTTCGCTACAATAGCCCCTCTCACAGCTCTCACCCCACCTGAAGCTACGTTGCCCCAAAGGCAAGCGTGGCCGTGGAGGGGCGCGTTCGACGTTTTTTTTGGACGGACATGCTTTCTACTTCCAACGTTACGGTTCAATTCGGCGCCAAGCCACTCTTCGAACAGGTCACCGTCAAATTCTCGGATGGCAACCGCTACGGCCTGATCGGCGCCAATGGGTGCGGGAAATCGACCTTGATGAAGGTGCTGGGCGGGGAGCTCGAGCAGAGCTCCGGCGATGTCATGCTGCAGACCGGCCTGCGCCTGGGGAAACTCAACCAGAACCAGTTCGGCTACGAGGACGAGCGGGTGCTGGATGTCGTGATGCAGGGCCACCTCGAGATGTGGCAGGCCATGCAGGAACGCGACCGGATCTACGCGAACCCCGAGGCCACGGACGACGACTACATGCGGGCGGCGGAGCTGGAGGGAAAATTCGCCGAATACGGCGGTTATGATGCGGAGGCGCGCGCGGCGGCGATCCTGATCGGCGCCGGCATCCCTGAAGCGCAGCACAATGGACCCATGCGCGAAGTGGCGCCGGGCCTGAAGCTGCGCGTGTTGCTCGCGCAGGCGCTGTTCTCCAAGCCCGACGTGCTGCTGCTCGATGAGCCGACCAACAACCTCGACATCAACTCCATCCGCTGGCTCGAAGGCGTGCTGAACGACTACGACGCCACGATGATCATCATCAGCCACGACCGGCACTTCCTCAACCAGGTCTGCACCCACATCGCCGACCTCGACTACCAGCAGCTCAAGATCTATCCCGGCAACTACGACGATTTCATGCTCGCCTCCACGCAGGCGCGCGCCCGGGTCGAGGCCGCGAATGCGAAGGCGAAGGAGCGTATCGCCGACCTGCAGGAGTTCGTGCGCCGGTTCTCGGCGAATGCCTCCAAGGCACGCCAGGCCACTTCGCGCCGCCGGGCCATCGAGAAGATCAAGATCGAGGAGGTCCGGCCCTCCTCGCGGCAGAACCCGTATATCCGCTTCGAGCAGGCGAAGAAGCTGTACCGCTCCGCGTTCAGCGTGGAAGGGCTGCGGTTCCGCTACCCCAACACCGAAAGCGACGTGCTGAGCAACATCAACTTCAATGTCGAGGCCGGCGAGCGCATCGCCATCATCGGCCCGAACGGTATCGGCAAGACCACCTTGATACGTTGCCTCGCCGGCGACCTGAAGCCGACGGCCGGCACGATCACGTGGGTCGAGAACGCCGAGCCGGGCTACATGCCGCAGGACCCGCAGGCGGAGTTCGCCGAAAAGCGGGACCTCTTCAGCTGGATGTCCGACTGGACCGGCAAAGCCGACGACGACCAGATCGTGCGCGCCACGTTGGGACGGCTGCTGTTCTCCGGCGACGAGACCAAGAAGTCGGTTACCGTCCTTTCCGGCGGCGAGAAAGGCCGCATGATCTACGGCAAGCTGATGCTGACACGGCCGAACGTGATGCTCCTCGATGAGCCCACGAACCACATGGACATGGAGACGATCGAGTCGCTGCAGATCGGCCTGGAGAAGTATCCCGGCACGCTGCTGTTCGTCTCCCACGATCGGGAGTTCGTGAATACGCTGGCCACGCGTATCATCGAGCTCAGGCCGGGTGGCGCCATAGCCGACTTCAGCGGCAGCTATGATGAGTACCTGAAGTCCCAAGGCATCGAGACCTGACCGCTATGTCGTCAAAGGTTCCTCCAGGGGTAGGCCCGCGCACGCCGCAGGTGGTGGTTCTGTTCGGTGCGACAGGCGATCTGTCACATCGCAAACTCCTGCCGGGCCTGTTCCGGCTGACCGCCATCGGGTTCATTCCCGCCTGCCGGATCATCGGCATCTCCCTGGAGGACATCGACACCGACGCTTTCCGCAAGATCGCACGGTCGGCTCTCGATGAATTCTCGACCCACAAGGTGACCGACGAGGACTGGAAGCAGTTCTCCGACAGCCTCGAGTACGTACCGCTGAAAGCGGGCGCACCCGCGTTGCAGGCGGCTGTTGCAAGAGCGGAGCAGTCCATTGGCGGTGAGAGCCGCCGCCTGCACTACTTGAGCGTGCCTCCGAACGCGGCGCTGGCTGCCGTACGACTCCTGGGGGAAGCCGGGCTGGTGGCCGGATCGCGCATCATCATGGAGAAGCCGTTCGGGACCGATCTGAAGAGCGCCGTGGCGCTCAATGCAAGGCTGCACGAGGTCTTCAAGGAGGAGCAGATCTTCCGGATCGATCACTTCCTCGGCAAGGAAGCGGCGCAGAACATCCTCGCATTCCGTTTCGCCAACGGCCTGTTCGAGCCCATCTGGAACCGCAACTTCATCGATCATATCCAGATCGATGTCCCGGAGACCCTGGGTCTCGGCAAGCGCGTGGGCTTCTACGAAGCCACCGGAGCCTACCGGGACATGGTGGTGACGCACCTCTTCCAGATCCTGGCGTTCACGGCGATGGAAGCGCCCACGTCGCTCGAGCCGGCGCCCATCAGCGAGGAAAAGAACAAGGTCTTCCGCAGCCTGGTGCCGATACAGCCTTCGGAGGTGGTCCGCGGGCAGTACCAGGGCTATCGCAAAGAGGAAGGTATCGACCGGGAATCGGACACCGAAACCTTCATCGCGCTCAAATGCAGCATCGACAACTGGCGCTGGGCCGGCGTCCCCTTCTTTCTCAGGACCGGCAAGCGCCTGGCCGAGGGCCAGCGCATCATCTCCATCGCATTCCGCGAGCCGCCCCGTAGCATGTTTCCCGCCGGCTCCGGTATCGGCACCCAGGGGCCGGATCACCTGACATTCGACCTCGCCGACTCCTCGAAAATGTCGCTGTCGTTCTATGGCAAGCGGCCCGGACCCGGCATGCGGCTCGACAAGCTCAGCATGCAGTTCGCGATGCGCGACACGGGCTTCGTCGGCGACCTGCTCGAGGCCTACGAGCGGCTGATTCTGGACGCCATGCGCGGCGATCACACACTCTTCAACACCGCCGAAGGTATCGAGCGACTGTGGGAAGTGTCGACGCCGCTACTCGATGCTCCGCCACCCGTGCGCCTGTACGCGCCGGGCTCGTGGGGACCTAACTCCATACATCAGCTCATCGCTCCGCGCGCATGGCGTCTGCCCTTCGAGCGTGCGTGGCGTTATTCGAATGACACGGCGACGTAGGCGCCCGTCAGGCCCCCAGGCGCTCAGTAGCTCTCGTCGGCGCTCGGAAAGGACGCCGATTTGACATCGGCGATGTAGGCCTCGAAAGCGGCCTTCATGACATCGTGCAAGCGTGCGTAGTGGCGCACGAAACGCGGCTCGAACTCGGTGTTTATGCCTAACATGTCGTGCATGACGAGCACCTGCCCGTCCACCCCGGGGCCGGCGCCGATACCGATCACCGGAATCGCGAGCAACTTCGCCACGCGCTCGGCCAGTTGGGCCGGTATCTTTTCCAGGACGATCGCGAAACAACCCGCTTTCTGCAAGGCACGCGCGTCGCGCACGAGCTGCTCGGCCTCATCTTCGGAAGTAGCCCGAACTACGTAGGTGCCGAACTTGTAAATCGACTGTGGCGTGAGGCCGAGATGTCCCATCACCGGAATACCGGCGGACACGATGCGCTTGACGCTGTCGAGGATGAACTCGCCACCTTCCATCTTCACGCAGTGCCCGCCTGTCTCCTTCATGATCCGCACTGCGCTTTCCAGCGCGATGGTGCTGTTGCCCTGGTACGAGCCGAAGGGCATATCGACCACCACCAGCGACCTTTCCACGCCCCTGACGACGGAAGCGGCGTGGGAGATCATCTGGTCGAGGGTGATAGGAACGGTGGTCTCGAATCCATGTACGACGTTTGCCGCACTGTCTCCCACCAGCACCACGTCGATGCCCGCCCGGTCGAGAATGCGGGCGAGGGAAAAATCGTAGGCCGTCAGCATGGCGATTTTCTCGCCCCGGGCCTTCATCTCGGCCAGGCGCGCCGTGGTGACTTTGCGCTTGCGGGAGCCCGCATCCCCGCTCGGAGGTGTTTCGGTTGACATTATCTTCAGCTCGCCTGAGGGACAGCCTGGCTGTGAATTCTGCCATGGATCTGGCCACCTCTAGTCACGCACTGCTACAGTAAGCTGCAGGCTTCAGTATGCTGTCACCGTTGCGCTGCCGCTTGAACGACGATATCGCCACCATCCCAGGCCCGGCCGCCTCGGCACCACCCCCACTGCAATCGACCGTGCTCTACTTCGCCCGGCTGGGCGATATGGTCATGCTGACTGCCCTGCTGGGCTATCTGCACCGCCGCTTTCACCGGCCGGTCCAGGTGATCGGGGCCGGCTCGTGGAATTCCGCGGTCTACCTCGGAAATCCGGATGTCTCGCAGGTCTGGTCATTCGGCCGGCATTTCCCTTTTCCGCTCACCCCGCATTGGCCGCGAGTAGCGCGTGCCCTGCGCGACAGCCATCCCGGGCCGATCTACGTCTGTGAGCACCACTGGCGGCAGCTCCCACGGATCCGGCGCATGCTCTCCTTCAGCGGTGTGGATCCCGGGCGCTGTGTCTTCATGACGGAGGCGCCGGGCAGCCTCAACCACTCGGTCGACCGGCTCGTGCGCCTGGGCCAACAGACACCGCCCTTGCTCGATCCCCACGACTATCCGTTACCCGGCGGCAACATCGAGTGGGCGCCGAGGCTGCGCGTACACCACAACGATCGGGTCGAGTTGGATGCATGGCTGCGCAGTGAGGGCTGGGCAGGACGTCCGATCGTGATGATCCAACCCGGCAACCATCGGAGCATGAGCCGCAGGCGCGAGCGGTGGCAGCGCTTGCGGACCGATGACAAGGCGTGGCCCATCGAGCGTTGGGTGTCGCTGCTGCACAAAGTCCATGCGCGGATGCCGAACGCGCTCCTCATGCTTCGCGGCTCCCATGAAGAAGTGAAGATGCTCCAACGCGTGCAGGCGGCGACCGGACTCGACTCCGTAGTGGTGGCGGGTGTTGGGTTGACACGACTGTTCGCCTTGTGCGAGATCTCCCACAGT
>Ga0070680_100002951_pt1 | contig 12642 bp, 11 predicted proteins | sample KBSC73BmetaG_FD_64672 | JGI IMG/M metagenome (GOLD analysis project Ga0070680, IMG submission 64672) | Corn rhizosphere microbial communities from Kellogg Biological Station, Michigan, USA - KBS C7-3B metaG | ecosystem: Host-associated > Plants > Roots > Rhizosphere | place: USA: Michigan...
ACCATCCTGCACCACCCAGCCGTCGGAGAGGGCGGGCTTCCCATAGCTGCGCCAGCCGGTGGTGGTCTTGCCGTCGAACAACAACCGCCATCCGTCCGCTTTCTCCGCATCGGTCAGGGTGTTCTGGACAGCGTTGGTGGAGGACGGTGGAGGTTGTGGAGGTTGTGACTGGGCTTTGCAGGAACCGAGGGCGACGACGAGCGCGATGAGCTGCCAGTGAGTTTTCATGCAGGGAGTCCCGCGAGCTCACGCAGCCGCACCTGCACGGCGCGGCGGCCTCGCTCGCTGCGAGTGATGACGAGGATGGCATCGTCACCAGCGATGGTGCCGATGATCTCGCTCCAGCCGGCGCCGTCCAGGGCCAGGCCGAGCGCCTGCGCGGCGCCCGTCGTGGTCTTGAGCACGAGCAACGGCCCGACGCCTTCGGCCGAAACGAGCATGGTGGGAAGAAACTGCTCCAGATGCGGGCGCACGCCGGGGATGCCTTCAGCCCCCGCCGCATAGTGCGATCCGCCGTCGGGCGCGGCGACTTTCGCGAGTCCCAGCTCGCGAATGTCGCGCGACAACGTCGCCTGCGTCACGTTGTACCCTTCGGCCTTGAGACGCTCGCGCAGCTGCTCCTGGCTGCCCACCGTCTCTCCACGCACGATGCGCAGAATGGCCGCGTGACGCTGCGTCTTCATTGGCCGGAAATCTGGTGCACGATCTTGCCGCTGACTACTGTAAGAAGGACGGTCGGACGGTCGGACGGCCGGACGGCCTGTACCACCAGATCGCCGGCCTTCCCGACCTCCAGCGAGCCGATCTCGCGATCCCAGCCGAGCGCGCGCGCTCCTTCTATTGTAAGGGCCCGCCGCGCCGCATCGCCCCGCAGTCCCGCCGCGTCCGCTTCGGCCCACAGATCGAGCTCACCGACGCTGATGACCGAATCGGTGCCGAGCCCGACGGGCACGCCCGCCTGTCGGAAACGATCGAACGGCGCGCGGCCGTGACCGTGCGCCGCGTTCGATAGCGGGCAGTGCGCGACCGCGGCGCCGGCGGCGCGGAGCAGCTCGACGTCGGCGTCATCCACCTGGACACAGTGAATGCACAGCGTGTCCCGGCCGAGCACGCCGAGCTGCATGAGGTACGCGACAGGCGAACAGTGCCGGGCCTCGACCGCAATGCTGCGCCGGCCGAACAACGTGGCAAACGGGCCGGCGCCGTCCCGCACCAGGTCGGTCTCGGCCTGCGATTCCGCGACGTGCACGGCAAGCGGCAGCCCCTCGCGCCGCGCGAACGCCGCGCTCGCCTGATACAGCGGCGCGCTCACCGAGTACGGCGCGTGCGGAGAAACGCCGACTGACAGTTGCGCCGTTGCCAGACGCCGAAGTCGCAAGACGGCGGCTTCCAGCTCGCGCATGCTTTCGGCGCACTGCGCCGGGTCCGGACCGAATGTCTCGTGATACACGATGCCGCGGCCGCCCAGATCATGGAGCGCGCGCATGACGGCCCCGGTGCTCCCGGTCTCCGCCACACACGTGACGCCGCGGGCCCAGCAGTCCCGCACTCCGGCGAGCGCGGCCTCGTAGAAGTCGTCCGCGCTGGTCGCGTCCTTCAGCGTCCGGACGCGCCGGATCCAGTTCACAAACTCCGGCTCCTCGTACTTCGCCCCGCCGCCGAGCTGCGTCAGCTCGAGGTGGGTATGGCAATTGACGAGGCCCGGCAGCAGCTCCGCATCGGGAAAGTGAAGGACGCGTGCGGCGCGCGGCGTGGGCACGTCGGCGTTTGCCCCGACCGCGGCAATGCGTCCCTCCCCGTTTACGAGAACGGCGCCATCCTCGAAGGACGGCGCCGTGACGGGATGAACCCGGCCCGCTCGAATCCGCAGCAATGCTATGGCGTGACGCCTACGCCGAACGGCGAATGCACCTGACACACTTGAGTGGGCTCGGTGCTCGGATAGAACCACTCCCAGCGCCGTACCTCGAGCGGGCAGAACGGCGTCGCGAGGAAACCATTCGACCAGTCGACTTCGCGCGTGACCAGCTCTTCCGGACGGGCCCAGTCGCCGGGAGCGGGCCGCCGCTCGTACACGTCGCGCATGAACTTCGTCCACGCCGGCGCGACGATGCGGCCGCCGCCGGCGTTGTTCATGATGCGGCGCTGCAGGTCGTACCCAATCCAGATCCCGGTGACGATTTCAGGCGTGAAGCCGACGAACCACGCGTCGGTATAGTCGTCGGTGGTGCCCGTCTTGCCTGCCATCGGAACGCGCAGACCGCCGACGGCTCCGGCGGCGGTGCCGCAGCGGTGCGGCCCCGAGCCGGGCTGGCAGCGCATCACATCGCGCATCATGTCGAGCATGAGCCAGTTGTGCTCGGGATCCAGCACCTGCTCGCGCTTGATCGTGGACTGATACAGGATGTTGCCCTGCCGGTCTTCGATGCGCTGAATCCCGATCGGCTCGACGCGCACGCCGGCGTTGGCGAACGCGGAATAGGCGGCGATCAGCTCGATGGGCTTCGTCTCGCGCGCGCCGATGTGAATCGAGGGATAGGGCGGCAGCGGTGTCGTGATCCCGTAGCGGCGCGCTTCTCCAATCACGGTCTGCTCGCCCAGCGCCATGCCGAGTTTGATGGTCGACAGGTTGCGCGAGAGATACAGCGACTGGCGCATCGGAATCATGCCCATCGTGGTGTCGTCGTAGTCCTTCGGCTGCCACAGCGAGCTGTCGAGCTGAATCACCGGCGGATTGAGCGGCGAGTCATCGAGCATCTCGGTGACGGGATGCCCCGCGCGGATAGCCGCCGAATAGACGAACGGCTTGAACGTGGAGCCCGGCGGCCGCGCCGATTGCGTCACGCGATTCCATTTCGAGTCGACGAAGTCGCGGCCGCCCACCATCGCGAGGATGTTGCCGGTCTTCGCGTCCATCGCCATCAGCGCACCCTGCAGATACGATGAGAACGGACCCTGATCGTCACCGGTGGCGCGTCCCTGCTCCAGGTATTCCCGGTAGGTGGTGCCCTCGAACTTGCCGTTGGAGAACACGCCCGACTCGATCTCGTCGAGCTGCGACTGCAGCGCCTGCTCGGCGCCTTCCTGCATGTCGAGATCGAGGGTCGTGTAGATGCGCAGACCCTTGTCGTACAGGTCGCGCCCGTAGCGCGGCTCCAGGAACGCCGTGCGCAGCCATTCGACGAAATACGGCGCGACGTCGCCGTAGCTCGTGCGGCGCGTGGTGAGCACGAGCGGATACGCCTTCCAGAACTCCGCGTCCTCGGCGCTGATGAAGCCCTGATCGCGCATCAACGCGAGCACGACGTTGCGCCGCCGGATCGCGTTGTCAGGATGGACGCGCGGGTTGTAGGTGCCGGGCGCCTTGGGCAGTCCCGCGAGGGTCGCACCTTCGGCGACGTTCAGATCGCGGGCCGACTTCCCGAAGAACACCTGCGACGCGGCTTCGACGCCCGCGACGTTCGGGCCGAGGCTGATCTGGTTGAGGTAGAGCTCGAGGATCGTGTCTTTGGGAAAGTTGCGCTCGAGCTCGACCGCGACGCGCGCTTCGCGCAGCTTGCGCGTGAGTCGCTTCTCGCGGCCCAGGTGCTCGGGGAACACGTTGCGCGCGAGCTGCATCGTGATCGTGGAGAAGCCCTGGGCGTAGCGCAGCGTCAGCAGGTTGGCCTTGACCGCGCCCAAAATGCGCCAGTAGTCGATCCCGTTGTGCTCGTAGAAGCGCTTGTCCTCGACGGCGATGAACGCCTGGCGGACGTGCGCGGGAATTTCCGACAGGGGCAGCACCGTCCGGCGCTCGATGCCCAGCTCGGTGATCAGGCGTCCGTCGGCGGCGTAGACCTTGGAGGTCTGCTGCGGGCCGCCGCGTTCCGGATTGAGCCGCATGATGCTGGGGCAGCGCTCGGCCGCGCACACGCGGGTCCAGGAGCCGTACGCCAAGCCGCTGGCGAACAGCCACGCGAGCACGGTGGCCACGATCACGCGCCGGCGTTGGATCGGATCGTACCACCAACGAACGATCCAGGGGCGGCGAGCTGAGGCGGCGGCGGGGGGCGGCGGAGTCGGTGCGGCCATCTGTGTAACAACCTAGTAAGGCGATAGATTCGCCGCCATGACGACGTCTAACGTGTTGCAAGAATTGGAGTGGCGCGGGTTCGTCCAGCAGGCGACCCCCGGGCTCGACGCGCATTTCTCCAAAGGCCCCGTCACCGCGTACTGCGGCTTCGATCCCACCGCGCCCTCGCTCCAGCTCGGCAACCTGATGCCGCTGATGCTGCTCGCCAATCTGCAACGCGCCGGCCATCGCCCGATCGTGCTGATGGGCGGCGGCACGGGTCTGATCGGCGATCCGTCCGGCAAAGCCGGGGAGCGCCCGCTGCTGTCCAAGGAGCAGATCAAACAGAATCTGCAGCATCAGCGCGATCAGATGGCGCGCTTTCTCGAATTCGGCGCCGGGCCGACCGCGGCGCTGCTGCTCGACAACGCGAAGTGGCTCGGCACGCAGGGGCTGATCGATTTTCTGCGCGACGTCGGGAAGCACTTCACGGTCAACATCATGCTGCAGAAGGAATCGGTGAAAGCGCGGCTCGAGGCCGGCCTGTCGTACACCGAGTTCAGCTACATGCTGCTGCAGGCGTACGACTTCCTGCATCTGTTCCGCGAGCGGCAATGCACGCTGCAAGTGGGCGGCAGCGACCAGTGGGGCAACATCACGGCCGGCGTCGATCTGATCCGCCGCATCGAGAACGCCGACGCGCACGGCCTCGTCGCGCCGCTCGTCACGATGGCGTCGGGCAGAAAGTTCGGGAAAACGGAGGAAGGCGCGATCTATCTCGATCCGCAGCTCACGTCGCCGTACCGGTTCTATCAGTTCTGGATCAACACCGACGACCGCGACGTCGAGAAGTACCTGAAGCTGTTCACGCATCTCCCCAAGCCGGAGATCGACGCCCTGGGAGCGCAGCAGGCGCAGCAGGCGGCGCAGCGCCCCGCGCAGCGCGCGCTCGCCGCGACCGTTACGAAGCTGGTCCATGGATCCGACGTGCTGTCGGGCGTGCAGGCGGCGTCCGCCATTCTGTTCGGCGAAGAGCAGGCGGAAGTGCATCCGCAGGTCTTCGACATCCTCGCGGGCGAGATCCCGACCGTGACGGTCAGCAGCGAAGCGGACATCACGATCGTCGATCTCGTCACGCAGTCGGGGCTCGCCAAATCCAAAGGCGAAGCGCGGCGCAGTGTCGAGCAGGGCGGGATCTACCTCAATCAGCAGCGCGTCGAGGACGCCGGTCGCAAGATCGCGACGCAGGACTGGATCGGTGGCCGCAACCTCCTGCTCCGCAAAGGCAAGAAGGATTACGCGCTGCTGAGGCGCGGCTGAGCGTGGACCAGCCGATCCGGCTGCTGCTCGAGGTGTTCGATCAGGCGTACACCGCGCCGGCATGGCACGGCACGCCGCTCAAAGGATCGCTGCGCGGCGTGAGCGCGCGCGAAGCACTGTGGCGCCCTGGACCGAAGCGGCATTGCATCTGGGATCTCGTGCTGCACACGGCGTACTGGAAATGCCTGGTGCGGCGCCGGCTGCTGCGCGATCCGGAGATCTCGTTTCCGCGCGAGGGGTCCAACTGGATCGAGCTGCCTCGTCCCGCTAACGCCTCGGCGTGGAAACGCGACCGCGCGCTGCTCGACGAGCAGCACCGGTTGCTGCGCGCCGCCGTGGCCGGCCTGCGGACCAGGGATCTGAACCGTCGCGGCTGGAATTCCAGGTGGCGGATGAAGGCGGAGGTCTACGGCATCGCATCGCACGACCTGTATCACGCCGGACAAATCCAGATGCTCAAGAAGCTGATGAAGGGGCGCTAGATGTTCATCGGACATTACGCGCTGGGACTCGCGGCAAAGCGCTACGCGCCGCGGACGAGCCTGGGCACGCTCTTCGTGGCGCCCACCTTCGCCGATCTGCTGTGGCCGTTCTTTCTATTGCTCGGCTGGGAGCACGCGCATGTGGTGCCCGGACCCAATCCGTTCCTCACCTTGTGGCTCGACGATTATCCGATCTCGCACAGTCTCTTCACGCTGATCGTGTGGGGCGCGCTGTTCGCCTACGTCTACCGGCGTCGCGGCGGCGACCGTCGCGCCGCGCTCGTCCTCGGGGCGCTCGTCGTGAGCCACTGGGTGCTCGACTTCATCACGCACCGTCCGGATGAGCCCATCTATCCGGGCGGTCCCGAAGTCGGGCTCGGGCTCTGGAATTACGTGACCGCCACCGTCGTCGTCGAAACCGCAATGCTGCTCGCGGGCGTGCTCGTCTACCTGCGCAACACGCGCGGGCGCGACGCGATCGGACGGTGGGGATTCTGGGGACTGATCGTGCTGCTCGCCGGAGGCTACTACGCGTCGCTGTTCACGCCGACGCCCACGGACATCAAGGCCCTGGCGATCGGCGGCATCATTTTCGGCTGGGTCTACGTGCTGCTTGCGTGGTGGGTGGATCGTCATCGGGAGTCGACGCTCCACTACCCCGAGCCCCTATAAGTCGTCCAGCACCTCGATAACCTTTTCCATCTCTTCCACCGTGTTGTAGTAGTGCGGCGAGAGCCGGATCGCGCCCTCGCGCAGACTGCACACGACGCGCGCCCGCTTCAGCCCGTGATACGCCTCGGCCGGTTTGGGCGGCGCGACACAGATGATCGCGGAGCGATGGCCGTTTTCGGTCGGCGAGGTGATGCGCACGTCGTTCGCCTGCGCCCACTTCAAAATCGGCGCGTGCGTCGCGCGGGTCACTTCGGCGATATCGCGCACGCCGACCTCGAGCAGGAGCTGCAGCGACGCCGTCATCCCGACAAAGTCCTGGAACGGCAGCGTGATCATCTCGAAGCGGCGGGCGTCGGCGCGGAACGTGGGGTTGTATTCGGTCAGCCGTGAGAAGTCGTCCGTGCCTTCGAACGCCATCCAGCCGGTGATCGCCGGCTCGAGCGTCGCGATCAGCTCCTTGCGCACATACATGAATCCCGAGCCCCACGGCGACAGCAGCCACTTCTGCCCGCCGCAGGCCAGGATGTCGATCGGCGTTTCCTGCACGTCGAGCACCGAGTTGCCGATGCCCTGGATGCCGTCGACGACCAGATAGGTCCCGTTGGCGCGCGCGGCGGCGCCGAGCTTTTTCAAATCGGCGCGATACCCGTTGGAGAACTGCACGAACGACACGGCCAGGACGCGCACCCGCGGATCGCGCAGTCGCTCGAGCAGGTGCTCTTCATCGGGCCAGCCCTGCGCGGTGCAGCGCACCATCTCGACCGTGATGCCCTGGTCCCGCAGCATCAGCCAGGGATAGACGTTGGCCGGGAATTCCTTGTCCGAGAGCAGCACGATATCGCCCCGCTTGAGCGGCAGGGCGCGCGCGGCGAGGCTCAACCCGTAACCGGTGTTCGTCGCGAGCGCGATCTCGGAGGGATCGCAGTTGATCAGATGCGCGATGCCGAGCCGCGCGGCGGCGAGGCCCGCGAACAGCTCGCGATCGGGGAGCAGATGCGGCGCCGTGCGCTTCGCGGTGAACTCGTCGATCGCGCGCCGCGTGCGCTCGGGGATCGGCCCGGTCGACGCGTTGTTCAGGTACGTCGTCTCGGCCGTCCAGGGAAACTCCGAGGTGCGCAGCGCCTTGAACGTCTCGCGCAGCGCGCGCACGTGCGTCGGATGATACGCGATGTCGGTCATGCGAGCCGCCCCAGTCCGCGGACGTCGAGCGCGTCGCGCAGGCCGTCCCCCAGCAGGTTGAGTCCGAGCACGGCGAGACCGATCGCGACGCCGGGCGCGATCGAAACCCACGGCGCGACGCGCAGCAGATCGCGCCCTTCAGCGACCATCGCGCCCCACGACGGCGTGGGGGGCTGCGCGCCCAGCCCGATGAAGGACAGCGCGGCCTCCGCCATGATCGCGCCGCCGATGCCGAGCGTCGCCGCAACAATCACGGGGGCGATCACGTTGGGGAGAACATGGCGCGCGATGATCCGCAGGTCGGACGCGCCGAGCGCGCGCGCCGCTTGTACGTACTCGAGCCCGCGCGCGAGCAGCACCTGGCCGCGGACGATGCGCGCCATGCCGGCCCAACCCACGATTCCGATGACGACGAACACGACCGGGAGCGACGGCTTGACGGCGGCGGCAATGGCGATCAACAGCAGCAGCGAGGGAAACGCGAGCGTCACGTCGGCCACGCGCATGATCAGGCCGCCGATCCAGCGGCCGTAGTAACCCGACACGAGTCCTAACGTCACGCCGAGCGCCAGCGCGATGCTCTGGCTGATGAGTCCGACGGCGAGCGAGAGCCTGGCCCCGTAGAGCACGCGCGACAGAACGTCTCGTCCTTGCGCGTCGCTCCCGAGGAGAAAGGCGCCGGAGGGTGGATGCAAACTTGCAGAGAGGTTACCGCGAAACGGATCGCCGGGGGAAAGCCATGGAGCTAGTACTGCGAGTAATGCGAGGACCCCAACGACGGCCAGGCCGACTCTGGCCCAGGGATCTCGCGCGAGACGTGACCAAAACAGTGGCGCCGCCATGGGGTTCCCAACTACGTTACTCGGGACTCAACTCCCCGGGCAAGCGGATAAGGCTGTGAAGCGCGATACACCGTTCACCCTGGTGCTGGGCGGCGGCGGGATGAAGGGCCTCGCCCACATCGGCGTGCTCCAGGCGCTCCTCGAGCGCGGCCACCGGCCGGCCCGGATCATCGGGTCGAGCGTGGGCGCGCTCGTCGCCGCGGCCTGGGCCGGCGGGATGGGGATCGCCAAGCTGCGCGAGATCGCGCTCAGCCTGCGGCGGAAGGAGGTGTTCGCGGTCGCGCACGCGGACATGGCGCTGAAGCGGATGCGCTCCCCCGCCCTGTTCAAGCGCGAGCCGCTCGAACACCTGATCCAGCGCACCGTCGGCGACCTCACGTTCCAGCAGCTCGATCCACCCGTCATCATCAACACCGTCGACCTGAACTCCGGAATGCAGGTCTTCTGGGGTCTTCCGGGACTCGACGACATCCGCGTCGCCGACGCGGTGTTCGCCTCGTGCGCCCTGCCGGGCTACTTCCCGCCGCACGAGATCGGCGGCCGTTTCTTCGTGGACGGCGCCGTCGTCGCCAACGTGCCGTTCGTCGCGGCGCGCGCGCTCGGCCCCGAGCCGATCATCGCCGTCGACGTGTCCGCCTCGAGCGTGCTCACCGCGGACGCGCAGGACGAAGGATTCGCCGGGGTGTTCGCGCGCGCGACCGAGATCCTGATGCAGACCCTGCTCGAGCAGCGCGTGCGCACCTGGACGACGCCGCCCGTCTACTACATCCAGCCGCGCGTCGAGCACGTCACGATGTTTTCGTTCGATCACCTGCGCGAGGAAGTCGAGGAAGGCTATCGCGCCACGGCCGCCGCGCTCGACCGCGACGACTGGCCGGCGCCCGGCGAGGTCGGGATCTTCCCGAAGCGCCGCGTCATCGTGCGCGTGGAGCGCGAGCGCTGCATCGGCTGCGGCGCCTGCCTCGTGCACGGCCCGCAGGGGATGTTCGTGCTCGACTCGGAACGCAAAGCGGTGGTGACGCAGCCCGACCAGGAATGGTCGCCGATGGACGGCGGCTACATCCGGCACTGCCCGACGTATGCGATCATCGCGCGCCCGGCGAAGCAAGAGAATACGATGCTTCGATCCGGATGATGTCTTTCGTCACGCGATCCCAGTTGTAGTAGCTCTCCACGGCGCGGCGCCCCGCCGCGCCGAGTTGTTTGCGGCGCTCGGGACTCGCGAGGAGCTCGTTCACTCCCGCCGCGACCGCCGCGTGATCGTCCGGGTCGACCAGGATTCCGGTTTCTCCTTCGCGCACGGCATCGGGCACGCCGCCCGAGCGGCCGCCCACGACCGCGAGCCCGCAGGCCGAGGCCTCGACCAGGGAGATCCCGAATCCCTCGACGAGCAATTCGTGTCGACGCGAAGCGCCGACGTAGAGATCGGCGGCATTGTAGAGCGCGGGCAGCTCCGCGTCCGGAACGGCGCCGAGGAATCGCACGGCGTCACCGAGACCGAGACTCTCACGCAGCTGCTCGAGCTGCGGCAGCCGATCGCCGACGCCGGCGACGGCGTAGCGGGCGTTGGGATGAACGGCGCGGATGGCGGCCAGCGCTTTCATCATCGTGTCGATGCCCTTGTGCCACTCGAGGCGCGCAACCGTGAGCAGCCACGGCCCGCCCTGGAGCCCGTACTTGGCGCGCACTCCGCTCGTGTCGATGCCGGGCCGAAAGTGTTCGGGCGTCGTTCCCAGCGGCACCGTTTCCACCGGAACGTCCAGCTCCAGCGTTTGCAGCACCTGGCGCGCGAGATCCGCCGTCCACTTGCTGTTCGCGACGAGCACGGCTGCCCTGCCGATGATCCCGCCCGCCGTCCGCCGCTTGAATCCGCTGCGGCGGATTTTCTCTTCGATGAGCAGCAGCTCGGTGCCGTGCAGGACGACGCCGTACGGAATTCCGCCGAGCCACCGGGCCGGATAGCCCGCCGGCTTGAGCTCGGCGCACCAGACGAACCGCGGATTCCATTGTTTGGCGAGGCGACGCGCGCGGAGGGTCCAGCGCGCGAGTCCCTGAATCGTGCGCAGACGGGTGGCGCGGATTCCGACGCGATCGATCGGCTGGGGAAACCGCGTGTCGCTGCGCGTGCTGTTTTCGTAGGCGCCCGTGGAAACGACGAGGGATTGCGGCGGATATCGCAGCGCGAGCTCGCCCATCATGCGGGCGATTCCGCCGCCGTGCGGCGGAAAGTTGAACGCTAGGAGGAGACTTGTGATTCGATGTCCCGCAGATCGCGGATCACACGGTCCCAGTTGTAGTAGGTCTCGATCGACTTGCGGCCCGACTGGCCCAGCCGGCGCGCGAGCAGCTGATCGCCCAGCAGCCGCTTGAGCGCCGCGACCACGGCATCCGGATCATCGGGATCGACCACCAGGCCGGTCTCGCCATCGCGAACCGCCTCGGCCAGACCGCCCGACTGACCGGCGATCACCGGAAGGCCGCAGGCGCTCGCTTCCGCGAGCGCGACGCCGAACCCCTCGACGCGCGAGCCGTCGGCACGACGCGACACACCGACATACGCGTTGGCGATGTTGAAGACGGCGGGCAGCTCCGCTTCGGGAACGTTGCCGACGAACCGCACGTGATCGGCGATGCGCAATTCCTCGGCGAGCTTCTGGTATTCCTTGCGCTTCTTGCCGCTGCCGACCACGAGGTAATTCACGTTCAGCCCGTCTCTCCGGCATTGCGCCACCGCGCGCAACGCCGTGTCGACGCCCTTGTAGGGCTCCAGCCTGGCGACCGTCACCACCCAGTCACCGCCATTCACGTTGTAGCGCGCGCGCACCGCGTGCGTGTCGATGCCGGGGCGGAACTGCTCGGGATCGGTCCCGAGCGGCACGACCCGCACCGATTCGGCGAGCGGATCGAGTCCCAGCTCGCGCAACACCGTCTGTGCCTGCTCGCGCGTCCACTGGCTGTTGGCCACCACGGCGACGGCCGAGCCGAGCAGCGCTTTCGCCGTCTTGCGCGCGAAGCGCGAGTGATGGATCGCATGCAGCTCTTTCAAGAGATCGCCGCCGTGCACGAACACGCCGTATCGCGTGCCCACGCGCTCGTGAACCCATTTGGCGGGATAGGTGCAGGGACGAATCGAGTCGCACCACGCAAACCGCGGCTTGTGGTGGCGCGCGAGCGACGCCACGCGCCGGGACCAGAACAGGAGCCCGGCGAGATTGCGGAGCGCCTTGCTCGACACGGGCAGCCGGTCGACGATCGCGCCGGTGAAGCGAACGTCGGAGTCGAACGAGTCGCGGTGCTGGCCGGTGGACACGAGCAGCTCGCCGCGCGGATAACGGCGGGTCAGCTCGCCCATCATCCGGGCGATGCCGGTTTGCATCGGCGGAAATTCGCCGGTCAGCAGAAAGGTTTTAGCCAACGCGTTGTCTCTCCCAGAGGAAAGCATACTTGAAGAAGACGGATGCCGCACTCATTCCGGCATGAATCACTCCCAGCCGCCCGTCGAGCACGCTTCCATGCAGGAAGTAGTCCCGCAGAAACCGAAGCGCCGGCCGCAGCGCGAGATCACTGAATGACGCGCGCCGCCCCTGGGCCGCGAGGTCCGCCGCGCTCATCCGGCTGTAGACCAGGATCTTGTCCAGGTGATGTCCCAGGTCCTTGTAGGGGGTGTGGTCCAGCTCCGCGGTCAGCTCGCCCTGCTCGCTCAACGGGATCTCGAGGCCCGGATGCGCCGTTTTGCCGCCGAACTTCCGGCCCCGCTTGAACAACCGCACGACCCAATCGCGCCCCCAATGCCCTCGGCGCAGCACGTGGCCGTGAAACAGATTGCGGCGCTTCACGCGGTACGCCTCATGCGCCGGCGCGGCAATCACGCGCGCCAGCTCGGCCGCCAGGTCGGGCCCGATGCGCTCGTCGGCGTCGAGCGCGAAAACCCATTCGTGGCGCGCGGCGTCGATGCCGGCGTTACGCTGCGCGGCGATACCGGACACGCCATTGATCACGCGCGCTCCCGCCGCGGCCGCCTGGGCCGCGGTGCCGTCCTTCGATCCCGCGTCGATGACGATCACTTCGCCGGCCCAGGACAACCCGCGGACACAAT